>Ga0209255_1000001_pt1 | contig 42260 bp, 37 predicted proteins | sample WorMetvaBAHAMAS2_FD_187394 | JGI IMG/M metagenome (GOLD analysis project Ga0209255, IMG submission 187394) | Marine gutless worms symbiont microbial communities from Max Planck institute for Marine Microbiology, Germany - Olavius vacuus... | ecosystem: Host-associated > Annelida > Digestive...
CATCGAACATGGCGGGCCGGATCTCTAAGCTGGTGGCGCAGGAACAGGTTTGGCGGCAAATTCATACGCCACATCAACGGCTTGATCCATGCCCGCAAACCAAGTCAGACACCCTGATGAATAATCCGGGTGAGGACGGTTCGGTTCGGCAGCGCGGAGCGAATGCTCCGTGCATGCTCTTTCTATTGCTCCTCAGCGCACCTGATACTTGCTGATCCGGACCGCGCCTAACCCGCCCCGTCCGGCCGCGTCAGCGCCAGGAACACCTCCTCGAGCTTTGGCTCTTCGGTGGTGATGTCGGTGACCTCGATACCTGCGCCCTGGGCCGCCGCCACCAGGGCCGGGGCCGAAGCGCTGCGGCGGGAATAGGTCAGCGCCAAGAGATCGGGCGCGCGCATCTTGGCGCTGACCTCGCCGCCGAGCTCCGGCGGCGCATCGCAGGGCGCAGCCAGGCGCAGCAGCAACGTCTTGGCGTCGATCCGGGCCAAGAGATCCGGGGTGTCGTCGCAGGCGACCAGCTCGCCGTGGTTCAGGATGGCGATGCGGTCGCACATCGCCTCGGCCTCCTCCAGGCAGTGGGTGGTCAAGATCACAGTGGTGCCGCCAGCATTGAGCTCGCGCACATAGTCCCAGAGCAGCCGGCGCAGCTCGACATCCACCCCGGCGGTCGGCTCGTCGAGCACAAGAACCGGCGGGTTGTGCACCAGCGCCTTGTCCACCAGCAAGCGCCGCCGCATGCCGCCCGAGAGCGAGCGGGCATAGGCATGGGCGTGCTCGGCCAGGCCGACCCGGGCGAGGATCTCCATCGACCGGCGCTCGGCCTTCGGCACAGCGTAGAGCCCGGCCTGCACTTCGAGCGAGTCGAACGGGGAGAAGAACGGGTCGCTGTTCAGCTCCTGCGGCACCACCCCGATGGCGGCGCGGGCATGGCGCGGATTGGCGTCGTGATCGAATCCCCAGATGCTGACCGTGCCGGCGGTCTTGACCACCAGCCCGGCGAGAATGTTGATGAAAGTCGACTTGCCGGCCCCGTTCGGCCCCAGAAGCCCGAAGATCGAGCCGGCAGGGATGTCTAGGTCGACCCCCTTCAGAGCGTGCCGCGGCCCGCTGCGGCGACTGCCGGCGTAGGTCTTGACCAGACCTCGGACCTCGATTGCGTTCTGCGGCATCGGAGCGGGGGACTCCCGTGTCGGAGGGGCGGTTGACGGCTTGCCCGGCGAGACGGGATCGCTATCATGCACGCCCGATATCGGTCAATCGACCCCTGCCCCGGCCCTGCGACACACAGAGAGTCCACCCCATGTCCGGCCAGACCATCGACGCCCCCGAGACCGAGGAAGTCACCACCCGCCGGATCGCCTGCGATGGCGGCGACGGCGCCAGCGGGCATCCCCGGGTATGGCTCGCCATCGGCGATGATGGCACCGTCGAGTGCCCGTATTGCGACAAGAAGTTCGTGCTCAAGCCCAGCGCGGCGGACCATTGATCCTATGGCCGAGGCGAAGCCAGCCGGGATCGGAAAGGGCGATCGCCTCTACCTGATCGACGGCTCGGGCTTCATCTTCCGCGCCTACCACGCATTGCCGCCGCTCACGCGCAAGTCCGACGGCCTGCCGGTCGGCGCGGTGGCCGGCTTCTGCAACATGCTGCACAAGATGCTGATGGGCTTCGGCACCGGCGGCCCCACGCATCTGGCGGTGATCTTCGACTATTCCGGCAAGAGCTTCCGCAACGAGATCTACCCCGACTACAAGGCCCACCGCCCGCCGGCGCCCGAGGACCTGGTGCCGCAGTTCCCGCTGATCCGCGAGGCGGTGGTGGCGTTCGGTATCCCCTCGGTCGAGATGGAGGGCTACGAGGCCGACGACCTGATCGCCACCTATGCCCGCCAGGCGGCCGAGGCCGGGGCGACGGTGACCATCGTCTCCTCCGACAAGGACCTGATGCAGCTTGTGGGGGGCGGAGTCGAGATGCTCGACCCGATGAAGAACACCGAGATCGGCCCCTATGAGGTGCGCGAGAAGTTCGGCGTCGGGCCGGAAAGCGTGGTCGACGTGCAGGCGCTGGCCGGCGACTCGGTCGACAACGTCCCCGGCGCGCCGGGAATCGGGGTCAAGACGGCGGCGGCGCTGATTGGCGAGTATGGCGATCTCGATACGCTCCTGGCCTGTGCCGAGGAGATCAAGCAGCCGAAGCGACGCCAGACCCTGATCGAGAAGGCAGAGCAGATCCGCCTGTCGCGCGAGCTGGTGCGGCTGGAGAATGACGTGCCGGTGAAGGAGACGCTGGCCGAGTTCCTGGTCGGCGAGCCGGACCCCGACGCGCTGCTCGGCTTCCTCGCCAGGATGGAGTTCCGGACGCTGGCCGGCCGCATTGCCGAGATGCTAGGGGTCGAGCCGCCGGTGATCGGGGCAACGGCACCGGCGACCGAGGCTGACGCGGAGGGCGGTCTCGACGGCCCGGGCGCGGTGCGCGAGATGCCGCCGATCGACCGCGACGCCTATGTCACCATCCGCGACGCCGAGACGCTGTCCGAATGGGTGGCCGAGGCGGCGGAGACCGACCTTCTCTGCATCGACCTAGAGACCACCTCGCTCGACGAGATGACAGCCGACATCGTCGGCGTGGCGCTGGCGACAGCGCCGGGCCGGGCGGCCTATGTGCCGGTCGCCCATGTCACCGGCGACGGCGACCTCCTTGGCCAGACCGAGCGGGTGCCCGACCAGCTCGACCTCGACGACGTGCTGGAGATGCTGAGGCCGGTGCTGGCCGACCCAGCGGTGCTCAAGATCGGCCAGAACCTGAAATACGACCTCAAGGTGCTGAAGCGGCACGCGGTCGAGGTCAGCCCGATCGACGACACCATGCTGATGTCCTATGCGCTCGATTCCGGGATCATCAGCCACGGCATGGATGTGTTGTCGGAACGCCATCTGGGCCACCGGACATTGCACATCAAAGACCTGATCGGCTCCGGCAAGTCGGCGATCACCTTCGACAGGGTGGACCTCGACAAGGCCGCCACCTACGCCGCCGAGGACGCCGATGTGACATTCCGGCTGTGGGAGGTGCTCAGGCCGCGGCTGGCGACGGAGCGGGTCTCGACCGTCTACCACACCCTCGAGCGGCCGCTGGTGCCGGTGCTGGTGGAGATGGAGCTGGCCGGGATGAAGGTCGACCGCGACACCCTTTCGCGGCTCTCCAACAGCTTTGCCCAGTCGATGGCAGGGCTGGAGGACGAGATCCAGAAGCTGGCCGGGCGCCCGTTCAATGTCGGAAGCCCGAAACAGCTCGGCGAGATCCTGTTCGACGAGATGGGGCTGGAGGGCGGCAAGAAGGGCAAGACCGGGGCCTATTCGACCGGCGCCGACGTGCTGGAGACCCTGGCGGCCGAGGGCCACGATCTGCCGGCGCGGGTGCTCGACTGGCGCCAGCTCTCGAAGCTGAAATCGACCTACACCGACGCCCTGCAACAACACATCAACGCCGAGACCGGGCGGGTGCACACGTCATTCAGCCTCGCCGCGACCTCGACCGGGCGGCTGGCCTCGACCGACCCGAACCTGCAGAACATCCCCGTCCGCTCGGAGGAGGGCCGGCAGATCCGCACCGCCTTCGTGGCCGAGCCGGGCAACCTGATCCTCAGCCTCGACTACAGCCAGATCGAGCTCAGGATCTTCGCCCACATGGCCGGGATCGACGCCCTGAAGGAGGCCTTCCACCAAGGGCTCGACATCCACGCCATGACTGCCTCGGAGGTGTTCGGGGTGCCGATCGAGGGCATGGACCCGATGGTCCGCCGCCAGGCCAAGGCGATCAATTTCGGAGTGATCTACGGCATCTCGGCCTTCGGGCTGTCGAACCAGCTGCGCATCCCGCGAGGCGAGGCGCAGGCCTTCATCGACGCCTACCTAAAACGCTTCCCCGGCATCCGCACCTATATGGACGCGACCAAGGAGCATGCGCGCGAGAAGGGCTATGTCGAGACCCTGTTCGGCCGACGCATCCACGCGCCCGATATTGCCCAGAAGGGGCCGGGGCGGGGCTTTGCCGAGCGCGCGGCGATCAACGCCCCAATCCAAGGCACCGCGGCGGATGTAATCCGCCGGGCGATGATCCGGATTCCGGGGGCTATGGCGGCGGCGAAGCTTGCGGGGAAGATGCTGCTGCAGGTCCACGACGAGCTGCTGTTCGAGGTGCCCAAGACGCAGGCCGAGGCCACCGCCGAGACCGTTCGCCAGGTGATGGAAAACGCCGCCTGCCCGGCGGTGCATCTCGACGTGTCGCTAGTGGTGGATGCCGGGCAAGGCAAAAGCTGGGCCGAGGCGCATTGACGGCGCGGGAGACGCTTCTCCGGCCCTGATCTTGATCCAGATCAAGTCACGAGAATTCAAAGATTGCGATGTGTCTCCCCTGCGCGGGCGGAGGCTATGAGTTCGGCCAACTCGCAGGTTTCGAACAAACCCCGACCAAGGAGACAAGAATGCACAAACTGAGACTACTCGCCGCCGCCATCGTTGCCGCGTTTGCCATCGTTGCCGCGGCCGGCCCTGCCACCGCCGACGAGGCGCCGATATTCTACAACATCAGCACCGACGACGCCTGGGCCGCAGGGATGGCGCTGGCGCAGGCCAATGTGGCGACATCGCGCGGGCACAAGGTGACCGTGTTCCTGAATGTGCGCGGGGTGCATCTGGCCGACAAGGCCGCCGAGCTCGGCACCTTCGGCCCGGTCAAGAAGACCCCGGCCGAACTGCTCAGCAGCCTGATCGAGAAGGGCCAGCAGGTCCTGGTCTGCGGCACCTGCATGCGTGCCGGCGGGGTGTCGAAGGACGACCTGCTCGACGGCGCGGTGGTGTCGAACCCCGACCGGATGTTCGGGGCATTGACCCAGCCGGGCACCATCGTGCTCAGCTACTAGATGCACCGACCCAAGCCATGCCTGGGCCTGCCCCGGGCATCACCCTGCACGCCCCCCCTCGGACCGGATCGAATTGGGTTCAGCGACCGGATAGACCCGGAATGCGCATCGGAATCGAGGAGGCTGACGACGGCAACGGACTCGTTGGCCCCATCCATTGCGTTCTCGGACACATTGATCTCGAACAGAGGACCTCGCAGACAATCGACAACCCGCTCGGCACGAGGCTGTCACCCATGTCTTGGGAACATCCCCTCACCCATGTCTCCGGTGAAGACACGCGGAAGGGCTGGCGCACCGGAGAGGATTCGAACCCCTGACCCCCAGATTCGTAGTCTGGTGCTCTATCCAGCTGAGCTACCGGTGCTTGGCCGCCGATGCGCTGGCCCCGATGTACCGCCACAGGGGCCGCCCGGCGGCGAGACCGCTATCTAGCCGCGGCGGCGGGGGATTGCAAGGGTGAAATCCCGGGCCGCGGGGCCGCCGGCGCCGGCAAGACACCGCTTGGCCCCCGGCGGTCAGCGCCCGTTCGTCGGCGCCTTCTGCAGGCGGATCTCGAACTCGGTGCCCTCGGTGGTGCTGGCGATCAGGCTGAGCTCTCCGCCATGGGCGCGGATCAGTTCCTGGGCGATCGCCAGCCCGAGCCCGGTGCCGCCGCGGCGCATGCCGCCGCGGAACGGCTGGAACAGGTTCTGCTGTGCCTTCGCCGGCATCCCCGGGCCGGTGTCCGAGACCCGGATCACCTGCGCCTCGGCCGTCTCCTCGGCGGCGACGCGGATCCTGCCCGGCCGGCCGCTGCTTGCGATCGCCTCGGCGGCGTTGCGCACCAGGTTCGCCAGCACCCGGTAGAGTTGCTCCGGGTCGGCCAGCACCGTGTGCCGCTCCGGGATCTCGACCTCGCAGAACACGTGACTGCCCTCGGCGCCGAAGCCCAACCCCTCGGCCACCTCCTCGGCCAGCGCCTTCAGCCGCACCTGGCGCAGCTCCGGCGGCGCCTCCTCGGCTCGGCCATAGTCGAGGGTGCGCTGGCAGAGGTTGATCGCCCGGTCGAGCGAGCCGATCAGCTTCGGCAGGGTTCGCGCCACCAAGGGGTCGCGGCTCATCTCCAGCCGGTCAGCCATCAGCTGCCCGGAGGCGAGCATGTTGCGCAGGTCATGGCTGATCTTGGCCAGCGCCTCGCCGAGCGAGGCCAGCCGTGCCCGCTCGCGCAGCGCCGTCAGCACATCCTGCTGCATCTCGGCCAGCGCCTGCTCGGCCTCGGCGACCTCGCTGACCCGGCTCGAGGGCCGGATGATCCGGGCCGGGTCCTCGGGATTCTCCTGGAACGCCTTGGCGCTCTCGATCACCCCCAGCAGCGGCGACACCACGAAGCGGCGCACGGCGAGGAAGATCATCGCCGCGGTGATCACCGAGATGATCAGCGAAAGCCGCAGGATGCGCCAGCCATAGTCGAGCATCGCCGCTCTGAGCGACGCGCTGTCCAGGGTGATCTCGATCGCCCCCTGGGTGTCCATCATGGTCGGCTCGCCGATCACCCGGATCACGTTGCTGCCGGCGCCCGACAGCATCCGCTCGAGCGCGTCTACGATCATCGCGCCGGCATCCATCCTGCGCAGGTCGAAGCTGGCCGAGACCTCGGCCATCTCGTCGATGCTGAGGATCAGGGTCCGGGCGCCCTTCTCGTGCAGGACGATGTTCAGTGCCTCGGTCCGCTCCAGAAGCTGGCGCTGCAGCTTCTCCGAGACCATGCCGTCCGGCGCCGCCAGCACGCTGAGCGAGGCGATCTGGGCGCGCACCACCCGCTCCTGCAGATAGTCGGCCCGGAACCGCGCCACCGAGGGCACGAAGATCGCCACCTCGACCAGCATCACCACCAGGATGGTGAACACCAGCAGACGCCCCGACAAGCCGCGAAACAAGGCCATGACAGTTCCGGTAGAACCTCTGTGTTCGCGCGGTATTGTAATGCCCTAGCCGAGCCGGGCAAGGAGGCGCACGGCCAGCCGGACCCAGCGGCTGCCGAAGAGGCGCGGCGCGTAGTAGGCTCCGGCCGCCCGCTTGCCGGCCTCGCCGAGGGTCGGATAGGGCGCCACATAGCCGGCCATCGCCTTGATCTTCAGCCCCGAGGCGAGCGCCATCGCCCAGGGGTGGATCAGCTCACCCGCTTGCGAGCCGACGATCGAGCAGCCGAGGATGCGCCCGCGCCGGCCGACCACCGCCTTGACGAAGCCCTCGGTCTTCCCCGCTGCCAGGGCGCGGTCGTTCTCGGCGAAGGGAAAGCGGTGGACCTCCACCCCGGCGCCGTGGCGCTCGCGCGCCTCCGCGTCGGTCAGCCCGGCCTGGGCGATCTCCGGGTCGCAATAGGTGACCCGCGGCATCAGCTCCGGGCGGTCGGTCACCGGTAGACGGAACAGGGCGCCGCGGATCACCAGCCCGGCGTGGTAGTTGGCGATGTGGGTGAACTGCAATCCGCCGGCCTCCCCCCCGGCGACATCGCCGATGGCGTAGACCCGGCGGTTGGAGACCGAGCGCAGCCCCTTGTCGACGGTGACGCCGCGGCGGTCAAACTCGACCCAGGCCGCCTCCAGCCCCAGCCCCTCGACGTTCGCCTGCCGTCCGGTGGCGACCAGGAGGTGGGTGCCCGTCACCGTCTCGCCGCCCTCCAGCGTCACCCGGATGGCGCCGGCCGTGCCGCCGACCTCGGCGACCTTGGCCTGCTCGCGGATCTCCACCCCCTCGGCCCGCAGCCGGTCGAGGGCGACGGCGGCGATCTCCGGATCCTCGCGGCCGAGCGCGGTCAGCGCCTCCAGCACCACCACCCGGCTGCCGAGCCGGCGATGCGCCTGGGCGAGCTCGATGCCGATCGGGCCGCCGCCGATGACGATCAGGGTCTCTGGCAGGGTGCGGTTGTCCCACAGGGATTCGTTGGTGAGGAAAGGGACCGAATCGAGCCCCGGGATCGGCGGTGTAGCCGGCGACGAGCCGGTGGCGACGACGAAGCGGCGGGCGGCGATGACCGCGCCCCCGGCCGCCACCCCGGCGGGGCCGGTGAAGCTGCCGTGGGCCTGGATCACTCGCACCCCCAGCCCCTCGAACCGCTCGACCGAGTCGTGCGGGGCGATGGCGTTGATGGTGCCGTGGACGTGGTCCATGACCGCACCGTAGTCGACTTGCGGCTCCTGCGCGGCGATGCCTAGCCGGCCCGGCGAACGTTGCGCCTCGGCCGCCATGGCGGCGGCGATCAGCGCCTTCGACGGCACGCAGCCGTAGTTGAGGCAGTCTCCGCCCATCCTGTGAGCCTCGATCAGAACCACCCGGGCGCCCATCTGCGCCGCCCCGGCCGCAACCGAGAGCCCGCCCGATCCGGCGCCGATGATGCAGAGATCGGCGGAAATGCGCTCGCTCATCGCCACTGCCCCTACCCTAGCTCAGCGGCCGCTCAGCTTGCGCAGCACGACCGGAAGCGCCGACAGCGCCGCGAGGCCGAGCAGCGGGCCGAGGACGTGCGGCTCGAAGATGATCCCGATATCCGGCTCGCCGCCGCGGTCGAGCACCTCGCCGAGCCCGGCGCCGACCGAGCTCATCACCACCGTCGCCGGGGCGATACCGACCAAGGTGGTCCAAACGAAGCTCCACAGCCGCACCTTGACGAAAGCCGGCGCCAGGTTGGCAACGAAGAAGGGGATCACCGGGAGCAGCCGCATCATCAACAGGAAGCTGATCTCGCCCCGTGCCACCTCGTCGTCGACCCGGGCCAGCCAGGGGCCGGCGCGCTCGTGCAGCAGCGCCCCCAGCGACGAGCGCGCGGCAAGGAAGATCACCGTCGCCCCGATGGTGGCGGAGACGATGGTAAGCCCGGCCGCCAGCGCGGTGCCGAACAGGAACCCGCCGACAATGGTCAGCCAGATCGCGCCCGGCAGCGAGAAGGCGACCGAGACGATATAGATGCCGGCAAAGGCGAGGCAGGCGAGCGCCAGGTTGCGATCGCGCCAACCGACCAGCACCTCGCGGTTCTCCCGGATTGCCTCCAGGCTCAGATAGTCGCCCGCCAGCACCGAGCCGAGGACGGCCCCGACAGCGATCACGGCGATCGGCAGGTATCGCAGCCATGACCTGGATTTGCGGGGCGCAGCGTCGCGCCCGTGTTCGGCTCCGTCGGTCAACGTCATTGCGGATATTCCTTCCCTGTTGCCACTCCACCGGCGGTACCGAGCGATATTGGGGAGCCTGACCGCCGCTGGCCACCCCCATCACAGGGGGTTGATCGCCCGTGCGCCGGCTGAAACATCGCCCGGCCGGCCTAGCCGCACGTTGACTCGGCACCGGCGCCGGGCTATACGCCGCCTCTCTGAATTCACGGTTGTGCGCGAGCGCATCGCGGCGCAGCCAGTCCGGACAGGGGTCGGGGCGCGAGCGCCCCCCCGCAGGAGGGTCGAAATGTCGAAGCACACCTATCAGCCGAGCCAGCTCGTCCGCAAACGCCGGCACGGGTTCCGCGCCCGGATGGCGACCAAGAACGGCCGCAGGATCCTGAACCGCCGCCGCGCACAGGGGCGGAAGAAACTGTCCGCGTGATCGGGCGGGGCCGCGCCCCGGAATCAGCCATGACAGCGCCGGAAAACCAGAAACCGCGCCGCGACGAGAGTGCGGCTTCGACGCATGCGCCAGTGCCGGCGCCGCATCCCCTGACGACGCTGAAGCGGCGCGCCGATTTCCTCTCCTGCGCCCGGGCGCGCCGGGCCCACACCCCAGGGATGCTGGTGCAGGGCCGGCGCCGCCCGGCGGGCGAGGCCGCCAGCGAAACGGACGGGGTGCGGGTCGGCTTCACCTGCTCGAAAAAGGTCAGCAAGGCGGTGGTGCGCAACCGGGCCAAGCGGCGGCTGCGCGAGGCGGCGCGGGCGGTGCTGCCCCGGCTCGGCCGCGCCGGCTGGGACTACGTACTGGTCGGCCGGGCGGAGGCCACCGTCTCGCGCCCCTTCGCCGATCTCATGGGCGATCTGGCGGGGGCGCTGGCCAAGATCCACGGAAGCGGGCGATGACCCCCCTGGCCCGCATCGCCGCCCTGCCCGTCCATGCCTACCGGTTGCTCATAAGCCCTTGGCTGGGTACCAACTGCCGTTTCCAGCCCACCTGCTCGGCCTATGCGCTGGAGGCGCTGGAGAAGCACGGGGCGCTGCGCGGCGGCTGGTTGGCGCTCAGGCGCATCCTGCGCTGCCACCCGGGCGGGGGGTCCGGCTACGACCCGGTGCCGGAGCGTGAGGAGGGCCGGTAAGGAGGCTCTGGATTCGATGTCGGCCGCTCCATCCGGCAGGAGCAGCCGATCCGCCAGGCCGGATCGCCGAAGCATCGCGGTGCAATTGGCGAGCGAATTCCGACAGGCCAAGCCGGCATGTTTTCACATCCGATTGACGTGGATCAATGCCGCCGCGCCCGTCGTCCCCTAATGTGCGACCGTTGTCCCTCAGGCAAATGCTCTCTTGCGTGCCGCCCCCATGCTCTCTCTTGCGGGCGGCACTTTTTTGCAGGAAAGTCAACGCTTTCCGGAGCCCGGCACCCGGAGCGACCAACCCAGGCCTCTTGGCGCCCTTCGCGATTGCGCAAGATGGGTGGGCCCGAAGGGGGCCTCGATCCACCGAACACCCGCTTCCCAGACGGCCGGACGACGACATCGATGTCGCCCATACATTGCGCGACAGGCCGCCGCGCTTCGCCGGACCGGGAAGCGTCTCTCCGGTCAGGAATTTCTGGGCTACCTGGCGCGCGAATGCGATGCTATGGGTGGAGTGCCTCGCCTTTGCGCTCATTCTTCGAGAGCCCGGCGCTCCGGTCAAATCCTGTCAGGTCGACTGTGCGGCCCCAGGGGCACAGCCCAGAGGAAGGAGCAAATTCCGTGAAACTGCATGAAATGCGTGTCCTGGTCACCGGCGCATCGAGCGGACTGGGGGCCCATATGGCAAGCATGCTGGCGGCGAAGGGGACCCGTGTTGCCGCCGCAGCTCGGCGGGTCGCGGCGATCGACGCCTTGGCGGGCGCCTCTGACGGAAAGATCGTGCCGATCGCGATGGATGTTTCCGATCCGGCCTCGGTCGAGTTCGGCGTCGACGCGGCGGCAGAAGCCCTCGGCGGTCTCGATGGGCTGGTCAACAACGCCGGTGTAGCCTGGGGCGGGCGGGCGATCGAGATGCCGGAGGTGGACTGGCAGAAGGTGATCGACACCAATCTCTCCGGCGTCTTCCGGGTCGCCCATGCCACCGCCCGGGTGATGGCGGGTGAGGGCGGCGGCGCGATCGTCAACACGGCGTCGATCCTCGGCTTCGGCACCGGTGCGGGGGTTGCCGCCTATGCGACCTCGAAAGCGGCGGTGGTGCACCTGACCCGCAGCCTGGCGCTCGAATGGGTGCGCTACAACATCCGCGTCAACGCCCTCGCGCCCGGCTATTTCCCGACCGAGATCAACGACGAGTTCCTAGCCAGCGCCGAAGGCGAGGCACTGCGCAAGAACATCCCGATGCGCCGTTTCGGCCGGTACGAGGATCTCGACGGGCCGCTGGAGCTGCTGCTGTCCGAGCAGGGCGCCTACATCACCGGGGTGACCTTGCCGGTGGACGGTGGCCATCTGGTGCGACCGCTCTGACGAGGCCGGCATGCGTGTCGCTGGTTGACGATGCCGGCGAACTGCTCAAGATGGTGCTGTCGGATGCCTATGCCGCGGAAGACGCGGTGCGTCGGCGTCTGATCGTTCCGGGCTTGCCGGAAAGGTCGCAATATCTTACCTATAGGCCCAGAACAACAATAGCCCGGGGAGATGTGCATGGACCTGCGCGACGTCCGTCTGTCGGATCGTTACGAGCTCGACCGCTCGCCGGTGCTGCTGTCGGGGACACAAGCGCTGGTGCGCGCCACCCTGATGCAGCACGCCCGCGACAAGGCGGCGGGGCTCGATACCGCGGGCTACGTCACCGGCTACCGCGGCTCGCCGCTGGGGGCGGTGGACGGGGCCTTCGGGGCGGCCGGCAAGTATCTCGCCGAGGCGCAGGTCAAGTTCCAGCCGGGTCTGAACGAGGACCTGGCCGCCACGGCGCTCTGGGGCACCCAGCAGGCCGAGCTGCGCGGCGAAGGCAAGCATGACGGTGTGTTCGGCCTGTTCTATGCCAAGGGTCCGGGCGTCGACCGCTCGGGCGACGTGTTCCGCCACACCAACTTCGCCGGCACCTCGCCCCATGGCGGCGTGCTGGTGGCGATGGGCGACGACCACACCGGCGAGAGCTCGACCACCCTGCACCAGTCGGAAATGGCGCTGATGGACGCGATGATGCCGATCCTCTCGCCGGCCGGTGTGCAGGAGCTGATCGACTACATGCTGATGGGCTGGGCGCTGAGCCGGTTCTCGGGCCTCTGGGTCGGCATCAAGTCGATGAAGGACACCATCGAGGCGACCTCGGTGGTCGATGGCGACCCACACCGGCTGAGCATCGTCATTCCCGAGTTCGACATGCCGCCGGACGGGCTCAACATCCGCCTCCAGGACACGCCGCACCTGCAGGAAGCGCGGATGCACGACTACAAGCGCTTCGCCGCCCAGGCCTTCGCCCGCGCCAACAAGCTCGACCGCCGCGTCCATGGCGGGCCGGGCGCGCGCGTGGGCATCGTCTCCGCCGGCAAGAGCTGGCTCGACGTCGTCCATGCGCTGGACATGCTGGGGCTCGATCGCGCGGCGATGGAGCGGCTCGGCATCACCACCTACAAGGTCGGCATGGTCTGGCCGCTGGAGCGGCAGCGGTTGCTCGACTTCGCCCGCGGCCTCGACCTGATCATCGTCGTCGAGGAGAAGCGCGCGGTCATCGAGACCCAGCTCAAGGAGATCCTGTTCGCCGAGCCGAGCCACGCGCGCGTGGTTGGCTGGAAGGACGAGGCGGGCCAAGTCCTGTTCTCGGTCAAGATGGATCTGGGTCCGGTGGTCATCGCCCGCGGCATCGGCCGGATGCTGAAGGGCGAGGGGGTCGAGGACCCGAAGATCGCCGCGGGGCTGGCGCGGCTCGACCGGCTGGCCGAGTCCGGCAACGCGCCCGATCTGGCCGAGCGCCAGCCGTGGTTCTGCGCCGGCTGCCCGCACAACAGCTCGACCCGGCTGCCCGAGGGCGCCCGCGCCTATGCCGGTATCGGCTGCCACTACATGGTGCAGTGGATGAACCGGGCGACGCTGGGCTTCACCCATATGGGCGGCGAGGGGGCGAACTGGATCGGCGAAGCACTGTTCTCGAAGCGCAGCCATGTGTTCCAGAACCTCGGCGACGGTACCTACAACCATTCCGGCCTGATGGCGATCCGCGCTGCCATCGCGGCGGGCACCAACATCACTTACAAGCTGCTCTACAACGACGCCGTGGCGATGACCGGCGGGCAGGCGCATGACGGCGGGATGACCCCCGACAAGGTCGCCCGCGAGCTGATCGGCATCGGCGTCAAGCGCCTGGAGGTGGTGGCAGACGAGAAGGAGGAGATCCCGCCGATGCCGGCCGGGGTGACGGTGCGCCCGCGGGCCGAGCTGCTCGATGCCGAGCGCGAGCTGGAAAAGCTGGAGGGCGTCACCGCCCTGCTCTACATCCAGACCTGTGCCGCCGAGAAGCGCCGCCGGCGCAAGCGCGGGCTCTTTCCGGACCCGGACAAGCGGGTGTTCATCAACCCGAGCGTCTGCGAGGGCTGCGGCGACTGCGGCGTGCAGTCGAACTGCGTCGCCATCCTGCCGCTGGAGACGCCGCTGGGGCGCAAGCGGCAGATCGACCAGTCGGCCTGCAACAAGGATTTCTCCTGCCTCAAGGGGTTCTGCCCGAGCTTCGTCACCGTCGAGAGGGCGCAGCCCAAAGCCCGCGGCATGGTCGAGTTCGACCTGCCGCCGCTGCCCGACCCGGCGCTGACCGCCCTGACGCGCCCTTGGAACGTGCTGATCACCGGCGTCGGCGGCACCGGGGTGGTGACTGTGGGGGCGCTGTTGACGATGGCCGCACATCTCGAAGGTAAGGGCGCCAGCGAGATGCAGATGGCGGGGCTGGCCCAGAAGGGCGGCGCTGTCACCATCCACTGCCGGCTGGCACCGAAGCCTGAGGATATCATCGCCATCCGCATCGCCGCCGGCGAGGCCGATGCGGTGATCGGCGGCGATCTGGTGGTCACCGCGGCGCCGAAGACCCTCGGCGCCGTCGAGCGCGGGCGGGCGCGGGTGCTCTGCAACACCCACGAGATCGTCACCGGCGCCTTCACCCGCGACACCGAGTTCCACCTGCCGACCACGGCGCTGAAGCTGTCGCTGGAGCGCCGGATCGGGGCGGAGGCGCTGACACTGATCGATGCCACCGAGTTGGCCACCGGGCTCCTCGGCGATGCGATCTACGGCACCGTGCTGCTGCTGGGCGCGGCCTGGCAGGCGGGGCTGGTGCCGCTCTCGGCGGCGGCGCTGCGCAAGGCGATCGAGCTGAACGGCGCCGGCGTGAAGGGGAATCTCCGTGCCTTCGAGATCGGCCGCTGGGCGGTGTCGCACCCGCTGGAGGCCCGTGCCGCGGTGGCGCCGGCTGCGGCTGTCGAGGAGACGCTGGAGCAGAAGATCGCGCGCCGCGCCGACTACCTTGTCGGCTATCAGAGCCGGCGGCTCGCCCGGCGCTACCAGCGCCTGGTGGAGAAAGTGCACAAGGCCGAAAATGCCGCCGGGGTCGCCGGCGTCGGGGGGCTGACCGAGGCGGTGGCGCTCGGCTACTTCAAGCTGCTGTCCTACAAGGACGAATACGAGGTTGCCCGGCTCCACACCGAAATGCTGGAGCCGACACTGGCCGAGGCCTTCGGTGCGCATGGCCGGGTCACCTACCACATGGCGCCGCCGGTCCTCGGGCGGAAGGACAAGCACGGCCACGCGGTCAAGTCCGAGTTCGGCCCGCGGATGGCGCGGGCGCTGCGGCTGCTGGCGCGCCTCAGGGTGCTGCGCGGCACCCCGCTCGACCTGTTCGGCCGCACCGCCGAGCGGCGGATGGAGCGGCAGATGATCCGCGACTACGAGGCGTTGATCGGCGAGTTGCTCAGCAATCTGACCGCCGGCAACGCCCCGATCGCCTGCGAACTGGCCCGGCTGCCGTTGCAGGTGCGCGGTTTCGGCCACGTCAAGCTGGCCAATGCCGAGCGGGCGGCGGAGGAGCGCCAGGTGCTGTTGGAGCGGTTCCGCTCCGGCGACCCCGCGGTGCCGAAGGCGGCAGAGTGACGGCGTCGTCCGCTCAGCGGATGGCGCGGATCAGCGGGAAAATCGCAGCCAGCACAAGAAGGCCCCAAGGACTGAGCATGAAGCCGATGTAACCGCCGGCGACGCCCTGGACACCTGCTTCGACAGCGGTACCGGCGCTCCGTCCGGCTTCGTTCAGAACCGTGTCCAGCATCTCAGCCCACGTTCTCCATCAGAGCCCGGGCCGCCGAGCGTGCCTCGGGCGTGACTACGTGACCTGCAAGCATCCGCGCAATCTCGTCGGTGCGCAACCCCTCGTCGAGCGCCTCCACATGGGTGCGGGTCGCCGCACCGTCGGTGCTCTTGGTGATCCGCCAGTGGTGATCGCCGCGCGCCGCCACCTGCGGGCTGTGGGTGACCACCAGCACCTGCGCACCCTCGGCGAGCCGGCCGAGCCGGCGCCCTACCGCATCCGCCGTGGCGCCGCCAACCCCGCGGTCGATCTCGTCGAAGATCAGGGTCAGCCCGGGGTTGCGCGCGGCGAGGCAGACCTTCAGCGCCAGCAGGAACCGCGACAGCTCGCCGCCCGAGGCGATGCGGTCGATCGGGCCGGCAGGTGCGCCGGGGTTGATGCTCGCGGTGAAGCTGACATCGTCGACGCCGTCCGGCCCCGGCCGCCCCGGCGATATCGCAGTCCGGAACCGCGCGTTCTCCATCCTGAGCGGCGCAAGTTCACGGGTCACCAAGTCGTCGAGGCGCGCGGCGGCCTCGGCACGGGCTTGCGTCAGGCCCGCCGACACCGCCGCGTAACGGTGGCATGCCGCCGCAGCTTCGCTCTCGAGCGCTGCGATCCGCTCGCCGCCAAGGTCGATCTCTTCCAGCCGGCGGGCGAAGTCCTCTGCCAGCTCGGGCAGGCTGTCGGGGGCCATCTGGTGCTTGCGGGCGAGGGCGCGGATGGCGAACAACCGCTCCTCCACCGCATCGAGTCGGCCGGGGTCGAAGCTGAGGCGCTCCAGCGCATCGCCGACACTGGCCTGCGCCTCGCCGAGTTCGATCAGCGCCCGGTCGAGGGCCTCGATTGCCGGATCGAGCAGCCCCTCCGCCTTCTCCGCCGCGTGAACCAGCCGTGACAGCGCCTCGGACAGCAGACCCTCGGCCCCCTCCGCCGACAGGGGCTCGGCGGCACGGCCGATTTCGTCGCAAATCCGGCCGGCGGACTGGATCAGCCGGCGCTCGGCATCGAGCCGGTCGTCCTCGCCTGCTTCCGGGGCAAGCTCGTCGAGCTCTGCCGCGCTGTGGCGCAGGAAATCCGCATCCTCCGCCGCCCGCGTAAGCTCGGTCCGCGCCGTCACCAGCCGCCGTTCGGCGGCCTCCGCCTCGGTCCAGGCCCGGCGGGTCGCGCCGAGCTGCGGCGCCAGCGCTCCGAAGCTGTCGAGCAGGATGCGATGCAGCCTGGGGTTCAGCAACCCGCGGTCGTCGTGCTGACCGTGCACCTCGACAAGGAGCTCGCCGATCTGCCGCAGCGCCTCGGCGCTGGTGCGCTGGTCGTTGACGAAGCAACGGGCGGGGCCGTCCTGGGCTGCGACCCGGCGCAGCACCAGCTCGTCGCCGGCCGCCTCCAGCCCAAGCTCGTCCAGCAGGGCAGCAACCGGGTGGCCCGGAGGCAGGCTGAAGGTCGCCGTCGCCGACCCCTGCCCGGCATTCGCCCCGACCAGCTCGCGTCCAATCTTGCGCCCAAGCGCGAAGCCCAGCGCATCGAGCAGGATCGACTTCCCGGCTCCGGTCTCTCCGGTCAGGACGTTCAGCCCCGGGCGGAACTCCAGCGTCAGTGCCTCGATCAGGATGATGTTCCGGATCTCAAGGCTTTGGAGCATCGCGCCGCCACTCCCTTGCGCTGGCCCCCCGCCGCTGGCCCCCTGCCGCCGGCCGCTTGTCGCCTGCGCAGGTTCTCAGAGCCACTTGCCCTGGATCACGCGGCGATAGACGCGCTCGAAGAAGCCGTCCTTGTCCTGCTCGGGCAGCACGTTTCGCCCGGTCAGCAGCTCATAGCTGTTGGCGTACCAGTCCGACCCCGGGTAGTTGTGCCCCAGAACCGCCGCCGCCATCAGCGCCTCCTCTTCCAGCCCCATCGCCAGGTTGGCTTCGACGATCCGGTGCAGCGCCTCGGGGGCCTGGCTGGTGGTATCGTACTTGTCGACCACGACCCGGAACCGGTTGATCGCCGCGGTGTAGTGGCCGCGCTTCAGATAGTAGCGGCCGATCTCCATCTCCTTGCCGGCAAGGTGGCTGAGGGTGAGATCGATCTTCAGCTGCGCGTTGCGGGCGAAATCGCTTTCCGGATAGCGGCTGACCACCTCGCGCAGCGCGGTCAGCGCCTCGCGGGTGGTGCCTTGGTCGCGGCCGACATCGACGATGGTGTCGTAATAGGTCAGCGCGATCAGATGCTGGGCGTAGGGTGCGTCGGTGTCCGAGGGATAGAGATCGAGGTACCGCCGCGCCGTTGCCCGCGCGGTGCCGAACTCCCGTGCCGTGTATGACGAGAACGCCGACATGATGATCGCCCGCTTGGCGAGCTGGGAGAACGGGTAGAGCCGCTCGATCTCGTCGAATGTCTCCGCGGCGTCCGCCGCCCGGCCGTCTTCGAGCAGCGCTTCGCCACGCGCGAAGATCTCGGCCGGCGGCGTTTCGTCCAGCGAGATCTTGTCGTCGTCGCGGAAGAGCGAGCAGCCTGCCAGTGCCGCGGCCACAACGATGGCAACAGCGAGGCGGGTCAGGCGCGGGAGTGTCATCCGTCGGGTCCTCCAGTTCGCGGGGGCCGCGCGCCCGGCACGGGAAGAGCGCGGGCGAGGCATGTCGCGGCGCAGAATAGTCGGCCCGTTGCCGTTGGGAAAGGGGGGTTGATAGGATCGGATGCGTTCGGCCGCGTATCAGAAGAACTCCGCCTGATCAGTGCGCAGCCCGTTTCTCTCTTGGTGAGGCTCCGAAACATCCTCGGGCGCTGGGCCGGCAGGAAAAGGGGCCGCCCACAACGGACGGCCCAGTCGCACTGAAGAGTACATTGAAGAGACAGGCCGGGGAGCGAGCCCCCCGGCGTTCGGTTCGCGGCGTTCAGTTCGCCTGGCGGCGCAGGAAGGCGGGGATCTCTCCCTCGTCATCGAGTCCGCCCCCTTCGTCGCGCCGATCTTGGTCCGAGGCGGCGGCCCCTGGCGCCGCAGACTGACCGCCGCCGGCGACCCGGTAGATCAGCTTGTTGATGGCGAACAGTCCCGAACGCCCGGGCTGGGACCGGCTCTCAGGTTCCGCCGGCCTCGCCGTCGGATGCGGCTCGGGCGCGCGGTCGGCGGCCAGGGTCGGCTCGATCCGCGGCCGGCTTTCCGACATTCGCGCGGGCTCCGCCGGCTCGATCGAAGCATGGTCGATGTCGAACAGTTCCGGCTCGCCATCGCCGATGGCGGCCGGACGCTGGCGATCGGCATCGCGCCGGGCACGGGCAACCATCGCCCGCTGACGTACCTCGGCGGCCCGGGCGCGGATGTCGTCGGGCGTCGGAGCTCTCGGCGTGCTGACCTGCACGGCCTGTTCCGCCTCCGCGGCGGGCTCCTCCGCCGGCAGTTCCCTGGGCTCGGGCCGCAGCGCCTCGGCCGCGCGCTGCAGGCCGTCTGTCGCCGCGACGGGTTCCGTCACGGGTTCCGCCACCGGTTCGGCAACCAGTTCGGCAACCGGTTCCGGTTCCGCGTCCAGCACCGGCTCGGGTGCAGGCTCCGGCGCCGGCTCGGATCGCCGCGCCATGCTCCGCACAGCCGACATCATCTCCGGATCGGTGGCCTGCGGGCGGCGGCGCGGCAGGCTTTCCAGCGGCGGGCGCGCAGCCATGTTCTCGGCGTCGATCCCGGTGGCGACGACCGAGACCCGCATCCGGCCTTCCATCTCCGGGTCGATGGCCGAGCCGAACTTGATCATCGCGTTGGCGTCGACCTCGTCCTTGATCCGGTTCGCCGCCTCGTCCATCTCGAACAGTGTCAGGTCGTAGCCGCCGGTGATGTTGATCAGCACGCCGCGCGCGCCCTTCAGGCTGACCTCGTCGAGGAGCGGGTTGGCGATCGCCTTCTCGGCCGCGTCGATGGCGCGGGTGTCGCCCTCGGCCTCGCCGGTGCCCATCATCGCCTTGCCCATCTCCTCCATCACCGAGCGAACATCGGCGAAGTCGAGGTTGATCATCCCCGGGCGGACCATCAGGTCGGTCACGCCCTGAACGCCCTGATAGAGCACGTCGTCGGCCATCATGAAGGCCTCGACGAAGGTGGTGCGCTCGGAGGCGACCTGGAACAGGTTCTGGTTCGGGATCACGATCAGGGTGTCGACCACGCCCTGCATCTCGTTGACGCCGGCCTCGGCCAGCTCCATCCGGCGGCTGCCCTCGAACTGGAACGGCTTGGTGACGACGCCGACCGTCAGGATACCCATCTCGCGCGCGGTGCGGGCCACCACCGGTGCCGCTCCGGTGCCGGTGCCGCCGCCCATCCCGGCGGTGATGAAGCACATGTGGCAGCCGTCGAGGTGGTTGATGATCTCCTCGATCGACTCCTCGGCGGCGGAGAGCCCCACCTCCGGTTTCGAGCCGGCACCCAGACCTCGGGTTACCCCGGTGCCGAGCTGGATCTTGCGGGTGGCCCGCGAGTGCGAAAGCGCCTGTGCGTCGGTATTCGCGGCGATGAACTCGACGCCTTGCAACTTCTTCTCGATCATGTTGTTGACGGCGTTGCCACCGGCGCCGCCAACGCCAAACACAGCGATTCGCGCGCGCAAATCGTGATCTTCGGGTTCACGTAGATTCAGTGCCACATTCCTGCCTCTTCATCGTTCCTGGCCTTTTCGGCCTTGGTTCTGCTCTTGTTTTTCTATCAACCTACAGTAAAGCCGCGCCAACGTCACGCGCGATCTCACCAGCTCGCTTTCAGCCAACACAGCATCTCCGTTGCCCTGCCCCGCGCCGACAGCGATCGGGGAGCATCGAAGTCCCACAGCTCGTCATGTGGCCTGAGCGCATAGGTCGCCAGACCGACGACCGTCGAGAAGTCGGGCCCCGACAGCGACTGCGGCAGGCCCGCGATCCGGATCGGCCGGCCAATCCGCGGCCGCCGGCCAAGAATCCGCGTCGCCATCTCGTCGACCCCCGGCATCTGGCACGCCGCCCCGGTCAGCACGATGCTGCAGCCCGGCATCTCGGTCACCCAGAGCTCGACCAAACGCTGGCGCAGGAGCCGGAAGGTCTCCTCGATCCGGGGCCGGATGACACCGATCAGCATGCCACGACTGATCTGGCGCCGGTTCGGCGAGTCCTCCTCGCCGATCCGCGGCGCGTCGATCAGGTCGCGGTCGTCGGCACCGGTCGGGATCACGCCGCCGTAAAGCGTCTTCATCCGCTCGGCCGCGCTCGAGCACATCATCAGCCCCGCGGCGATGTCGCTGGTCACGTGATCGCCGCCATAGCGGATCTGGTCGGCGCAGATCAGGTGATCGCGCAGGAACACCGAGAACGAGGTCGAACCACCGCCCATGTCGATGCACACCGCTCCGGTCTGCTGCTCGTCCTCGACCAGCGCCGACAGCCCGCTCGCATACGGGGCGCAAACCACCCCCGCGAGGTCGAGGTCGCACTGCCGGATGCATTCCATGAGGTTCGACAGCGGCCGCCGCTCCACTGCAAGGACGTGCATGGCGACGGAGAGCTTCTCGCCCGTCATCCCGCGCGGGTCGGTGATCCCGCTCTGATAGTCGACGGCGATCTCCACCGGCTGTGCGTGCAGGATCTGGTGGGAGTCCCCGACCGGCGGCAGCGGGCAGGCGCCGAGCACGTTGGAGATGTCGCGCTCGATGACCTGGCCGGTTTTGGTCTCGACCTCGGCCGCGGTCGAGAAACTCTGCGGCCTGCCGCCCGAGAACGAGACGATCACCTGATCGACCCGCTCCACCTTGGGGGCCGCCATCTTTTCCGAGTTCAGCAGCGCCATGCGGATCGAGCGGCAGACCTCGTCCATATCGACGATCTCGCCGCGCCGTACACCGCGCGACTGGATTGTCCGTGCGCCGACAACCTCGATGGCGCCGAAAAGGCTGGTTCCCAGGTGGTCGCTGCGCCCGGCTTCGGTTAGTCGCGCCGGGTCGAGCTTGAGCACCAGACAAGTGATTTTCGAAGAACCAATGTCAAGAACAGCCAGCCGACCGCGCTTGGTCGCCAATTGCAGGCGCGAGCGCATCATCCGGTATGGCGTGAACTGGGCAAAGTTCATGTTTCCTCCCCGCCAATCGCGGCGACAGCCCTTCTGATTTGATAGGTCTCGGCGGCTTCCGCGCTCATCCGCAGGGCCGGGCGCTCTGGCAACCGCATGTCGATCACCGCCAGGTCCCTGTCGAGCAACTCGTCGCCGTAATGCAATGCCATGACCCGCGACAGTGTCTCGATGCTCCCCTCGGCCGGGAGTTCGATCAGCATGTCGCTGTCGAGGACGATGTCCCAGCGCCGCTCGCCGACCCGCACGAAGGCGCGCAGCCGCGGCGCGATCTCCGCCGCGGCCTCCAGCAATGCGAGCACCTCGTCCACCCGCTCCGGCGCGCCGGCGCCGAGGATCACCGGCAGGTACGGATGGTCGGCGCGCGCGCCGGCGGGGCCGATCTCCACGCCGCCGCTGTCCAGGAGCACCAGCACGCCGTCGGGCCGGCGGTAGAGCGCCTCCGGAATCCGATCCACCACGGTGACCCGCAGCGTGCCCTGCGGATCGAACTGAACCGCCGCCGTCTCGACCGCGCCGAGCGCCTCCACTCGATGGCGCAGCGCCTCGACGTCGAGCTTCAGCGACGAGACGCCAGGCTCGATCCCGAGCGTCCGGCGCACGTCACGCTGCAATTCCTCGCTGCCGCCGATTACGGCAACGCCGCGGACCGCGAATTCCGGGCGCGCCGCGATCCGGTCGACCAGTGCGGCGACCTCGGTCTCGATACAGCCCCGCCAGTCGTCATGCGCGGCGACGCGCCAGCAGGCGAGGCCCAGGATCAACAGCGGCAGATAGACCAGCACGCCATTGCGCACCATCGGCTTGGCCCAGGCACGGGACAGGCGATAGGTCAGCTTCGACGGCCCGGGGGCTTTGTGGCTCTCGGAGCTGGCGCGCGGCGCCGGCTCGGGCCGTTGCGGCCGCCGGACCTCGTCGGGTGCGACCTGAAGCACTATCTCGCGCATGACGCATCCCTCACCAGCCAGTCGCACAGTACCTCGAAGCCGATGCCGCAATGGGCGGCCTGCTCCGGCGCCAGCGATGTCGGGGTCATACCCGGCTGGGTGTTGGTCTCCAGCAGCACCAGCCCGTCGAGGCCGCGCGTCTGGTCCCAGCGAAAATCTGTGCGGCTGAGCCCGCGGCAGCCTAGCGCCCGGTGCGCGGTCAGCGCGAAAGCCAGACAGGCCTCGAACACCTCGGCCGGCACATCGGCGGGCACCACATGGCGCGAGCCGCCCTCGGCGTATTTCGCGTGGTAGTCGTACCAGCCGGTCGTGGCGACGATGTCGGTCACGGTGAGCGCCCGGTCGCCCATCACCGCCACGGTCAGCTCGCGGCCGGGCACGAAGCGCTCGACCATCAACTGCTCGGGCGCGTCATCGCCGAGCCGGGCCGGGCCGTTGGCATGCTCGTTGACGATGTAGATGCCGACTGAGGAGCCCTCGTTGTTCGGCTTGACCACATAGGGCGGCGCCATCGGGTGGCCGGCGACGACCTCGGCCCGCGGCACGACCAAGCTCTCGGCCACCGGCAGGCCGGCGGCACGGTAGACCTCCTTGGTGCGGGTCTTGTCCATCGCCATTGCCGAGGCGAGCAGGCCGGAGTGGGTATAGGGGATGCGCAGCCATTCGAGGATGCCCTGGACGCAGCCATCTTCGCCCCAGCGGCCATGCAGCGCATTGAACACCGCGTCGGGGGCGACATCGATCAACGCCCGGGCAACATCTTGCTCGGCGTCGATTTCCGTCACCTCATACCCGGCGCGACGCAGTGCGCTTGCGCATTCTTGGCCGGAGACCAGCGAGACCTCCCGCTCGGCCGACAGGCCGCCCATAAGCACCACGACGCGGGAGACTGTCCTGCTCGACATCCGCGCCTACCTTTACGGCCGATCCCCGATTCATGTGATTCGTCGGGTGATTCGGCTAATGCCGCTTATGCGGTCTTAGATTGTGAAATGATAACGCCTATTCGCCGTATTTCCCAGAACAAATCTACGCCCGAGCTCGATTTTACCCGCGCACGCACCGTCTCGCCGAGTTCTTCCAGGTCAGCCGCAGTCGCCGTGCCGGTGTTGATCATGAAATTGCAGTGCTTTTCACTGACCTGAGCGCCGCCGATCTTCAGCCCGCGGCAGCCGGCAGCGTCGATCAGGCGCCAGGCCTTCCGTTCGTCGCTGTCGCCTTCGCCACCGGTGGAGGAATGTCCGGTCGGGTTGCGGAAGGTCGACCCGCCGGTGCGCTCGCGGATCGGCTGCGACGCTTCGCGCCGGGCCAGCACCGCCTCCATGCGCGCAATCACCGCCTCCGGAACGTCGGCGCGGCCCTCGAACAGCGCAGCCGTGAAGATCAGTCCCTCGGCCGCGTCGGCATGCCGGTACAAGAATCCCATCTCGGCTAGGGGGATGGTGACGCGTCGGCCGGAGCGGTCGACGGCATGGGCCTCCCGCAGGACGTCCTTGATTTCGTCGCCATAGCAACCCGCGTTCATCGCCAACGCCCCGCCGATGGTGCCGGGCACGCCGCGCAGGAATTCCAGACCGGCGATCCCGGCGGCGGCGGCGACCTGCGCCACCCGCGCGTCGAGGGCGGCGGCGCCCGCCGTCACCCGCGTCCCCTCGGCCTCGATGCCGGCAAAGCCGCGGCCCAGCCGGATGACGACCCCGGGCACACCGCCGTCGCGCACCAGCAGGTTCGAGCCGACCCCGACCGGCTGCACCGGAATGTCCTCGGGACAGCCGGCGAGGAACTTGGCCAGATCGTCGACATCCGCCGGCTGGAACAGCACCTCCGCCGGACCACCGACCCAAAACCAGGCGAGATCGGCCAGCGGCCGCATCGCGGTCAGGCGCCCGCGAACCGGCGGCAGGCGCTGAAGAAGCCGCTCGCCGTCCAGGACCGCCGCGGTCATCGGGTCAGTCGCGCCCGGCCAGCTCGCCCGGCAGCGCGTTGGCCCAGGCGGAGATCGTGCCCGCGCCCAGGCAAACCACCAGATCCCCCGGCGCTGTCTGGCCGGCGACGAAGTCGGCTATGCCCTCCGGCGCCTTCAGCGCATGTGCCGAACGATGGCCGTGGGCCCTCAGCCCGCTGACCAGCCCGTCGCGGCTGACGCCCTCGATCGGCGGCTCGCCCGCGGCGTAGACGTCGGCAATGGCGACGACGTCGGCGTCGTTGAAGCAGGCGCAGAACTCCTCAAACAGGTCGTGCAGCCGGGTGTAGCGGTGCGGCTGGTGGATCGCGATCACCCGGCCCTTGGTCGCCGACCGGGCTGCCTTCAGCACCGCTGCGATCTCCACGGGGTGGTGGCCGTAATCGTCAATGATCGTCGCCCCGTTCCATGTCCCCACCCGGGTGAAGCGCCGCTTGACGCCGGCGAAGCCATCGAGGCCCCGGCGCACGCGATCCATGTCGATCTTCAGCTCGCGCGCCACGCCGACTGCCGCAAGCGCATTCAGCACGTTGTGCTCGCCGGGAATGGCAAGGCTCAGCCCGCTATGCAGTTCCTCGCCATCTGCACCCCGCAGCGCCACGTCGAACAGCATCCGGCCGTCCTCATAGCGCATGTTCTCTGCCCGGATGTCGGCCTGACGCGAGAAGCCGTAGGTCACAACCCGCCGGTCGGTGATGCGGCCGATCAGGCTCTGCACCTCGGTATGGTCAATGCAGGCGACCAGCGCGCCGTAGAACGGGATGTTCGAGGCGAAGGCCTCGAAACCGCCGCGCAGCGCCTCGACGGAGCAGTAGTGGTCCATGTGCTCGGGGTCGATATTGGTGATCACCGCGATGGTCGCCGGCAGCTTGACGAAAGTGCCGTCGGACTCGTCCGCCTCGACCACCATCCAGCGCCCCTCGCCGAGCCGGGCATTGGAGCCGTAGGACTGAATGATGCCGCCATTGATCACCGTCGGGTCCTCGCCGCCGGCGTCCAGGAGCGCCGCGACCAGCGAGGTCGTGGTGGTCTTGCCGTGGGTGCCGGCGACGGCGACGTTGGAGCGCAGCCGCATCAGCTCGGCCAGCATCTCGGCCCGGCGCACCACCGGCAGGGCACGGGCGCGGGCGGTGTCCAGCTCCGGGTTGCCGCGCTTGATCGCCGAGGAGATCACCACCACCTCGGCGTCGCCGAGGTTCTCGGCCGCCTGGCCGATCTGGATGGTCGCGCCGAGCCCGCGCAGCCGCTCGACGATGATGCTTTCGCGCAGGTCGGAGCCCTGCACCGTATAGCCGAGGTTGAGCATAACCTCGGCGATGCCCGACATGCCGATGCCGCCGATGCCGACGAAGTGGATCGGGCCGATGTCGAAGGGCAGTGCGGTCGGGGCGTTCATTACAGTCACTCCCAATGCTCTGGCTCGCGCCGGGCCTATCAGGTGCTGCCGGTCTTGCCAAGCGCCTCGACCAGGTAGGCAAGCTCCTGGGCGGCGCGGGGGCGGCCCTCTGCCCGGGCTCGGCCGGCCATCTGCTCCGCCTTGTCAGGGTCGAGCAGCAGGCCTCGGATGTGCTCCGCCAGCGCCTCCGCCTTCAGTCCGGCTTCCGGTGCCAGAATGGCGCCGCCGGCGTCGGCGAGCGCTTTGGCGTTGGCGGTCTGGTGATCGTCCATGGCATGGGGGTAAGGCACCAGGATCGATGGCCGGCCGAGCGCGGCAAGCTCCGCGACCGTGGACGCCCCAGCCCGGCAGATCACCAGCTGGCAACCGGCAAGCAACTCCGGCATGTTGTCGAAGAACGGCGCGAGCTTGGTCTCGACACCGGCGTCGCGGTAGGCCGCTGCGACCTCGCCTTCCTCGCCCGGGCGGACCTGCTGGACCACGATCAGGCGGTGGCGAAGCTCCTCCGGCAGCAGCGATACCGCGGCCGGAACCAGCCGGGCGAAGACACTGGCGCCCTGACTGCCGCCGAAGACGACGAGCACGAATCCTCCCTCAAGGGGCGCAAAATAGGGCAGGCCCAGATGCTCCAGGACACTGTCACGAACCGGATTGCCGAGATGGACGAGCGTTGCCCCTGCCGGCGCGTTGGTCACCGGCCATGTGCCGCAGGCGACCCGGTCGACCCGGCGCGCGAACAGCCGGTTGACCCGGCCGAGCACCCCGTTCTGCTCGTGGATCAGCCGCGGCAGGCCGAGCCACCACGCAGCGCCCAGCGCCGGCAGCGCCGGGTAGCCGCCGAAGCCGGCGACACAGGCCGGCGGGTCGGCGCCGCACCGCCGCACCGCCGCGCGCATGCCGGAGAAGATCCGCAACGGCGCCGCCAGTTTCGCCGCCAAGCCGCCCTGGCTGAAGGTAGCGGATCGCAGCTTGACCCGCTCCACAGCCTCCGGAAACCCACCAGCATAGCGCAGCCCGCGCGGGTCGGTCGCCAGCTGCACCCGCCAGCCGCGGCGCAGCATCTCCTCTGCCAGGGCCTGAGCCGGGAACATATGCCCGCCGGTCCCCCCGGCGGCGATCACCAGCAGCGGCCCGGTCACACGGCGCTCCGGAACTCGGTTGCCATATCGGACCGGCGGGCGCGGGTCAGCGCCAGCAGCACCCCCATCGCGATCGCCGCCGCCAACATCGACGAGCCGCCATAGGAGATGAACGGCAGCGTCATCCCCTTGGCCGGCAACAGCCGGATCGCCACCGCCATGTTGATGAAGGCCTGCAATCCGAATAGCACCGCCAATCCGGTGCCGGCGAGACGGATGAACGGCGTCCGTTCGTCCATCAGCCGGCCGAGCGCGCGCACGGTGATGAAGAGATAGAGGCCGATCAGAATCAAGGTCAGGATCAGCCCGAACTCCTCGGCCGCGACGGCGACGATGAAATCCGTATGCGCATCCGGCAGGGTCCATTTCACCGAGCCTTGTGCCGCGCCAACGCCGAACAGGCCGCCCTCGCGGATCGCCGCCTGGGCATAGGCGAGCTGGGTGTGCGGGTCGACCTCGGCCGTCAGATAGCTGTCGATCCGGCTGGCGAAATGGCTGGAGTTGAAATAGGCGAAGGCGCCGCCGGCGCCGATCAGCCCGCCGAAGGCTAGCAATACCACGATCGGCGCGCCGGAGACGAAGACCATCGTCGCCCATACCGCCAACAGCAGCATCGCCTGGCCGAAGTCCGGCTGCATCGCCAGCATTGCCGCGATGCCGAGCGCGGCGAGGCCGGTGAGCGTCCGCCCCGGCGGGCCGAAGCGCTCGAACGACCCGGCCATCAGCCAGGCCGACGCAACGACGAAGCCCGGTTTCAGGAACTCCGACGGCTGCAGGCTGAAGAAGCCGAGCGAGTACCACCGGGTTGCGCCCTTGCCGAAATCGGTGCCAAGCCAGGGCAGCGCGATGGTCGCTGCGAGGGCGACGAGGAACATGACGATCCCCAGCCGCCGCGCGGTGGCCACCGAGCACATCGAGACCGCAGCGACCGTACCCAGCCCCATCATCACGAAGACGACATGGCGGATGACATAGTGGTAGGTCCAAAGGCCGTTCTTGTGCGCCAGCGGCGGCGAGGCCGCCAGGGCCAGCACCAGCCCGAGGGTGACCAGCAGCAAGAGCGCGCCGATCGACCACCGGTCGACCGTGCGCAGCCAGTCGCCGACGATCGAATTCTCGCCATGCAAGGAAGGGTTGCCGCGGAAGGTCCGTTCGGTCATGCGCCGGCCTCCTCTCGTTGGGCCGCCCGAACCCACGGCATCACCAGCGCCCGAAACGCCTCGCCGCGCGCCTCGAAGCTGTCGAACTGGTCGAAGCTGGCACAGGCAGGCGAGAGCAGGACCACGTCGCCGGGCTCGGCATCGGCCTGCGCCGCTGCCACTGCCTTGGCCAGCTCGCCGCAACGCAGATGCGGCGTCTCCGCCAGGGTGACGGCGAACGCGGCTTCTGCCTCGCCGATCAGATAGGCCTTGGCGACGCGGTCGAACAGCGGCCGCAAGGGCTCGATCCCGCCCTCCTTCGGGCAGCCGCCGGCGATCCAGCGGATACGGTCGTAGGACAACAGCGCCTTCTCCGCTGCGTCGGCATTGGTCGCCTTGGAGTCGTTGACGTAAGTGACGCCGCCAGCCTCGCCGACCCGCTCCATCCGGTGCGCGAGGCCGGGGAAGCTGACCAGCCCGCCCTCGATCTGCCGCGGTCCAAGGCCCACGGCGCGGCAGGCAGCGTAGGCGGCGCAGGCGTTCTGGTGATTATGGTCGCCCACCAGCGCCAACGCCCCACGTATCTCGATGGCCGCGGCCTGCTTGCCGGCCCGCCATTCGGTCAGGTGACTGCGGTTCATGAACACCGACCAGCCCTCGCCGCGCAGCCGCGTCCGCACCGAGACCGTGATCGGCGCCTCTGAGATGCCGGCGAGGTACCGGCCCTCCACCTCGTCGACGCCGATGACCGCCCGCTCCGGCGCGCCGAGCTCGAACAGCCGCCGCTTGGCTGCGAAGTAGCCGCCGAGGCCGCCGTGGCGGTCGAGATGGTCAGGCGAGAGGTTCAGGAACACAGCCACGTCTGGCGCAAGGGTGCGGGCGAGCTCGGTCTGGTAGGAGGAAAGCTCCAGCACCACCACCTCGCCCGGCTCTGGCGGGTCGAGGTCAAGCACCCCACGGCCGATATTGCCGCCCATCTGGGTCCGGCGCCCGGCGGCCTTGAGGATGTAGTGGATCAGCGCCGTGGTGGTGGACTTGCCGTTCGACCCGGTCACGGCGATCACCTTCGGCTCCGGCCCATCCTCCTCGAAATCCTCAGGGGCGGCGTCCAAGAGCGCCCGGAAGAACAGCCCGACATCGTTATCGACCGGCACCCCGGCCGCCTGTGCCTGCTCCACCGCCGGGTGCGGCACCGGGTAGAGATGCGGAATACCCGGCGAGACGATCAGCCGGGCGATCTCCGATGCCTCGCGCGGTCGGCTCAGGTCGGCCACCGCGAAGCCCTCGGTTGCCGCCTTGTCGCGCGCCGGCGCGCCGTCGTCCCAGCAGACCGGCTCGGCGCCGCCCGCCTCGAGCGCCCGCGCCGCCGCCAGGCCCGAGCGACCGAGCCCCAGCACCCCGACCCGCTGGCCAGCATATGCGCGGACAAGGATCATCTCAGCTTCAGGCTCGCCAGGCCAATGATCGCCAGGATCACCGCGATGATCCAGAACCGGATCACGATGGTCGGCTCCTGCCAGCCCTTCTGCTCGAAATGGTGATGGATCGGCGCCATGCGGAACACCCGCTTGCCGGCCAGCTTGAAGCTGGCGACCTGGACGATGACGCTGACCGTCTCGAGCACAAAGAGCCCACCGATGACCGCCAGCACGATCTCGTGCTTGGACGCCACCGCGATCGCCCCGAGCGCGCCGCCGAGCGCCAGCGAACCGGTGTCGCCCATGAACACCATCGCCGGCGGGGCGTTGTACCAGAGGAATCCGAGCCCCGCCCCGATCAGCGCCGCGCAAAAGACCACGATCTCGCCGGTGCCGGGTACGTAGTGCAGTTGCAGATACTCGGTGAAGTCGCTGCGCCCGACCACATAGGCGATGACCCCGAGCGACCCGGCGGCGATCATCACCGGCATGATCGCCAGCCCGTCGAGCCCGTCGGTGAGATTCACCGCATTGGCCGCCCCGGCGATCACCAGCATCGCGAAGGGCGCATAGAAGAGCCCGGCATGGATCACCGTGTCCTTCAGCACCGGCAGGGCGATGGTGTTCTGCAGCGCCTCCGGCTGCAGCGCCGTGGCCCAGATTGCGGCACCGAGGGCGATGAGAAAGCCAATGCCAAGACGCAGCTTGCCCGACACCCCTCTGACCGAAAACCGCCGCACCTTGAGAAAGTCGTCGACAAAACCGATGGCGCCGAAGCCGGCGGTCACCAAGACCACGATCCAGACGAAGCCATTGTCGAGCCGCGCCCAGAGCAGGGTCGAGATCACGAGCGCGCTGAGGATCATCACCCCGCCCATGGTCGGCGTCCCCGCCTTCTCGACAATGTGACGCTCGGGCCCGTCGTCGCGGATCGGCTGGCCCTTCTTCTGCAGCCGACGCAGCCAGTTGATGATCGGGCGACCGAACATGAAGGCGAAGATCAGCGCCGTCAGGAAGGCGCCGCCGGAGCGGAAGGTGATGTAGCGGAACAGGTTGAACACGTCGCCGCCGTCGCTGAGCGGTGTCAGAAGGTGAAAGAACATGACCCGTCAATCCTCCTCGCGCCGGTGGGCGTCCCGCGCGCTGCCCAGCCCCTTGATCGCCTCGACCACCCGGCGCATCGCCATGCCGAGCGAGCCCTTGACCATGCAGACATCGCCCGCGTGCACCAGCCGCCTCGCCCGCACCGCTAGCTGTTCGCTGTCCTCAAACCATTCGCCCCGTTTCCCCAGGGGGAGCGCCGCATGCAAGGCGCGCATCCGCGGCCCGGCGAGGTTGACCTGATCGACCCCGTCCAGTTCCTCCAGCCCGGCCAATCCGGCGTGCAGTGCTTCCTCGGTCGGCCCGAGCTCCAGCATGTCGCCGAGGAAGGCGATGCGCCGGGCATGCGCGATGCGGCCGGCATCGTCGGTCACCCGGCTCGCCGCCAGCACCGCCAGAGCGGCACGCATCGAGGCCGGGTTGGCGTTGTAGCTCTCGTCGATCAGGGTGATCTCGCCATCGATCGCCGCCGGCCCGAGCTCGATCCGCCAGCGGTGCCCGCGGCCCTCGGGCGGCTCCCAGTCGGCCAGCGCCAGGCCGGCGCGTGCCAGATCGCCGCCGACCGCGGTCACCGCCCCAAGGGCGGCGACGGCATTGAGCGCGAAATGGGCGCCCGGCGCGCCGAGCTTGAAGGTGATCCGCTTGTCGGCGATCCGCGCCCGAACCACGGTCGCCTCGGCGCAGACGGTCGCCGCCTCCAGCAGCAAGTCGCAATCGGCGGTGCCGAAGCTGAGGATCCCCGCTTCACCGGCCTGCGCCGCCAGCCGGTCGAAATGGGGATTGTCGCGGTTGAGCACCGCGATCCCGCCCGGCTCCAGCCCGGCGAAGACCTCGGCCTTGGCATCGACGATCTCCTCGACCGAGCCGAAGGCCGCCAGATGCACCGGTTCGACGGCAGTGATCAGGGCAACATGCGGCCGTGCCATGAGCGACAGCGGCCGGATCTCGCCGGCATGGTTCATGCCCATCTCGATCACCGCGAACTCGGTCGCGGCCGGCATCCGCGCCAAGGTCAGCGGCACTCCCCAGTGGTTGTTGTAGCTCTTCTCGGCCGCGTGCACCTGCCCCTGGCCGGTCAGCGCGACCCGCATCATCTCCTTGGTCGAGGTCTTGCCGACCGAGCCGGTGACCGAGATCATCCGCGCCGCGCTGCGCGCCCGGGCAGCCGCGCCGAGGACGCCAAGCGCCTCCAGCGTGTCGTCCACCACCAGAATCGGCGCGTCCTCGGACACGCCGTCCGGCATCCGGCTGACCATCGCCGCACCGGCCCCCGCTGCCAGCGCCGCGGCGACGAAACCGTGGCCGTCGCGGTTCTCGCCGGCCAGTGCCACGAACAGATCGCCCGGCGCGATGGTCCGGGTGTCGATGGAGATCCCGGTGATGCCTTGCCAGCCGCCGCGCAGAGCGCCGGAGGTGGCGGCCGCCGCGTCGACGGCGGTCCAGAGATACCCGCTCATCTGCCGCCTCCAAATCCGTTCGTCAGGCCATCGAGCGTGGCGACAGTCGCGCGCGCCTGGGTGGCGTCGTCGAAGGGCAGCATCCTGCCCTTGACCTCCTGCCCCTGCTCGTGCCCCTTTCCGGCGATCAGAAGGCAGTCGCCCGGTTCTTTCAGGGCATCGACACCGGCGAGGATCGCCGCCGCCCGGTCGCCGATCTCGTACGCCTCGGGATAGGCTTCGAGCACGGACGCCCGGATCGCCGCCGGGTCCTCGCCGCGCGGGTTGTCGTCGGTGACGATGGCCACATCGGCCCGCTCCGCCACCGCCCGGCCCATCAGCGGCCGCTTTCCGGGGTCGCGGTCGCCGCCGGCGCCAAAGACCACAACCAGCTGCCCCAGGCAATGGGGGCGCAGCGCCGCGATCGCCGTCGCCAACGCATCCGGCGTGTGGGCGTAGTCGACATAGACGGTGGCGCCGTTGTCCCGGCGCGCCACCGGCTCCATCCGCCCGCGCACCCCGGTCAGCCCAGGCAGCGCGGCGAAGACCGCGTCCGGCGCCACGCCGGTGGCGATCGCCAGTCCCGCCGCCAGCGCCACATTGTCGGCCTGGAAGTCGCCGATCAGGGCCAGCTCCGCCCGGTGGACCGCGCCCTGCCAGCCGAGCTCAAGCGCCTGGCAGCGCGAGTGGTAACGGGTGCCGAGGATTGCCAGATCGGCCTCGGCCGTGCGACCGACCAAGACCAGACTGAGCCCGCGCTTTGCCGCCACTGCGCGGACCCGGTCGGCCACCGGATCGTCGGCATTGACCACCGCTGCCGCATCGGCGGGCAGCAGTTCCGAGAACAGGCGCAGCTTCGCCGCCACGTAGTCTTCGTGGCTGGCGTGATAGTCCATGTGGTCGCGGGTAATGTTGGTCAGTGCCGCCGCCGCCAGCCGCACACCGTCGAGCCGGTGCTGGGCGAGGCCGTGGCTCGACGCCTCCATCGCCGCGTGGGTGCAGCCCTTCTCGGCCAGCCGGGCCAGCAGGGCATGCAGCGTGATCGGTTCCGGCGTGGTGTTGGAGAGCGGCTCCTCGAAGCCCTCGCCCTCGACCCCGGTGGTGCCGAAGGCGGCCGCCCGGCGTCCGGCTGTGGTCCAGATCTGGCGCAGGAAATGCGCCGTCGAGGTCTTGCCGTTGGTGCCGGTCACCGCCGCGATCACCGGCGGTTGGGCGTCGTAGAATCGCGCCGCCAGCCGGGCCAACTCGGCACGCGGCGCATCGCTGACGAAGAACGGCACCGGCAGATCGCCGACATCGGCCCGCGCCGTCTTGACCCCCGCCTCGGTCGCCACGACCGCGATCGCGCCCTGGCGCACCGCGAACTGGGCGAAGCTCGCGCCGTCGAGCCGCGTGCCGGAAATGGTGACGAAGACAAACCCATGTTCAACCGCGCGGCTGTCGACAGCAAGACCGGCAACCGCCTGGCCCGCGTCCGGTCGGGGACCGCGGCACGGCAGCTCGGTCAGGCCCAGTCCGGCCAGCGTCCGTTTGCGGGGGGTCGGAGGCCGAGCCATCGCACACCCCTATTGTCCGGAGGCGGGGATCGTCGGAGGGCCGACCGGCTTGCTCACCGGCTGCGGCCGCAACCCGAGCAGCGGAGCGACCCGCTCGATCGCCGCCGCCGTCACCGGCACCGCGGTGCAGCTGGCCTCGCGCTTCACAACCTTGCCCGAGCGGTCCTCAGGCTCGTCGAGCGAGATCACCAAGACGTATTTCGGGTTCGAGGTCGGGAACACCGAGGCGAAGGTTGCGATCACCTTGTCATGGTAGTAGCCACCTTGCGGGCGGACCTTGTCGGCGGTTCCGGTCTTGCCGCCGATCTCGTAGCCGGGCAGATCGGTCCGCCGACCGGTTCCGCGGCGCACCACCTTGCGCATGACCTCCAGCATCGTCCGCGCCGTGCGCGGCGAAAACACCCGTTCGCCGGGCTCGGCGCCGCCCTTGAGCAGAGTCGGGCGCACCCGCCGGCCACCGCTGGCCAGGGTGGCGTAAGCGGCGGCCAGATGCACCGGCGATGCGGCCAGCCCGTGGCCGAAGGAGATCGTCATCGACGAGAGTTCCGTCCATTTCGGCGGCAACAGCGGTGCCGCACCTCGGGCTTCGGCCAGCTCCAGCGGCAGCGGCTCGAAGAAGCCCAGGCGATTCAGATAGTCCTTGAGCCGCGGCGTGCCAACCCTCAGCGCCAGCTGCGCCGCGCCGACATTGGACGAGCGCACGACGATGTCTTCGAGCGTCATCTCCGCCGGCATGCGATGGAAATCGCGGATCCGCCGCCGGCCGTAGGTCAGGGGCGCCCCGGTCTCGATCAGGGTCTCGGCGTCGGCGACACCGGCCTCCAGCGCGAAGGCCGCCGTCAGCACCTTGAAGGTCGAACCGAGCTCGTAGATGCCTTGCGCTGCCCGGTTGAAGCGCGGATTGAATTCGGCCGCGCCGCTGAATGCCTCAGGGCCGCGGTTCGGGTCGAAATCCGGCAGCGAGACCATGGCCACGACCTCGCCGCTGCGCACATCCATCAGCACCCCGGTAGCACCGATCGCCGAAAACCGCTTCACCCCGGCGGCGAGGACGTCGCGCAGTGCCGCCTGCACCGTGAGGTCGATCGACAGCGCCAGCGGCCGGCCGATCTCGGCCGGGTCGCGCAGGCGGTCGTCGAAATAGCCTTCGACACCGCCGGATCCGACCAGCTCGGCGAAGCGCACATCCTCCTGCGCCGCCTTCACGCCGCCGACGATATGCGCGACGGTGCGCCCGGCGGGATAGATCCGCATCTCGCGGGCGCCGAACTTCAAACCGGGATAGCCGAGGTCTAGCACCTGCCGGCGCTGGCGCGGCGTGATCGGGCGTTTGATCCAGGCGAACCTGGCATCGCGGGTCAGGCGCTTGAGCAGCCCCGCCTGGTCCATGTCGGGGAAGATCGCCGCGAGATTGCGGGCGACCGCTTCGGGGTCCTTGATCTCGCGCGGATGGGCATAGAGCGAGAAGGCCGGCAGGTTGCCGGCGAGCAGCCTGCCCTTCCGATCGCTGATCTCGCCGCGCACCGGAAGCGCCGCGCCGCCCGAGCGCGCCAGTTGCGGCTCGCCCGGCTCGTCCAGCGCCATCAACCCCATCCGGGCGCCGACGGTGGCGTAGACCAGGCACAGCGCGAAGATCACGATCATCACCCGCCAGTCGTCGCGCGGGCTGGCGGTCCGGCTGCGTCGCGGCGGCGAGGGCGAATGCTCCGGCCCCGGCAGCGCGAGAGGATGGGAGAGAGCGGTCAATCCGGCCTCCAGCTCACGGGCCGCGGCACCGGCAGCGGGAACTCGGAGGAATGGCGCGTGACAGGCACCGAAACCGCAGAGATCGCCGCCGGATCGAGCTCGTCAAGCAGGAATTCCGGCCCTGGCGCCGCGTGCCGAGGCGGAAACGGCACCACCGCGACCTCGTCGAAATGCCGCGGCGCCATCGGCTCCAGCTCGAGACGGTCTTTGTGCAGCTCGACCAGCCGGGCCAGGCGGTCCGGAGCGTTGAGATAGGCCCATTCGACCCACAGCACCTCGACCGACTCACGCTCGGCGGCGATGTTGCTGCGCAGCTTCTCGACCCGCCCAAGCGCCGTCTTGGTGCGATAGTTGACGTTGTAGGTCCAGGCGGCCGCAGCCACCACGGCGATGATCGAGAGGGCGAAGGCGGTACGGTTCATCGCCGGCCTCCTGCCGCCAGCTCCTCCAGGCTCGGCAGCCGCGGCAGTCCGAGCCTCGCCGGATCGACCGACCGCGCCGGCGCCTCGGTGCGCACCGCCGCGCGCAGCCGGGCCGAGCGCGCCCGCGGGTTGCGCGCCGTCTCCGCCGCCCCAGCCTGCACCGGCCGCGCCGGGCGGCGATAGCGCGGCGGCGGCGCCTGACGGGCCGGGGCGTGCCGCGAGCCCTGCCCCTCCTGGCCGGACGCCGACTGCAGGTAGCGTTTGACGATCCGGTCCTCGAGCGAGTGGAAGGTCACCACGGCAAAGCGCCCGCCCGGCGCCAGCACCTTCTCGGCCGCTTCCAGCCCCTGCACCAGTTGGCCCAGCTCGTCGTTCACGGCGATGCGCAGGGCTTGGAAGCTCCGGGTCGCCGGATGGACCTGCCCCGGGCGCGGCCTCGGCAGGCAACCGCTGACGATCTCGGCCAGCCGGCCGGTGCGCGTGATCGGCGCCTCGGCCCGTGCGGCGACGACGGCGCGGGCGATCAGCCGCGCCGCGCGCTCCTCGCCGAAATAAAACAGAATATCGGCCAGGCCGCGCTCGCTGGCGCGGTTCACCAACTCGGCCGCCGAGACCCCGCTCTGCGCCATCCGCATGTCGAGCGGCCCGTCGCGAGAGAACGAGAAGCCACGCTCGGCCTGGTCGAACTGCATCGACGACACCCCGATGTCCAGCACCACGCCCACGACCGGCCCCGCCGCATGCGCGCCGGCGATCCGGTCGAGCTCGGCGAACTCGCCCTCGACCAGCACCAGCCGCCCGGCCGCCTCGGCGGCCAGCGGCGCGCCGCGCGCCAGCGCATCCGGATCGCGATCTATGGCAATCACCTGCGCCGCACCCCGATCGAGCAGGGCGCGGGCATAGCCGCCGGCGCCGAAGGTTCCATCGACGAAGACGCCGCCCCCGACCTGGGCCAGCGCCTGCATCACCTCGTCGAGCAGGACGGGGATGTGCGGGACCGCGGGCGGAGCCATTTCGCCCGCCGCGGCCATCAGTGCAGCCCTCCGAGACGAATCGACGGCGCCAGCTCCTGGCTGCGGGTCTGGGCGCCGGCCTCGTAGGCGGCACGCTTGCCGGGCGCCCAGAGCTGGAAGCTGGAGCCGCGGCCGACGAAGCGCACTTCGCCGTCGATTCCGATCTGGTCGCGCAAGTCCTTCGACAGCACCACCCGGCCCGCCTCGTCGACCGGGATCTGGCGGGCATCGGTGACGATCCTGAGTGCCAGCGCCTCGGTGTCGGCGTGGCTCAGATCCATCGCCTCGAACTGCTCGACCACCTTCTCGTAGCCAGTCCGCGACAGCACCACATGAGCATCGGAATGGTTCATCTGCGGCAGCACCACCACATGGCTCGAGCCGACGCCTTCGAGGACCTTGCGAAAGTCGGCGGGCAGTGAGACGCGCCCTTTGGCGTCCACCTTGTGGGTCGAGCTGCCTGTAAAGAACTTCAACACGTTCCCACGCCACCCCGTCGTCGTCCACTCGGCGCCCTCGAAGCGCCCCGGGTGAGCCCCGGTGCCCAGAACGTGAAAGGGCGGACCGGGCTCTTTGCCTATCAGTCCACCCCCTGTCCCTCAGTCCGGCTCGACCCTGCCTTGTGTCTGGTTGTTGTCAGCCGCCTTTGTCACGTTCGAGTTTTTTTTCGGGCGCCCGCCGATGCCTGTATGAAACTGCCGGTTTTTTTCGTTGCCGGCGGGCGCCTCGGAATCAGTGTATACAGCACCACTATGCCCCACTTCAAGGTTTTTTCTACCGCTTCATCCCACTTTGTGCAATTATGCCTCTTGCACAGCTTCTCCCTCTGTGCGCGTACGCGCTTTCAGCGCCGGTTTCCCTGGCTTCCGGGAACCATCAGCGGCCGGGTGGGATGATTTCCCATCCGGTCGCCTCTTTTCCGGGGACGTCGTTGATCAGAAGCCGCGGCGGCGAGCCCCGACACCGGGCGGAGGCGCGGACGGCATGACGTTGGAGCCGCGCCTCACCTGAAAGCCGGCATCGCCTTCACGATGTCGAAACGACACCGATCGCGAGAACGCGCCCTGATGGACTCAGAGCTCCGGGGTGTCCCAGTTGTCGATCGCGTCGAGCAACTTCGGCGGCGCGATCGGCAGCTAGGTCATGCGCCGCTGGGTCGCCGCCGCGACGGCGTTGGCGACGGCGGCCGGGGCCGAGACCATGCCCGCCTCGGCCACGCCCTTGACGCCGAAGGGGTAGTAGGGGTTCGGCACCTCGACAATCACTGCCTCGATCATCGGCAGGTCCGAGGCGACCGGCATCCAGTAGTCGAGGAAGCTCGGGTTCTCCAGCACCCCGTCCGGGCCGTAGATGTAGCCTTCGTTCAGCGCCCAACCGACGCCCTAGGCGACCGCGCCCTGGATCTGACCCTCGACATAGTCGGGATGGATCGCCCGGCCCGCGTCCTGCCGCCACGGCGTTCAGGACCGTCGTCCTGCCGGTCTCAGGATCGACCTCGACGTCGATGAACATGGCGCTGAAGCCCGGGGCATGGCCGGTCATGAACTCGGCATGCGAGCTGCCGAAATGGCCGCCGGTGGCGGTGGCCGACTGGGCCAGCTCCTTCAGCGTCAGCGACTCGAACTCGCCGATATTCGACGAAGACGGCCGTGCCTCGCCATCGATCCAGTCAACCCCGTCGACCTCGACCTGCCAGATCTTCGCCGCGCGCTCCTTGAGCTGCTGGACGACCTTGCTGCAGGCGCTGACCACGGCCTTGCCCGAGGCGAAGGTCACGCGCGAGCCGCCGGTGACGAAGGTGTAGGGCACCGAGGTGGTGTCGTTGACCTGCGCGCGGACCTTTTCGTAAGGGATGCCGAAGGTGTCAGCCGCCATCAGCGCCATCGACGCGCGGCTGCCGCCGATATCCGGGCTGCCGGTCGCCACGGTGACCGTGCCGTCCGGGTTGACATAGGCGGTGGCGCCGGAATCGCCGCCGGTATTGTGCCAGAATCCGGCCGCGAAGCCCCGACCCTGGTTCGGGCCGAGCTCTCGCTTGTAGGCGGGATGCGCCTTCAACGTCTCGAGAATCTCGCTGAACCCTTCATGGGTCATCTTCCTGTTGCCGACCATCGGGTCGCCGATATGAATCACGTTCTTTAGGCGCAGATCGGCCGGGTCCATCGCCAGCGTCTTAGCCAGAACGTCGAGTGCGCTTTCCACGGCAAAGTTCGTCTGCGGCGCGCCAGGAGCGCAATATGCCGCCACCATCGGTCGGTTCGACACCACCTCGTAGCCCACCGAGCGCTGGTTCGGGATGCCGTAGCAGGAAAACGCGCAAAGGCAGCCATTGACGAACGGCCCGCCGGGGAAGGCCCCGGACTGGTACCAGGTCTCCAGATCGACGGCGGTGATCGTGCCGTCCTTTCTGGCGCCGATCTTGACCCAAGTGCGGGTGCCGGCGGCGGGGCCCGAGGCGCGGAACACCTCCTCGCGAGTCATCACCATCTTCACCGGGCGGCCGGCCTTCTTCGACAGCATCATCGCCACCGGTTCGAGGTAGACCTTGGTCTTGCCGCCGAAACCGCCGCCGATCTCGGCCGGGATGGCGCGGATGTCGCCGTTCTGGATGCCGGCATAGGCGGCGGTCTGGTCGCGCATCTGGAAGTGTCCCTGGCTCGAGACCCAGAGCTGCGCCTGTCCGTCCTTGTTTTACTCGGCAACGCAGGCATGGGGCTCGATATAGCCCTGATGCGCGGGGTCGTTGCTGTAGGTGCCCTCGACGATCTCGTCCGCCTCGGCAAGGCCGGCCTCGATGTTGCCGATGGTGTCGGCCCAGCGCCGGGAGATGTTGGACGGCTTCTCCGGCACCGGCACGACATGGCGGGTGATCATGTCCTCGAACAGGAGCGGCGCATCCTCGGCCGCCGCGTCCTCGATCTCGATGGTGAAGGGCAGCACTTCGTAGTCGACGTCTATCTTAAGGTGACGGCGTGCATCGCGGTCGCCTCGTCCTTTGCCGCCACCGCAGCCAGGGCGTGACCGTGATAGAGGACCTTCTCCCGTGCGATGACATTGCGGCTGTCGTGCCAGGCGTTCCGTTCAATCCGGTCCGGCCCGACATAGCGGAACGGCAGCAGCGGGAAATCGGCGCCGGTGACGACGGCGTGAACGCCGGGAACGGCCTCCGCCTTCGCGGTGTCGATCGACAGGATTCGGGCATGGGGATGCGGGCTGCGCAACATCTTGCCGACGAGCATTCCCGGCGCATGGTAGTCGCTGCCGTAGCGCGCGGTCCCAGTGACCTTCGACACCCCGTCCGGCCGGACCGGGCGCGTGCCGACGTTGCGGAACCTTGCGGCAGTGTCGGAGTTCTTCATCTCGTTCATGGCGTCCTCGAAGCGTAGCGTCCCCGTCTCTTGCCGGCGCGACCTCGGCAGGCCGGCCGCCGCCCGGTCATGACAACGCAAGAAATTTCCCGTCATGCCCGGAACCGTTCGGACCGATCCTAACGCCGTCCGGCGCCGGGTTGGAAGCCTGCCGACGGTCGGGCGGGCAATTTCCCACGCACCGGGAACTGCTCGGGGACATCCGATGAATTGTGCGGATGGCCTGTAAGCCGGGTTCTGTCCCGCCTGCGCCCATGAGGCCGAGCGGGGATGGCCATTCATCTGGGACCGCGGTTGCCCGCGGCCTCGTGCAGTCTACCCGGACAACGAGCCGGAGGCGGCTCCTGGCGATCGCCCTGTCGTCCCTATCTGACCTTGCTCCCGGTGGGGCTTGCCGTGCCGCTCCCGTCACCGGGAACGCGGTGGGCTCTTACCCCACCGTTTCACCCTTGCCGACGGACCCGCTGGCGCGGGCCGCGGCGGTCTGTTCTCTGTGGCGCTTTCCCTGGGGTTGCGGGTTGCCCCTCCCCCGCCGGGCGTTACCCGGCACCGTGCCTCTGTGGAGCCCGGACTTTCCTCACGCCTCGCCCGAAGGCAACGGCGCGCGGCCATCCAGCCATCCGCAGCGCTGAACTTGGAGAGGCGGGCGGACGCGGTCAAGCCCCCCCGTTCAAACGCCTGTGGCACAGGGCCAGCGCGCCGCTAGGCGCTCCAGGTGGCTGACCCCCGCATGATCCGGCGGCGCATCGGCCCCGAACGGCCGGAAGCGCCCCTGGAACGCCCGCCACGCCGCCAGCGTGCCGTCGCACCATCCACCGCCCTCGGGCACCTCGTAGCCGAACTGCCGGGCCGCAGCCTGAAACCGGGCGGCGAGCGCATCATCCAGCTCGGCCCGGTCGCCGCCAGGCTCCGAATCGAGCCACACCGAAAACCCTCGCCGTGCCAGCCGGCGCCAGTCGAATTTCTCGCCCGGGTCGCGTTTGCGCGCCGGCGCGACGCAGGCATGGCCGACCACCCGCTCCGGGGCGATGGGGTACCGGAACAGGATCTCGGCCAGCAGCGTCTCCAGCGCCGCCATCTGCGGCTCCGGGAACGGGGGATAGCCGAGTTCGTGGCCTGGGTTGACGAGCTCGATGCCGATAGAATGCGAGTTCACGTCGCTCACGCCGCCCCAGCACGACGCCCCCGCATGCCAAGCACGCATCGCCTCGGCGACCAGCCGGAGGACGCGGCCATCGACGTCGACGAGGTAGTGTGCGCTCACCTCGCTGGCCGGGTCGCTCAGCCGCGCCAGCGCCCCCGCCGCCGTTTTCATGCCCGTGTAGTGCAGCACCACGAGGTCCGGCGAAGCCACCTCTCGCCGAGGACCGAAATTCGGTGACGGGTGGTCTTGGATCGCGGCACCCAAATGCGCCTCCTGCTCATCGATCGTCGTTACCGGAAGAATTACGCCACAGTTTCAAGCCATAGAAGCCCACAGTCGCACAATGGGCTTAACCTCGGGCAATGCGGATGCAAGGAATGCCGCAACGGCCATGTCGAGCGAATTTGTGAGGAGAGGGGCAGATGGCTTTCAGGACGGTTGTTTTCGCGGCAGCGCTCGGGGCGCTGACAGGATGCGGGGTCATCTACACCGCCCCCGGCGTGCACGACGGCGCATCGCTCGGCGGAGGCTACGGGACCGACTACGACGTCAAGGTCGTTCGGCTGAACTATGAGAGCGCCGCGGCGGCCAACCTCGACGAGTACATTCCCGCACGGCTCCCCGCCGCGTTCCAGCCGGGCGTCGCGGCAGCGGCGGCGGCCGGAGCCACGGTGCCGGGAATGCCGGCCCTGCCCGGGCCGACCGCACGCAGGACGATCCGTCCCGCCGCAGCCGCCGACAGGCTGCTGCCGCCGCTCGACCCACAGCCCTACCGCATCGGGGTCGCCGACGTCCTGCTGCTGTCGGTGGACTAGCCGGCGTCTGCATATAGAGGATTCTGTCAACGTCGGAGACAAAGCCGACCATTTGGCGGCGCAAATCCAGGCCCTTGAGCGAGCGCCAAGCGGCATGTCGCGCGCGCTCTCCAGATATCTGGCGCGTGTCATGGCGCGCTTGCCCGGAGGGCCAATCCTGCGACGGGTGATCAGACGCTGGCTTCGGCTTTCCGGGCGCGGCTCTGGCCAAGCCTGTAGCTGTCGCCGTTCATCTCGATGATGCG
>Ga0209255_1000002_pt1 | contig 37831 bp, 39 predicted proteins | sample WorMetvaBAHAMAS2_FD_187394 | JGI IMG/M metagenome (GOLD analysis project Ga0209255, IMG submission 187394) | Marine gutless worms symbiont microbial communities from Max Planck institute for Marine Microbiology, Germany - Olavius vacuus... | ecosystem: Host-associated > Annelida > Digestive...
CCTACCCTGCGGCGGGCTCATCTCCGGCGGAGGGATCATCATGAGGACATTGCTTTCGCGCTGAAGCGATGTCGTCTCGAAGACGAAGGTTTGAAACCAAAGCGTGGAAAATCAATCGGGTACTGCCGCCGGGCGGAAACGGCCATGCGCCGGCGTTGCGCCTGTGCGCGCTTTGCCCCGTTCGGCGCCTATTCCGCGGCGCGGACGATCTTTTGCGGGGCGGCAGGCTCGGTGTCGGTCCAGACGATCTCGGGCAGCGGCCGGCCGGCCAAGCTGCGGCGCAGGCGGCGGTCGCGCATGTGGCGCGAGCCCGGTCCCCGGCGCAGGCGGTCGACCAGGCCGTGCCATAGCGTCAGAATGCCGCTGCTCAGCGCTCGGGTCAGCCACACGCGCGCCGCCAGCGCCGCCGGGGTCAGCACCGTGGCGGTGGCCAGCTGCACCCACCACAGCGCCGTCGGCGCCCCCTGGATGATGCCGCCATTGTCGAAATCGAGGCTGAGCGCCAACATCATCTGTGTCAGCCCCGCCATGGTGGTGATCGTGGTCAGCAGTACCGGGCGAATCCGCGCCTCGGCGGTGCGCACGATCGCCTCAAGCCGGTCCATGCGCCGGGCGAACTCCTGGTAGGTGTCGATCAGCACGATGTTGTTGTTGACCACGATTCCGGCCAACGCGACGATGCCGGTGCCGGTCATGATGATGGAGAACTTCTGTCCCATCACCAGCATGCCGATCATCACCCCGGCGACCGACATCACCACCGCGCTGACGACGAGCATCGCGTTGTAGAGCGAGTTGAACTGCGCCAGCAGGATCACGAACATCAGCCCCAGCGCGCCGGCGAAGGCCGTCATCAAGAAGGCTTGGCTCTCGGCCTGCTCCTCGCGGTCGCCGGTGAAGCGGGCCGCGACCGAGGCCCGGAACAGGGCCTCCTCGGTGATCCAGCGCTCGAGAGCGGCGATGGTGGCGACGTCGGAGGTCTCGGCGTCGACATCGGCGCGGATCAGGAAGAACCGCTGGCCGTCGCGGCGATGGATCTCGGCCAGCTTCGGCGCCGGCGCGCGGCTGATGAAGTTCGACAGCGGCACCAGGCCCTTGGCGGTAGTGACCTTGAGTTCGTCCAGGGTCGACAGCCGGCGGTCGTCCTTCGGGAACCGGACCCGGATCTCCAGCTCCTCGTCGGCGTCCGGCGGGCTGATGGTGGCGACGTCGGCGCCGAAGCGGCCGGCACGGCGCGGTCGACATCGATTTGCTAGGCGATCCCCGGCAGCGGCCGGGTGTCGTCGATATTGACCAGGCCCGCGGTGCCCTCGAACTTCGCCCGGCCGATTTTGGCGGCGCGGTGGAGGTCGGCCCAGCTGTCCGACCGGACCTCGAGTTGCACTGGCTTGCCCTGCTGCGGGCCGTCCTTCTGGCGCTTGATCTCGGCCAGCACGCCGGGGATCGCAGTGATCCGGCGCTCGACCTCGGCCAGCACCTCGTCGCCGGGGGCGCGGTTGTGCCATAGGGCGAGCTCGATCTGGACCTCGCCGACCGCATCGGGCGGTCCCTCCTGACCCGACTTGTTCTCCAGCCCACCGCCCCCGGAGAAGGCGAACACCGCGGCGATGCCGGGGATCGGCATCACCGCCTGCTCGGTGGAGCGGACCATGCGGTCGCGCTCGGCCAGGCTGAGATTGCCGCGGGCGCGGACATAGATGATCGCCCGCTCGGGCTCGGTCTTGACAAAGAACTCGACCCCGTTGTTGTGCGCCTGGAACACCTGGAAGGTGACGAAGATTGCCAGGAAGGCGACGGCGAGGGCGAGGAACGGGTTCACCGGGCTCATGACCATCGAGCGGATCACGCTGCCGAAGGCGCTCCGGCGGTAGGGACGGGGAGGTTGCGGGGCGGGGTCCTGCGCGCCGGTGAGCCGCATCCGGGCGCGGCCGATCAGCCGGGTCAGCCGCCCGGCGACCCCGCCGATGGTGGGCAGGTAGATCAGCGCCACCACCAGTGAGGCGCTAAGCACGAAGATCAGGGTGACCGGCAGCTGGCCCATGAACTCGCCCGGCATTCCGGGCCAGAACAGCATCGGCATGAAGGCGCAGAGAGTGGTCGCCGTCGACGAGGCGATCGGCCAGAACATCCGCCGTTCCGCCTCGGCATAGGCGGTCATCGGGCCGACCCCATGGGCGACCCGCTTGTCGGCATACTCCACCACCACGATGGCGCCGTCGACCAGCATGCCAACGGCCAGGATCAGCCCGAACATGGTCATGTTGTTGATGCTCAGCCCGAGCCCGGCCATCAGCGCGAAGGTGAGCAGGAACGAGCAGGGGATGGCGATCCCGACCAGCAGCGCGGAGCGGAAGCCGAGCATCGCCAGCACCACGATGAAGACCAAGATCACCGCGGTCAGCACGCTCGATTCGAGCTGGCTGACCATGTCGGTGACGCGCGAGGACTCGTCCATCGAGAAGTCGACATTGACGGCCTGGCGCAGCGGCTCGGGCCAGTCGCGCACCGCCGTTGCGACGGTGGCGCGGACCGCCTCGACGGTCTCGATGATGTTCTCGCCCAGCCGCTTGGTGACCTGGAGCGAGATCGTTTTCTTGCCGTTGAAGCGGGCCCGGCCCGTGGCGTCCTCGAAGGTGCGGCGGCTCTTGGTGACATCACCGAGGCGCACCACCCGGTCGCCATTCACCTTGACCGGGAGGTTGCGGACGTCCTCTAGGGTCTCGAATGAGCCCGGCACCGTGATCGAGAAGGCAGCGGTGGCGCTCTCCAGCGAGCCGGCGGCGATGAGCTGGTTGTTGCAGTTGAACACCGCCAACAGCTCCTCGGCGGTGACATTGTAGGATTCGGCTTTCAGCGGATCGATCAGCACCTCAACCATTTCGTCGCGGTGGCCGGTGAGCTCCGCCTCCAGCACCGCCGGCAGGCTCTCGATCTCGCGTTGAAGGTCCTTCGACAGGGTCAGCAGGGTGCGCTCGGGCACCTCGCCCGAGAGCGAGATCACCAGGACCGGGAACTGGGAGAGGTTGATCTCCTTGATCGTCGGCTCCTCGGCGTCGTCGGGGAACTCGGCCTTGGCCTGGTCGACCCGGTCGCGCACGTCGGCCAGGGTTGCCTGCTTGTCCCAACCAAAATGGAACTCCAGCAGCACGCCGGCATGGTTCTCCGAGGCGATGCCGGTCATCTCCTTCAGCCCGTCGAGGCCGCGCAGCTCGGTCTCCAGCGGCTTGACCAGCAGGCGCTCGGAGTCGCGGGCGGAGACGCTAGGCAGCGGCACCGAGACGTAGAGCACCGGCACGTCGGTGTTCGGCGCGCCTTCCTTGGGCAGCGACAGATACGAGACCAGGCCGGTGGCAATCGAGATCAGCACGAAGGCGAGCACCATTCGGCTGCGTTGAGTGGCCCAGTCGACGATGCCGGTCATTGGCTCGCCGCCGCGTTGGTCGCCTGGCCGAACGGGGCGGCCAGGACGCCGCCGCCGTCGCGGACGATGTGAACCGGGACGAAGCGGGCCTGCCCATTGACGGCGAGGCGCACTCCCAACCGACCGTCGTGCGCCGTTTGCGGTAGGCGGTGCGCCTCCTCGGCTGGCAGGTCGATGCGCAGCTCGGCGGTCATGCCGTCGCGGATGCTGCCGTCCTGATTGGGCAGGGTGACCTCAACCTGGAAGGTTCGGGTCGCCGGGTCGGACACCCGGCTGATGAACGAGATCTTGCCGGGGATGGTGCGGCCATCGATCAGCCGGGCAGTCGCTTGTTGCCCGAGCTCGATCCGGTCGACTTCCTGCTCGGAGACGAAGCCCGAGACCTTCACCTCGCTGAGATCGATCACCGTGGCGCAGGTATCGCCGGGGGCGAGGAGGGTGACGATTTCGGCGGTGTCGGTCTCGATCACGTCCGAGAAGGGGGCGCGGATGATCAGCCGGGAGATGTCGATTCGGACCAGGTTCACCGCCGTCTGCGCAGCCTCGAGCTGCGCCTCGCGGGCGATGCGGGTGGTCTCGGCGGCGAAACCCTTTTCGCTCAGCCTGGTGGCCGCCGTCGCCTCGATCTTGGCTTCCGCAAGGCGCGCCTCGGCCTCAAGCAGCCGAGCCGGGCGGGCCCCCGGGTTGAGGCGGCAGAGAATGTCGCCTTCGGCAACCGTGGCGCCCTTGCGCAGCGGCTGCGAGACCACCAGCTAGGCGGTCTCGGCCGGGACCGAGACATTGCGGATCGCATCGGTGCGGCCGCGCAGCAGCAGCTGGTCGACGATATGCTGCGCCTGGCTGTCCAGCACCATGACCGGAACCGGAGCGTTTCCGGCGGTTTCGGACTTGGTGATGGCATCCCCGGCGCTGGTGACCGCGGCAACCTGCTCCGCCGGTCCGCGCACGGCGAACCAGTAGTAGAGCCCGCCGACGAGCAGCAGCGCGAGGAACAGGGATGTCAGGCGCATCAGGGTCTCTCCGGTCGGCTGCCTTCCGGGATATGGGCGGTCGCGCGGCCAATCTCGTTTCGGTGATTCCGGTTGCTGGGCAACATAGGCGGCTTCAACTTGATGGAAAAGGGAGGGTGCCGCTGCGCATGGCCGGTTTGCCCTCGGACAACCGCCGCTTTGTCGCCGGGAGGCACGGCTCTATGCTGGCCGCGGGAGCTGGAGGATGGCTTGATGCTGCGCGTGCGCGGCTTGACGACCAAGGCGGGCGGCCCCGCCGATCTCGACCTTGCCGACGGCGAGATCGTTGCCCTGCTTGGGCCGTCTGGCGCCGGTAAGTCACTGATTCTCAGGGCAATTGCCGACCTCGACTTGGCCAAGGGCAAAGTCATCCTCGACGGAACCGAGCGCGCGCGTATCCCGGCGCCGGAATGGCGCCGGCGGGTGGCGCTGGTGCCGGCCGAGTCGGGCTGGTGGGCCGACCGGGTGCGTGAGCATTTCACGGGCGGTGCCGATGCCGGGTCGATTGAGGCGCTGGGACTGGATGCGGCAGCGCTCGACTGGGAGGTACGTCGGCTCTCCACCGGCGAGCGGCACCGGCTTGCCATCGCCCGGGCGCTGGCGCTGCAGCCGCAGGTCTGGCTGCTCGACGAGCCGACGGGCGCGCTCGATGTCGAGGCGTCGACGCGGGTCGAGCGGCTGCTGGAGGCGGAACGAGACCGAGGCGCGGCGATCTTGCTGGTGACCCACGACCCGGCGCAGGCGCGCCGGCTGGCGGACCGGACCCTGACGGTTGCGCTCGGCCGCCTGACGGAGTTGGTGGGATGAGCGGCTACATTGCGCTCAGCTACTGGGACGTGACCCTGGCGGCGGTGTTCCTGATCCTCAACGCCGGGCTGTCGCTATGGCTGCAGCTGGGGCTGGCGAAGCAGATGCTGATCGCCGGCGCTCGGATGGTGGTGCAGCTCTTGGCCATCGGGCTGGTTCTGAAGGCGGTGTTCGCGGCCGGCTCGCTGCTGGTCACGCTGGCATTGGCGCTGGTGATGGTGGCCTTCGCCGGGCGCGAGATCTGGGCGCGTCAGGAGCGCCGTCTCAGCGGCGCCTGGGGGCCTGGCATCGGCGCGGTGGCGATGACCGTGGCCGGGAGCCTGGTGATCATCTTCGCGCTGACTCAGCAGATCGGCGCCGAGCCGTGGTGGTCGCCACGCTACGCGCTGCCGCTGTTCGGCATGATCCTCGGCAACACCATGACCGGGGTCAGCCTGGGGCTGGATACCCTGTCATCCAGCCTGTGGCGCGATAGCCGGGCGGTGGAGGCGCGGCTGCTCTTGGGCGCAACCCGCTGGGAGGCGGTCCGGCCCTTCGCTCGGCGGGCGATGCGCAGCGGCATGACGCCGATCCTGAACTCCATGGCGGCGACCGGGGTGATCTCGCTGCCGGGGATGATGACCGGGCAAATCCTCTCCGGCGTCGACCCGACCGAGGCGGTGAAATACCAGCTCCTGATCATCTTCCTGATCGCTGGGGCGACCTGGCTGGGGGTAGTGCTCTCGATCGCCGGCGGCGTCTGGCGGCTGACCGACGAACGCCACCGGTTGCGGCTGGACCGGTTGGGCGGCAATGACGGCGGTTGAGGCGGGTCAGGCGCTTGTCATCGTGCGCCGTACCGCGTCCTTCCAGCCGGCGTATTTCCGCGCCCTGACCGCGTCGTCCATCGCCGGCTCGAACCGGCAGCCGAGCTCCCAGCTAAGGGCGAATTCCTCGGCACCGGGGTAGACGCCGGCCCGCATGCCGGCGAGCCAGGCGGCGCCGAGCGCCGTGGTCTCCAGCACCTTGGGCCGGTCGACGGCCGTGTCGATGATGTCGGCGAGGAACTGCATCGCCCAATCCGAGGCGGTCATGCCGCCGTCGACCCTGAGAACGGTCCCCGAGCCTCCGATTTCGCCGCCCTGCCAGTCCCGGCGCATGGCTTCCATGAGGTCGCGGGTCTGGTAGCCGACGCTCTCCAGCGCCGCCCGGGCAAGCTCGGCCGGGCCGGTGTTGCGGGTCAGCCCGAAGATGGCGCCGCGGCAGTTCGGGTCCCAGTGGGGCGCGCCGAGGCCGACGAAGGCGGGGACGAGGTAGACGGCCTGCGCCGCGTCGGCTCGCTCCGTCAGCGGCTGGGTTTCGGCCGCGTTGGCGATGATCTTTAACCCGTCGCGCAGCCACTGCACCACCGCGCCGGCGATGAAGATCGAGGCTTCCAGCGCGTAGGTCGGCTTGCCGTCGAGCTGGTAGGCGACCGTGGTCAGCAGTCGGTTCTGCGAGGCAACCGGGACATCGCCGGTGTTCAGCAGCGCGAAGCAGCCGGTGCCGTAAGTCGATTTCATCATGCCGGGGCGGAAGCAGGCTTGGCCCAGCGTCGCCGCCTGCTGGTCGCCGGCGACGCCGAGGATCGGGATCTCGCGCCCGAACAGGCCGGCCTCGGTGACGCCCAAATCGGCGGCGCAGTCCTTGATCTGAGGCAGCATTGCCATCGGCACGCCGAGGAGCCAGCAAAGGTCGGCGTCCCAGCCGTTCTGGTGGATGTTGTAGAGCAGGGTGCGCGAGGCATTGGAGGCGTCGGTGGCATGGACGGCTCCCCCGGTGAGGCGCCAGATCAACCAGCTGTCGACGGTGCCGAAGGCGAGCTCGCCGCGCTCGGCTGCGGCCCGGGCGCCGTCGACATTGTCAAGGATCCAGCCGATCTTGGTACCGGAGAAGTAGGGATCGATGATCAGCCCCGAGGTTGCCGTGACTTGGGGCTCGGCGCCGTCCTCCTTGAGCCGGGCGCAGAACGGCGTGGTGCGCCGGTCCTGCCAGACGATCGCGTTGTGGACCGGCTTGCCGGTGGCCTTGTCCCAGACCACGGTGGTCTCGCGCTGGTTGGTGAGGCCAATGGCGGCGATCTGTTCGGGGCCGATCCCGGCCTTGGCGATCGCCTCGCGGCAGGTGGCGACGGTGGTGCGCCAGAGATCCTCGGGGTCGTGCTCGACCCAGCCGGAATCAGGGTAGTGCTGGGCGAATTCCTCCTGACCGACGGCGACGACGGCGTGGCTCTGGTCGAACACGATCGCCCGGCTGGATGTGGTTCCCTGGTCGATGGCGAGGATGAAATGCGGCATGCTGCCCCCCTTCGTGGAATTGAGACCTAACGAATATCGCATGGATGCGCCGGGAGCCATGGCCCCCGGCGCAGAGTCTTCAGGCCGGTCTTACTGCCAGCGCTTGATCAGCTCGTCATAGGCGATGGTCTCGCCCTGCGGCTTCTCGTTCTCCAGCTTGGCCTTCGGGCCGTCGGGCCTGCCGAGCCACTCGGAGGGATCCTTCTCCTCGTTCAGCCGCGGGCCACAGCCGCCATAGACGTTGGCCGCCTCGTCCGCCGCCTGCATGCGAGCCATGATGGTGTCCATCTCGCCAGCGAGACGATCCATGGCCTCCTGCGGGGTGAAGGCGCCCGAGTTCACGTCGCCGATCTGCTGCCACCAGAGCTGGGCCAGCTTCGGATAGTCCGGCACGTTGATGCCGGTCGGCGACCAGCGCACCCGGTCGGGCGAGCGGTAGAACTCGATCAGACCGCCCAGCTTCGGCGCCCTGTCGGTGAAGCTCTGGTGCCGCACCGAGGAGTCGCGTATGAAAGTCAGGCCGACATGGCTCTTCTTCACGTCGACGGTCTTCGACACCACGAACTGGGCATAGAGCCAGGCCGCCTTGGCGCGGCCCGGCGGCGTCGAGGTCAGGAACGTCTAGGAACCGGCGTCCTGATAGCCGACCTTCTGGCCTTCCTGCCAGTAGGGACCGTGCGGGCTCGGCGCCATCCGCCAGAGCGGGTTGCCCGCATCGTCGACGGTGTTGTTGCCCTCGGACTTCGGCGCCACCATCGAGGCGGTGAAGGCGGTGTACCAGAAGATCTGCTGGGCCACGTTGCCCTGGCTCAGCGCCGGCAGCGACTGGTAGAAGTCGTAGCTGGCCGCGCCCGGAGGGGCGTAAGCGCGCAGCCACTCGTCACACTTGCGGATCGCATAGACGGAAGCCGGACCATTGGCCTCGCCACCGCGCGACACGCTGGCACCGGCCGGGTTGCACGAGCCCGCCTCCATGCGGATGCCCCACTCGTCGATCGGCACACCGTTCGGCTCGCCCTGGGTGCCGGCGCCGGCCATCGCCAGCCAGGCATCGGTCATGCGCCAGCCGAGGTCGGGCGCGCGCTTGCCGTAGTCCATGTGGCCATAGACCCGGACGCCGTCAATCTCCTTGACATGGACCGAGAAGAACTCGGCGATGTCCTCATAGGCCGACCAGTTGATCGGCACGCCGAGGTCGTAGCCGTACCGCTCCTTGAACTGCTTCTGCAGATCCTCGCGGTCGAACCAGTCCTTGCGGAACCAGTAGAGGTTGGCGAACTGCTGGTCGGGAAGCTGGTAGAGCTTGCCGTCCGGACCGGTGGTGAACGACTTGCCCATGAAGTCGTCGACGTCGAGATTCTGGTTGGTCACATCCTTCCAGTCGCCCGCCATCATGTCGGAGAGATTGTAGGCGAGCTGCAGCCGCGAGTGGGTGCCAATCAGGTCCGAGTCGTTGATGTAGCCGTCGTAAAGGTTGCGCTTGGTCTGCATCTGGGTCTGGACCGCCTGCACGACCTCGCCCTCGCCGAGGAGCTGGTGGTTCACCTTGATGCCGGTGATCTCCTCGAATGCCTTGGTAAGCACCTCCGACTCGTAGGTGTGGGTCGGGATGGTCTCGGACAGGACGTTGATCTCCATGCCTTTGTACGGCTCGGCGGCCCTGATGAACCATTTCATCTCGGCCATCTGCTGCGCCTTGGCGAAGACCGAGGGCTGGAATTCCTCGTTGACCCATTTCCTCGCCGCGGCTTCGTCGGCGAAGGCCGATCCGGCCCCGCAGACCAAGCCGAGCAAGGCGGCTGATGCCAGTAGCTTCTTCATGTCTCTCCTCCCGTGAGGTTCCAATTTACCCGGAGACCGGTCCCGAAATGCGCCACCTTGGAGGCATCCTCCTCAGCGGCAGTTTTCGTCATCGCCCTTCGGCTAGTCCGGTGCCTGAGCACCCGGAGCGAAGACGAATTCCATGTGCGGTTCGCTACACCCAGCGGAACACCGCCAATGCGTAGATCACCGCGATGATCGTTGCCCCCCAGAGCGGCGCACCACCGGCAAGCGCGAGCCAAGCTAGGTGGATGTAGGCGCTGCCGAGGAGCGAGATGAACAGCCGGTCGCCGCGGGTGGTGTCGAGCCCCAGCACGCCATGCCGTGGAGCGCCGCCAGGTCGGGCGATCTCCCAGATCGTCATGCCGACTAGCATCAGTGCGATGACGCCGAAGAAGGTGGCCGTCTGCCAAGTCCATGCCATCCATTGCATCATGATCAAACCCTCCCCATGGCAAAGCCCTTAGTGATGTAGTTCCGGACGAAGTATATCACGATCGCGCCCGGGATGATGGTCAGTACGCCGGCGGCGGCGAGCAAGCCGAGCTCGTAGCCGGAGCTGCTGGCGGTCTTGGTCATCACCGCGGCGATCGGCTTCGCCTCGACCGCGGTCAGGGTCTTGGCCAGCAAGAGCTCGACCCAAGAGAACATGAAGCAGAAGAAGGCGGTGACGCCGATGCCGCTGCCGATCAGCGGCATGAAGATCTTCACGAAGAAGCGCGGGAACGAGTAGCCGTCGATATAGGCGGTCTCGTCGATCTCCTTCGGCACGCCGGAGATGAAGCCCTCGAGGATCCAAACCGCCAGCGGGATGTTGAACAGGCAGTGCGCCAGCGCCACCGCGAGATGGGTGTCGAAGAGCTGCATCGCCGAGTAGAGCTCGAGGAACGGCAGCGCGAACACGGCCGGCGGCGCCATCCGGTTGGTCAGCAGCCAGAAGAACAGATGCTTGTCGCCGAGGAACCGGTAGCGCGAGAAGGCATAGGCCGCGGGCAGCGCCACCGAGACCGAGATCACCGTGTTGATAAGCACATACGTGATCGAGTTGATGTAGCCCGAATACCAAGTCGGATCGGTCAGGATCTTGACGTAGTTCTCGACGGTGAAGTTGGCCGGGAACCAGGAGAACCCGGCCAGGATCTCGTTCGTCGTCTTGAACGACATGTTCAACAGCCAGTAGATCGGCAGCATCAGGAAGACGATGTAAAGGGTCGGCACCAGCCAGCGATAGCGGGTCATCGGCTCTTTCTCTGCATGGTGATGGTGTAGAACAGCCACGAGGCGAGCAGGATCATCAGGAAGTAGACGATGCTGACCGCCGCGGCGTTGCCGAGGTCCTGCTCGCCGAGCGCCGTCTTCACCAGGTCGATCGACAGGAAGGTGGTGGTGTTGCCGGGGCCGCCCCCGGTCAGGACGAAGGGCTCGGTGTAGATCATGAAGCTGTCCATGAAGCGCAGAAGCACGGCGATGGTCAGCACATGGCCCATCTTCGGCAGCTGGATGTACCAGAATACCGCCCATCGTGAGGCGCCGTCGATCTGCGCCGCCCGATAGTAGTTCTCGTCGATCGACTGCAGCCCGGCATAGGCCAGCAGCACCACCAGCGAGGTCCAGTGCCAGACATCCATCATGATCACCGTGAACCAGGCCGCAGCCGGATCCTGGGTGAAATCGAACGGGATGCCGAGCCAGTTGAGCCCGTAGCCGAGCAGGCCGATATCCGGCAACGCATAGATGTTCCACATCGCGCCGACCACGTTCCAGGGGATCAACAGCGGCAGCGACATCAGCACCAGACAGACGGAAGCCCAGAAGCCACGGCGCGGCATCGCCAAGGCTATGGCGACCCCGAGCGGCAGCTCGATCGCCAGGATGGTTCCGGTGAAGATCAGCTGCCGGATCAGCGAGTTGTGAAACCGCTCGGAATGCAGCACGTCGCTGAACCAGCGCGGGCCGACGAAGGAGTAGGTGCCGTAGAACACCTCCTGCACCGAATAGTTGACGACGGTCATCAATGGCACGATGGCGTTCATCGCCACCAGCGCCAGGACCGGAAGCACCATGAACCAGGCACGTTGGTTCGGGGTCTTTTCCATCAATGTGCTCCCCCTACAGCGCCCAACTTGTGCTGATCGCTGTCGACAATCCAGCCGTTGGCATAGACATGCGCCGCCCGGGCATCGAACTGCATATGCGTCACGTCGCCTCCGATCTCGGCATCCTCGGCAACAATGGCGTTCACCGCGGTTCCCTCGAACTCGGCGCGGACCACCTTGTGGCTGCCGACATCCTCGACCCGGCGGATGGTGACAGGCAGGCCTTCTCCGGTGCTGCTCAGGCGGGAGAATTCCGGCCGTATGCCGAGTTCCGCGTCGCGGCTCTCGACCACGCTGAACGATCGTCCGAGCAGGATCTCGTAGCCGCTGACGAAGGCGCTGGTGCCCTCGATCCGCGCCGGCAGAACGTTCATCCCGGGTGAGCCGATGAAATAGCCGACGAAGGTGTGGGTCGGCCGCTCGAACAGCTCCTGCGGCGAACCGAGCTGGACGACCTCGCCGTCGAGCATCACCACCACCTTGTCGGCGAAGCTCAGCGCCTCGGTCTGGTCATGGGTGACTTAGATCATGGTATGGCCGAACTCGCGGTGCATCTCCTTCAGCTGGGTGCACAGCTCCCACTTCATCTGCGGATCGATCACGGTCAGCGGCTCGTCGAACAGGATCGCCGAGACGTCCTCGCGCACCATGCCGCGGCCGAGCGAGATCTTCTGCTTGGCGTCGGCGGTCATGCCCCGGGCCTTGCGGTCGAGCACGCCTTCCATGTCGATCATCTTTGCGATCTCGCGCACCCGCCTGTCGACATAGGCCGCGTCGGCGCGTTTGTTGCGCAGCGGGAATGCCAGGTTATCGTAGACGGACATGGTGTCGTAGACGACCGGGAACTGGAACACCTAGGCGATGTTGCGCTCGGCGGTGGGCAGTTCGGTCACGTCGCGCTCGCCGAACAGGATCCGGCCCTGGCTCGGCACCAGAAGCCCGGAAATGATGTTCAGCAGCGTGGTCTTGCCGCAGCCGGAAGGGCCGAGCAGGGCATAGGCCTCGCCGTCTTCCCACTCGTGGTTGATCGACGGCTTGAGCTGGAAATCCGTGCGCTCCTTCGGGTTCGGGAAGTAGGAGTGGGCCAGGTTCTGAAGGGTGATCTTTGCCATCTTGCCGTCCTCAAGCCGCCCGACCGAACCGGCCGGCCTCGACCAGCCGCTCGTTCTCGTCGAAGACGTAGACATGGCGCGCGTCGGCATAGATCTCGGCTACATCGCCGCCGGCGGCATCGTAGACGCCGTGCACCAGAGCCACCCAGCGCTGGCCGACATGGTCGAGATGGACGAAGCTCTCCGATCCGGTGATCTCGGTGCCGGTGATCGCGGCATGGAAGGTCAGCACGTCGCCGGACACCTCAGTGCGCTTCACATGTAGGTGGTTGGGCCGGAACCCGGCGAGGTATCTGCCGTCCGGCAGGTCAGCCAGGGCGCCTGAGGCAGGGATGTTCTGCTTCTCGCCGAAATCCAACTCACTGCCCGCCTTGGTGATGCGCAGGAAATTCATCGGCGGGTCCGAGAACACCCGTGCCGTGGTCGCGTCGACCGGGTGGCGGTAGACATCGGGGGTGCGGTCGAACTGGGTGATCCGCCCCTCCCACAGGCAGGCGGTGTTGCCGCCGAGCAGCAGCGCCTCGTGCGGCTCGGTGGTGGCGTAGACGAAGATCGCACCCGACTCCTCGAAGATCTTCGGGATCTCGGCGCGCAACTCCTCGCGCAGCTTGTAGTCCAGGTTGGCCAGCGGCTCGTCGAGCAGCACCAGCCCGGCCTCCTTGACCAAGGCACGAGCGAGGGCACAGCGCTGCTGCTGGCCGCCCGAAAGCTCCAGCGGCTTGCGCCCCAGCTGACGCTCTTTGAGCTTCATCAGCTCGGCGGCGGCCCGCACCTTGCGGTCGAGCTCGTCTCGCGGGACACCCTTCAGCCTCAGCGGCGAGGCGATGTTCTCGTAGACCGTCATGCCCGGGTAGTTGATGAACTGCTGGTAGACCATGGCGACGTCGCGGTTGCGCACCGCGATGCCGGTCACATCGGCGCCGTTCCACAGCACCCGCCCGCCGGTGGGCCGGTCAAGCCCGGCCATCAGCCGCATCAGCGAGGTCTTGCCCGACGACGTCGGCCCCAGGAGCACGTTCATCGTGCCCTTCTCCAGGGTCAGCGAGGTCGGGTAGATCTGCGTCTCCGCTCCGGATGTCTTGGACACGTTGTCCAGCACCAGTGTCATCGGCTAATTCCTCCCCATCGCGCTCATTCCGCCACCGCAGCGTCCGCGGTCTCGGCGTGGTCGCGCATCCATTGGTCCAGGCGAGCCGCCTCCTCTGCGCTCAGCCGCAGCCCCAGCTTGCTGCGTCGCCACAGCACGTCCTCGGCGGTGCGGGCCCATTCCTTTTCCATCAGCCAGCGGACCTCGGCCTCAGTCAAGTTGAAGCCGAAGTGCGCACCGAGATCGTCGGCGCTCCGGGCATCGCCCAGCATCTGTTCTGCCTCGGTGCCATAAAGCCGCACCAGCCTGGGCGCCCAATCCTCATCTAGGAAGGGATAGCGGGCGCGCAGGCTGGTGCGCAGGTCGTCGACACCGTCGACAGGGAAATCGCCGCCGGGCAACGGCACGCCGGCGGTCCATTCACCGCCCATGCCGGGGAGGAACGGCGCCAGCTTCGCCAGCGCCGCTTCGGAAAGCCGCCGGTAGGTGGTGATCTTGCCACCGAAGATATTCAGGACCGGCGCATTGCCGGAGCCGTTCTCGACCTTCAGAACATAGTCGCGCGTCGCCGCTGTCGCCGACTTGGCGCCGTCGTCATAGAGCGGCCGCACGCCGGAGTAGCTCCAGACGATGCTCTCGACCGTGACCGGTTGCTTGAAGTACTCCGTTGCGGCCTTGCAAAGATAGGCGGCTTCCTCGGGGGTACAGACCGCGTCGCCCGGATCGTCCTCGTGCTCGCAATCGGTGGTTCCAATCAGGGTGAAGTCGTCCTCGTAGGGGATGGTGAACACGATCCGCCCGTCGGACTGCTGGAAGATATAGGCGCGGTCGTGGTCGTAGAGCCTTGGGACCACGATGTGGCTGCCGCGCACCAGGCGGATCCGGTCCGGCGTCTCCAGCCGCTCGACCTGACGGATCACTTGGCCGACCCAGGGGCCGCCGGCGTTGACCAGCGCCCGGGCCCGAACCTCGCGCCGCTCGCCGGTGCCGATGTTCTCGACGGTGATGCGCCAATGGTCGCCCGCGCGCTCGGCGGCGATGCACTTGGTGCGCACCGCAATCTCGGCTCCGCGTGCGGCCGCGTCGCGGGCGTTCAGCACCACGAGGCGCGAGTCCTGCACCCAGCAGTCGGAATACTCGAACCCCTTGCCGAACCCTTCGCGCAATGGCTCGCCGAGGGGGTCGCGGGTCAGGTCGATGGTGCGGGTCCCGGGGAGGATCTTGCAGCCGCCGAGATGGTCGTAGATGAACAGGCCAAGTCGCAGGAACCACGCCGGCCGCAGCCCCTTGTGGTGCGGCAACACGAAACGCAGCGGCCAGGAGATGTGCGGCATGGCGCTGAGCAGTACCTCGCGCTCGATCAGCGCCTCGAGCACCAGCCGGAACTCGTAGTATTCGAGGTAGCGCAGCCCGCCGTGGAACAGCTTGGTCGAGGCCGAGGAGGTGCCCTGTGCCAGGTCGCCCATCTCGCAGAGAAACACCTTGAGGCCCCGTCCCGCGGCATCGCGGGCGATGCCGCAGCCGTTCACGCCGCCGCCGATGATGGCTAGGTCGATGGGGATCGAGTCGGTCATGCCGGGTTCCCGGATCGGTCGCTTCCGACCTCACGCTGTTCATTTTTTTGCGTATTTTTCGTTTCTGAGTCAATGCGGAATTCGTTTGGCACAGATTGGTGCGCAACCCCTTCAAAAGGCGGGAGACCCCAGGAATGGTGCCAGAAAGCGGTGGCAACCGGCGCGATTCGCCCCGATCCAAATCCCGACACGGGTTCTGCCCCTCCACAGGACGGTTTTGCGCGGGCCCGCCGGGACGCCCGTGGCAGGCGCAGGGCGGGGATTGATTTGCAAATGGGTGCGCGATTATGATCGATTTTGTTCGATTGGCTCGCGCAATGCAGGAGGTTCCCCGAGTGGCGCTGCTGATACGGCACAAGGAGATCATGGAAATCGCCCGCCAAGCAGGGCGGGTTCTGGTCGAGGAGCTTGCCGAGCAGTTCGACGTGACCCCGCAGACGATCCGCCGCGACCTTACCGAACTCTGCGATCGCGGGCTGCTGACTCGGGTTCACGGTGGGGCGATGCTGAAATCCGGCTTCGCCAATCTCGGCTACAAAGCGCGCCAGGGCATGCTGGCCGAGGAGAAGGAGCGGATCGGCCGGCTCTGCGCCGAGGCGATTCCCGACAACGCCTCGATGTTCATCAACATCGGCACCACCACAGAAGCTGTCGCCCGCGCGCTGCTCAACCACCGCAACATGCTGGTGATCACCAACAACATCAACATCGCCAACACGCTCTCGGCCAACCCGCATTGCGAGATCATCGTCGCCGGGGGCATGCTGCGGCGCTCGGACGGCGGGCTGATCAGCGAGGCGACGGTCGGGTTCATCGAGCAGTTCAAGGTCGACTACGCGGTAATCGGCACCTCGGCGATCGATGTCGACGGGACGCTGCTGGATTTCGACTACCGCGAGGTGCAGGTCGCCCGGGCGATCACCGCCAACGCGCGCAAGACCTACCTAGTGGCCGACAGCTCCAAGATCGAGCGCACTGCGCCGGTGCGGATCGCCGGCATGGACCGGATCGCGGCGTACTTCACCGATTCGCTCACCTCGGACCCGCTGCGTCAGGTCTGCGTCCGCCACGGGGTCGAGGTTCATACACTCGACCGGGGGGAGGCGGCGCCGGCGGAGGGCGATGAATCCGGCGAAGGGTGAGCCACACGGACGGGCCTGCGGTGCCGAGTGGGGTCGACGCGATCCGAAGTCTCGCCGAGAGGGAAAGGGAATGTCCGCAAACGGGCTGACAACGACCGATCTGCTGGATGCCCTCTGGCAGACGCTGGGACCTGCCGACGTCCTCGTCGGCGACGACCTGCCGGAACGTAACCGCACCGACTGGAGCTTCCTGCCGCCGACCGCGCCGCTGGCGGTGATCCGACCGGAGAGCGCCGAGGAGGTCGCCGCTGCCCTGCGCCTCTGCCACCAGGCGGGCGTTCCGGTCACGCCGCAGGGCGGGCTGACCGGGCTCTGCGGGGCGCGGCCGCTGGATGGCGGCATCGCGCTGTTGCTGGAGCGGATCACCGGGGTGGAGGAGATCGACCCTGACGGCATGACCATGACGGTGTGCGCCGGGACGCCGCTGGAGGCGATCCAGCAGGCGGCGGACGAGGCGGGGCTGTTTCTCGCTCGACCTCGGCGCGCGCGGCTCCTGCGCCATCGGCGGCAACCTCTCGACCAATGCCGGCGGCAACCGGGTGATCCGCTACGGCATGGCCCGCGACTTGGTGCTGGGGCTGGAGGCGGTGCTGCCCGACGGCACCGTGGTCTCCATGCTGAACCGGATGCTGAAGAACAATGCCGGCTACGACCTGAAGCAGCTCTTCCTCGGCTCGGAGGGGACGCTGGGCGTGATCACCCGGGCGGTGCTGCGGCTGCACCCGAAGCCGGGTTGCATCGCCGCGGCGATGGTGACCGTCACCGGCTACGACCGGGTGCGCGAGCTGCTGCGCACAGCGCGGCGCTCGCTCGGGCAGCTACTCTCGGCCTTCGAGGTGATGTGGGCCGACTACTGGTACTAGGCGACCGAGCGGGTGCCGGGGGGCCGGCCGCCGGTGGCCATCGGCGACAGCAGCCATGTGGTGCTGGTCGAGATGCATGGCCTCGACGAGGCCATCGACGGCGCGCGCTTCGCCGCCTGGCTGGAACGCCTGTTCGAGGCCTGGATCGTCGATGACGGCACGGTGGCGCAGAGCATCGGCGATGTGCGCGCCTTCTGGGGGACCCGCGATGCCGCGGCGGAGCTTGCCAACCCCGAGGTGATCGGCCCGCATCTCTCCTACGACATCGGCCTGCCGGTGGCACGGATGGACGAGTTCGCCGCCGCCTGCAAGCCGGCGTTGGCGCAAGCGCTGGGCTGCGAGTCGATCTATTACGGCCATATCGGCGACGGCAACATGCACATCGTCGCTTGGGTGCCCGGCGCCGCGCCGCAGCCCATCGCCGAGGTCAACCATGTGGTCTACGGCATCGTCCGCGAGATGGGCGGCTCGGTCTCGGCCGAGCACGGCATCGGCATGCTGAAGAAACCCTATCTGGGCCATAGCCGCAGCGATGCCGAGCTGGCGTTGATGCGTCGGCTGAAGGCCTGCCTCGACCCGGATGGGGTGCTCAACCCGACCAAGGTTTTCGACTGAAGGCAAACCCACGGCTAAGAGGCAAAGGCGATGACGGAAACTCCCATCCTCTCCCCTCAGACGCCGGCTGCGCGGCTGCGTGCGGCAATCAATTCGGGCCAGCTCGTCGCCGCGCCGGGGGCGCCGGATTCGCTCGCCGCACGGCTGGTGCAACAGGCCGGATTTCCGGCGGTCTACATGACCGGCTTCGGGGCCACGGCCGCGCGCCTCGGCGCCCCGGATATCGGGCTCCTGACCTTGAGCGAGATGGCGGACCATGCGCGCAACATGGTGCGTGCGGTCGAGATCCCGGTGATTGCCGATGCCGACACCGGCTATGGCGGACCGGTCAACATCCGGCGCACCGTGCGCGAATACGTCCAGGCCGGGGTGGCGGCGCTGCATCTGGAGGACCAGGTGTCCCCCAAGCGCTGCGGCCAGCTTGCCGGCATCCGGTTGATGGAGGCCGAGGACTCGGCCCTGCGGCTGCAGGCGGTGGTGGCGGCGCGGGGCGATGACGACCTCCTGATCATCGGCCGCACCGACGCGCTGCCGGCGCAGGGCATTGAGGCGGCGATCGAGCGAGCCAGGCGCTATGCCGACACCGGCATCGACTTGGTTTTCGTCGACGGCATCAAGACGGTGGCCGAGGTCGAGGCGGTGGCCAGGCATGTGCCCGGGCGCAAGGTGGTGTCCATCGTCGACGGCAACGACAGCACCCGGCTGACCCATGCGGACATGCAGGAGATGGGCTTCGCGGTCGTTCTCTACGCGGTGACGACGCTGTTCGCCGCCGCCCGGGCCACTGCCGAGGCCCTGGCGCACCTGAAGTCTGCCGGCACGCCGGCGGGCGGGCTGGAGGCTATGAGCTATGCCGAGTTCTCCGAGGTCGTTGACCTCGCTGAGGCACAAGCCTTCGGCGCCCGGTTCGAGCCGTAGGATGCGGATCGAGAGGGGTCATAATTGCGACGCAGTTCGCCGGTCTACTGGCACTTGCCATGGATGTTCGACACGCTCCGACGATCACTGAATTGTCCCAGGGAGCTGGCTGATGCCGGCGGGCGGTGAGCGTTTCGACCTGGCCGTTGTCGGAGCGAGCTTCGCCGGCCTCGCCTGCGCCCGTGCCGCGGCCCTGCGCGGGCTGAAGGTCTGTGTGGTCGAGGTCAAGGCCGATGCCGGGGCGGGTCCACACCACCGGGATCATCGTCAAGGAGGCGGGCGACGAGCTTGACGTCCCGGCCCGCTACACTCGCCCGATCTACGGGGTCCGGCTCTACGCGCGGTCGATGCGGTCGATGGACCTGTTCGCTCCCGGTTACTACTTCCTGACCACCGAGACGGCGGGGCTGCTGCGCTGGCTGGCGGAGGAGGCCGAGCGGGCCGGTGCTACCATGCGCTATGCGACCTCGGTCAGGTCGGAGAGCCGCGAGAACGGCGACATCGTGCTGCCCGAAGCCGGCATCCGCGCCCGGTATCTGGTCGGCGCCGACGGGGCGCGCTCCAGCGTCGCCCGCATCTTAGGTCTCGGCCGCAACACCCGGTTCCTGACCGGGCTGGAGGCCGAATACAGCGCCCTTGGCGGCTGTTACAGCCTGTTCCTGCACTGTTTCGTCGACCACCGCATCGCCCCCGGCTATATCGGCTGGGTCGCGCCCGCGCCCGGCTTTTTCCAGGTCGGTCTCGCCACCAGCCGCAACCGAAAACCGGACCTGGGGGCGTTCCGGTCGCATACCGGCGATCTGTTCGCCTACGACCCCGCCGCCCTCGCCGAGCGCCGCTCCGGGCTGATCCCCTGCGGTGGGCTGGTGCTGCCGTTCGCGGCCGAAGGTGTGCTCTTGGTCGGCGACGCGGCCGGCATGGTCTCGCCGCTGACCGGCGGCGGCATCCATCCGGCGCTGCGTTACGGGCGCCGGGCGGGACAGGTGATCGCCGACCATCTTCAGCATCTTGGCCCGGCACCCGACCGGGTGCTTGCGCAGGAGTTCAGCGGCTTCTGCATCAAGCACGCGCTGCGCCGGTTGATGGACGGCGCCTTTCCGGCGCAGCTCGTCAACCTCCTCGTCGGCACGCCCGTGATGGCCGAGATCGCCCGGCGGGTGTTCTTCCACCGCCGCGGCGCCAAGCAGGAGACCATGGCGGAGTACGAGGAGCGCTTGGCGGATCATCTCCGCATGGCCGAGCGCCCGGCAGGCAGGCGCGAGGCGCCGGGGTGACGCCAGAAAGATCCGCGCTCTTCGTGATTTGCGCCCCACTTTCCGTCGTCCTCCGCGAAGGCGGAGGATCTCGACCGAGACCGGAGATCCCCGCCTTCGCGGGGATGACGTCGGTAGAAGTGGCGATGTAGATCACATGCAATGCGCGTTCTGCGCCCCTGGTAGCGCCGGCCGGGGCTACGCGAACTCCACCGCGCCGATATAGGGCATGTTGCGGTTGCGCTGGGCGTAGTCGATGCCGTAGCCGACGACGAACTCGTCCGGGATCTCAAAGCCGATCCAGCGGGCGTCGATCTCCTCCTCGCGCCGCGACGGCTTGGAGAGCAGGGCGCACACCTCCAGCCGGTTGGGATGGCGCGTGGCCAGCAGCCGCAGCACGTGGCTCAGCGTGTGGCCGGTGTCGACGATGTCTTCCACCAGCAGCACGTCGAGCCCCTCAACGGTGGTGTGCAGGTCCTTGAGGATACGCACCTGGCGCGAGCTCTGGGTGCTGCTGCCGTAGGAGGCGGCCTCGATGAAGTCGACCTCGACCGGCAGGCTCAGCCGGCGAACCAGATCGGCGATGAAGATGAAGGAGCCGCGCAGGAGCCCGACCACGATCAGATTCTCCGTCGGCTCGAAATAGCTGTTGATCTCGACCGCCAGCGCGTCAACCCGCGTCGCGATCTCGGCGGCCGAGAGCATCGGCCTGACGGTGTAGTCGGCGCTCACCGCCCGGGTCCCTCTTCCAGCATATCGGCCAGCTCCAGCGGGGCGGTGACCATGGCGTCGTGGCCGGTGGCTATCTCGGAGATGGTCCAGCCGAGGCTGCGAGCGCTCGCCCGGGCGCTCTCCAGCGGGCCGTAGATCGGATCGTTGCAGAGGATGTACTCGGCCGGCAGGCCGTTGCCGGGCGCGCCGCGGAAGGTCTGCGAGGACATGAAGCAGCGCAGCGGGTGCGGGGTCAGGCGCGACTCAAACCACGCGGCGTCCGCCGGGTCGGTGACGCCGAAGGCGGCGGCCGGGGGCGGCGGCACGCTGAGGCCGCCGCTGGATTCCTCGGCCTGCCGGATTCGCTCCGCCGCCACCTCGGGCGGCAACTCGTCGAACGGCGAGCGGCCGCTCTGCGGCACCAGGGCGTCGAGGTAGACCAGTCGGGCGATCCGCTCCGGCACCTGCTCGGCGGCGCCGGACATGGCGTTGCCGCCGAAGCTGTGTCCGACTAGGGTCACGTCGGTCAGATCCTCCCACAGCAGGTGGTTGACAAGATCCTCCGTGAACACCGCGAGATCGATGTCCGGGGAGATCAGATGCGACCGCTCGCCGAGCCCGGTCTGGGTCGGCGTCGTCACCCGATGGCCGCGGGCGCGCAGCGGCTCCGCCACCCGCTCCCAGCACCAGCCGCCATGCCAGGCGCCGTGCAGCAGCACGAAAGTCTTCGGGTTGGTCGCCATTGGCTCTCTCCTGCACGGTTGCCCGTCTGCCGCGAGGTTGGCCGGGAACGGGCCGGGGCGTCAACGTCGAATCGGGGGTTGCTTCGGGGGGCCGCAGTCGTGCTAACCACGACCCGAGCCTGCCCGTGAGCGTGCCGAGGAGCCTGCCGAGTCCCGATGCCGACCCATGCCGAGAAACGCCGGTTGCCCTATTCGGCAGCCGAGATGTTCGCGCTGGTCGCCGATTGCCCGGCGTATCCCGAGTTCCTGCCCTGGTGCGCGGCGGTACGGACCCGGGCGCGCCGGGCCCAGGCCGACGGCACCGAGGTCGTCGAGTCGGAGATGGTGGTCTCGTTCAAGGTGTTCCGCGAGCGTTTTGGAAGCCGGGTGACGCTGGAGCCGGCGGCGAACCGGATCGATGTCGTCTATCTCGACGGGCCGTTCCGCTATCTTAACAACCACTGGCAGTTCATCCCGCAGGGCGAAAAGGCCTGCGACGTCGATTTCTTCATCGACTTCGAGTTCCGCACCCGGGCGCTCAGGGCGGTGATCGGCGTGGTGTTCGGCGAAGCGGTGCGCCGGATCGTCAGGGCATTCGAGACGCGCGCCGAGCATCTCTACGGCAAGCGGAGCCTGTGAATTGGCGGCGTCTTTACGGCGCCAGCCATTGGCCCTGCCAGCGGCCGCCCCAGTCAAACCGGGCGCGGCGATGGCCGCTGGGGCGCAATTGCAGCCACTCCAGGCGCGCGAGATAGACGGTAACCAGGGCTAAATCCTCATAGCCGGAGTTGTGGTCGGGGGTATCGCGTGCCGCGTCGGTGGGGTCGGCGGCAGCCGGGTCCTCGATCGGCCGGCTGGGAGCATGGCGGGAACGGTACGGGGCACGCAGCGGTGGGTAGAGGGCTGTCCAGGCTTCTTCGGCCTAGGGCGCCTCGACATGCACCTGGGCCTGGCCCCAGAGCCTCAGTTGCAGCCCGCGCGGGCTGTCGTAGGCGAGCAGCGTCACCGCCGGTGCCGCCTGCAGCTCGGCGATCTTGGCCGAGTGCCGGTGGGTGTGAAAGCCGACCTCACGCCGCCCGGCATCGACGTGGCGCAGGATGACCGTGCGTGACTGCGGCCAGCCGCGCGGATCGATGGTGGCGAGCTGGGCGTGGCGGAACTGGCTGTCGTTGTCGTGCGAGGCGGCTACCAGCTCGGCCCAGATGAAGGCGGCTATTGCGTCGAGATCGTTGTCAGGGAGCATGGTTCATTCCTCCGTCGCCGCCAGCAGCATCGCTAGGGCCTCCTGCACTGCCGCGGCGCGGACCCGGTCGCGGCCGAGGACGCCAAATTCTCGCCGCCGGTGCCGGGTGGCGCCGCTGCGTCGGGCGGTGGCAAAATGTACCAGACCCTCCGGCTTCTCGGCACTGCCGCCGCCGGGTCCGGCGATGCCGGTGATCGCGACGGCAAGGTCGGCCCGGCTGTGGACGAGGGCGCCTTCGGCCATCGCCCGGGCGACCGGCTCGGAGACCGCGCCGTGGGTCTCGATCAGCGCCGCCGGCACGCCGAGGCACTCGGTCTTCGCTTCGTTCGAGTAGGTGACGAAGCCGCGCTCGACCACGGCGGAGGAGCCGGGGATGTCGGTCAGTGCCGCCGCGACCATGCCGCCGGTGCAGCTCTCGGCGGTGACGGCCATCAGACCGCGCGATTCGCAGGCCTCCAGCACCGCCTTCGCCAAGGCGCGGCTGTCAGAACCAGCCATGCGAGAGCCCCGCGGAGATGGTGGCCAGCACCGCCGTCAGCGCGCCGGCGAAGATGTCGTCGAGCATCACCCCCAAGGCGCCGGGTTGGCGGTCGGCCCAGCCCACTGGCGGTGGCTTGACGATGTCAAGCACGCGAAACACCAGGAAGCAGAGCACCCAGCCGGGCCAGGGGAAGACATGCGGCTCGGTGCCGAGGATAGTGAGGCCGAGCGACAGCGGCCAGAGGGCTATCAGCATGCCCACAACCTCGTCGATCACCACCTCGGAGGGGTCGTCGGTGCGTTCGCCCAGATAGCGCGCCGTGGCCCAGTAGCCGAGCAGCGTGAGAGCAATCGTCGCCGGGCCGAGCAGCCAGAAACCGCCGAGCATGTGCAGCACCCAGGCGAGAGGAATTGTCGTCGCCGAGGCCCAGGTGCCCGGCGCCCCGGGCAGGGTGCCGATGCCGCCGCAGGTGACGATCAGGCGGGCGCTCATGGCGCTGCCTCGCCGGCAGCCGGCAGAGCCACGGTCGCGGTCGCCAGCGCCCCCATACCCTCCTCGCGGCCGATGAAGCCCATACGCTCCATGGTGGTGGCCTTGATGCTGATGCGGTCCTCGGGCAGCCCGAGGATGGCGCCGATCCGGGCCTTCATCGCCGCCGCGTGGAGGCCGATCTTCGGCCGCTCGCAGAGCAGGGTGACGTCGAGATTGGCGATGCGGCCGCCGCGGGCAGCGACCCGCTGCCCGGCGTGGCTGAGGAAGACATGGCTCTCGGCGCCCTTCCACTGCGGGTCCGACGGTGGGAAGTGTTGGCCGATATCGCCCTCGCCGATGGCGCCGTAGAGCGCGTCGGCGAGAGCGTGCAGGCCGACATCGGCGTCGGAATGGCCCTCGAGCCCGCGCTCGTGCGGGACAGCGACGCCGCAGAGGGTGACGCGGTCGCCCGGGCAGAACCGGTGCACGTCGAAGCCGTGGCCGGTGCGGATATCGTTCATTCGTCCCTCCTCTGCCTTGATCAGGCGTTCGGCGCGGGCGAGGTCGGCGGCGGTGGTTATCTTGAAGTTCTCCGGCGGGCCGGGGATCAGCCGCACCCGGCCGCCGGCGCGGCGGAACACCTCGGCGTCGTCGAGGGCAGGGGGGCCGCCGGCGCCGAGACTCACCCGGTGCGCCGCCAGCAGGGCGGCAAAGGGGAAGGCCTGCGGCGTCTGTGCCCGCCACAGCCCGGCGCGGGGTGCCGGGCTGTCGGCGTGGCCGTCCGCCTCGCGCCAGAGGGCGTCGGTCACCGGCTCGGCGGCGATGGCGCTTTCGCCGGCGCGCGCGTGGGCGGCGAGCGTGGCGTAGAGCTCCGGTCCGGCGAAGGGCCGGGCGGCGTCGTGGACCAGCACCACCTGCGGCGCTCGGGGCTCCAGCGCCTCAAGCGCCAGACGGACGGTGTCGGACCGCTCGGCGCCACCATGGACCGGGGGCAGCAGGCGCGAATCGGTCAGGGGAGCGACGGCCTCGGCGTAGAGCGGCGGCGCGTCGGGATGGATCGCCACCAGCACGGCGTCCAGTTCGCTACAGGCCAGCGCGGCACGCAGGGTCCGGGTCAGCACCATCTCGCCGCCGAGGGTCTGATACTGCTTCGGCACCGGTCCGCCGAGCCGGACGCCCCTGCCGGCGGCGACGATGATGGCGGCTGTGCCCACTGGTGTCCCCGTTCGCATACCACGTTCGAATGCCGCGGCTGAACGGTCCGGGCACCACAATGTCGCGTTCTAGTGTGGGGTCTTGAACCGCACAAGAGTGATGGGTATGTCAGGGCGTCTGCCCATGAAATAGGCACCCTATGGAAGCTGGCAAAAATACCGTCACCGCCCGGCGCGACTTCGAGCTGGTCTGGAACAGCCTGCCGGTTCCGGTTCTGGCCTTGGACGGCGACGGCACAATCGTCGAGGTCAACGGAGCGGCCGAGAACTTCCTCAGCGCGTCGCAGCGCCACCTCTCCGGCCAGACCCTCGCCGGGCTGGCGGGCGAGGACAGCCGGTTGACCGATCTGGTCGGCCAGGTCCTGCGCCGGGGCGTCAACGTGGCCGAATACGAAGTCGAGCTGACTTGGCCCGAGCTGCCGACGCGGCTGGTGGATCTGCAGGCCGGGCCGATGGCCGAGCGTCAGCCGGGCGCCGTGGTGATGATCCTGCCACGGGCCATCGTCGAGACCATGGACCGCTCGCTCAGCCACCGCACCGCAGCCCGTTCGGTTGCCGGCATGGCGCAGATGCTGGCGCATGAGATCAAGAACCCGCTGGCCGGGATCACCGGCGCGGCGCAGCTGCTGGAGATGGGTCTGTCGGATCAGGAACGCGAGCTCACCGAGTTGATCCGCGAGGAGGCGAAGCGGATTGGAGACCTCGTCGGCCGGGTCGAGCAATTCGGCGAGATCGGGCCGGGGCGCTATCGCCCGGTGAACATTCACGACGTGCTCGACCGAGCAGTCCGTTCGGCCAAGGCGGGCTTTGCCGCGCATGTGCGCTTCATCCAAGAATACGATCCTTCGCTGCCGCCGATGCCGGGCGACCCGGACCAGTTGATGCAGGTGTTCGTCAACCTGCTGAAGAACGCCGCCGAGGCGGCGCCGAAGGTGGGCGGCATCATCGCCCTGCGCAGCGCCTATCAGGCCGGGATGAAGGTGGTGACGGCGTCCGGGCAGCGCGAGAGCCTGCCGCTGCAGATCACCATCACCGACAACGGCAGCGGCGTGCCCGAGGCGCTGCAGCGGAACATCTTCGAGCCTTTCGTGACCTCGAAGCGGAGTGGCACCGGGCTGGGGTTGGCGCTGGTGTCGAAAATCGTCTCCGACCACGGCGGGGTGATCTCGTGCGAGTCGGAGCCGGGCTGGACCCGGTTCCGGTTGCTGCTGCCGGTGGCGACAGGAGAAATGACAATGGACAGTGGGCAGTCGGCGGAGGATGCGGCATGACGACGGGGGCGACGGTACTTCTGGCCGATGACGACCGTTCGGTGCGGATGGTGCTGAACCAGGCGCTGCACCGGATCGGCTGCCGGGTGCGGGCCACCGGCTCGGCGTCGGGGCTATGGCGGATGGTCGAGGAGGGCGAGGGCGATATCGTCGTCACCGATGTCCACATGCCGGACGGCGACGCGCTCGACCTCCTGCCGGCGATTCGCAAGAAGCGGCCGGACCTGCCGATCATCGTCATGAGCGCCCAGAACACCGTGCTGACTGCGATCAGGGCAGCCGAGGTTGGGGCCTATGAATACCTTCCAAAGCCTTTTGATTTAAATGAGTTGCTGGAGTTTACTCAGAAGGCGCTGCAAAGACAGGTGCCCGAGCCCGATGACGCCGGCGCCAAGGCGGCGGAAGCGCGGGAAGACAATCTGCCGCTGATCGGCCGCTCGCCGGCGATGCAGGACGTCTACCGGGTGATGGCGCGGCTGATGCACACCGATCTCACGGTGATGATCTCGGGCGAGAGCGGCACCGGCAAGGAGCTGGTCGCCCGCGCCCTGCACAATTTCGGCAAGCGCGCGCGCGGGCCGTTCATCGCCATCAACATGGCCGCGATCCCGCGAGAGCTGATCGAGTCGGAGCTGTTCGGCCACGAGAAAGGCGCCTTCACCGGCGCCACCGAGCGCGGCATCGGCAAGTTCGAGCAGGCTCAGGGCGGCACCCTGTTCCTCGACGAGATCGGCGACATGCCGGCCGAGGCGCAGACCCGGCTGCTGCGGGTGCTGCAGGAGGGCGAGTTCACCTCGGTGGGCGGGCGCACCCCCCGGCGGGCGGATGTACGGATCATCGCCGCCACCCATCAGGACCTGCGGGCGCTGATCAATGTCGGACGGTTCCGCGAGGATCTCTATTACCGGCTCAATGTGGTGCCGATCCGCCTGCCGCCGCTGCGTGAACGGGTCGACGATGTCGCCGACCTAGCCCGCACCTTCCTGCGCCGGGCGGAAGAGGAGGGCCTGCCGCGCAAGACCATGTCGGCCGACGGCATCGCCCGGCTCAAGGAGCATGCCTGGCCGGGCAATGTGCGCGAGCTGGAAAACCTGATGCGGCGGCTCGCGGCGTTGTGCCCGGACGAGCAGATCCCGGTCGAGGTGATCGAGCAGGAACTGACGGCGCGGCCGGGGGGCGGCGCTCACACCGACGACATGGCCGAGGCCGGGCGCACCCTGGGTGCCGCGGTCGAGCTTCACCTGAAGCGGTATTTCAACATGCACGGCGACAGCCTGCCGCCGCCGGGCCTGCACGACCGGGTGCTGCGCGAAGTCGAGCTGTCGCTGATCGCCATCACCCTGTCGGCGACCCGCGGCAACCAGCTCAAGGCGGCGGAGCTGCTGGGGATCAACCGAAATACCTTGAGAAAGCGGATCAGAGAACTTGACATCCCGGTCACACGCGGCAAGAAACTGATGTAGATTCGCAACAGTTGAGCTGTCTTGGCTCGCTGGCGACCGGCGGGGCCGAACGGGTCTCCGTGAGGGCTATGTGACCGACCTGGGCGCGATCTCGACTCCGGTGTCTACCCAAAGTGCTGCGAGGCGCAGGCTGCACCTGCTGGGCCGCGAGGTCATCCTGCCTTTGGTTCTGCTCGGCCCCGCTCTAGCGGTGGCAACGTCGGTGGCGCTCGGCGCCGGCGGCCAGGGCGGCTCATCGGCGCTGCTGCGCGCGGTGCTGCTCGCAGACCTAGTCTACCTGCTGGTCCTGATCGCCGTGATCGGGGTGAAGATCAGCCAGCTGGTCACCGCGCGCCGGCGTGGGTCCGCCGGCTCGAAGCTGCACCTGCGCCTCACCGGCGTCTTTGCCACCATTGCGCTGGTGCCGACGGTGATCGTCGCGATCTTTGCCACGGTGACGGTCAATTTCGGCATCGAAGGCTGGTTCTCGGAGCGGGTCGGCAGCGTCGTGCGCAACTCCCTCACCACCGCACAGGCCTATGAGCGCGAGCACCGCGGGAACATCAAGGGCGACATCCTCGCGATGGCCAACGACCTGAACCGGGCGGCGGCGGGTATCCGGGGCGGGCAACTGAACGACCTCGTCGATCAGCAGGCGAAGTTGCGCGAACTGCCCGAAGCCTTCGTCTTCTCCTCGCAGAAGGAGATTCTGGCCCGCGGCGAGTTCAGCTATCTTTTCACCTTCGAACCGCCGACCGACGAGCAGATGGCGCGCGCCCGCGCCGGCGAGGTGGTGATCCTGGAGGACGAGCCCAACAACGAGATCCGGGCGCTGGTCTTTCTCACCAACTTCTTCGATGCCTTCCTCTACGTCACCCGCGACGTTCAGGGCGAAGTGCTGAGGCTCCTCGACGAGACCCGGGCGACGGTGCAGCTCTACGAGCAGCTCGAGCAGGAGCGCGACAAGATCCTGTTCGACTTCGCGCTGATCTATCTCGGGTTCGCGCTGCTGGTGATCTTGGCGGCGATCCTGCTGGGGCTGTGGTTCGCGGAGCGTCTGGCCAGGCCCGTCGGGCGGCTCGCCAGTGCTGCAGAAAACATCGGCGCCGGGAACCTCGACGTGCGGGTGAAGGAGCCGCGCGGCGACGACGAGATCGCTGTGCTGAGCCAGGTATTCAACCGCATGGCACTCCATCTCGAGGGCCAGCGCAACGCCTTGATCGCAGCCCGGGACGACTCCGAGCTCCGCCGACATTTCATCGAGGCGGTGCTGTCGGGCGTCACCGCCGGGGTGATCGGTCTCGACGGCAAGGGGCGGGTCGACCTGGTCAACGAGGCCGCGGCCGACATGCTGGCCATCGACGCGGTGGATGCGATCGGCCAGCCGATCGAGGCCGTTGCGCCGAGCTTCATGCCACTGGTCGAGGAGGCGCGCCAGGCGCCCTCAGGGATCGCGCGCGGCGCCATCTACGATTCGTCGCATGGCGAGCGGCGCGAGGTTCTCGGCCGCGTGGCGCTGAAGGCGCCACAGGCGCCGGACGAAGGCCATGTGATCACCTTCGACGACATCACGGCGCTCGCCTCGGCTCAGCGCATGGCGGCTTGGGGCAACGTCGCCCGTCGGATCGCCCACGAGATCAAGAACCCGCTGACGCCGATCCAGCTCTCGGCTGACCGGCTGCGGCGCAAGTTCGCCGGCCGGTTGGCTGAGGACGGCGTGACCTTCGAGCAGATTCTGGACGTGATCACCCGGCAGACCGGCGACATCCGGCGAATGGTCGACGAGTTCTCACGGTTCGCTAGGATGCCGGAGCCGTCGCCCGAGGACGAGGACATCGTCGGGTTGCTGAACGAGGCGGTGCTGCTGCAGCAGCAAGGCCATGCCGAGATCGCCTATGAGCTCGACCTGCCCGAGGGACCGGTGATGGTCAACGGCGACCGCGGGCTGATCGGGCAGTGCTTGACGAATGTGCTGAAGAACGCCGCCGAGGCGATCGAAGGGCGGCACGAAGCCGCAGTCAAGGCGGAGGGTGAGCCGCCGCCGCCGGGTCGGATCCGGGTGGCGCTGACCGAAGGCAACCGGAACTTCCGGGTGGCGATCTCCGACAACGGCATCGGGCTGCCGGCGCAGAATCGCGACCGGTTGACAGATCCCTACGTGACCAACCGCCGGAGGGGTTCCGGGCTTGGCCTGGCGATCGTCAAGAAGATCATCGAACAGCATGGTGGTGAATTGACGCTGGGCGATGCGCAGCAGGAGGCGGGCCTGGACGGCGCCAAGGTGACGCTGCGGATCCCGAAGCCGGCGCAGTGGGCGCGGCCGCGCGCCGCGGCGGCGGCAACGACAACAACGGTGAATGACGCGAAGGAGCGAAGGACGATCGATGGCTGACGTGCTGATTGTGGACGACGAGGCGGACATCCGCGACATCATCTCGGACCTGCTGACCGACGAGGGCTATTCCTCCCGCACCGCGCACGATGCCGACAACGCCTTCGCAGCGGTCGAGGCGGCGGCGCCGGATCTGATCATTCTCGACATCTGGCTGCAGGGCAGCCGGATGGACGGGATCGAGATCCTCAAATCGGTCAAGCGCGACAATCCGGGCATTCCGATCGTCATCATTTCCGGGCACGGCAATATCGAGGTTGCGGTCGCCGCGGTGCAGCAAGGGGCGTACGACTTCATCGAGAAGCCCTTCAACATGAACCAGTTGCTGGTCGTGGTCTCGCGCGCCCTGGAGGCGAGCCGGCTGCGGCGGGAGAACGCGCGGCTGCGCTCGGCCGAGGCGTCGAGCTACAATCTGGTCGGGTCCTCGCCGGCGGCGACAGCGCTGCGCAACAAGCTGCAGCGGGTCGCCCGCGGCGGCAGCCGGGTGCTGCTGACCGGCGGTCCCGGCACCGGCAAGGAAGTCGCGGCGCGCTATGTCCATGCGCATTCCAAGCGCAGCGACAAGTCCTTCGTGGTGGTCAATGCCGCTTCGATCGAGCCGGAACGGATGGAGGAGGTGCTGTTCGGCCGCGAGCACCCGGACCGACCGCCGGCCGACGGTGTCTTCGAACGTGCGCATGGCGGCACTCTGTTTCTCGACGAGGTCGCCTACATGCCCCACGGCACCCAGGCGAAGATCCTGCGGGTGTTGGTGGATCAGGCCTTCACCCGGCTGAGCGGCAACTCGACGGTACGGGTCGACGTGCGGGTGATCAGCGCGTCGAGCCGCGACCTGCAGGCCGAGATCCGCGAGGGGCGGTTCCGCGAGGACCTGTTCCACCGTCTCAACGTGGTGCCGATAGAGGTCCCGTCCCTGGAGCGCCGGCTCGAGGACATTCCGGAGCTGGCCGAGCTGTTTATCGAGGGCTTCGCGCGCGACCAAGGACTGCCGCGGCGCACCCTGAGCGACGGCGCGGTCGCCGCGCTGCAGACCCGCGAGTGGCCGGGCAATGTGCGCCAGCTGCGCAATATGATGGAGCAGGTCCTGATCCTGGGCGGGGAAGGTGGGCCGATTGCCGCCGAAGAGCTGCCCGGCAGCCCTGCCGACAGTGGCGAGGCAGGGCTCGGCGGGCTGATGGGGATGGTCGCCAGCCTGCCCCTGCGCGAAGCCCGCGAGCTGTTCGAGCGCGAATACCTGATCGCCCAGATCAATCGGTTCGGCGGCAATATCTCGCGCACCGCCAGTTTTGTCGGAATGGAGCGCTCGGCCCTGCACCGCAAGCTGAATCTGCTCGGGGTGGTGACCACGTGGAGGGGGGGCGTGCGGGTCGCCGCCCTTGACGATGAGGGGGCGGAGTTCGCCGCAGCCTCGATGGACGATGTCGATTGACCGACCTGTCTTGCCGCCCATAGTCTGCCGGCGCCGGCCCGGCTCGCAAGGCCCGGCGGCATCCCGGAGGGATAATCGATGAAGGTCATCGTCTGCGGCGCAGGTCAAGTCGGCTCCCAGATCGCTCGGCATCTGGCGGACGAAGGCAATGCCGTCACCGTCATCGACAACAACGCTCAACTGGTGCGCAACGTCACCGACTCGCTGGATGTCACCGGGGTGACGGGCTTCGCCTCGCATCCCGACGTGCTGGCCCGGGCCGACGCGCGCGATGCCGATATGCTGATCGCGGCGACCTGGATGGACGAGGTCAACATGGTCGCCTGCCAGGTGGCTCATTCGGTGTTCGACGTCCCGACCAAGATCGCCCGGGTGCGCACCGAGAGCTATCTGGATGCGGAGTGGAGCGACCTGTTCCGCCGAGACCATCTGCCAATCGACGTCATCATCTCGCCCGAGGCGGAGGTCTCGAAACTGACCATACGCCGGCTCGCCGCCACCGCCGCGTCCGAGATCGAGCCGTTCCTCGGCGGCGAGGTCGAGTTCATCGGCCTGAAGCTGGACGAGGACTGCCCGGTGATCAACACGCCGCTGCGCCAGCTCAGCGAGCTGTTCTCGACCCTGCGCACCATTGTCGTCGCGGTGCGGCGCGAGGACCGGGTCTGGGTGACCCATGGCGACGACCAGCTTCTGCCTGGCGACGAGATCTATCTGGTCGCCGCACGTGCGGACCGGAACCGCACCATCAACATCTTCGGGCGCGAGAATGTCGATGCCAAACGTATCGTCATCGTCGGCGCCGGCAATGTCGGCCTAAGACTCGCGCGCGAGATCGAGGGCAGGCCGGGGATGCGCTGCAAGATGGTCGAGCGGGACCTGGTCCAGGCCGAGTTCGCCGCCGACAACCTGGAACGCACCATCGTGCTGAATGGCAACGCCCTGAGTGTCGACATCCTCGATGAGGCAGGGATCGCCGACGCCGACGCGATCGTTGCGCTGACCGACGATGATAGCACCAACTTGCTGTCCTGCACGCTGGCCGGGCAGCTCGGCTGCCCGATCGCCATCGCGCTGTCGAACAATCCGACCTTCGATCGGATCGCCAAGCCGCTCGGGGTGAATGCGCTGATCAATCCGCGCACCACCACCGTGTCGACGATCCTGCGCCACGTCCGGCGCGGCCGGGTGCGGGCGGTGTATTCCATCGGCCGCGGCGAGGGCGAGGTGATCGAGGCCCAGGTGATGGCGACCTCGCCGATCGCCGGCAAACGGGTGCGCGACGTCAACTTCCCCGGCGGCTCGATCATCGGCGCGATGCAGAGCGAGGGCAAACTGGTGATGCCGCATGGCGACACCGTGATCCGGGTCGGCGACGTGATGGTGATGTTCGCCGTGCGCGAGGTGCTGTCTCAGGTCGAGCAGATGTTCCGGGTGAGCCCCGAGTTCTTCTGAGGAGCCGGCTATGCGGTTGTTCCGTATGCACATCCTTCCGCTCAGCCTCGGGTTCCTGGCGGTGGCGATGCTGGGGCCGGCGGCCTACGGGGTGATCAAGCACGACTGGCACAGCGCCCGCAGCTTCCTCTACTGCGCGATCTTCACCGGCTTCGCCAGCGCCACCCTGGCGATGGCGCTGGCGACCGGCCGGCGCGAGGGTGTCTGGAGCAGCGAGTTGCGCGATCTGGTGGTGTGCTGGCTGACGGTGCCGCTGTTTGCCGGTGCCCCGTTGTGGCTCAGCACACCGTTCATCGGCTACTGGGGCGCCTGGTTTGAGATGGTCGCGGCCTTCACCACCACCGGCGGCTCGGTCTATGCCGAGCCGGACAAGGTGCCCGGGGCGATCCATCTCTGGCGCGGCATTGTCGCTTGGCTCGGCGGGCTGGTCACTCTGGTCGCCGCCTTTGCGATCCTGGCACCGCGCAATCTCGGCGGCTTCGAGGTCACCGTCCACATGCGTCCGGGCCGCAGGCGTGTCGGCGAGCAAGCCAGCGGCGAGGCCGACATCGAGGGTGTGAGCACCATCGGCCAGCATGGCGCCGCGGTGATGCCGCTAGACCAGCGCCTCGCCCGCGTGCTTCGCATGGTGCTGCCGGTCTACGCCACGCTGACTGCGGTGCTGGCGCTCCTGCTCTCGGCCGCGGGCCAGAGCGGTCTGGCGGCGGTGGTGCATGCGATGGCGGTGGTCTCGACCAGCGGCATCTCTCCCTATGCCGAGGGGCTCGCGGCCGAACCGAGCGTCGCCGCCGAGCTGGCGGCGGCCGGGTTCCTGATGCTGGCGGCGACCCGGTTGACCTATACCGACATGCTGCGCGCGGGGGCGCTCGGGCGCTGGCTGCACGACCCGGAGCTGAGGTTGATGGCGCTGCTGGTGGCCACCGCGGCCCTGGCATTGTTGCTGCGGCATCGGTTCGGGGCGCTGACCATCGATCTCGGCGATCGAGTTTCCGAGGCGATCCCGGCGGTTTTGGGGGCGGTGTTTACCACCCTCTCCTTCATCACCACGACGGGGTTCGAGAGCGCATCTTGGCAAACTGCGCGCGATTGGAGCGGGCTGGCCAATCCGGGGCTGATCCTGCTCGGGCTCTGCTCCGTCGGCGGCGGCGCGGCGACCACGGCGGGCGGCGTCAAGCTGGTGCGGTTCTATGCTCTGGTCCGGCACGGCCATCGCGAGCTGGAGCGCATCGCCCATCCGAGCAGCGTGCTGGGGACCGGCGCAAGGCTGCGCGGCATCCTGCGCGATGGCGCCTTCTTGGCCTGGGCCTTCATCATGCTCTATTCGATGGCGGTGTTCGTCACCCTAATCGCACTGACCGTGACCGGGATGCCGTTCGAGCACTCGCTGATCGGGGCTCTCTCCTCGATCTCCAACACCGGGCCGGCCTTCTCTCTGGTCACCGAGGGCGGCGCCGACTACGGCCGGCTGAGCGAATCGCAGAAGGCGATCATGGCGGCAGCAATGGTGCTCGGCCGCATCGAGGCGCTGGCGCTGATTTCCCTTTTCGGTGCAGACACATGGGATCGATTTAGCATCCGCAAAAAAAGACTGGCAATGTGCGGAATAAATCCGCAGAGTCGAAATGGTGAGCCTGGGGCGCGCCCGCTCACCACACGACCGAAGCCACACAACATCAGGCAATAAGAATGGCTGGCGAAAACAAGCAAAACCTTCAGGAGAGTTTCCTCAACCACGTCCGCAAACAGGAAGTTGCCGTCACCGTGTTTCTGGTGAACGGGGTCAAGCTGCAGGGCGTGATCACTTGGTTCGACAATTTCTGTGTGCTGCTGCGCCGCGGCGGGCAATCGCAGCTGGTCTATAAACACGCGATCTCGACCGTGATGCCCGCGCAGCCGTTCAGCCTCTACGATGGCGGCGACGACACATGAAGGATGCGCCGGCGGGTGAACGTGCAGGGGGCTCGTGACGACCCGGGTCTTTCTCCTTCATCCCGACCTCAGGGCGGCCGGCTCGGACCCGGCGGATGCGCTTGACGAGGCGTGTTCGCTGGTGCGGGCGATCGATGTCGAGCTGGCGGGCAACGCCGTCGTGGCAGTGCCGCGACCAAACCCGGCAACACTGATCGGCCCGGGCAAGGTCGAGGAGTTGGCAGCCGCCTTCGCTGCCGGCGAGATCGACGTGGCGGTGGTCAACGGCGAGCTGAGCCCGGTGCAGCAGCGCAACCTGGAGCGCGCTTGGAAGGTCAAGATGCTCGACCGCACCGGGCTGATCCTGGAGATCTTCGGCGAGCGGGCGCAGACCCGCGAGGGCGTGATGCAGGTCGATCTCGCCCATCTGACCTACCAGAAGAGTCGCCTGGTGCGCAGCTGGACCCATCTGGAGCGCCAGCGCGGCGCCACCGGCTTCATCGGCGGCCCCGGAGAGACCCAGATCGAGGCCGATCGGCGCATCCTCGACGAGAAGATCACCCGCCTGAAGCGCCAGCTGGAGAAGGTGGTCCGCACCCGCTCACTGCACCGCGCGGCGCGCAAAAAGGTGCCACATCCGGTGGTGGCGCTGGTCGGCTACACCAATGCCGGCAAGTCGACCCTGTTCAACCGGCTGACCGAGTCGCAGGTGCGGGCCGAAGACATTCTGTTCGCCACCCTCGACCCGACCATGCGCCAGATCACCCTGCCGTCGGGGCGCATGGCGATCCTCTCCGACACCGTCGGTTTCATCTCCGACCTGCCGACCCAGCTGGTCGCTGCCTTCCGGGCGACGCTGGAGGAGGTGCTGGAGGCGGACCTGATCGTCCATGTGCGCAACATCGCCCATGCTAGGGCCGAAGAGCAGGACCGCGACGTGCTGGCGGTGCTGGACGACCTCGGCGTCGCCGAGGCGCGGCGGGCAGAGATGATCGAGCTGCGCAACAAGATCGACCTCCTCGGCGAGGAGGAGCGACAGGCGGTGCGCAACGCCGCGGCCCGCGATGCAGGCGTCATCGCCGGATCGGCGGTCACCGGCGAGGGCTGCGATGCGCTCTTGAGCGAGATCGAGGTGCGGCTCTATCCGCGGCGGATGGTGTTCACCCTCCGGCTCGGCCACGACGAGGGCCGGGCCGTCTCGTGGCTCTACGGCCACGGCGAGGTGAAGCGCCGCGAGGACGATGCCGAGGGGATCGAGCTCTCCGTCGAGATGACGGAGAAGGAGTTCTTCCAGTTCCGCAAGGAATTCGGGGTCAGCGCGGCGTCGGTGCGGCGCACCGCCCTGGCGGCGCAGTAGCGGTGCCGCCCGCCCGGCTACGCCTCCAGCTCGGTCTTCAGCACGGCGCGGATGCTGTCCGTCGGCGTGGTCGTCTTGCGGGTCGCCAGGTCGTAGAAGACGTTGGTGCATTCGGCGGTGGCGTAGCAGTCGCCGTCCTTGAACACGCCGTAGCCGGTGGTGATCGACTTGTTGCCGACGCGGGTCAGCCGGACGCCGACCTCGACCTTGCCCGGATAGAACAGCTCGCGCCGGTAGTCGATCGCCAGCCGCGCGAGGATGAACTCCATCCCCTCCATGCCGCCGCGCTCGATCAGGTCGTAGATGAAGGCGCAACGGGCAGCCTCGATGTATTCGGCGAAGGCGCAGTTGTTGACATGGGCCATCGAGTCCTGGTCGCAGTAGCGGATCGTCACCGGGTTCCAGTGGCGGAAGGTCTCGCGGCGGGTCAGGTCGTAGTTGGTCGCAGGGTCGGTCATCGTGTCCCTCAGGCTCCTCACAGCAGAAACAGCAGCACACCGGCCACGATGACCGCGATGCCGAACAATTCCAAGCGGTTAATGTGCTCGCGGAAGTATAGCGCCGAGATCGTCAGGGTGAAAACCACCTCGACCTGCCCGACCGCCTTCACATAGGAGGCGTTCTCCAGCGTCATCGCCGTGAACCAGCCGACCGAGCCGATGGCCGAGGTGACGCCGATGAACAGGCAGAGGCCGATGGCGCGGCCGATGCCGCGGAAGCTCGCCGGCTCGGTGACCATCAGCCCGGCGCCGACGACCGCCACCTGCAAGGCGCCGACGATCACCACCGTCCAGGCGGCACGGTAGAGGAAGCCGCCCTGGCCGAGCCCGAGGCTGGCCTCGCGCAGAAAGAGGTAGGACATGCAGAAGAAGAACCCGGTCGCCAGCCCGATCAGGGTCGGCTTGGCGACCAGCGCCTCGGCGAGCCCCATCTCGCCGGTGCCGAGCTTGCCGAGGCCGACGCGGCCGATCGAGATCGAGACCACCCCTGCGATGGTCAACCCGATCGCGATCCAGCCGACGGCGCTGATCGCCTCGGAGAACAGCACCGATCCGATCAACGCCGCCTGCATCACGTCGGTCTTCGAGAGCATGGTCCCGACGGCGAAATTCCGCATCTGAAACAGCCAGATCAAGAGATAGGTGGCGATCACCTGCGTGGTCGCAGCAGCGATGCAATAGCCGAGGTATCCGGTCTCAAGATCGGGCCAGCCCAGCCCCTCGTAGCGCATCACCGCCCAGATGTAGAGCACCGAGACCGGCAGCCCGAACAGCGAGCGCACATAGGTGGTCATCGAGGTGGAGAGCCGGGCGTTCAGCGACTTCTGCGCCGCCGTGCGCACCGCCTGCATCAGCGCGGCGAGGATCGCGATCGGGATCCAGATCAGCTCCATGCGGGTCCTCGTCTGGAGTCCTCGGGGGGCGGCGGCGCCATCAGATCGGCGATGCTTCTAGCCCGGATTATTCATCAGGGTGCCTGACTTGGTTTGCGGGCATGGATTAAACTGTGGTCGTGTCTGCCTTGCGTGCTGATCGTCGCGCAAGTTTGTGGGGACATTTGGTGAACATGGTCTTTCGGGGAGGATCGAGATGGACGGGATGCGGTTCAGGAGCCTGTGCGCCAATGTGGATCGGTTGTCGGTGGTGCAGCTCCGGGAGCTGCGGCGCAAGCTTCGGGCGCTTGATGCACGCAGGGAGGTTCTTG
>Ga0209255_1000003_pt1 | contig 35257 bp, 35 predicted proteins | sample WorMetvaBAHAMAS2_FD_187394 | JGI IMG/M metagenome (GOLD analysis project Ga0209255, IMG submission 187394) | Marine gutless worms symbiont microbial communities from Max Planck institute for Marine Microbiology, Germany - Olavius vacuus... | ecosystem: Host-associated > Annelida > Digestive...
TCCTCAGCGATAGCGGGAACCGGACATACATCATCACCGCCAGGCGTATGATCTCGGGGCTCGTCTTGAAGTAGCGAAATGGGTTCAGCGTGCTCATCTCGGAACGCTACGATCCGCCTAGAGCCGGTTCAAGCCAGTTTGCTCCGACAGGGCCCTGACAAGACCAACTGGGCCCGGCCAATCGACACCCCGCCCTATACCGGTTTCCCGCTGCGCCCCGGGATCACCTTCACCTATCTCGGGGTGCGGGTAAACGACTGCGCGGCGGCGATCATGGCCGACGGACGGCCGGCCCAGAACATCTACGCCGCCGGCGAGATCATGGCCGGGAACGTGCTCGGTCAGGGCTATCTCGCCGGGATCGGCATGACCATCGGCACCGTTTTCGGCTGGAAGGCGGGGGAAGGAGCGGCGCGCCATGCTGGCCACTGACGAGCGACCGGTGGGCGCGACCGGCGCGCTGGCCGAGGCCCGGCGCACGATGGAGATCTGCAATGCCTGCCGCTACTGCGAGGGCTTCTGCCCGGTGTTTCCGGCGATGGAGCTGCGCCGGGAGTTCTCCGACGCCGATCTCGGCCATCTCGCCAATCTCTGCCACAACTGCAAGGGCTGCTGGCACGCCTGCCAGTACGCGCCGCCGCACGAGTGGGGGCTGAACCTGCCCAAGACCTTCGCCGAGCTCAGGGCCGAGAGCTATGCCGAGCACGCTTGGCCGCGGCCACTGGGGCGACTGTTCGAGCGCGGCGGCGCCTTCGCGGCCATCGCCACCGCGGTTGGCCTGGCGATGATGATGCTGCTCGCCGCGGTGCTGCACGACGGCGGCGCCGAGACCGGGCCGGGGGCGTTCTATGCCGTGATCCCCTGGGGGGGTGATGGTGGCGCTCGGAGACGTGACCTTCGGATGGGCGGCGCTGGCGATGGGCCTCCGCGCGGTGTCGTACTGGCGCGCCAGCGGAGGCGGCAGGGTCACCCGGGACGCGCTGTTGGCGGCGCTGAAGGATGCCGGGCAGACCCGGCATCTCGGTGGCGGCGGCGACGGCTGCAACGATATCGACGAGCGCTTCGGCGTCGGGCGGCGGCATCTGCACCTGACGACGATGTGGGGCTTCGGCCTCTGCTTCGCCGCGACTTGCGTGGCGACGGTGATGGACCACCTGTTTGGCTGGGTCGCGCCCTACAGCTGGTACTCGCTTCCCGTCGTGCTCGGCACCCTTGGCGACATCGGCCTGATGGCCGGCACCGCGGGGCTCGTTGCCATCAAGTTCCGCACCGACCGCGACCCGGAGGCGACCGGGCGTTGGGGCATGGACCTCGGCCTGCTGGCGCTCCTGCACCTGACGGCGCTGACCGGGCTGGCGCTGCTCTTCTGGCGCCACACCCCGGCGATGGGCAGCCTGCTGGCGATCCATCTCGGCTTCGTCTACGCGCTGTTTGTCACCTTGCCCTACGGCAAGATGGTGCACGGGGTCTACCGGCTGCTGGCGCTGGTGCGGCACCACGCCGAGCGGGCGAACAACCCGTAGGGTGCGTGCTCGCACGCACCCTGCGAAAGGTCTCGCCAGGCGCCCGCTGCGGCGCCGATGTTGCATTTTCATGAAATTTCAGGGGCTTCTTGAGGAAGCCGGCCTGAGTTGTTATGTTGTCCCTGTTGGCAGCGCTGTTTTTCGGGCCCACGGGGGGCCCGGCAGCCGGACTGACGGAGGTAAATCTGACTGGACAAGTCGCAATGAGTGTTCTGGGCACTCAAGCCCAGAAGCCCCCTGTGGCCGCTTCGGAGACCGAGATCGGAAGCGAACGGCTTCTCCATCTCATTCTCTCTTCCCTCAACCAGGACGGTGCCGAGGAGATCGTCGAGATCGACCTCTCCGGCAAATCGTCGGTGGCCGATTACATGGTGATCGCCTCCGGCCGGTCGACCCGCCACGTGGCGGCGCTCTGCGAAAACCTCGTCGAGCGGCTGAAACACGAGGCAAGGGTCGTGTCGCGCGTCGAGGGCAAGGATGCGGCCGACTGGGTGCTTATCGATACCGGCGACGTGGTCGTCCATATCTTCCGGCCCGAGGTGCGCGAGTTCTACCAGCTGGAAAAGATGTGGCTGACCTCACCCGACCGGACAGCGCGGCACGCCTGACCCAGCTCTCGCGCCCGCACCGATGAAGATCACCATCGCCGCGGTCGGGCGGTTGAAACTCGGCCCAGAGCAGACCCTGCTCGACGATTACCTTGCGCGCGCCGGCAGCGCCGGCCGGGCTTTGGCGCTCGGCCCCTTCGCCGTCTCCGAGATCGACGAGCGCAAGGTGCGCGACCGGGCGGCGCAGTCCGTCCGGCTGATCGCGGCGATCCCGCCCGGAGCTGCTGCCATCGCCCTCGACGAGCGGGGGCGGGCGCTCTCCAGCCCCGACTTCGCGGCGCTGCTGGCGAACCTGCGCGACCGCGGCACCGGCGAGGCCGTGTTCCTGATCGGCGGCCCCGACGGGCACGACCGGGCGCTGAGGGACCGGGCCGCCCGGCTGCTCTCCTTCGGGCCGATGGTCTGGCCGCACATGCTGGCGCGAGTGATGCTGGCCGAGCAGCTCTACCGCGCCGTCTCGATCCTCTCCGGCGGTCCCTACCACCGCGCCTGACAGTGGCGCCCAAGTAGGGCGGCACCCCCGGCTTCGATGTCCGCCGCGTCCGAACGCCCCGTTGCATGGCCCCCCGCCAGGGGATACATCCGGTCGCAAGTATTTCCAGGAGTTGACCCCGATGACCGAAACCGCCCACCGTCCCGTCGTCCTGATGATCCTCGACGGCTGGGGAATCGCCCCGCCCAGCGATACCAACGCCGTCTCGATCGCCAACACGCCTAATTTCGACCGCATCTGGGCCGAGTTCCCTCGCTCCCACCTCTCGGCCAGCGGCAACGATGTCGGCCTGCCGGAGGGCCAGATCGGCAACTCCGAGGTCGGGCACACCAATATCGGCGCCGGGCGGGTGGTGTGGATGAACCTGCCGATGATCGACAACGCGATCGAGGATGGCAGCTTCGCCGCCAACGAGGCGCTGGCGCGGTTCGCCGACAAGATGAAGGCCAGCGGCGGCACCGCCCATGTGATGGGGCTGATGAGCCCCGGCGGCGTGCATTCGCACCAGCGCCACATGGCCGAGGTGACGCGTCTCCTGGTCGGCCAGGGCGTCCCGGTCGACCTCCACCTGTTCCTCGACGGCCGCGACGTTCGGCCGAAGTCGGCCTATGACCAGGTCGGCGTCATCGAGGCGGACCTCGCCGGCGCCGGGACCATCGCCACGGTGATCGGCCGGTTCTACGCCATGGACCGCGACAAGCGCTGGGACCGGGTCGAGGCGGCCTTCGACGCCATCGTCTCGGCCAAGGGCCAGGCCACCGCTGCAACCGCGGGCGAGGCGGTCAGCACCGCCTACGACCGGGGCGAGACCGACGAGTTCGTGCTGCCGACGGTCGTGGGCGACTACAAGGGCATGGCCGACGGCGACGGCGTCCTGTTCATCAACTTCCGTGCCGACCGGGCGCGCGAGATCCTGCTCGCCCTGCTGGCGCCGGAGTTCGACGGCTTCGACCCCTCGGCCCGGCCTGAATTCGCCGCGACCCTGGGTATGGTCGAGTATTCCGACCGGCTGAATGAGCTGATGGATGTGATGTTCCCGTCGCGGGAGATCGTCAACACCCTCGGCCACTGGGTATCGATCCACGGCAAGCGCCAGTTCCGCCTGGCCGAGACCGAGAAGTACCCCCACGTCACCTTCTTCCTCAACGGCGGCGTCGAGGTGCCGGAGGAGGGCGAGGACCGCTACATGGCGCCGAGCCCGAAGGTGCGGACCTATGACCTAGCGCCGGAGATGTCGGCGGCCGATGTGACCGAGCACCTGGTCAAGGCGATCCACGACCGCTACGACCTGATCGTGATCAACTATGCCAACCCCGACATGGTCGGCCATACCGGTTCGATCCCGGCCGCTGTCGCCGCCTGCGAGGCGGTCGACAAGGGTCTCGGCGCAGCGCTCAAGGCACTGGAGGAGACCGGCGGCGCGATGATCGTCACCGCCGACCACGGCAATTGCGAGATGATGCTCGACCCCGAGACCCATGATGGCCCGCATACCGCCCACACCACCAATCTGGTGCCGCTGGTGCTGGCGGAGTTCGGCCGTGAAAACCATCACTGGGGCATCCGCTCGGGACGGCTGGCCGATCTCGCCCCCAGCCTGCTCAAGCTGATGGGGCTGCCGCAGCCGCCGGAGATGACCGGCGAGTCGTTGCTGACCGAACCGCCTGAATGATCTCGCCGCGCCTGGCAACGCTCGCGGTTCTGGCGATCCTCGCCTATCCGCCGCCGGGCGCGCGGGCGCAGGAGGTAGACCGGATCGCCGCGGCGCGGGCGCTCTTGGCCGAGGCCGGAGCGGCGCTCCGTGCGGCGCAGGCGGAAGAGGCGCGGCTCGATGCCATCGGGCTGGCGGTCACCGCCCACGAGACGGCGTTGTCGGCGCTCAGGGCTGCGCTCAGGACCATGGCCGCGGCCGAGCGGGCGAAAACCGCCGAGGTCGACGCCGAGGCGGCGACGCTGCGGGGCCTGCTGAGCGGGCTGCAATCGCTGTCGCGTGCCCCGGCCTCGGCACTCCTCGCGGTGCGCGGCGGGCCGCTGGAGGCGAGCCGGGCGGCGATGCTGCTGGCCGCGGCGGAACCTGAGTTCGACCGCCGGGTGGCGGCGCTCGGCCGCCAGCTCCAGGCCCTGCAGGCGCTGCGCACCCGGCAGGAGGACCTGCGCCGCGATGCGCGCACCGCGCTGGCCGGGCTGCAGGAGCTCAGGGCGACGACGGCGAATGCGCTGGGGCGGCGCGACCGCGCCGGGCTCGCCAACCGCGCCGCGCTGCTCGAACAGGCAAATGCGGCGGGCGCGCGACCTCGACGGGCTTGCCGATGCCCTGCCGCGCACCGGGGTGCGGAGCCCCATCGATCTGACGCCCGCCGCCCTGCCGGTGGCGGGCGAGGTCGTCGCCGACTTCTGCGCGCCGGACCCCTGGGGCCGCTCAGGTCGCGGCTGGAGCATCGCCGCGCCCGCCTTCGCCCAGGTCACCGCGCCTTGGGATGCGACGGTGCGCTATGCTGGCCCGTTGATCGATTACGGCGAGGTTGTGGTCCTCGAACCGGCACCGGACTATCTTCTGGTCATCGCCGGTCTGGCGCAGCTCAGCCGCGGCGCCGGCGAGGCGGTCCTGGCCGGCGAAAAGCTCGGCGATCTGGGTGGTCCTTTGCCCACCGGCGAGGAATTTTTACGTGAAGCCGCGACAGAGGGTATCCAGATCGGGCGGAAAACGATCTATCTAGAGATCAGGAAGTCGGGGACACCCCTCGACCCGGAGGATTGGTTCGACCCGATGCGAAGCGAGACAAATCTATGATGCGCAAGACGGCTATGGCACTGCTCGCCGGCGTGGCCCTGGGGGCGGCGATCCCCCAGATGGTGGCGATCACGGCGGCGCAGGAGAATTCGACCCAGAACACCTACGAGTATCTCGACCTGTTCGGCGATATCTTCGAGCGGGTCCGGGTCGCCTATGTCGAGGAAGTCGACGAGCAGAAGCTGATCGAAGCGGCGATCGACGGCATGCTCGCCTCGCTCGATCCCCACTCCGCCTATATACCGCCGGAGAACTTCCAGGACATGCGCGAGCAGACCAAGGGCGAGTTCGGCGGGCTCGGCATCGAGGTCACCATGGAGGGCGGTTTCGTCAAGGTGGTGGCGCCGATCGACGACACCCCGGCGGCCAAGGCCGGGCTGGAGGCCGGCGACTACATCACCCATATCGACGGCGAGTCGGTGCTCGGGCTGACCCTCTCCGAGGCAGTGGAACGGATGCGCGGCGAGGTCGGCACCGAGATCGTCGTCACCATCAGCCGCGAGGGTGCGGAAGACCCGTTCGACGTCACCATCGTGCGGGCCATCATCACCATCCGCGCCGTGCGCGCCCGCACCGAGGGCGATGTCGGCGTCCTCCGAATCACCACCTTCAACGAGCAGACCTTCGAAAATATCGAGGAAGGCATCGCGGAGATCAAGGAGACCCTCGGCGAGGACGGGGTCAGCGGCTACATCGTCGATCTGCGCAACAATCCGGGCGGCCTGCTGACCGAGGCGATCAAGGTCTCCGACGCCTTCCTCGAGGCCGGCGAGATCGTCTCGACCCGGGGCCGCAACCTGGAGGAGGCCGACCGGGTCAACGCCAAGTCCGGCGACCTCACCGACGGCAAACCGATCGTGGTGCTGATCAACGAGGGATCGGCCTCGGCCTCCGAGATCGTCGCCGGGGCGCTACAGGACCAGCGGCGGGCGATTCTGCTCGGCGCCAAGACCTTCGGCAAGGGGTCGGTGCAGACGGTGATGCGGCTCGGCGCCAAGGGAGCGATGAAGCTGACCACGGCGCGCTACTACACGCCCTCGGGACGGTCGATCCAGGCACTCGGGATCGAGCCCGACATCCTGGTCGAGGAGCGCAAGATCGCCGAGACCGAGGCGGAGGCCGACCGGCGTACGCGCTCGGAGGCCGATCTGCGCGGCAGCTTCGAGAACGAGCTCTCGGACGACGAGCGCCGGCTGCTCGAGGAAGAGCGCGACCGGCACGAGGCCGCCGCCAGGTTGCGGCAGGAGGATTTCCAGCTCGCCTATGCGCTCGACCTGCTGGCCGGGCTGGCGATCTACGACCGCAACGGCAACTAGGCGGCCCGCCGCCGGACGGAACGATGGCAATGGCGCTGACCGACGCGCAAATCGATGCCCTGCCGTACCGCCCCTGCGTCGGGCTTGTGGTGCTGAACCCGGCCGGCCGGATCTTCGCCGGCCAACGGATCGACAGCCCGACCGATGCCTGGCAGATGCCCCAGGGCGGGATCGACGCGGGCGAGGCGGCGCGCGAGGCGGCGCTGCGCGAGCTGGTGGAAGAGACCGGGATCGCGCCGACACAGGTCGAAATCCTGCGCGAGAGCCGCGAGTGGATCCCCTACGACCTGCCGCGCTACCCGGTGCCGAAGCTGTGGAAGGGCCGGTTCCGCGGCCAGAAGCAGCGCTGGTTCGCGCTGCGGTTTCACGGCAGCGACACCGACGTAAACATCGAGACTAGGCACCCGGAGTTCCGGGTCTGGACCTGGATGGCGCATGACCGGCTCATCGACTGCATCGTGCCGTTCAAGCGCGACACCTACCGCCGGGTGTTCGCCGAGTTCTCCGACCTGTTCTGATATGCAGCCGCGCCGGTAGGGTGCAAAAGGCTTTGCACCCTACCGAAAAGGGCGCGCCGCGGTGGCGCGCCCTACATGTCGACGGCGACGGCGGTCGCTCAGCCGGGAACCTGGCCGAGCAGTACCTTGAAGTCGTTCAGCTTCTGCAGCGCCGATTGCTTGCGCGCCGCGGAGGCGCCGGCCGGCAGCTCGGCCAAGGCCTCTTCGGCGTCGAAGATCCGGTCCTCGATGAAGCTGCGGTTGACGGCGGCCTTCTCGACCGCCTCCTCGGCCAGCATCGAGACCACGTTCTCCGAGATCTCGGCGAAGCCGCCGCTGACGAAGTAGATCTGCTCCGAGCCGCCCGCGCGCACCACCACGTAACCGGGGCGCAGGTTGGTCAGGAACGGCGCGTGGTTGGCCATCGCCGTCAGATCCCCCGACATGCCCGGAATGGTCACCGCGTCGGCCTCCTCGGTCGCGGCGAGCTCGTGCTCGGGGCTGACCAGTTTGAACTTCAGCGTCTCTGCCATTTCATTCCTTCCCGCCCGCTTGGCCCGCCCGATCGGCGAGGGCTGCCTCGAACATCGCGACCGCCTGGTCGAACTTGTCGCGGCAGCCCGGGTTGCAGAAGCCGACGACGCTGCCGCGATAGCGCGTCAGGCTGTCGGCCGTGATCGGCTTGCCCGACCACGGGCAGGCCGCATTGACGCAGTCCGCCAAGTCGAGCGCGCCGTCCCCAGCGCCCCCAGCCATGGCTTACGCCGCCGTCCGGGCCGCCTCGGCCGCCATCCGCTCGGCCTTCTCCCTGGCCTCGTCGATATCGCCGACCATGTAGAAAGCCGCCTCCGGCAACTGGTCGAGCTCGCCGTCGGCCAGCATCCGGAAGCCCTCGATGGTCTTCTCCAGCGGCACCAGCTTGCCGGGGCTGCCGGTGAACACCTCAGCGACGAAGAACGGCTGGCTGAGGAAGCGCTGGATCTTGCGCGCCCGCGCCACCGTCAGCTTGTCCTCCTCCGAGAGCTCATCCATGCCGAGGATGGCGATGATGTCCTGCAGCGACTTGTACTTCTGCAGGATGCCCTGGACCTTGCGGGCCACGTCGTAGTGCTCGGCGCCGACCACCTGCGGATCGAGGATGCGCGAGGTGGAGTCGAGCGGGTCGACCGCCGGGTAGATGCCGAGCTCGGCGATCTGGCGGCTGAGCACCGTGGTCGCGTCGAGGTGCGAGAACGAGGTCGCCGGGGCCGGGTCGGTGAGGTCGTCCGCCGGCACGTAGATCGCCTGGACGCTCGTGATCGAGCCCTGCTTGGTCGAGGTGATCCGCTCCTGCAGCATGCCCATGTCGGTCGCCAGGGTCGGCTGATAGCCCACCGCCGAAGGGATGCGGCCGAGAAGCGCCGACACCTCCGAGCCCGCCTGGGTGAAGCGAAAGATGTTGTCGACGAAGAACAGCACGTCGGTCCCGGTCTCGTCGCGGAACTGCTCGGCCATGGTCAGACCGGTCAGGGCGACGCGGGAGCGGGCACCCGGCGGCTCGTTCATCTGGCCGTAGACCAGCGCCACCTTCGATTCGGGCAGGTTGTCCTCGACGATGACCTTCGACTCGATCATCTCGTGATAGAGGTCGTTGCCTTCGCGGGTGCGCTCGCCGACGCCGGCGAACACCGAGAAGCCCGAATGCGCCTTGGCGATGTTGTTGATCAGCTCCATGATCAGCACCGTCTTGCCGACGCCGGCGCCGCCAAACAGGCCGATCTTGCCGCCCTTGGCATAGGGCGCGAGCAGGTCGACGACCTTTATGCCGGTGACCAGGATCTCCGACTCGGTCGACTGCTGCACGAAATCCGGCGCCGCGGCGTGGATCGGCCGGGTCTCGGGGGCCCCCACCGGCCCCTTCTCGTCGACGGGATCGCCGATGACGTTGATGATGCGCCCCAGCGTCGCCGCCCCCACCGGCACCGCGATCGGCTTGCCGGTGTCGGACACCGGATGGCCGCGGACCAGGCCCTCGGTGGCATCCATGGCGATGGTGCGGACCGTGTTCTCGCCCAGATGCTGGGCCACTTCCAGCACCAGCCGGTTGCCGTGGTTGTCCGTCTCCAGCGCGTTCATGATCGCCGGCAGGTGATCGTCGAACTGGACGTCGACGACAGCGCCGATCACTTGGGTGACTTTGCCGACAGCTTCAGCCATTTCTGTCTCCTTGGGTGTCTCAGAGCGCCTCGGCGCCCGAAATGATCTCGATCAGTTCCTTGGTGATCGCGGCCTGACGCGAGCGGTTGTACTGGATGGTCAGGCGGTCGATCATCTCGCCGGCGTTGCGGGTGGCGCTGTCCATCGCGGACATCCGCGCACCCTGCTCCGAGGCGGCGTTTTCGAGGAGCCCGCGGAACACCTGCACCGCGAGGTTCTTCGGCAGGAGGTCAGCGAGGATCTCGTCCTCGTCGGGCTCGTACTCGTAGTCCCGCGACCGGACCTCGGCAGCGCCCGCAGGCACTTCCGGCGGAATCAGCCGCCGCCGGCGCGGAATCTGGCTCATCACCGTCTTGAACTCGCTGTAGAACAGCGTCGCGACGTCGAACTCCTCGGCCTCGAAGCGGGTGCGGATGTTCTCGGCGATCTCGGCGGCCTTGGCGTAGGCGCCGCCGCGCATATCGCTCATGTCCACATTGCCGATGAAATACTGGCCGAAGTCGCGCCGCAGCTGGTCGCGGCCCTTCCGGCCGACGGTGAGGATCTTCACCGTCTTGCCCTCGCGCAGCAGCTCGTTGGCGTGCTGGCGGACCTCGCGCACGATCGACGAGTTGAAGCCGCCGCAGAGCCCGCGCTCGGCGGTGGCGATGACCAGGAGGTGGGTCACGTCGGTGCCGGTGCCGCGCAGCAGCGCCGGCGCGGTTGCCATGTCCTTGGCCGCCGCGGCCAGCTTGGCCAGCACGCCGTCCATGCCCGCGGCATAGGGGCGCGCAGACACCGCCGCTTCCTGCGCTCGGCGCAGCTTCGCGGCGGCGACCATCTTCATCGCGCTGGTGATCTTCCTGGTCGACGTGACCGAGCTGATCCGGTTCTTCAGGTCCTTGAGGCTAGGCATGCCCTCGGACTCCTTTCAGCAATCCGCTAGCGAAGACCCGCGTCTCAGGCGAAGGTCTTCTTCACTTCCTCGATCGCAGCCTTGATCCGGGCGGCCAGCTCGCCCTCGACCTTGCGGTCGTTGTCGCGGATGTCGTCCAGCAGATCGGCGTTGTTGTTACGCAGATCGGTCAGCAGCGCCTGCTCGAACTTGCCGATCTCGCCGACCGCCATGTCGTCGAGATAGCCCTGGGTGCCGGCAAAGATCACGCAGACCTGCTCGGCGTTGGTCAGCGGCGAATACTGGGCCTGCTTCAACAGCTCGGTCAGGCGCGCGCCGCGGTTCAGCAGGCGCTGGGTCGCGGCGTCGAGGTCGGAGCCGAACTGGGCGAAGGCCGCCATCTCGCGGTACTGCGCCAGCTCGAGCTTGATCGAGCCGGCGACCGACTTCATCGCCGAGGTCTGCGCCGAGGAGCCGACGCGGCTGACGCTGAGGCCGACGTTCACCGCCGGGCGGATGCCCTGGTAGAACAACTCGGTCTCGAGGAAGATCTGGCCGTCGGTGATCGAGATCACGTTGGTCGGGATATAGGCCGAGACGTCGCCGGCTTGGGTCTCGATCACCGGCAGCGCGGTCAGCGAGCCCGACTGGTGGTCCTCGTTCAGCTTCGCCGACCGCTCCAGCAGCCGCGAGTGCAGGTAGAACACGTCGCCCGGATAGGCTTCGCGGCCCGGCGGCCGGCGCAGCAGCAGCGACATCTGACGATACGAGACCGCCTGCTTGGACAGATCGTCATAGATGATCAGCGCATGCATGCCGTTGTCGCGGAAGTACTCCGCCATGGCGCAGGCCGAATAGGGCGCGAGATACTGCATCGGCGCCGGCTCGGAGGCGGTCGCGGCGACCACGATCGAGTAATCCATGGCGCCGGTCTCTTCCAGCTTCTTGACCAGCTGGGCGACGGTCGAGCGCTTCTGGCCGACGGCGACGTAGACGCAGTAGAGCTTCTTCGACTCGTCGCCGGAGGCGTTGACCGACTTCTGGTTAAGGATCGCGTCCAGCGCCACCGCGGTCTTGCCGGTCTGGCGGTCGCCAATGATCAACTCGCGCTGGCCGCGACCGATCGGGATCAGCGAGTCGATCGCCTTGAGGCCGGTGGCCATCGGCTCGTGCACCGACTTGCGCGGGATGATGCCCGGCGCCTTGACGTCGGCCACCAGCCGCAGCTCGGCTTCGATCGGCCCTTTGCCGTCAATCGGGTTGCCGAGGGCGTCGACCACCCGGCCGAGCAGCGCCTTGCCGGCCGGCACGTCGACGATGGCGCCGGTGCGCTTGACGGTGTCGCCTTCCTTGATGTCGCGGTCGTCGCCGAAGATCACGACGCCGACATTGTCCGCCTCCAGATTCAGCGCCATGCCGCGGATGCCGCCCGGGAACTCGACCATCTCGCCGGCCTGGACCTGGTCGAGGCCGTAGACGCGGGCGATGCCGTCGCCGACGGACAGCACTCGGCCGATCTCGGAAACCTCGGCCTCCTGGCCAAAACTTTTGATCTGCTCCTTGAGAATCGCAGAAATTTCAGCTGCCTGGATGCCCATCACCCGACCTCTCTCATTGCGTATTGCAGAGCTGCGAGCTTCGAGCGGATCGAGGTATCGACCATCTTCGAGCCCACCTTGACGACAAGACCGCCGATGATTCCCTCATCGACGGTCACATTCAGTTTCACCTCGCGGCCGATGGCCGACTTCAGCGTCTCGGCCAGACTGGCCTGCTGCGCCTTGCTGAGCGCGCGCGCGGCGGTCACATCGGCGGTCACTTCACCTCGATGCTCGGCCATCAGCGCGGCGAAAATCTTGATCACCTCAGGAAGCGCGAAAAGGCGGCGCTTGCTCGCCATCAGCCCGACGACGTTCTTCACCAGCGCCGACAGCCCCATCACCTCGACCACCGAGGCCATGGCGCGGCTCTGGTCTTCGCGAGTGTAGATCGGGCTGGAGATCAGGCCGCGCAGGTCGTCGCTGGCTTTGAGCGCCTGACCCAGCGCCTCTATATCCTGCTCGGTCTGGCTAAGGCAGTCGGTTTCGCCGGCCAGTTCGAACAACGCATTCGCGTATCGGCCGGCAGCGCTCGATACAAGATTGGCAGAATCGGTCACGTTTTGCCTTCCCGATAGGGCCCAGGCCGATTGGCCGGGCTACGTTCCCCAATGGCCTACCCTTCCGGACGGTCAGCACCACCCGGATCGCGACGCTTCGCTACCACACGGTGCGGGTGCATGCAACACCGTCCGGAGGCGGTCAGCGCCGGCACGGTTTTGCGCCGGAAAGAGCCCATTTGTGAAGGGGGAACGGCGCCAAATCGACGGGCACATCGTCGCAGCAGCGCGGTCCTGCCGACCGGCCGCGACACCGCGGCTCGGCATCGGACAAGCCCGGCCCGGCGCCTAGAGGAAGCTCTGCGGATCGATGTCAATCACCACCCGGACCGCGGCCGGGACCTTGACCGCCGTTTGCCAGCGCTTGAGCGCCTGCTGCAAGGCCGCCCCCTTCGGTGCCTTGACCAGCAGCCGCACCCGGGCGCGGCCGCGAACCCGGGCGATCGGGGCCGGGGCCGGGCCGAACAGCTCGGCTCCCGCGCGCTCGACCAGGGCGGCGCTGCGGCCAAGGGCGTTGGCGACCTCCCACACCCTGGCCTCGTCGGGGCCCGAGACGATGACCCCGGCCATGCGGCCATAGGGCGGCGCCCCGGCGTGGAACCGGGCCTCGGCCTCGGCGCGCCAGAACGCCTCCTCGTCGCCGGAGAGGATTGCCCGCATCACCGGATGATCGGCGCTGGCGGTCTGGATCATCGCCGTGCCGGGCTTGTCGGCGCGGCCGGCCCGGCCGGCGACCTGATGCAAGAGCTGGAAGGTGCGTTCGGCGGCGCGCAAGTCTCCGCCGTGCAGCCCCATGTCGGCATCGACCACGCCGACCAGGGTGAGCAGCGGGAAGTTGTGCCCCTTGGCCACCATCTGGGTGCCGATGACGATGTCCGCCTCGCCGCGGGCGATCGCCGCCAGCCGCGCCTTCAACTCGTCGGGCCCGGCGATCAGATCCGAGGAGAGGGTCTCGATCCGTGCCCCTGCGAACAGCCGCGCGGCCTCCTCCGCCACCCGTTCGACGCCGGGACCGCAGACCGCGATACGGTCGTCGCGGCCGCAGTTCGGGCAGGCGCGCGGCAGCGGTTCGGTATGGCCGCATTGGTGACACATCAGCTCGGCCCGGAAACGGTGCGTGACCAGCCAGGCGTCGCAATGGGGGCAGCCGAAGTGATGCCCGCAGGCGCGGCACAGGGACAGCGGCGCGTAGCCACGGCGGTTGAGGAACAAGAGCACCTGCTCGCCGCGGCCGAGCCGCGCCCGCGCCGCCTCGACCAGGGGCTCGGAGAGCCAGCAATCGCGGCCCGGCTGGTCGTCGCGCAGGTCGACCAGCCTGATCTCGGGCAGCTTCGCGGCGCCGAACCGCTCCGGCAGGTCGATCCGCTTGTACTTGCCGCTCTCGGCATTGGCCCAGCTCTCCAGCGACGGCGTGGCCGAGGCCAGCACCGCTGCCGCGCCCTCGATCGAGGCGCGCAGCACCGCCATGTCGCGGGCGTGGTAGAGGACGATATCCTCCTGCTTGAAGCTGGTCTCGTGCTCCTCGTCGACGACGATCAGGCCGAGGTCGCGGAACGGCAGGAACAGGGCCGAACGGGCACCGACCACGAGCTGCGCCGTGTCCTCGGCCATCGCATGCCAGCAGCGCCGACGCTCGGCCCCGGTGACTCCGTGGTGCCACTCCGCCGGCCGCGCCCCGAACCGGGCCTCGACCCGGGAGAGGAAGCCGGGGGTCAGCGCCACCTCGGGCAAGAGCACCAGCGCCTGCCTGCCCTGGGCGATGCATTCGGCCACCGCCTCGAGGTAGACTTCCGTCTTACCCGAGCCGGTGACGCCCTTGAGCAGGGTGGCGCTGAACCGGCGCGCCGCCACACCGGCGCGCAGCGCCGCCGCCGCCGTGGCCTGGGCCTCGCTGAGGTGCCCGCCCAGCGCTTGGCCCCAGAGCGTCGGATACGGCAGATCGCTCGACACCTCGCGGGAGATCAGCACCCCGGCCTCGGCCAGCCCCTTCACCACCGACGGCGTGACCCCTGCCAGCCGCGCCAGCTCGCCAAGCGGAAAGCCGAGACCGCCATGCGCCTCCAGCACCGCCACCACCCGCTGGCGCGCCGCGGTCATGCGCTTCGGCTGGGCATTGGGCCAGGCCGGGGCGAGATGCCAGCGGGTCACCGTCCGCGGCGGGGCGCCGAGGTCGGGCACCCGGGTGGCAAGGCGCAGCATTATCCCCGGCGGGGTCATGGTGTAATCCGCCGCCCGGCCGAGGAACCGGCGCATCGCCGGCCCCAGCGGCGGCACCGGCAGGCGGCTGGTGACCGGTTTCAGCCGTGCGGTCGGCAGCGCACGGCCGCCGCCGCCCCCGCCTAGCCCCCAGACCACCCCGACCACTTGCCGGGTACCGAGCTCGACGGCGACGAAGTCGCCCGCCGCCAGAGCCATCCCCTCCGGGACCAGGTAGTCGAGCGGCCCGTCGAACGGCATCGGCAGCACGACGCCGACCCGCGCACCGGCGGCGATGTCCGTCGCGCTCATTTCGCAGCCCCGGCGCAATCCGGGGTTGGCCGCCGGCCGCGGGTTGGATTAGATTGCGCGCCGACGCAGCCCCGACGCGCAGGAACGCATCCCATGAAATTCTTCATCGACACCGCCGAGATCGACGAGATCAAGGACCTTGCCGCCACCGGCATGGTCGACGGCGTGACCACCAACCCGACGCTGATCATGAAGGCGGGACGCGATTTCATCGAGGTCACACGCGAGATCTGCGCCGTTGTCGACGGCCCGGTCTCGGCCGAGGTCACCGCCATGGAGGCCGGGGCGATGGTCACCGAGGCCAGGAAGCTCCTTGAGATCGCCCTCAACATCGCCATCAAGGTGCCGCTGACCTGGGACGGGCTCAAGGCCTGCAAGGCGTTGACCGATGACGGGCACATGGTCAACGTCACCCTCTGCTTCTCGGCCAACCAAGCACTGCTGGCGGCCAAGGCGGGGGCGACCTTCATCTCGCCCTTCATCGGGCGGCTCGACGATATCGGTCTCGATGGCATGGAACTGGTCGCCGACATCCGCCAGATCTACGACAATTACGGTATCCAGACCCAGCTCCTCGCCGCCTCGATCCGGACCGTGAACCACGTCGCCACCGCGGCCAAGATCGGCGCCGATGTGGCGACAATCCCGCCGGGCGTGGTGCGCCAGCTGATCCGTCACCCGCTGACCGACAAGGGGATCGACACCTTTCTGGCAGACTGGGCCAAGACCGGCCAGAAGATTCTGTCGTGAGCCGGGACCCGAAACCGGGCGGCACCCCCGCCACCGCCGAGCCCGTTGGCGAACCCACTGGCGAATCCGCCGGTGCGGCCAAGGCCGCAGCCTCCTCGGCACTGAAGCTCGACACCGAGGAGTGCGACCTGATCCGGTCGCTGATCCTGGCCGACCCCGAGCTGGTGCTCTCCGACGACATGGTGATGCGGGCGCTCCTCGGCGCCACCGCCCAAGGCGCTCGCAACATCGTCGACTTGCGCGACAAGCTGGTCGAACGGCTGGAGCAGCGGCTCGACCGGTTGGTGCACGCCAACCGCAGCGTCATCGCCGCGGCGTATGAGAACGTCGCCGGCACCCAGCAGGCGCATCGCGCGATTCTCGCCCTGATCGATGCGCCCGACCTCGGCGAGTTTCTGTGCCGGCTGACCCGCGAGGTTCCGGCGATGGTCGGGGTCGAGGAGGCGAGGGTATGCCTGGAGGCCGAGGTGGACGACATCCACCCGGCGGAGTCGCTCGGCGAGGGGCTCGACGGCCGGGTGCTGCTGGCGCCGGAGGGCACGGTCGGCGAATACCTGATGCTGGAGGGCGACATGGCACCCGGGCCAGTGATGCTGAGGCCCTGCGGCGAGGAGGCGGAGATCCTGTTCGGCCGCCTGACCCGGACCCGCTCCGAGGCGCTCTTGCGGCTCGACCTCGCCGGGGCGGCCGGGCTCCTGGCCTTCGGCGCCGCCGATCCGGACCGGTTCGGGCCCGAGCAGGGGATCGATCTGCTGACCTTCTTCGGCAGCGTCGTCGAGCGGCTGCTGACCCGCCATCTCGGCGCCTCGGACCCAGGGGGCTCGGGGGGGTGATGGTCGAGCTGTCGGCCGGCGCGACCGACCTGCTCGAACGCTGGCTCGCCCAGCTCACCGCGGTGCGCCAACGCAGCCCCAAGACGGTTGAGGCCTACCGCCGCGATGTCGCCGGCTATCTCGGCTTCCTCGCCATGCACCGGGGCGGCCCGGTGGGGCGGACGGCGCTCGGCGAGGTGACCCTGGCCGAGCTGCGCGCTTGGATGGCGGCGGAGCGCGGTCGGGGCCTGTCGCCGCGGTCGCTGGCCCGGGCGCTGTCGGCGGTGCGTGCCTTCTACAAATGGCTCGATGCGGCGGAGGGGATCGACTGTGCCGCGATCCATGTGGTGCGCAGCCCGAAGCGGCCGGCGCGGCTGCCGCGGCCGGTGCCGGAAGCCGGAGCGCGGGCGGTCCTGGCCGCGGTCAGCGCCGAGGCCGAGCCCTGGATCACCGCCCGCGACCAAGCGGCGCTGACCCTGATCTGGGGCTCGGGGCTCCGAATCTCCGAGGCGCTGGGGCTCCGGCAAGCCGATGTGCCGCTCGGCGAGGTGATCCGGGTGGTCGGCAAGGGTGGCAAGCAGCGCGAGGTGCCGGTGCTGCCGGTGGCGCGCGCAGCGGTCGAGCGCTACCGGGCGCTCTGCCCGCACCCGGCGCCGCGCCATTCGGCGCTGTTCCTCGGCGCCCGCGGCGGGGCGCTCGGACCCAGGGCGCTGCAGAAGGCGATGGCGACGGCGAGGATGGCGCTCGGCCTGCCGCCCTCGGCGACGCCGCATGCGCTGCGCCACGCCTTCGCAACCCAGCTCTTGGCGGCGGGCGGGGACCTGCGGGCGATCCAGGAGCTGCTCGGCCACGCGTCGCTGTCGACCACCCAGGTCTATACCCAGGTCGACGAAACCCGGCTGATGGAGGTCTACGAGAAGGCGCATCCGCGCAGCCGCGGGTAAAGCCGGCATCGGGCCCGACTGTCGCCCTCCTAATCGGCCGCGGCGGCGACGTCGGAACCGGCCAACCAGCGGTTCCTCGCCGCCCTGCCTGCAGGGTGGAGGGCGGCGTCGATCGCCGAGATCAGCACCTCCCGGTCGAGCGGTTTGCCGATCACGCCGCCGATCCCGGCGGCGGCGTACTCGGCGATTTCGTTGTCCGCCGTATTGGCCGTCAGGACGATGATCGGCATCCGGCCCGCCGCACCACCGAGTGACCGGATTCGCCGGACCGCCTCGACGCCGCCTGAACCGCCTCGCGGCCGTTGCCGACGACATCGACCCGATGGGGTGAGAGCGACAGCATCTCGAGGACCAGCTGCTGACCGACCGGGCTGTTCTCGACCAGCAGGATTCGCGCGCCATCGGCGTCTCCCGCGACACCGCTCGCGGCGGCATCCGGCGACGGAACGGCACCGTTGCCCTGCGCCGACGGTTCGTGGAGCAGACCGCAGAGGGTCTCGACCAGGGTGTGCGGCAATACCGGGCGCTCCTCGATCGCATCGAAGCCCAGTTCGCGCGCCTCGTCCATGCCGTACGTGCCGCTCGAGGTGTTCAGCAACAGCGACACCCCGGCGATCCGGGCGTCGGCGCGGATCCGCCGCGCCAGATCGACGCCGTCCATCTCCGGCATCCGGTGGCCGATCACCGCCACTGCGTAGGGATCGCCCGTATCGACCGCCCAGCGGAGCAACCGCAGGGCCTTCACGGCGCCGGCCTCATCGTCGACCCGCATCCCGTAGGACTCGATCTGCATGTGCAGGATCCGCCGGTTGATCGAATCGTGTTCGAGCACCAGCACCCGGCGCCCCGACAACCGGCTCACCGCCCGCCGGTGCCACTCCGACTCGGCCACTGGCGGGACCGCTTCCTTGAGCGGGATGCGCAGGGAGAAGGTCGAACCGACGCCGAGCGTGCTTTGAACCCAGATGCGGCCGCCCATCATCTCGACCAGCTGCTTGCAGATCGCCAGCCCGAGCCCGGTGCCCTCGGCTCGGCGCCGGGCGCTGTTCTCGATCCGCGTGAACTGCTCGAAGACCCGCTCTTGCTGGTCGGCGGGGATGCCGATCCCGGTGTCGCTGACCGAAAGCTGCAGGGCGCGGCCTGCACCGGAGTCGCCGACCGCCGCCTCGCCAACGCCGGAGACCTCACAGACCTCGATGCCAATGCCACCGCTGTCGGTGAACTTGATCGCGTTGCCGACCAGGTTGGTCAGAACCTGGCGCAAGCGGTTGTCGTCGCCGCGCATGTACTCCGGCAGCCGGGTGTCGAGATAGACGCTCATCTCCAGATGCTTGGCCGCCGCGGTGCCGCGCAGCAGGTTGACGACGCCGGAGACCACCTCCTCGATCGAGAAATCCACATCGTCGAGCTGCAACGTTCCGACTTCGAGCTTGGAAATGTCGAGGATGTCGTTCACCAGCGCCAGCAGGCTCCTGCCCGAGGACTGGATGATCCTGACCTGCTTGCGGTGCTCGGGCCTGAGATCGGCGGTGAGCAGCAGGCTGGCGAATCCGAGGATCCCGTTCATCGGCGTGCGGAGCTCGTGGCTGACCACCGAGAGGAAGTTGCGCTTGGCGACATCGGCTTCGATCGCTTGGTCGCGTTGGGCGATGATCTCCGCCTAGCTCCGCATCACCGCGTGCTCGAGCGGCCGGAAGACCGCGATGTGGGTGAACAGAGCCGCGGCGATGCCGCCTCCCGTCAGGGCGAGGATGAACAGGATGGCCCGGTCGCCGACCCGGCCTATCTCGGCGTCCATGGCGCTGGTGGCCTTCGACAGGGCCGGACGGACCTCGGTCGCCCGCAGCGCGGCGATCTCGGCAGATCGCTGCCGCTGAACCTCGCTGGGGTCGCCAAGACCGCGGACGATCGACGCCGACATCCGCAGCACCCGGGCGATCGAGGGCTCGAGAGCGGCGGAGTCGCCTTGCGCCTGTGGCGTCCACAAGGCCGTCAGCTCCTCGGGCATCGATGCGGCCGCCGGTTGCCGCCACGCCGCCGCGGCGGATCCGACATCGAACTCCCGGGCCAGACTGGCAAGCTCGCCATCGCCGGATGAACCGAGCTCGCCGTCGCCGGCCGACGCGTCGGCCCGACGCTCGGAGGCGGCGATGGCGCGGTGCTCTGCGAGCAGGTCGATGAAGGCCGCACGGGCACCGCTGCGGTCGGAATCCGCCCGCTCCGGTGCCAACGACAGCCGCGTCAGCGTCAGTTCCAGCCGAATCGCCGCGTCGCTCAGACGCTGGACCGCCACGGCATGGCTGCTGAGGTTCGCCTGGGCCTGCAACGCCAAGACCATCGCCCAAGCCGAGGCGGCGAGAGCGACCGGGAGCACGAGCGTCGCGATCCATAACCGCTTCTGCAGGAACCGCCGCGTAACCATCCCATCCATCATTGGCCTGTTCCGCCCCCGCTCGCAGGGACTGGATAGGTGGAAATCGTTAACGAGAGGGTAAGAGGTATTAACATCCGGCCACCGCCGGCTGGCAGAGGGCGGCGATCAGTCGGCGATCAGACGGCGGCGCTCAAGGCCTCCATTTGCCGCGCCAAGGCGGCGGCGAGGCGTTGGTCCGTCAGGCGGCCATCGGCGTCGAATCGGCTCTCGGCACTGCCGACATTGACCTCGGCCTCGATCACCAGCCGCATCTTGAAAGGCAGCAGCATCAGGTAGAGCGCGGCCATCGCCCGCTGGCCGCCGGAGATCCCCGAAGCGGCGGATAGGACCGCCACCGGTTTGCCGGCCAGTGGTACAGGGCGCACCCGGCTGACCCAGTCGAGCGCGTTCTTGAGGACGCCGGGCGGGTTCTTGTTGTACTCGGGGGTCGAGATCACCAGCGCGTCGGCTTCGCGAATCTGCTCGCACAGGACTGTCACCGGCCCCGGAATCCCCCGCGCCTCGACGTCGGCGTCATAGAGCGGCAGCCGCAGGTCGGCGAAGGCGACCGAATCCGGCGCAAGAACCCGAGCGGCCTCGCGCACCAGCATCGAATTGTAGCTGCCCGCCCGAAGCGAGCCCGAGATCCCCAGCAGCCTGACCATCCGCACCTCTCCTGTCTGCCCGGCGCAGATGTAATGCGAAGGCCGCGGCGGTCTAGCCCGCGCCGGCCGCATCCGGCCTCAGGCGTGGATCGCCCCGCCGCCGCAGGCCAGGGCCGCCTCGCGCATCGCCTCGGAGAAGGTCGGGTGGGCGTGGCAAGTCAGCGCCAGGTCCTCGGCCGAGGCGCCGAACTCCATCGCCACGCAGATCTCGTGGATCAGGTCGCCAGCCCCTGGGCCGATCACGTGGCAGCCGAGGATGCGATCGGTCTCGGCATCGGCGATGAGCTTGACGAAGCCCTCGGTGGCGAAGTGCGCCTTGGCACGGCCATTGGCCATGAACGGGAACTTGCCGACCTTGTAGGCGTGCCCGGCCTCCTTGAGGCTCTCCTCCGTCTGCCCCACCGAGGCGACCTCGGGGGCGGTGTAGATCACCCCCGGGATCACACCGTAGTTCACATGGCCGTGCTTGCCGACGATCTCCTCGGCCACCGCCATGCCCTCATCCTCGGCCTTGTGCGCCAGCATCGGGCCGGCGATGACGTCGCCGATGGCCCAGATGCCGGGGACATTGGTGCGCCAGCGGGCGTCGGTCGTCACCATGCCGCGCTCGGTCTCGACCCCGACGGCCTCGAGCCCGAGGCCCGCGGTGTAGGGCCGCCGCCCGGTCGCCACCAGCACCACATCGGCGTCGACCACGTGCTCGGACTCGTCCTTGCGCATCTTGTAGGTGACCTTGAGCTTGGTCTTCAGCTTCTCGACCTTCTGCACCGCGGCGCCGAGGACGAAGCTCATCCCCTGCTTCTTGAGGATGCGCTGGAAGTGCTTCTGCACCTCGCCGTCCTGGCCCGGGGTGATGACGTCGAGAAACTCGATAACCGTCACCTCGGCGCCGAGCCGGCCCCAGACCGAACCGAGCTCGAGCCCGATCACGCCGGCGCCGATCACCACCAGCTTCTTGGGGACCTTGGTCAGCTCCAAGGCGCCGGTCGAGGTGACCACCCGCTCCTCATCGATCTCGACGCCGGGGAGGGAAGCAGGCTCGGAGCCGGTGGCTATGACGATGTTCCTGGTGTTCAGGGTCTGGTCGCTGACCCTGACCTCGGTCGGCGAGACGATCTCGCCCCAGCCCTTGACGTAGTCGACCTTGTTCTTCTTGAACAGGAATTCGATGCCCTGGGTGTTGGCCTTGATCACCCCGTCCTTGTAGGCGAGCATCTGCGGCACATCGACCGAGACGCCGCCCGCGCTGATCCCCATCTTCTCGAAATTGGTCTCGGCCTCGTGCACCAGCTCCGAGGCGTGCAGCAGCGCCTTCGACGGGATGCAGCCGACATTGAGGCAGGTGCCGCCCAAAGCCCCACGGCCCTCGACGCAGGCCACCTTGAGCCCAAGCTGGCCACAGCGGATTGCGCAGACATAGCCGCCCGGCCCGCCCCCGATCACAACCACGTCATACTCGGCCATCTGGTCCCTCCTTCGGCAATCCTCTCCGCCTCTCTAGCGCGTCGGCACCCGTTTCTCCACCGTGACGATGCGTCCCTGCGTGATCGCGTTCGAGATGAAATGCAGGTCCTCGATCGAGGGCGAGATGATCGCGTGCAGCTCGGCATCGGAATAATGCGCATGGCGCATCAGCTCCGCCTTGGACGCCAGGTTGGCCGCGTACATCGCCTCGAGCGCGGCGAACCGGCCCTGGGCGTCCTTGGCGATGCCCGAACCGGGGCGGTGGATCTCCAGCACCTCGCCGAGCGCTGCGTCGATCCGGTCGATCACCTGGGCGATGCCGGAGAAGGCGATCACCCCCTGCCCGTAGCCGTGCGGGCCGGCATCGGGGTCGTAGTCTGAGGCCCGCAATCCGCGGGTCGTCGAGGGCGAACTCGCGCACGAAGTCCTCCGAACGGGCATAGCTCTGGTTGAACCCGGCGCTCATCAGCGGTGCCGCGATCCAGTCGAAGGCAGCGAGGTGCTTCAGCACCACCGCATCGAGCCGGTCCTGGAAGAAGTGCCGGACCCCGGTTTCGGAGACATGGATCAGCTGCTCCAGCCGGTAGAACCGGATCACGATATGCATCAGCCGGGCGAAGTTCACCCCCGTCCACAGGCCTTCGATGCCGATGGAAAGGATCCTGCGGGCCGGAAGCACGGGGCCGGCCTCAAAGGTCCATCGGCAGCCGCCGCGGGTCCTCCAGCGAGTCCTTCACCCGGACTAGGAAGGTCACCGCCTCCTTGCCGTCGATGATCCGGTGGTCGTAGCTGAGCGCCATGTACATCATCGGCCGGGCAACGATCTGGCCGCCGACCACCATCGGGCGCTGCTGGATCTTGTGCATGCCGAGGATCGCCGATTGCGGCGGGTTGAGGATCGGCGACGACATCAGCGAGCCGTAGATGCCGCCGTTGGAGATCGTGAAGGTGCCACCCTGCATGTCTGCCATGGAGAGCTTGCCGTCGCGGGCGCGCAGGCCGAGCGCGGCGATGGCCTTCTCGATCGCGGCGAAGCTCATCTGGTCGGCGTCGCGCACCACCGGCACCACTAGGCCCGAGGGCGTGCCGACGGCGACCCCGACATGGTAGTAGTTCTTGTAGACAAGGTCTGTGCCGTCGATCTCGGCATTGACCGAGGGGATCTCCTTGAGCACATGGACGCAGGCCTTGACGAAGAACGACATGAAGCCGAGCTTGACCCCGTGCTTTTTCTCGAACACGTCCTTGAACTCGGAGCGCAGGTCCATGATCGCGCCCATGTCCACCTCGTTGTACGTGGTCAGGATCGCGGCAGTGTTCTGCGCGTCCTTGAGGCGCCGGGCGATGGTCTGGCGCAGCCGGGTCATCCGCACCCGCTCCTCGCGGGCCGCGTCGTCGACCGCCACCGGGGCCCGCGGGGCGGCAGCCGGAGCGGGAGCGGGCGTCGGGGGGGGAGCCGGAGGCGCGGCGGCGGCCGCGGCGATCGCCCTTTGCACGTCCTCCTTCATCACCCGGCCGTCGCGGCCGGTGCCGGTCACATGATCGGCGGCCAGCCCGGCCTCGGCCATCATCTTCTTCGCCGCCGGGGCGTGCTCGACGTCCTTGCCCGCCGGCGCCGTCGCGGCCGCGGCCGCAGCGGACGGGGCGGGCTCGGGCGGCGCGGCAGCAGCGGCTGCGGGCGCAGGGGCGGCGGCGGCCGCGCCCTGCTCGATCGTCGCCAGGAGCGCGTTCACCGCCACCGTGTCGCCGGTCTTGGCGACATGCTCGCCCACAACCCCCGCGGCCGGCGCCGGCATCTCGACGGTGACCTTGTCGGTCTCCAGCTCGCATAGCATCTCGTCCGCCGCAACCGCCTCGCCCGGCTGCTTGAACCATATCGCCACCGTTGCCTCGGTGACCGATTCACCCAGCGTGGGCACCCTGACTTCGATCGTCATCCCTCATATCCTTTCGCAACCCTCACCCCAAGGCGCTCACCCTAGCGTTCAGCCCGACGTTTAGATCGCCAATGCCGCTCCGACCAGCGCTTCCTGCTCCTGCCGGTGCCTTGTCGCCAGCCCGGTCGCGGGCGAGGCCGCGGCCGGCCGCCCGGCATAGATCGGCCGACCCACCCTGGCGCCGATGCGGCCGAGCACCCATTCGATGTTCGGCTCGACGAAGAACCAGCCGCCCTGGTTCTTCGGCTCTTCTTGGCACCAGACCATGTCGGCGTTCTTGAAACGGGCCAGTTCGCGGGTCAGGCTCAGCGCCGGGAACGGGTAGAACTGCTCGAGCCGCATCAGGTAGACGTCGTCGAGCCCGGCCTCGTTGCGGGCTTCCAGCAGGTCGAAGTAGACCTTGCCGGAGCAGATCACCACCCGGCTGATCTCCTCGTCGGGCCGCAGCTTCAGCTCCGCGCCGGGCACCTCGGCGTCGTCCCACAGCACCCGGTGGAAGCTCGACCCGCTGTTCATCTCCTCGAGCGTCGAGACGCAACGCTTGTGGCGCAGCAGCGACTTCGGCGTGAACAGGATCAGCGGCTTGCGGAACTTGCGGTGCAGCTGCCGGCGCAGGATATGGAAGTAGTTGGCCGGTGTGGTGCAGTTGGCGACGATCCAGTTGTCCTCGGCCGAGAGCTGCAGGAACCGTTCGACCCGGGCCGATGAGTGCTCCGGCCCCTGGCCCTCGAAGCCATGCGGCAGCAGCATCACCAGGCCCGACATGCGCAGCCACTTGCGCTCGCCCGGGCAGATGAACTGGTCGATCATGATCTGGGCGCCGTTGGCGAAATCGCCGAACTGCGCCTCCCACAGCGTCAGCGCGTTCGGGTCGGCCAGCGAATAGCCGTATTCATAGCCCAGCACCGCGTATTCCGACAGCATCGAGTCGATGACCTCGAACACCGACTGGTCCTCGTGGATATGGTCGAGCGGGTAGTAGCGCTCCTCCGTCTCCTGGTCGGTGATCCCGGAGTGGCGTTGGCTGAAGGTGCCGCGGGTGCAGTCCTGCCCCGCGAGCCGAACCCGGTAGCCCTCGCAGACCAGGGTGCCGAAGGCAAGCGCCTCGGCGGTGGCCCAGTCGATGCCCGCACCGGTTTCGATCATCTCGCGCTTCTGATCCAGGAGCCGGAGGATGGTGCGATGCGCCTTGAAGCCTTCGGGCAGCCGGGTCAACGCCGCGCCGACCTCCTTCAGCCTCTCCATCTCCACCGCGGTCTGGCCGCGCTGGTAGGCACCTTCCGAGGCCTCCAGCCCGGACCAACGTCCGTCGAGCCAGTCGGCCTTGTTGGGCCGGAACTCCTTCGACGCCTCGAACTCCTCGTTCAGCCACGCCTGCAAGGCGGCCTTGGCCTCCTCGACCTCCTCGACGTCGATCAGCCCGTCGTTGATCAGCCGATCGGAATAGACCTGCAGCGTGGTCTTCTGCTTCTTGATCGCCTTGTACATCAAGGGCTGGGTGAACATCGGCTCGTCGCCCTCGTTGTGGCCGAAACGACGGTAGCAGAACATGTCGATGACCACGTCGCGCTGGAACTTCTGGCGGTACTCGGTGGCAACCTTGGCGGCGTGTACGACGGCCTCCGGGTCATCGCCGTTGACGTGGAAGATCGGGCAATCGACCATCCTGGCGATGTCGGTCGGATAGAGCGACGAGCGCGAGTGGTGCGGCGCCGTGGTGAAGCCGATCTGGTTGTTCACCACGATATGGATGGTGCCGCCGGTGCGGTGGCCCTTCAGCCCCGAGAGGCCGAAGCACTCGGCCACAACCCCTTGGCCGGCGAAGGCGGCGTCGCCGTGCAGCAGCACCGGAATCACCGAGGTGCGGTCGTTGCCGTATAGCTCCTGCTTGGCTCGCACCTTGCCGAGCACAACCGGATTCACCGCCTCCAGGTGTGAGGGGTTCGCGGTCAGCGACAGATGCACGCTGTTGGCGTCGAACTCGCGGTCGGACGACGCGCCGAGGTGGTACTTGACGTCACCGGAGCCTTCAACGTCCTCGGGCTTGAAGCTGCCGCCCTGGAATTCGTTGAAGATCGCGCGATAGGGCTTGGCCAGCACGGTGGCGAGGATGTTCAGCCGGCCGCGGTGCGGCATGCCGAAGACGATCTCCTTCGCCCCCAGCGCGCCGCCGCGCTTGATGATCTGCTCCATCGCCGGGATCACCGCCTCGCCGCCGTCGAGCCCGAAGCGCTTGGTGCCGGGATACTTCACGTGCAGGAACTTCTCGAACCCCTCGGCCTCGATCATCTTGTTGAGGATCGCCCGGCGACCCTCCTGCGTGAAGCTGATCTCCTTGCCGTAGCCCTCGATCCGCTCCTGCAGCCAGGCTTTCGGCTCGGGGTCGGTCAGGTGCATGAACTGCAGCGCGAAGGTGCCCTGATAGGTGCGCTTCAGCAGCGCCTCTATCTCGCGCATGGTGGCGAATTCGAGACCCAGCACGTGGTTTATGAAGATCGGCCGGTCGAGGTCGGCATCGGTGAAGCCGAAGAAGCGCGGGTCGTATTCCGGGTGCTTGACCCGGCCCTGCAACCCGAGCGGATCGAGGTCGGCGCCGAAGTGCCCGCGCGAGCGGAACGACCGAACATACATGATCGCCCGGATCGAATCGAGCACCGCGCGGCGCAGCTCGGCGTCCGAGATGCCGCCCTTGGCCGCCGCCTTTTCCTTAACCTTCCGCGCCAGATCGCGGGCGTCCGGCACGGTGTCCCAGTTGCCGTCCAGCGCCGCGACCAGCTCGCCATTCACGCTTGGCGGCCAGTCGGATCGCGCCCAGGGCGCGCCGCCGGCCTCGGCCGCGATCTCGGTCGCTTCGTCGCCGAGGGCGGCGAAGAACGCGGCCCAGGTCGGATCGACCGAGCCGGGATCCTCCGCATAGCGGGCATAGAACTGTTCGATGTACTGAGCGTTGTGGCCTTGAAGGAAGGAATAGGCGTGGAATTGAGCGTTCGGGCCCTGTTCGTTCATCTCTGATCTGGGGGGCGTTTCGCCCCCCTGTCCTCCTTTGGCGGGGCAGATGCCGGCCCCGAGATCGTGCGGGCGGCCCCTGCGTGGACCTCCCCCTTGTCACATCCTGCCTTAATATTGCGCAAAATCGGCGACAAGCAAACCCTTGCGCAGGCCTGATCAGGGACCTGCGACAACGGTTTCCATCGATTACCCGGCGGTTCCGCCGCGCGGGCCATTGCGGCTGCCGCGAACGGCACCCGGAGTCGGGCGCATCCCCGACACCGATCTCTCCTGCCGGATCCCCTTGACGGGCCGTCTAGCCGGCGATCGCCTTCAGCAGCGCCTCGCCAAGTCCCGCCGGGTTGTCAGAGACCACGATCCCCGCCGACCGCATGGCCTCGATCTTGTCCTGGGCGCCGCCCTTGCCGCCGGAGATAATCGCTCCGGCATGGCCCATGCGCCGGCCCGGAGGCGCGGTCAGGCCGGCGATGAAGCCGGCGACCGGCTTGGCACGGCCCCTTTTGCGCTCATCCGAGATGAACTGGGCGGCGTCCTCTTCGGCCGAGCCGCCGATCTCGCCGATCATGATGATCGACTCGGTCTCCGGGTCGCCCAAGAACAGCTCTAGGCAGTCGACGAACTCGGTACCCTTGATCGGGTCACCGCCGATGCCGATGCAGGTCGACTGGCCGAGCCCGGCCGCCGTGGTCTGGGCCACCGCCTCGTAGGTCAGCGTGCCCGAGCGCGACACGATGCCGGCGCTGCCGCGGCGGTGGATGTGGCCCGGCATGATGCCGATCTTGCAGGCGTCCGGGGTGATGATGCCGGGGCAGTTGGGGCCGATCAGCCGGCTCTTCGAGCTGCCGAGCGCCCGTTTGACCTTCATCATGTCCAGGACCGGGATGCCCTCGGTGATGCAGACGATCAGCGGCACCTCGGCGTCGATCGCCTCGAGGATCGCGTCGGCCGCGAAGGGCGGCGGCACGTAGATCGCCGAGGCGGTGGCGCCGGTCGCCTTGACCGCGTCGCCAACGGTGTCGAAGATCGGCAGGCCGAGATGCTCAGCGCCGCCCTTGCCGGGGGTCACGCCGCCGGCCATCTGGGTGCCGTAGGCGATCGCCTGCTCCGAGTGAAAAGTGCCTTGGGCGCCAGTGAAGCCCTGGCAGATCACTTTGGTTTTTTCGTCAACCAGAACAGCCATGATCAAGCGCTCCCCTTCACTGCCTTGACGATCTTGTCAGCGGCATCCGCCAGGTTGTCGGCGGCGATTACATTGAGGCCGCTCTCATTGATGATCTGCTTGCCGAGCTCGACATTGGTGCCCTCTAGGCGCACCACCAGCGGCACCTGCAGGCCGACCTCCTTGACCGCCGCGACCACGCCCTCGGCGATCACGTCGCAGCGCATGATGCCGCCGAAGATGTTGACCAGGATGCCCTTCACCTTCGGGTCCGAGGTGATGATCTTGAACGCCTCGGTCACCTTGTCCTTGGTGGCGCTGCCGCCGACGTCGAGGAAGTTGGCAGGCTCGGAGCCGTAGAGCTTGATGATGTCCATCGTGGCCATCGCCAGCCCGGCACCGTTGACCATGCAGCCGATCTCGCCATCGAGGGCGATGTAGTTGAGGTCGTGCTTCGAGGCCTCGAGCTCCTTCGGATCCTCTTCGGTGTCGTCGCGCAGCTCGAACACGTCCTTCTGGCGGTAGAGCGCGTTCGAGTCGAAGTTCATCTTGCAGTCGAGACAGATCAGATCGTCGCCCTCGGTCACCACCAGCGGGTTGATCTCGACCAGCGAGCAGTCCTTCTCGATGAAGAGCTCGTAGAGCGTATTGGTGAGCTGAACGCACTGCTTGACCGCCGGCCCCGTCAGCCCCAGCGCGAAGGCGATCTTGCGCCCATGGAAGGGCTGGATGCCGGTGGCCGGGTCGACCGAGAAGGTGAGGATCTTCTCCGGCGTCTCGGCAGCGACATCCTCGATCGACATCCCGCCCTCGGTCGAGGCGATGAACGAGATGCGCGAGGTCTCGCGGTCGACCAGCAGCGAAAGATAGAGCTCGCGCGCGATCGCGGCGCCATCTTCGAGATAGATGCGGTGGACCTCCTTGCCCGCGGGACCGGTCTGGTGGGTGACCAAGGTCTTGCCGAGCATCTGCTCGACATACTCGACCGCCTCGTCCTTCGAGCGGGCGATGCGCACACCGCCCTTGTCGCCGGCTTCGGGCTCCTTGAAGGTGCCCTTGCCGCGGCCGCCGGCATGGATCTGGGCCTTGACCACCCAGACCGGGCCGTCGAGCTCGCTCGCAGCGGTGCGGGCATCGTGCAGCGACAACACCGGCACGCCGTTCGAGACTAGCGCACCATAGGCCCTCAAGATCTGTTTCGCCTGGTATTCATGGATATTCATGAGCGTTGTTCCCTCCACGAACCGCGTCGCCCGTCAGGCGCCGCCGCCTCCGAATTTCAGCGCGGGCTCCATGGATAAGCGCCGACTCCGACGCTCTCCGTTCAAGTAGCGTCTCCCTTTACCCCGGGCACCTGCATGCTGCAACTGCGAAGGTGTCGCATATCGCGCAGCGTCCGGGCGACTCGGGTGTGCGACTCGGGGCGGCTGTGCAGCTAAGGAACGGCGAAGGCGCAACCCCCACCTGCGGCGGCGCCTCTCGCGGCCCATCCCCGGTCCGAGGAAAAAACGTCGCACCCCGCCGCCTCCCGCCCCGGCGGTGCCGGGGCGGGACGACGGTGGTCGCAACCGATGGAAATCAGGCCAGGCTCGGATCGATTCCCTTGCAGGCCTCGACCAGACCGTTGACCGCAGCGATCGACTTGTCGAGCATCGCCTGCTCGTCCTTGTTCAGGCCGATCTCGACCACCTTCTCGATGCCGCCGGCACCGATGATCGTCGGCACGCCGACATAGATGCCCTTAAGCCCATAGGCGCCTTCGACATAGGCCGCGGCCGTCAGAATCCGGCGCTGGTCCTTGAGATAGCTCTCGGCCATGGCGATCGCCGAGGTTGCCGGGGCGTAGAAGGCCGAGCCGGTCTTCAGCAGGCCGACGATCTCGGCGCCGCCGTCGCGGGTGCGCTGGACGATGGCGTCGATCTTGTCCTGGCTGCTCCAGCCCATCTCGACCAGGTCGGGCAGCGTGATGCCGCCAACGGCGGAGTAGCGGATCAACGGCACCATGGTGTCACCGTGGCCGCCGAGCACGAAGGCGGTGACGTCCTTGACCGAGACGTTGAACTCCTCGGCCAGGAAGTAGCGGAAGCGGGCCGAATCGAGCACCCCGGCCATGCCGACAACCTTATTGGCGGGCAGGCCGGAGAACTTCTGCAGCGCCCAGACCATGGCGTCGAGCGGGTTGGTGATGCAGATGACGAAAGCGTCCGGGGCATGCTTGGCGATGCCCTCGCCGACCGCCTTCATGACCTTGAGGTTGATGCCCAGGAGGTCGTCGCGGCTCATGCCCGGCTTGCGCGGCACCCCGGCCGTGACGATGCAGACATCGGCGCCAGCGATGGCGGCATAGTCGTTGGTACCGGCGAACGCGGCATCGAAACCGTCGACCGGGCTCGATTCGGCGATATCCAGCGCCTTGCCCTGCGGAATGCCTTCGACGATGTCGAACAGCACCACATCGCCCAACTCCTTCAGACCCACAAGATGGGCGAGCGTGCCGCCGATCTGACCTGCGCCGATCAATGCGATTTTGCTCCTGGCCATCACATTTCTCCCCGGATTGCGTTGCGAATTAGCGTCGACCGACCCCGGCGCAGTGCCAACCGGCACCGGGGGCGAATTCGATTGCCGCAGTGCATTATTTCGAGGCCAAAGGCAAGGGGCAGACGGTCGCGCCCCCCCCTTGGCAACGACGGACCGGCCGATTCAGGCGGGGTTGCCGGCGCCGGCAACCGGATAGATCTGGAACGCCTCACCGACGGCGATCAGGCACGAGGTGCCCTGGGGATTGGTCAGCAGGATGGTCCAGCTCCCGGTCTCCTCGGAGGCATAGACCTCGACCACCCCGCGGCCCTGCGCGAGGCCCAGCGAGCGGCGGGTCTCGCCATATTTCTCATCGAGTTGGCGGATGACGTCGGCCCGCTTGCCGCAGGCCGTCTGGGCCACGGACGGCGTGGAGGACAGAGCAACGATGGACAACAGGGTTGTCGAGATCAGGACGGCCTCGAAGTGCTTATCATCGCGTTCACCTTTCCGGGCACCACTTCCCTGTGAGGGGCCGCAAGCAGGGATGAGGATAACGCGGGAGTCTGTCGCCGTCGGCCGGGTGCCTCTCGAGTCTGGTTCGGGGCACGTTCGGCGCCCCATGGTTGGCCCTGGCTTCGCCCAAGCGATTCGTTCCAGCCGGACTCTCAGGCAGCAGCTATAACAGGGTTAACCTTCCGCTGCCGGCGCCTTGGGGATTGTCGGCACCCAGCAATAGCCCTCGGGATCCAGGATGAAGGCCTCGCGCACGCCGTGCGGTTTGTCGGCGGCGCCGGCGAGCACCACGCCGCCCAGGTTGCGGGCCACCGCCTCCGCTGCGTCGGGGTCGCGGCCGTAGAGCCGGAGTTCGGACCCTGCCCCGCGCCCCTCGGCGGCCATGGCGATGCCGCTCATCGGATGGTCGCGATAGCTGCGGTCGCTGTGCAGCATCCACACCGCGACCTGAGCCCGGAGGACGGCGAATTCCTGATCCCAGTAGTCGACGCTTGCCCCTAGCACGGCAGCCTGAAACCGCGCCGCCGGCTCGATCTCGGCGACCAGCAGGTTGAGGCCGATCCCCGGCCCGAGTGCCCGGCCGAAGGCCTCGGCATCGGGGCGGCCCTCGCCCTCGGGCGGCAGAATATCCGTCTTGGTCATGGCGCTCCCCGGCGGTGGTCGGCGGCCCGATCATGCCCGCCGCTTCGGTGCGGCGCAATGCCCGGTGTTGTGAAATGCTGCGGCGCGGCATATGTTCCGTAACAGATTTCGGATGTCAGTGGAGAAACCGCCATGACTGAGATCGCACATCCCCGCCGCTCTGTGCTCTACATGCCGGGCTCGAAGGCCCGCGCGCTCGAGAAAGCCCGCACCCTCCCTGCCGACGGACTGATCCTCGATCTCGAGGACGCCGTCGGACCGGCCGAGAAGGAGGTGGCCCGCACCATGATCAGCGAGGCCGTCCGTGCCGGTGGCTATGGCGGGCGCGAGGTGGTGATCCGGATCAACGCGCTCTCGACCCCCTGGGGGGCCGAGGACCTGAAGATGGCCGCCGAGGCCGGCCCCAACGCAGTGCTGGTGCCGAAGGTCGAGTCGGGCGACATGGTGCGCGAGGTCGAGATCCGGCTGGACGCGCTTGGTGCGCCCGAGACGACGCAGATCTGGGCGATGATGGAAACCCCGCTCGCCAAGCTCAAGGCCGAGGAAGTCGCCTCGTCGACGCCACGGCTCACCTGCATGGTGATGGGCACCAACGATCTGGTGAAAGAGCTGAAGGCAATGCACACCGAGACCCGCCTGCCGGTGATCACCGCGCTCGGGCTCTGCATGCTGGCGGCGCGCGGCCACGGCCTGTCGATCCTCGACGGCGTCCACAACGTCATCAAAGACGAGGAAGGGCTGCGCAACAGCTGCATCCAGGGCCGTGAGATGGGCTTCGACGGCAAGACCCTGATCCACCCGTCGCAGATCGCCGTCGCCAACGAGGTGTTCTCGCCCTCCGAGGCCGACCTCGCCCTCGCCCGGCGCTATGTCGCTGCCTTCGAGGAGGCCGAGGCCGAGGGCCGCGTGGTGACCGTGGTCGACGGCCAGCTGGTCGAGAACCTGCACGTGGAGGAGGCCAAGCGGCTGCTGGCGCAGGCCGAGGCGATCGCCGCGCTGGAGGCGGTGAATCAGGCCGGATAGGCTGAACCATGGCAGTCATGATTCTCGGGCTCGCCCTCTGGTGGGCGAGCCACCTGTTCCCGATCTACCTTCCGGGCGCCCGGGCCGCAGCCGCCGCGCGGCTCGGCGAGGTGCCCCACAAGGGGCTGTTCGCCCTGATCTCCCTTGCAGCCATGGTGCTGATGGTCAGGGGCTACCGGCACGCCGATTTCGTCGAAGTCTGGAGCCCGCCGAGCTGGACGATGCACCTCAACAACCTGTTGATGCTGCTGGCGATCTTCCTCTTGGCCGCGAAGGACATCAAGAGCAGCGTCCGGCACCATATCCGCCACCCGATGCTGACTGCGGCGATGGTCTGGGCCTTCGCCCATCTCTTGGTGAACGGAGACGCCGCCTCGGTTCTGCTGTTCAGCGGTGTGTTGGCTTGGGCCGTGGTGGCGGTACTCGGCCTCAACGCCCGCGACGGCGACTGGGTGCGCCCACCTCGCGGCGACCGGTCGGGGATGATTCGTCATCTGGTCGCCACCGTCGTGGTCTTCGCCGTGGTCGTCGGCATTCATTGGCAGCTTCTGGGGGTGAACCCGTTCCCGCAATAGGGCCACCGCGAGACCCGAGCTGGGCGGTTGTGACGCAGCGACCGGGCCTCCGGATCGCGGGACCGCCCCTCGACAAACAGAGCGGTATCTGGGAGAATCCTTCCGCGGAGCCGCACGGATGTCTGCCCGGCAGGTGAGGCCCTGCTGGGTGGGTCATCTTGCACCGCCTTCTGAAGCACAGCACAGGAGGAACGATCGATGACGGATAGCGTCTACAAAATCATCGAAATCGTCGGAACGAGTCCGGTGTCCTGGGAGGACGCCGCCAAGGCCGCCGTCGAACGCGCGTCGCAATCGGTGCGCGATCTGCGTGTCGCTGAGGTGGCGGATCAGGACTTGGTGATCGAGGAAGGCAAGGTTGTGGCCTACCGCACCAAGCTCAACATCTCGTTTAAGTTCGAAGGCGGATGATGGCTAACCGTCTGCGATAGCAGGAGGAATTGAATCATCACCGGATGCGGCAATAGCCGCAATTGCCTGTCGGCGCCGGTTCTGCATAGTGGCCGGCGCCGCTGGTTTATTGTGCCGGCCCGACAGTGGGAGCAAGATCATGAGCAAGACCAATCCGGGGAATTTCTTCGAGGACTACCATGTCGGCCAGTGGCTCGCCCACGCCACGCCGCGCACCGTGACCGAGGGGGACCGGGCGCTCTACGGGGCGCTCTATCCCAGCCGCTTCGCGCTGCAGTCCTCGGACGAGTTCGCCCGCGCCTGCGGCCTGCCGCAGAGCCCGCTCGACGATTTCGCCGCCTTCCATGTGGTGTTCGGCAAGACGGTGCCCGACATCTCGTTGAACGCGGTGGCCAATCTCGGCTATGCCGAGGGCCGGTTCCTGAAACCCGTCTATCCCGGCGACACCCTGTCGACCAGCTCGGAAGTCATCGGGGTCAGGGAGAACTCCAACCGCAAGACCGGGGTGGTCTGGGTCCGCTCGACCGGCGTGAACCAACGCGGCGAGACGGTGATGGAGTATTGCCGCTGGGTGATGGTGAGGAAGCGCGACGCCGCGGCGCCGGCGCCTGACGCAGTTGTGCCGGAGCTCGCCAAAGCGGTGCCGGCGGGCGATCTGGCGATCCCTGAGGGGCTGGATTTCTCCGACTACGACAGCGACCTCGCCGGCTCGGCCCACTTCTGGGACGACTACCAGACGGGTGAGAAGATCGATCATGTCGATGGCTGCATGCTGGAGGAGGCCGAGCACATGATGGCCACCCGGCTGTGGCAGAACACCGCCAAGGTTCACTTCAACCCGGCGGCCCGCGGCGGCGAACCGCGGCTGATCTATGGCGGGCACATCATCTCGATGGCCCGGGCGCTCAGCTTCAACGGCCTCGGCAACGCGCAAGCCGTCGCGGCGATCAACAGTGGCAGCCACGCGGCGCCCTGCTTCGCCGGCGACACCGTCTATGCCTGGTCGGAAGTGCTGGACAAGGCAGAGACCTCCGCGCCCTCGGTCGGCGCGCTGAGACTCCGGCTGGTGGCGGTGAAGAACGCCGCGGCCGGCGAGATGGCACTGCGCGGCGAGGACGGCAAATACGCCCCCGGCGTGGTGCTCGACTTCGACTACTGGGCGCTGATGCCGCGGCGCTGAGGCGGGTGGACCTCCTATCCCGATTTATTCATGAAGTTGGCTTCGTTTCGGGTTTTCGCGCTGGATCGCCCGGCGTTGCCGGGTGTGGATGATGCCGGAACTTGGTCTTCGCCTGGGGGGTTGGTGTTCGGGGCTTGTCGGCGGCGCTGGCCGCGCGTTTCACGGGCCTTGGGCATGTATCCGGCGGAGCATGAGCGCGATCATCGGGGCGTGCGGGCAAGCTGACGGCAGGGAGAGCCTGATCCGGGTCTTCAGCTGCTCGACGCGGACGGC
>Ga0209255_1000004_pt1 | contig 35117 bp, 44 predicted proteins | sample WorMetvaBAHAMAS2_FD_187394 | JGI IMG/M metagenome (GOLD analysis project Ga0209255, IMG submission 187394) | Marine gutless worms symbiont microbial communities from Max Planck institute for Marine Microbiology, Germany - Olavius vacuus... | ecosystem: Host-associated > Annelida > Digestive...
CCCCGGATGGGGATTCGCCATCCTTTCCCCTTTTTGTCCCTCTCAGGAAAAAGCCGGACGGTAGCTGAGCCTTGGTCAACGCAGCCCCGGTCAGATCCGTGTTTTCAAGGTTGGCCTTGGTCAGGTCGGCCTCGGTGAGGTAAGCATCGGCCAAGACCGCCCAGGTCAAGTTCGCCCAGGTCAGGGTTGCCCGGGTCAGGTCCGCCTCGGTCAAGTTTGCCTCGATCAAAGTTGCCTCGGTCAGGTTGGCCTTGATCAGATCCGTGTTTTCAAGGTTGGCCTTGGTCAGGTCGGCCCCGGTCAGGAAGGCCCCGGTCAGGAAGGCCCCGGTCAAGTTTGCCCCGGTCAAGTTCGACCAGGCTAGATCCACCTTGGGCAGGTCGGCCCCGGTCAGGTCGGCCTCGGCCAAGATCGCCTGGGTCAAGGTCGCCCCGCTCAGGTAAGCCTCGGTCAAGATCGCCCCGGTCAGGTTGGCCTTGCTCAGATCCGTGTTTTCAAGGTTGGCCTTGGTGAGATTCGCTCCGGTCAGGTCGGCCCCGTTCAGGTTCGCCCCGTTCAGGTAAGCCTGGGTCAAGGTTGCCCCGGTCAAGTTTGTCCCGCTCAGGTCAGCGTCGGTCAGGTCAGCGTCGGTCAGGTCAGCGTCGGTCAGGTCAGCGTCGGTCAGGTCAGCATCGGTCAGGTCTACCTTGGTCAGATCCTTTCCTTTCAGGTTGGCATCTCTGAGGTTGGTCTTGTCGAGTTCTGTCATTTCTTTTCTCTCTTTGGTTGTTGGCGGCTTCCCTGCCGGTCTCTGCTCCCTGACTATGGGTACATGATACCATGTGTTTTCGATCTGTCAACGCTTTTTTGCAGCTTTTAGCTACCGAATGCGAATAGCGCACGGAGGAGGTATTCCCATCGGCCAGGCCAGGGCACGGAGCAAAATTTGTTGACAAAACAAAACAACAAAGTAATCTATATCCACGCTTTCGAAATAACCCAAATAAAGAAAAGAAAATGAAAAATCCCGTATTCGAAGTTGTGAGCGTGGCCACATCCATAATGTGGCGACTGGAGACTCGCGCTAGATGGAATTCGCCCCCTCATCTCCGACATAGAGGAACCCGATCTCAATCAAGGTTTGTAGATTTTCAGCGCCGAAGTCATTTCCCTTTTCGGTGTATACCTGGCGGAAGTCGCCTTCGGCGCTGAGTGCTTTTTCAGCCATTGGCTTTACCCTCTTTTGAGATTGGATTTCTAGGGCCTTCCGTGGCCGCCAATCGATCCTAGGAATCGATCATGTGCTTAACCATCCAGTCGATCACGTCTTCCTTTCCACAAAAGAACTTTCCTTCGGCATCCTGTTGTAACAATCCGGAGTTGTGGAGTACTTCCTCTTCGATCTCACCTAAGCCCCTATCCCAATCAGATGTCCAATCCATGTCAGTAGTCCATATGTAGGAAATAAGATCGCGTAGGTACCTGTTGAGAAGAAAAGCATTAGGATGTGTATCGGGTTTTTCTTTCATTTTTCTTGCCTCGCATTGTGGTGTGCGTCATAGTGCTCTTCGTCTAGGAGGGCTAAATTCAGAGCCCGGCTAGAAATCCATGCCACAAAATCCCGTTTTGTAACATGTAAGCCGCTTCCACTGTTACGCTGTAGAAGACCTGCTTTGTGGAGTGTCATCAATGCCTTCTCATCATCGTCTGGGGACGCATCCCATCTAGAGTGGGTCTCCAGGTACCACATTATGGATGAAACTAGGTTCACAACCTCTCGTATGGGATTTTTCATTTTCGTGTTCTCTCTTTTCAAGGAGTTCCTCTAAACTGATGGGTACAGTTTAGCAGGCAGGATGTGTATTTGTCAAGGGAAAGTCCGAAAGAAGAGCAGATAAAGCCCGTAAAGTTTGTTGACAAATTGAGGATAAAAAATGAATGTACCCAAGCTGAATTGGTCGGGCGCAGGCGATGTATTAAGAGATTTACGCCTACAATATGGACATTCTGCGGCGGATGCTAGCCGACACCTTGGAATTTTGCCTGTTTACGTATCTCGCCTCGAAAGCGGGAAGCGGCAAGTTTGCTTAAACGTACTCCACATATATTCTAAAAAATACAATATTCCTATGTCAGTGCTCTTGGATAGGATTATAGACCGTCTGGGGTTGGACCCCTTACTGTCACGTCAGAGCCAGCGATAGTCCGAATCGCCCTCGGGCGAGCGCAGGGAGCAGACCGGATCTGCTTTTGTTAAGAAAAAATCCGAAAAAAAATCAGAGAAAATCCGCAAAAAGTCCTTGACAGGAAGAGAGCCCACAGGTAGACTATACCCATCGACTGAGAAAACAACTGGCCCCGGAGGCCCTCACAAATGAAACTGACAAAAAAAGCCGTCCTGATCGAAACCCGCCAAATGCGTAAAGAGTTAGAAAGCCGTTCCGATCTCCCTTTGATACGGTTAGCGAAGGATAAATCCCGACTGCTCGAATGGGCAAAGTATATAGGAGCGAAAGTCAAATTGGAGGACAAGATCCGGCTCAAGATGGCTTTCAACCCGAAGTCTGAGGTCGCCCAAAACACCATCAGCCACGATCTAAAGCATCTTCGGTACGAAATCGATCAGTATATCCAGAAATTAGAAGCTGCTCTCATCTAGAGCTCTCCTAGGCCACGGAAGGCCTGCAGGCGATTTCTTGTCTAGAAACCGCTTAGCGGAAATCTAGTAAAATCCCATCCTTCCCCTCCTTAAATTAGGGGAGGATCTCACGTTTTATTCTCTTAAATGTGGAAGAATTTCGCCTGCGCGTCTGGTTTGTGCCTTTAACGCTGATCGGCCAACGAAAGCCAGTTTTTTTTGGTGCATTCTCTCACGCTTCTTTCGCTTTTAGAGAATGACCCCTTCCCCTTCTGAACAGCCCACAAAGCTAGCAATGCCGCCTCAGCAATTCCATTATTAGCCATAATAGACCATTTGAAAATATCGTCAGCCCCGAAAGATTGAGACGCAAAATTCAAACTCTCACGTTTATTGCTTCCAATCCTAAAAAAGGATTTCCATGTTCGGGGATGAACCCAAAGAGTAGGAACCTGCATTAATTGTGAAATAGCTGCCAGGATACCCATATTTAATCCCGAAGAAAACGTGGCCACTGAACTTTGTCCGGGCATAGGAATACCCTTTTCAATAACAAACAAATCTGGGTTCTGAGTCAGACAAAAAGTAGAAACTTCATTAGCATTAATTATCTTTTTTCCTGCCAATATAGAAGTTGGAATTCGCTTTGCTCTCCATAATTTCATACCATCCAATACAGCAATTCCTCCTGTTATGCCCGGATCAATGCCAATTGTTATCATTTCTGCGCCTCATTTTCTCCGGTTAATTCCTTAATCCCCACATCAAAAGTCATGCTCAACAATCGAAGTGAGATATGAGTGGGGATATGACTGTTATTCTCGAATGACACAAGAACAGATGGAAGAATGCCAGATACTTCTGACAAATCATCTATAGTCATATTACGCTCATCTCTAAGGGAGCGCAATCGTTGCGGGAATTGCGGATACTTATTTTCCATTTTCGCTCCGGGAAGTCTTCATACATTCTCATTAAGAAATGTGCTTACCTGTATCAGATAGAATATTATCAGGTAAAGGATTTCTGTATATGTCATCAATTGATACTTTAAGGATGCGTGCCAAATTTTGAAGAGTATAAAGTGAAGGGAGTCTTTCACCCGACTCAAACCGTTGAATAACCCACAAATGTAACCCCGCTTTTCTTGCCAGTTCAAATTGGGTTAATCCTCTTTCCTTCCGAAGGGTTTTTAACTTAAATGGAAAATCATCATCTTTTGGTAAGTAATACATCATTCATATCACCACTTTGATTTAACGGTGTCGATGGCCTGCAGCCCTTCGAGCGGGCCCCTTCGGGGTTGAAAGTACGTGCCTCTCGGATTTCCGACCCTTGGGGAAGGGATTACCCATTACCCCGAAACCCCTAACTCCCATCCCCTAAGGGGGATGGGGAGTATAGGGGTTTCGGGGATTAATGTCAATCCCTGAGAAAATCAACAACTTACAATTTGGGACCACTAGGGCTCAAAAAAGTGGTCCCAATAAAAACAATGGGTTACAGCTGCTTTACAATTGCTGCCCAGGTTCGCTCCTCCGATAAATATCGAATTTCTAAAGTTACTTTGCCAACTTGGATAGGGCTCTGGAAACTTTGGAAAAAATGCGCAAGTGCTCCTCTTACCCGAATGCTGCCATTCGATTTAAAGGAAGTTTCGGGAACATACGGTAAATGTTTGATTATATTATAAATTTGAGTTGCGTTTTTGTGAGTGCCAATTCCTAATGCGTTGATTAGAGTTGAAGCAATCGAAAACCTTCGGAAATCTTTGTTGTTTTCTTGATTTAGAGCAGCAAAAGCCTTTTTTTCTGTGCTCAATTTGCAAAACCCGATTCGCTCCGAATTTCCTATAATCTGGCTGCAGATTTCGTAGATAATCGGTTTTGGAGGGATACCCTCTCGCATTTTCACTGCATTTAAGGTAATAAACCTTGAAAGATTTAATTCTTGATAATTTTTAATCCATTCATCATATTCATTTTCATTTTCAGGTTCAGGGAACCAAGGCGCGATAGTGAACGCCACATCCAGTTGTGCGAATATGTCACTTGAGCCGCGAAATGCGGTTTCCATTCCACTATACCAATTTGGTTTTTTCGATGTTTCGCGTTTAGGGGTATGGTGGGCAAAGACGATAGAACAATTGGTTTGACCTGTAATATAATTAAAAGCATCTCTCAGCATTGATACGCTTTCGGCGTTATTCTCGCTAACTCCGGCAGATAGCGATACATATGGATCAAGAATTAATAATTTGCAATTGTTCTCATTAATATAATCGGCTATTTCCGTAAGTCGGTCATATTCCAATATAACTTTTTGATGTTTAGAAGATGCGATTTTCACTCCGCCCGACTCTTTGCCGATTAAAGATATATTATTAATAGTTGATATATTATAATGGAGAGCAAACGCATTTATTCGTCTTTTCAGATCATCTACTCTTTCTTCATTTGCTATCCAAAGCACCGGATGTCCAATTTCAGCATTAGGAAATCCCATATTTTCAAAACTCCGTGTAGCGGCACAGATTGCTAAAGCGGTAAGCCAACGGGTTTTACCGACTCCGGACGCGCCCGCAAGGCCAATCGTGCCTCCTTGCGGAATGATAGCGGGTACTAACCATTCAATAGGATCGGTAGCTAAATCCTCAAATGAATTAATTTTAACTGGTGAAAGTTTGGTTTGATTGTTGAGATTTTCTTTTGATTCATTACTGGGTTCGGTTTTACATTTGCGAACTGCCGATAAGGCAAGAGTTGGTATTTTAGAAAATCGATTTAACCAATCCGTATGACGCGAATGGGAAGGGTTGGCGGCCACCGATTCTCTCATTAAGCCGCGCAAATATTCTATAATATCATTAAATGGTATTTGAAAGTTAGCAAGGGATAAAGCGATAGCGCGGAGCGACGGATAAAGAGAGGTCGCGGATTTTATTTTTTGTTCGAATTCGTCTAGGTTGAAGCGCGATGGCATGGCATCGGCTTCTGAATTGTTGGTTTTAGAGCCTTGTAGAATTAGAATTAATTCTTGTGATATTTCGGGAGGTTCTTTATCTATTAAAGCAGCATATCCTTTTGAACCTGCCCAGCAAATATAACCGCCATTTGTTTTAATATCGATTCCTTTACTTCCCGGAGGGGCAGCTGGAAAAGTAATGCCTTTAGGATGTTTGAAAATATAATGGGTTCCCCCATTGGCTGTAGTATGTATTCGCGCATCCTTTAGCAAATGGTAATGGTTGCGCACCCAATCTGCGGTGGTGCCTTTGTAAGTATCGACATCGACACAAAGCAAACCGCTAGCCTCGCCGGTGGGGACAGCAACGTCGGTAGCGCGGGGATGGTCAAAAAGCCTACGAATTTGGTCGGGATTGACTGTTGCGATTTTGTAACCTCCCTCGCTTGGCCCTACACCTAACTCTTTGTTTGACCAGACAGGTATTTTTTTGCAGGTAGGAAAAACAGGAAATCCACTGGCCGCAACAGAAAGCGCGAGATCTAGTAGCATCGAAAAAATCCTAAGTTTTTTGTTGACAGACAAGATTCGAGTACCTACTATACATACATCCTGCGGATGCGCAATGCAGAAATCGGAGCAAACCCGTGAACCCCATCGGATTTTGTCTGTCTAATATTTTAAAGGATATGATAATCGAAAATTCCGCTAGCTTAGCCCGGAAATGGACATATGACCGGGATAGATTTCTAAATTCCAGCGAAGCTGGGGTATGTTTACGGCGGCTATGGTTTGAAAAGATAGGGAATACAAACAAGGAAGCTCAGCATAGAATAGAGAAAATTTCTGGCGCGGCGAAGCGTGGAGTAATAATAGAATCTTATGTAAAGAAGTATCTTGATGAGATAAATGGCGGGAAACGCGGTAATATATTATTCGATGATGAAAGAGGAAATTTGAGAATAAACGCCGCTAATCTCTTGTCGGGAAATCCTGATTTTGTTTATGATGGAGATATTAAAGATAGGGAATCCAAAGTTTATATAGGAGAGATTAAGTCCCTATCGCAGGATAGATTCAAAACGGTTGCCGCGCAAGGGCCATTCATAGCTCATTTAAAGCAATTAACAGCAAACATGACGCTTGCCAAAACAACCTATCCTGGATATAAGCTTTCTAAATTGAGGGGATTGTTGTTATATGTAGATTGCAGTGATTTAGATAAAATCTTAGAGTTTAAAACTGATGAATTGACGTATAAAGATGCGTTTTCCAAATTGTATGAATTGGAAGAGAGGGCAAAACGGCTGTTTAGTGCAAAAACTCAAGACGAGATCCCGGCAGAGGGGATATTGAACGATGATTGCGATTGTTCGTTCTGTCCATTTACACAAGAGTGCCATTTCCCTAATAGAAAAGGGTTAGAAAAGCAAAAAGTTGAAATGCCACAAGGGCTTCTCGATGAACTTGTCGGGGCATCCCTTAATATGAAAAGGGCTAAATCAGATTTGGCGACCGCGCGCGAAAAGATTATTGAATGTTTTGGGCGTGGGAATTATGGAATTTCTGAATCTGAAAATGGTGATTATGTGGCATTTTATTCAAAATGCGAGCGATCCGGGGGAGTTGATGTAATCAAAATGATGGAGAATGGAGTTTCTTGTGCTGATTATATGAAACCTCCCATCACATATGATAGGGTGACACTCAAAAAGAGAGAAGAAAATGAGTAACTCGAATGAATTAATACCCCATCCCTCCTCCGCATGGGCAGATGCTGCGGCACCATTGGACAAAACAAATGTGTTAGCTGCATTAAAAAAATATGAGAGGACTAGATTGAAATCGAGGCCTATTTTCCTTTCTTTTTCCGGTAGGTCAGGATTGTATACCGCAAGCGATGGATACCCTGTGCCCGAAGGTGAATGTATCATATCTCCTAAATCCTTTTTTGAAGGATACATTCTATGGGAGAATGGAAGAGTAAAATCTCAAGTGCGCCGATTTTTGATGGAAAATACGCCCTTACCATCAAGGGATGAATTCCCGGAAGGTGAGGAGGGAGAATGGCGCGATCAAATGGGCTTTTTAGCGATGCCAAGGGATAAAAGATACCTGCGCTATGTATTTAGTACGTCCAGCAGATCTGGATTGCGTGCGGTTCAAGGGGTTATTCGGAGCGTGGTAAATTATTATGAAACCGAACAAAATGGAAACCATCCTGTTATTCTATTTTCATCTGAGCCTTTTATGGCTAAGCATGGTATGAAACACATGAAGCCTGTATTTAACATTGTTGATTGGGAGAAAGAAGATGCCTAAAACACTTGCTTTCAAAGAAACCAGAAAATCATTGCGTGTTCCTAAATCTTTTGCCGATATTTTCAAGCGGCTATGCCGTGCTGTGAGGATGAAAAAAGATGGTGACCCCATTACTCTAGATTTAGAACAGATTTTGCAAGCTTTTGATAATATAGCCAAATCCGGGCCCCAAGAGATGGCGGATGTGACTGTAATAATCCCTGAGGATTCTCTCAAAACTTTGATGTTTTTAAGTACTATTTCGCGTAATATAGCGAAATATGAATATTTCAAGTATGATGATTCAATAGTGCTCTCGATGTTGGGCAGGTTAGAAAAATGAGCCCGCGCGGGAAATGGAAATATAGCAAATGACTACTTTGATTGGTTCGTTAATTGGGATTTTGTCTTCTATGCTTCCCTCGTTATTTGATCTTTTCAAGATGAGGCATGATGGAAGACAGGAAATACTATTAATGGAATTGCAATTGAAGTATCGTCAGCAAACAGCAGACTTAACATTGGATTTAAAGGGGTTAGAATTGGATCAAGCAGCATTAATTGCTGACGTTCAGGAGCACCGGGATGCCTTGCGTCATGATGCTGAATTGTTAGGGAAGGCATCTAAATTTGTTGCATCTTATGCGGCCATGGTTAGACCGAACATTACATATTTATTGGTAATTGAGATAATGATGTTGACAATATTTGCCGGATTGGGATATGTCAGCTTAGAATGGTATCAAGTAATTTGGAATGAAGGTACCCAAGGCATATTTTCGACCATCATTATGTTTTATTTCGGCAATCGGTCATTTAACCGTAATCGCCGTTGGACCTAACCCAAGAGGAAAGATAAATGAGCAATGAAACTAACAACTCGGGAACTAGTGAGACTTATGTCAAAGCACAAGAACCTTTGAATGAAAGTTGGTTTGGTTTTGATCTGCTTGATGGTGTGACATGCACCGAGGCGGAAAGAACAATGACTATTCATGAGGGCAAAAGATTGTTCCGTTTCCGGTTAGACAATGCGGAATTAAAAGGAAATGCAATCCCTTTCAATGTGAAGGAAGGTCAAGAATGGGAGTATTCAAAAATATACATTCCATCTGGAGTAGATGCTTTACTTCTTATATCGCCCACTGTTTACATTTGGGCAAAAGAGGATAAGGCGTCCCTACTAAATGATTTCATAGATAGAGTTTTTTCTTCTGACAAAGGGGTCAATGTAAATAGCATAAAAATATCAAATGCTAAATTGGCTCATTATTCGGTAGCACAAGAAGAAAAAGAGCGCCTTTTGTCGGCATGGATTGAGCGAGCTACGGTGCTATTTCCGATCAATGAGAAATATTTTGAGGGGATTCTTACTGATGAAATGCTATATCCAAAAGATGTTAGCTGGTAATTCGCTGCATAAAGTAGTCACCGATGACTAAATTGTTTGTACCCACGTTAGAAATAACGTGGGTTGCATTATCGGTGGGCTTATTTATTTGGGTGGTCGGTGGTTTTTTCTATGGGTTGGAAGGGGAGAGAAAAAAAATGGGGAAAAACCCCGAACCGCCCAAGACGGAGACATCGGCGTTTTTGGCGCGCCAGCGTTTGCTAATGGGACATTCTGCTGAGAATGGAAAAGAGGAGAGAAAAGAGGAGGGAAAAGAGGAGGGGAACGAAGGAATCCCTCCGGTAAAAGTTGCATCATTAAAAAAGGAAAGAAATAAACAGCCCCTACCTGACCCTCGCGATGAACACCAGGGACGTCCCAAAAACGGTGATAGTCACTTTCAGCCTCTAAAGTCGTCAGCTAGGCATCAGGTTAAAGAAGCTTCTAACGAGCCAATCTCTCGCTCTTTAGCGCCCATCGGACCCGAAGATCAGAGGGAACCCAGTGGCCGTCCGGATTCTGGGATAGGGGATGTCTCCTTTGCCAAACCTAATGATGAACCTTCGTCAGAGGGACCCTTAGGAGAAGATGCCAGTCTGGAGGTCTCAAGTCAAGTAAAAAATAAACTCCCCTTACGGTGCAGCCAATGGACAATTGATCTTATCAAACATTTTGAGGGATTTTCGGCACGACCTTATAAGTGCTCTGCCAATGTGTATACCATCGGATATGGCACAACTTACGGAGCGAGTGGCAGACTTATCAATCATGACCATCCGCCGATCAATCGGAGTAGAGCCGAAGAATTATTGATACGAGATATGTATCATATAGAACGCGGATTACTGCGGATTGTAAAGGTAAAGTTGAAGCACCACGAATGGGGGGCTTTATGTTCTTTAGCCTATAATATAGGATTGCCACAATTGGCAGCATCTACGCTTTTGCGGAAATTGAATCGGGGAGAAAAAGAAGAGGCCGCCAATGAATTCCCTCGATGGGTATATGCTGGCCGTACTTTTTTAAAAGGATTAAAGCGGCGACGCCTGATAGAAAGAAACATGTTTCTGGGGGATGTATGATGAATACCGGAACTTATATTAGGCTCAGAAGAAAAGAGCGTGGATTGTCTTTACGCTCATTAGCGGATCAAGCGGAAATGTCGGCGGCTTATCTTTCGGCTATTGAAAGAAATAAAATGCTGCCACCTTCCGTGCGTTTATTAACTAAAATAGCTAGAGTTTTGGGAATTAACCCAGATTCATTAATAATTATGGCTGGGAAATTGCCGCCTGATGTGGAAGTGCTGATAAAAAGATTCCCATTTGAAATATGCGATATAATTAGATATGTAGGTGGTTTGACATCGGATGAAAGGGCCCATTTAATAAATGATATTATTGAAAACAAAAATGCGGTTTGAGGGCCGAAAAAGTACTTGACATTCGCGCCGAGGTTCGATATAACCGGATTTTGCCGGTCGGGAAGGTAATTGTGGAAGAAAAAAAGAAAGGGAAAGGAGGAAGGCCTAAAGGTAGCTGTAGTAACCAAACCGCAGTATTGCGAACTGCGATAATAAAAGCCGCTGAATATGTAGGAAATGAGGATTTCCCCGAAATCCAAAACGAAATAGGGGACGGATTGACTGCATATTTAATCTCGGCAGCTAGAGATAACCCAGCTGGTTTCTTGCGATTATTGGGCCAGGTTTTGCCACATATAAAGACTGACAATAGTGGCATGGTGTATAATTTACATCTGGATTTTTCTTCACCTGCAATAGGTGCCATTCAACATGAGGAAACGAATAATGACCGTTGAAGCTTTGAACGATGTATCTTTTTATGTCGAAGAATTGCGCGTTAAATATGACGAGCAAACTGGTTGTCTTTATCCGTTACATATGGCGGAAATGAGCAATGTTAGGATTGCTAATCTAACGCAGGGAGATGAATTTAATGATCTAAGCGCTGCGGGATTGGAGTTTTCCTTTGGGTTTGAAACTGAGGTCATTAAAAAGTTAAAAACGGGTTCGGTTACCTTGAAAGCCCTTGCGGGTCATTCGACCGAATGGAAAGATGCGCTAGTCTTCTATCGATATACCCTTGGTAGTCCGGTGTTGATGTATGCAACCATTCCCCCAACGGAGATTTCGACGAAATTAACGATGCCGGATATACCGGATATGTCTTTTAAAGGTCACCTTAGACGGGGATTGGTTTATAATGACAACTTGATTAAAGGCTTTAGCTTTAATAGCTTGCGCGATCAGCAGCCGACCCAATCTTCAGTCCCTCCGGCGGGAAGCCGTTAAGTATAAATTATACGCGCCAGTAATTACTGGCGCGTATTTTATTAGAGGTATTTGTAATGCTAGATGCGCAAAAAAAAGAGACAGATTGGGACCCTAGGCTTCGCGCTTTTTTAATTGGAAAAATGTTGCGGTTGACGGATGGTGTGATCTGTTCAGATCCGGATCGCGACTTTTGGGATGCTTGCTTTGAAGGCATCGAAAAATGCAAAAATGATATTGAAGGTATTAATAAATTAGTACAGGCTGCGGGAGGGTTCAAGTTATTTCGGGAAGAATTGGACTACTATATGAAAAATAGTAAAATAAAAAGTGATTTTGTGAACCTATTTGAAAATAAAGTAAAAGTGATAGTAGAGGACACGGTGGTAAATTGGTTTTTGTGGAAAATTCAAGCTGAATTACCTTCTTTCGCGGAGTACTCCAAAGATGAATAAAGATTTGCCACTCCAACTTCTTTGTAATCATCCAGAATTGCACAAGGAAGATGTAATTACTTTGCCTTCAATAGCACTTGAAGGTGGGAAATCGTTTCCTCCTTATAGGTGGATGAGTGGAGATCATGCGGATGATGGATGTATAGATTTGGGTCCCTTCAAAATACCGGATGGCATTTACGAATGCCGCATGGCATCTTCTTTGCCTAAAAATTTGATGTTCCAAAGTATAAATCTATCCCCTTGCCGGTTGGTGGATTTAAAATTGGAGCAAAAAACACAAAGTGGGGTAACTGTTTTGCATTTGAAAGAATTGATAAATAATTCTTTGCAACCTGCTATGTGCATAATGGCTTTTGGGTTGTCACATGAGAATTTAATAGGGAGGTGTAAGAATGGCGATTATTTGTTACAGGGAATAATGGATTTTACGCTTTCTATTCATCTATCCATTGGTATTATTTCCGGAAAGGCGGAAGATGTTACCTTTGGATGTTCAGTTTTTGATTGGGTATAAAACAATGGAAAAACAAATCAGGATAATAATCCCCGAACCGAGCGCACTTGAAGACCTCTCTTACCCTCATTACGGGGCTATTGGTGAGGTGGGTTCATTTGACTTAGATTCCTTGCCAATTAGTAATGCAACAATTACAGATTTGCATTTTGTGGATAATGGCCCAAAATTGCAATTAAATGGAATATTCAAGCCAACCACGACATTGGAAAAGAAATATAAAGTTAATTCCCATTGGTTATTGGGGCGCGATGTAAATGTCGAAATTGCAAATAATATGCAAATCTCCCAATGTTCAATTGAGGACATTTCATTTCAAATCGATTCTGCCCATACGTGGTCGCAGCCATTCAATCTTAATAGACTTTTGTTTAAAGAGTTTTCCTCTAGCGATTTTAAGCATTTATGGTTAAGTAATGTTTCATTCAAGGAATTCATGTTGAGATTTAAAGATTATTTGAATACTTGGTTATTTCAAGGCATTATTGCTTCAGCAGAGGTACATATAGATTGGACACCACCTCCCGATACTAAATTGCCATGGGAAGGCAGATTGGGAGTTTTCGGGAAAATACGTAATGTTAGATGCTATACTAAAGGTAGTAGTTGGATAGTTGGCCGTCCCATTCCAAAATCATAAAGAGGTTTTATCATGACAAATGCTCGCGTTTTGGATCGTCAATTTGCAGATTTTTATGCCACGCCTGACCGAAGGGATGTTATAGAAATTTGCGAATATATCCCATTGCAAAATGCCCACGCAAACATAATTGCAGAATGTAAGCGAGAGATAATCTTTCGGTTGTTTAGAATTCCTTTTCCGAATGCTACCTATGCTGGTTTATTGCATCATCAAGGTAAAAAATGCGATGATGAGGTGTTGGCTTTTGAAACTAAGGATTTGGTAATTGGTGATTTATTCTTCCGACTCAGCACGGCGAGAAAGAATAAGACTTGTTGGGGAGGAAATGAAACAGTAGCGATTTTCGAGCCTAGATTGGTCGATGTCTCGCTTTATAATCCGCAGTTTGATTTTAACCCAGTTGAGCTTGATGGTATTCCGGAAATCGATGACCCCAAAGATGGTGAATTGCCAGTCTTGCATCGAGCCATGATTGGATCGGCGCGCATTAAAGGATATTTGCCGGATGAGACATATATTAATCAATTGATTTATCCAACATTAATAGGGCAGGAGTACGAATTTCCCCCGAATGATATGAAGCGTGGAATTTGGGGAAAACCGGCTCTCCTAGAATAGGACGAGGTTGGATGCGGCAAGAGGTAACAGCCGAAATGGAATAAGCATCATCAAAGGGGACTTTAACGTCCCCTTCTCTCTTATGAATCCAGAGCGAATTACCGTTAATTTTAAAGTCCCTCCCGTGTTCGCTCCGTTATGGGGAGACGCATGGTATAAAGGCGTTTATGGCGGTAGGGGATCAGGAAAAAGTTGGGCTAGTGCCTTATTATGTATAACATCCAGTTTGGATGGTGGAAATCGTGGAGCTTGTATCCGAGAGGTTCAAAAGCTATTGACTCATAGCTCTAAAAGATTGATTGAGGATTTGATTTCCCGATTACAATTGACGGATGCTTTCAAGCCGCGATATTCCGATATACAAACCCCAGGCGGCGGAGAGATAACATTCCATGGAATGAGTGAATATAATAGCGAAAATATCAAATCATTAGAAGATGTAGATTGGGTATGGATTGAAGAAGGCCAATTATTCAGTGACTCAAGTTGGGAATTGTTATATCCAACTATCAGAAAGAATAAATCGCAGATTATAGTATCGTGGAATCCGCGCTCTCCTCATGATCCAATTGATCGATTCTTCCGTGGTCCGAATAAACGTACGGATAATGTAATCGTAGTAGAAGCACAATATAAGGATAATCCCTATTTTACGGAAAAATTAGAATCGGATCGTAAGTTTGATTATGAAAATAAACCGGATCGATACGCCCACATTTGGCTTGGGGATTATGAGCCACAAGTATCTGGTGCATTATGGCGGAGGGAGATATTCCAAGAATGGAGAAAGCGCGAACTGGTGGCTGAGAGGGGCAGAACGGTTGTTGCAATCGATCCTGCGGTAAGCAATACTGAGACCTCAGATGAGCATGGGATCGTGGTATGTGCCCTCGGAGTTGACCAAAGAGGGTATCTATTGGAAGATGCCAGTTTGAAAGGATTTCCTAAAAATTGGGCAGAAAGAGCTATTGCAATGTATGATAAATGGGATGCAGACGCTATAATCATAGAGCGAAATCAAGGTGGTGATATGTGCCGTCATACTTTGGAAACCATTAGGCGTCCCCTTCCCATTCGGGAAGTGATAGCATCGCGCGGAAAACACGTAAGGGCAGAACCGATTAGTGCTCTTTATAGCTTGGGAAAAATTTCGCATGTGGGGACTTTCCCAGAAATCGAAAGTCAATTGACACAATTTACCGCGTCAGGTTATCAAGGATATACATCTCCTGACCGCGCGGAGGCCCTGATTTGGGCATTTTCTGATTTGTTCCCCAAGTTGACATCCAGATCTAGGGAAAGAGAAGAACGGAAACCGTTCAATCCATTCTGGAAACCGCGAGGGGATAGAGGTTGGATGAAATAAATTCTAACATTATTGGGAGAATGACTAATGCCAATGACTGCTAAAGGTAGGAAAATCCTAAAGAATATGGAAAAGGAATATGGAAAGAAGCGCGGTAAATCCGTATTTTGGGCTTCTAAGAATAAAGGCAAAATAACTGGCGTTGAGGGTCGCCGACGTAGCAGAAAAAAATGAGTGCCGATGAAATCTTGAGAAAAGCAAGGAAGCGATTCGATGAGAATTTGAACGCGACGAAAACCGCACGAGAAGAATACGCGCACAATGCGGATTTTGCAATGTGGGAAAAACAATGGGTAGATAGAATAAAAGACGCGAGAGAAGACAAAGGAAGACCGGCTATTGTTTGCAATAATGTATTGCCGGTGCTCAACCATATGGTCAATAAGAATTTGGCTAACCGACCGGGGATATCTATAACCCCAGCGGATGAATATGGAGATGAAGATTTAGCTCAGACTTTAATGGCAATAATTAGAGGAATAGAACGCAATTCAAACGCTGGCGAAACTTGTTATCGGTCTGCATTTATAAACTTTATTTTGGGTGGGTTTGGGTTTGTAACATTGAATATTCAGTATAAAGGAGAAAATACTTTTGAGAAAGAAATTAGATTTGAAGAGGTGCGAGATCCGCGTTCTATTATTTGGGATGTTGCGTCATTTTATAGAGGGGAGCCGTTTGATTTTGCATTTAAAGTAATCTTTTATACTAAAGATGAATTTAAACGAAAATACCCTAATCGCGACGTGGCATCATTTGCTGATAATTCCGAATGGATAGGGTATCCCCCTTTTGCGGATGATGCCATTACGATAGTTGAGTATTGGGAACGGCAACAGAAAAAAGCTTATCTATATTCGGTATCAATGCCCAATCCAGTTACGATGCAAAATGAAGTCCGAGCTCTCGAAGAAGACGATTTATTAAAAGAGGCAACGACATATTTAGAAGCAATTGGCGAAATCCCAGATGAATATGGAAAGGATGATCTTATTAATGGGTATTTCGACTTGGTTGGGGCTATAGAGTTAAATAGAAGGAAAATCCAGAAACATAAAGTAACGCGCCGGTTATTATCTCATAATGAGATTTTAGAAGAGGAAGTAATCGCAGGTGAAATGATTCCAGTAATCATGGGACATACGTTTTTCGGAGTAAGCGACCAGAATTTGAAATTTCAAAATCTGGTAACTTCTCTTATTGGGCCACAATCTATTAAAAATTACTCAATATCCAACAAAGCGGAACAGATAGGAAAGGGAAATCATCGATTCTTTATAGGGCCGCGAGGTATGGTCCCACAAGATAGGCAAAATGAATGGTCTTATAATAATATAGGAGATTCTTTTTATCTAGAATATGACCCAGACGCCGGGCCACCTCCTCAATTTATAACGGCAACTCCTGTTACTCCAGACCCTATTATGGGAGAAGCTTGGCAGGATATACAGAGATTGTCTGGTGTTTTTGAGTCGCAATTGGGAAGCCCATCGAATGAAATAAGCGGCGTTGCTATTAATAAACGTGAAGAGCAAGGATTGTCTACAAATAATCATTTCCGCGTTGCCCTTGCAAATCTGATTGTTAATTTAACCAACTGCGCAGTGGGATTGATTGTAGACGTTTATTCGGATAATGAAAATGTAGATGCGGTAAATGAGGCCGAAAATGAGGAATTAATAAAAAAGCCGTTTTCCGGTCTTTCGGAACAAGCTAAGACCGCCAAATGGAGAACTTCTGTAGTAAGTGGTCCTCCCTATGCAACGCAAAAGGAAGAAGCTAATGATAAATTATTAGCTATAGTTGAGAAACAACCGGAAGCCCTGTCATTATTGGGTGATATATTAGTTGGAAATATGCGGTTCGATGGTGTGGAGGTAGTTAAAAATCGCCTTCGTTCCATGCTCCCTGATGCAATTAAAGAAGCTGAGAGCGTGCAGGAAGAAAACCCCGACCCTTCGGCTTTGAAAATGGAAATAGCATCTTTAAAACAACAAAACGAAGAACAAAAACAAATAATCGAAGCTGGACAGGCTAAATTGCAAGAATTAGAGCAGGCCACGGCTTTAGTAAAAGAACGGGATCAGCAACAATTTGAGATAAAACGTAAAGAGCTTGAATTAAAAGAAGCCGAGGTACAGGCAAGATTGACAGCAGAAGAAGCTTTAAAAGAAGAGGAATTGAGATTTAATGCGAGAAAAATAGAGCTTGAATTGAACTTCAAATCGCAACAGAATGAATTGGATAGACAGCATGCTTTGGAGAAAATAATCTTGGAAAATAAACCAGTATCGGAGAGCAAATCCGAGAAAGTCGAAGTCGAAGAATTGCCAAGTTTGAATCTGAACTTCAATGAAGGAGAAGAAAATGTCTAAAAAAACTTTATCTGAAACTTTGGAGGAAGGAATCTTGCCTGTAAATGAACCACAGGATGAGGAATTCGAAGAAGAATTAGAAGAAGAGGAAAAGGAAGAAGAGGAAGAAGAAGAGGAAGAAGAGGAAGAGGAAGACGAAGAGGAAGAGGAAGATGATGGAGAAACCGTATCCATTGGTCAAACTAGCGTTAATTTTGGCCCGCGCGAATTGACGAAAGGGGCGCGTGCTAAATTAAAAGATTTTGTCCACCAGGTATCCAATGAACAAGCAACCATAACGGCAAGCAATAATAAACGGCGAGAGGAATTAGCAGCAAGGGAACAAGCCTTGGAGTCTTTGCAAGGGGTATCAGAAGAAGTGCTCTCGGCATATAGCCGTGGGGCGGCGATGCGTGATTCCTTAAATGCTATTCAGGAAAAATTGACTCCCAAATTGTGGGAAGATTCCCCAGATGAAGCGCGGCGACTTTCGGATGAACATGGACGCTTGCATTTTTATTTGACCCAATTAATCTCTGAATTGCAAACCAAAGAGCAAAGCCGAGCCACTGCAATTTCCGAGGAACGCGAAAGGAGGAAAAAGACGGGAGAAGCGGAAATGAACCGCTTATATCCAAAATTTAGTGAAAAGATAGCCCCAAAGATGGTAGATTATGCAGTAAGCAAGGGAGTTAGGCGTGAAGACGCTAATTTGTGGGGTCTCGACCCCATTATCGCGGATATGGTTTATAAATCCATGCTATGGGAGGATTTGCAACAGGCACGGAAACCAACCCCGAAACGGAAAAAGAGTATAACCAAAACCCCCGCTCGTCAGAAAAGGAAAAAGAGCTTTTCTGATATGTCCGATGAAGAATTCCGTAGGTTTATAGGTAAATAATCATGACTACTCGTATTGATAATGAAATTTTGACAGCCGAATATTTGATTCGGGCATTAGAACTTGATATGGCCGATGAATTCGCATCATGGCCCATATTAAATAAAACTCCGGATCTTGTGGGAAAAGATGTTGGAGATTTTAAATCAGGAATTAATGCCTACATTGCGCGCGCTTCCAATTTCCCTCTTCGGCGCGGTTCCGATATGGAATCTCAGACCTACCAAGAAGGAAAAATGACTGTAACTGCCGATAAACGAATCGGGGTAGATGTTTCGGTTAGCTCATTAAATTTATCAGCTGAGAGTAGCCCTTCGCAATTCCAAGCGACAGTAACGGAACCGGCGCAACGCCGGTTGAAAAATGGTATAGATACCGATGTTTTGGCGGCAATTGGTGCTGATGCTCCTAATATGCTTGCGGAAAGAGTTACAAATGAAAACGTATTAGAAGTAATCTTGAGAGTAAGCGAGAGAATGACGGCATTAGGCCTTCCTAGAAAAGGTCGCCATTTGATCGTGCCACCTAAAATTCATAGTGCGGCAATATTGAAGGTTCTTAATTTAAATGATCCCGCGACAGTGGGAGCTATTGTAAAGGATGGGGTTATAGAGAGATTATTAGGTTTTGATGTTGTCCAATCTCCTAATTTACCTAGAATTGGTATTAATCCTCCCCTTTCAACCTTTACAATAAAACTAGACGCTATCCCGACATGGGATAGTGTAAAAGATTCCTGGAAAGCGCGAGTAAAATTAAATGTTACAAACTCCACCGCAGGCGGTACCCTGAAAAAGGGAACTCGATTTGATATTGATGGATTGCTTGCATTAAATGCAGAATCCCATGTGGAGCAAGATTTTAAACAGCCATTCATTTTATTGGATGATATTTCTTATACAACAACCTCTCAGGAGTTCTCTGTTTACATAACTCCGCCACCTATTCCGCAAGATTTAACAAAAGATAAAGCACATTGTAATGTAAGTCATTATAGTGCGTCCGCAACGAATACAAAAAAATGTAATTTATTGGGTTCAAAAGTATTGAAGACTGGAGAGGCCGCGCTGACCACTATAGAAAATGTTGGGTGTATGGTTGCATATCATGATAGTGGTATAATTGTACCTCAGCTTTCTTTAGTATTGCCGCCATCCGCACAAGGTAGCGTATCAAAAGGGGTTGTAAATATGCGGGCCATTAGTGGTTATCATCCGTCGTCGGATTCATACGATCAAAGACTTGATGTTCAATTTGGCGTATCCGTTTATAAACAGCATGCTATATGGTTAGCTGTTTATACATTATGACCTAATTTAGGAGATTAGTGATGCCAGAACCGAATCCTCGCGCATTAGGAGTTGGTGATTCTCGCGGAATCACTATTGGCCTGAAAGATTCCCAAATAGGGTTTTTTGGGAAATGCGAAGAACAACAGAGCTTTACAAGCGCTGGCTCTACTCTTGACAATGTTGGTACAGATGTGGAGCGAATTGTCACAATTTTGCGCGCTTATGGTTTGATAGCCCCATCCTCGTGAGGATATAGTAATGTCCAATGATGCAACTCCAAGATCATTAGGAGCCGGTGATGATAGGGGTATATCAGTTGGTTTGAAGGATTCCCAAGTGGGGTTTTTTGGGGAATGCGCAAAACAACAAGAGCTCACATTCTCACAAGTTGCGGCTAACCCGCAGGGCGTCGGAGGCTCGAATCCTACGCTTACCACAACTACTTTTACTAAAACCTCAGCTGGAATAACCCCAGCTACGGCTAACACTGCAGTATTATCTGGTTGGTCAACTGGATATACTGCGCCAACAGCCCCGACAAGTGCCACATTGGCAGCTACGCAAAATGCAGCACCTATAGCCACATATACTCATGCCGATATTTCAGGAACTACTTATAATACCGCTGCTATAACCTATATAAATACATTATCTAGTAATGTGAGTGCGCTTATAACAGGTTATGGTAAATTAAGAGCCGACTTATCGGATGTCAGGACAAAATACGCTAATTTATTGGGAGCCGTTAGTGGCCTTGTTACAGCATTAAATAAGGATCACGCAGATTTGGCCTTATTGAAAACAAGTCATGATACAAAGATAAAGATAGATATTCATAGCTTATGGACGGAGGCGAAATTGGTGGCGGCTGATATAGGCACAATACAAACTAAATTGGGGCAAATAAAAACCGATCTTACGGCTTTGAAAAACGCAATAGGTACAACATCGGCAGATACTCTTAATGCTAATTTCACTAAGATAAAAACTTTATTAAAGAGATATGGGTTTGTAAAGTAGACAGGTAATCAAAATGCCAAGTGCTAAAATAGAGCGCAATTTAAAACTAATTGCTGCTAATGTTCAACAAACCATCCCCAGGTTAATCCCTGAAATTGGGTTTTTTTCTGCATTGCAAGAAATTGATGATGATTGGAAACCTATTTTAAAAACGCCGCCAAGGAGTGAGCAATATTTTTTATCTAACATCTCGAAAGCTAAAATTTCAAGATATGCAGTAAAAGATATTACTTCTATTCAAGAAGAGGGGATTATAATCCAAAAGGTATTTGCGCAATGTGGTTTTTATTTAAAGTCTTCTGAGCTTTCAGCTACTAATGTAAAATCCCGTGTGCTTTATTCTCAAATATCCGACCTCTGCAAGGATATAAGAAAACAATTGCATGATATTATATATAGTGCGGAAAACGAAGTGGGATTGAGAAAAAGCGCAGCTATTACTGGCGGCGCGAAAGGTAAATATCTAGCCGCGTATAAAGAAATTGATGATAATAACGCAGAAGATTATCGAGCAATATTTTTGCCTGCTGAGATGAAATGGAATTTAATAAATCAAAATTCACAAATTACCAAAGACCAACGGTTTATATGTACTAAGCCGCGAGATATAAAAAGGGGGAAATGGGAGGCTGGAAAAGGCACGAATCGAGATGTCGCGTTAAAACGAATCACACGTTATGCAGCTAGAGCAAGGTATTGCGCCGGACTATCATATGTAGATAATTCGGCGAGAACAAGACCTGCCATTTCCGCCGATGGATCGGAGGTTTTGAAACAAGCTGTTAAAGAAGCTTTCAATGATGTATTGTTTTATTTAAAAGGATCATCTGAGGACGCCCCATCTAATCAGCAGCGCAATAGCACTAAATTGGCGTGTATAGCTACTGACACAATAATCCAAGATATAAAATCAGGCAAATTTGCTTATGAAATAACATTTAATAAAAAGATTACGGCTTTTGGAACTACGTCCCCTTTCACAGAAGCCAATTTATCAGATATCAAAACGCAAGCTGCCTATGCACAAAATGCAGCAGAAGAAAGAAACAAAACTTCGGCAACCGCCGATAATAGTTTATACGCTATTGTATATACAGTAGCTATGCGCCTTGATGGTTCGATAACAACCGATTCAGCCTTAACATCAGCTGTAGCAGTATTATTGCAAACTAATAATGGTGTTGATGCAACTACAGCCAATACATTAGCCGCTAGAGCCGTGGCAGATATCTCTGCAACTGATTATCCAAAGGTTTCCTCGTGGCCCACATTGACACATCAACCATTTGTTAGATTGGAGCAAGTAAAGATCCCAAATTTGGATAGTGCGGAGGACCGTGGGGCTTTTTTCTTAAAGGCGAAAATAGAGGGATTGGGAATTGCTAAAGGACAAATAAATCAAGGTGATTACTTTGAATTTGAAGATTATTATTATGCGGACTCAGGAGGAAGGATTGTCTCACCACCTAAGGCGGCATTATTTAAAGTAGTATCTATAAATCGGATTACCAATGGATTATTGGGGTCGTCTTATGATATAACTTTTGCCCCATTCGCAAATCCATGTGGGAATGATAAAACGGTTGACAGAATATTAAGACCATATATGCGAATTAATTCATCTGATGCCGCGCGCAGTAGGGAAAGCAATCGTTCATTCGGTGCGATTTGTTCCCCTTATGGGCTGTTATTAATTAATTTAACCAGGAAATCAGATTATATTGAGAACGAATCCACAGAATTAACTGTGGACGCGAGTGGAGTAAATTTTTTAATTGGACAAAAATACGACACACAAACAGATGTTATTGACTTTACCATATCAACCACTCTTGGAGTAGCATTTTTGGACCCAGGAGGGATTGTGGTTTTTTCACATTCAACAGCATGAAATTATTAGAAATAGCAAAGGCGGTTGCAGATGAAACCACAGCCCCATGTCCAGAAAGCTTTAATCATTTGCAATTAACGCCGGAAGCCACTGGATTATTACGTGCTATAAATAAAGCTGGCTCTTTTGTAACGCGGACATTAGATTTAAATTCTAATTTAAAAGATCATACTGTTACTCCTGAAAGTAATTATCCAACAATTCTTAGGGAGAATTTGCCTAAAAATTTTCTTAGATTTAAAGAGGAAACATTCAGGGATGCCGCTGATGGCTTCTATACCGGACCTTTGAATTATTCGGATTTCTTAAAAATAAAACAAAATGAAGGGACTAAAATTTTTAGTCTTTTAGCTAATGGAGTATATGTATATCCTAAACCTTCACATGATTTGTCATTCGCTTATTTCCATGATGGCTGGGCCAAGGGTACCCGGCGAATAGGTTCTAAAGATCAAATAATCGAAATTAGCGAAATGAAGAAAGACGAGGATGAGACAATTGTTGATTCGGCACTTGTCATCTCTTTTGCTAAATATTTTTCATTGGTTTCAATGGGAGTAGAGGCTGTCAATGCAAGCAATGAAATTAAATATTTAAAGAAACATCTTCTATTGACAGAAGAAAAGGAAAGGAGCCCGTTCTATAAATATCCCATGCGCCCGCAACGATATATTTATGGGTTATAGTCATGGGCACAATGACTTCAGTAATTATTCCGCCGCCTGTTGGGGGGATGCTGGCTCAATCAAATTTAATAATTACTGAAGATCAATACGCGCTAGAGTTGATAAATTGGGTTCCCGATATTGCCTCTATTGTATCCCGACGGGGATATGAATATTTTGAGGTAATCAATGAAGCGACAAGTGGCCCATTTAAATCATTAATCCCTTATAGCAATGGTTCAGAGAAAATTTTATTTGCTGCAAACGCCGATGGATTATTTAAAGTCCCAATATCCGCAGGGGCTACTATTTCCAAATTAACAAGCGGAGGCGTTGCTGAGAAATGGTCCGGGGCTATTATGTCGTCCGGTGACAAGGTTTATATGCGATTAACAGATGGATCTAACAAAAATCTTATATATGATGGAACGACCATCTCAGATGCACAACACACTCCGTCGGGGGGAGTAACTTGGATTTATACTCATCAAGGAAGATTTTTTTTCGGCGTCCCGAATAGGTTGGATTTTTATTATTTAGATGCTAACGTAATTGATCCCGATTCTTCAAGCACGGAAGATGAGCCTTTCCATAAATTCATGTTAGGACAATTCATGAATAAAGGAGGGCGTTTAATAGGGATGGCGTCTTGGTCAATGGATACAGGATCAGGGATGCACGATTTCGCGGTATTTGTCTCAGACAGAGGTCAATCCTGTGTTTATCAGGGATCTGATCCGAGCTCTTCAGCTACCTGGTCCCTAATTGGATTATTCGATCATGGGGAGCCAGTAAGTGATCGTTGTTTTCTTAGGGTTGGTGCTGAGTTGTTTATTTGGACCATGGATGGATTAATTAGCATGAAAACTATGATTTCTAAAACCACGGAAATATTAGGTCTTTCAGGAATCACATCGAAAGTTGCTATACCATTAACAGAAGATGTTAAAAAAGGAAAAAATAGTTTTGGATTTGAGGCTTGTTTATATTCTAATGGTCAGTTAATTATGTGCAATGTTCCTCTTGGTGAAAAATCTACCCAATATGTTTTTAACACATTGACAGGCGCAGCGTCTATCTTTAAAGGAATAAATATTCATTGCCTTGCGGAAGTTGATAATAAATTATTCGCGGGCGCATGCGAAAGAACTGATCGGAAATCTACTACGTCCCCTCCTCCCTCCGGCAGCCCTACTCATGCTTACGGAATATATCAATTAGATACTGGCAGAACCGATAATGGAAACCCAATTGAATTAGATGTTAAGCACGCATTCACTTTTTTAGGTGATTCTACTCGGACTAAAAAAATCACCCATGCTGAGATTCATTTAGAAGCTAGTCAATATCCAGACCTCCAATTTGAGGTATTAACTGATTTGGATCTCAAAGGAGGAAAATTAATTGGATCAGCCCCAACCGCAAAAAGTCTCTCATTATGGAGTGCGGGGTGCAGATGGGATTCTTGCACATGGGCAGGTTCGCATAAAGTTTATAATTTATATCGAGGGATACGTAAAATTTGCCGAACTGCCTCTATTCGGATAAAAACAGCAGCAAAAGACCTTCCTATGTCATTACATGGGACAACTGTATATTTTTCGTATACAGATAAAACAACCCCGCGTGAGCGTGAAAATTTATGAATAAAATACTTTATGACCAGGATGAAAATATAGCAAATTGGATAATGAATCAATTATCCTATATTACAGACTTCGGGTCGAATTATAAAGCATATGGAATTACCAGAAGCGGCAAATTGGTTGCTGGGATTGCTTTTCATGATTACAATCCTACATATCAAGTGATGCAATTTACGGTAGCGGCTACATCGCCATATTGGGCGCATCCTCATATTATAGATTATTTCATGAAGTATGTTTTTGAAAAAGCCAATGTGCATAGATTGCATACGTATACTTATATCGGAAATGAAAAGGCGATTAAGATATTGTTACATGCTGGCTTTAAACAGGAGGCTATTATGGATTCCTTTTATGGCCGATCTCATCATGGCGTGAGCTTTAGACTATTACGCACTGAATATGCGCAACGTTATTATGGGAATAAAAACAAATTCCGAGAACGTGACCAAATCTTACCTCCTCCTATAAAAATACCAGAATTAATAGCCCGCCAAAATGGGTAGAATGATTTCTCTGCATCAAACCCCGTTCGGAAAAGAAAATGGGTAGTAAACCGAAGGCCCCGAAAATTGAAGCCCCAGATCCAGTGTTGGCTGCAAAATTGCAGCAATCGCTTGGCATGTTCGGACAACGGAATCCATATCAAACTCTTCGATATGAAAAGACAGGAGAAACCCCAGAGGGAATATCACAATATGATATTGTACAGGAGTTCACGCCGGAGCAACAAGAGCTCTTTAATCGCGGCATGGGATTGAAAAAGGATTTTTTGTCGGCACTCGAAGGTGCAATTGAACAAGCACCAACTACTCTAGATTATTCTAAATTGCAGTCTATATCGGGAATAGACCCTGAATCTATGAGGGAAAATTATAGTAAATATGTAGAATATTTCCGACCTGAAATGGAAGACCAAGCGGAAAGACAACGCGCTAAATTATTCTCCCAAGGATTCGGCATGGGATCAGAAGTGCAAAGTCAACATCAGCAGAATGTAGGCAAACAATGGAATAATTTATTGTTTAATGCCGAAGAAAAAGCCTGGAATAGGGCAGCACAACAAAGGAACGAAGAAAGACTTTTACGTAATCAGCAAATATCAGAATTTTTACAACAACAACAACAACCTTTTAATGTGGTTAGACAATTAGGAGGATTAATTCCACAGCAAGACGCCACATTCCAAATGGCTGACACAAACGGATTAATCCCCGATTTTATGCGAGCACAAGAAAATCAATTAGCACAAAGGAATGCAACGGCGCAGCAAAAATATGCTCGCCAAATGCAAGATTACCAACAACAACAAGCACTTTTGGGAACAGGCGCATCTATACTTGGCACAATAGGTGGGACGCTCATAGGTGGACCGCTAGGGGGGCAGGTAGGTGGCGCATTGGGAAGTGCATTTGGGAGTATATTCTAATAATGTTTTCGGACCCATTTCGGAATCCTAATTTTGGACAATTCGCTTTGCCGGAATGGGCAAAACGTCAAGGTATCGGAATTAGAGGGCAAGCAAAAGGTCAAATGCCCTTATCTCCGCAGGGGCGCATTGCACAACAATTAGGATCGGTAGAAGATACAGGATGGGCAAGTGCTTTGATGAAAGGAGCTGGTGGATTTTTAGGAGCGCGTGATAAACAAGCTTATCAAAAAGCACAGAATGCTCTGACAGAAGGGTTATTGTCAGGTGGATTAGTCGGGGCAATTGAAAATTTGCAAGGAATGGATTCCTATTATGCAAACCAAGCTTTAAATCCATTAGCTTATGCCAAAGTAGGGCAGCAACAGGCTTTAGAAGAAGAAAAAAGAAAGGAAGCCAGAGAGATAGAAGCTGAAAACAGACAATTTTCCAAAACCAAGTGGTTAAATCAATATCAACAAAATGCAGCTATTCGAAGGGATTATTTGCGGCATGAATTAGATATGCGAAAAGAACAAGCAAAACTGGCAGCTAAATTAACCGCAGGCGAGAAGCCGAATGAAAAATTAATATTCGATCAAGAAAGAGTATTACGTGATGAGTTTTCAAAGAATTCAAAAAATTACTATGAAAGTCTAAATGCTTTAAAGAAAATGAAAGCAACTGGAGAACAGGGAACCGCGCCTTCCGATGTTTCGCTTGTTACGCTTTTATTCAAAGCGGTCGATCCGGCATCAACTGTTACTGAAAGCGAGCAAGCTATGCTTCGCAATTCCGGCTCATTTGGTAATAAAGTCGGAGGATATATTAGAAATGTTTTTCATGGCAAGACATTAACTCAACAGCAAAGGGATGAGATAGTAAAAACGGCAGAGGTTTTAGTAAAACCATTGCGCGAAGAACACGACATGGTTAGGGATTGGTATGGTGAAGTAGCAGCCCAATATGGCTTGAATCCCGAACATATTTTGAGACGAAAATTTTATCAATCTGAGCCATCCAAGCCATCTCTTCCGAACTATAATGAAAAAGAAGAAGAGCAACAACCAGGATATTTATTAGATAGTCTATTGGCTAGAAAAATGAGCGCGATGTAATGCCACAAGCTAATTTCGATCCACAGGCATTATTATATCCCGGCAACGCCGGAATGCCACATTTCCAACCGGGCGGCGTTAGTTTTAGTCCCTTACGGGACGTCCCTACGTCTCCTTACTGGCTTGGATCCCCGGGAAGAGGGACAGCTAACCCCTTGGGCCGAACCGCGCCAGCCCCATATCAGCACGCCATGGCAGATGTCCCAATAATGGATGTTTTACGCATGGCAGTACAGAATGTACCATCGAGCATCCATGGCGTTTTGAGTAATTTTAACTATCCATTCTATCATCCAATAGAATTCTCAGAAAATTTAGGCAAATTAGCCGTCGGAGCAGTACAAAAAGCTATTCCAGGAAGACAAAGTTACGAGGCATACCCTGAGCTTGTCATGGAAACATTAAAACAGCGATATGGCGGTAAAGGCCAATTAAAGGAAACATTGGCAACCGATCCGGTGGGATTGCTTACGGAGGTGGCTGGCGTTTTGGGGCCCGGTTTAGCAAGCCTTCCCGGACGTCTTGGAGCTAAAGCCGGGGCTGCCGTGAACGCAACCGATATAACGCGAGCCCCGCAAGCGGCACTAAAAGGTGCCGTTTCTAGCATTAGTAATTTAAAAAATAAAATTGATCCTAACGCCAGAAAATTAATGGAAGAAGGAATAACCCCCACCATGGGGCAAACTTTCGGAGGAACCCCGGGAAGATGGGAAGAAAAGGCATCTTCAATCCCCGTATTGGGTGATGTAATTAATAATGCGAGAGGAAGGGCTGCCGAATCCTTCAATATGGCGGCATTTCAACGCGCGCTTGCTCCGATTGGCGAATCAACGGAAGGATTAAAGCCAGGAGCAACAGGATTACGGGAAGTTAGGAATAAAATTAGTGATAAATATGAGGCATTATTGCCGCAATTGAAGATTTCCGGCGATGATGATTTTTTCGGCGGCATCAAAGGTGTGCTTAATAAATACGGCAATGTATTGGAAAAGAAAAAAGGAAAACAATTAAATGCTATTGTTGATTCCAAAGTCGTAGATCATTTTATAAAAGATGGCGACCTTACGGAAATTGACGGAAAAAAATTAAAGCATTTAGTTACTGAATTAAGAGTTACAAAGAGAAAATTTGAAGGAAGGTCCGGCTCGGATTCATTAATGGCTGATGCTTTCGATGAAATCGATAATTTAATTCAGCAACAATTGGTTAAAGACAATCCCAAATCGGCAGCGGAATTGAAAAATATAGATGCAAGCTGGGCGCATTATAAAGTGTTGGAAAAAGCCGGATCGAAAGCGGGAGCGACCGGAGAACAAGGATTTTCCCCAGCGCAGCTAGCAAACGCAGTTAAAGATATTGATACAAGTATTGCAAAAGGGCGTACAGCGACTGGAGAGGCCCTCTATGCTGATTTGGCACAAGCTGCTAAGGAAACATTAGGCCCAAATGTGCCCGACAGTGGGACGGCTGGAAGAGGTTTACTAGCAAGTGCTCTTTTGGGAGGTACAGCAGTTGCTAGTCCAGCTACAGGAGCTACAATTTTAGCGGGTAGCTTGCCTTACACGCGACCTGGACAAAATGTCTTATCCAGATTAGCTACAGAAGGATTCTCGCCGGTCGAAGGAATGAATCGTGCTTTGCAGGTAGCCCCCAATATCGGACCTGCAGCTTTCCTTGCGGGACGCACATCTGAAGATTGGCTCAACCCAGAAGAACATACCGAACGAATGCAAAATCCCCGCATGAATTTGCAAGAATCTTTATTACAAAGATTATTGGAAAATAGGAGATAGAAAATGCCACGCGATGCAACTGGAGTTTTTACTAGGTCAGTATCCTCTTATCAATCTGGGGCGATTATTTCTTCGGAAGAAGTGAATCAGGAAATGGATGATATAGCCACTGCGCTTACACAATCATTAAATACTTCGGGGACTGCCAGAATAAACGCCGATATAAGTATGCAAGATGCCTCAGCGAATAATCATAGGCATACAAATGTTGCTGCAGGTAATAATCGCAATCATTATGCCGACGTGGGGAGCGTGCAAGATAACCGTTATCACTTATTAAGTGGCGTTTTAGTTTCAGGAACAACTCTAACAGCAGTTACAAACCCCATTATTCCTGCATATGTAAATGGACAAATATTTATTTTTAATTCCCCCGCCAATACCAGTAGGGTTACGCATATTAATTTAAACACAAAAGGCCTCAAACCAATCATCGGCAAAATCGCGCCATCAAGCGCGCACGCAGCATTCTATTATGACCCAAACTTCTATATTATGCCATTAACTTCGGGTGTTGTTTTCCCATCCGGCGTTGTTGATAATGATTTATTGGCCTATGTAAACGGAACATTAGCAGCGAAAAAAATAGGTACCGATATTCAAGCATTCAGCACTATATTAGCCAGCATCACAACTAATGCAACCGCGAGTAATGCTAAGAAATTACTAAAATATAGTGCGGCAGCCCCGTATAATTTAGAAGTGATAGGTGGGGCAGCTGAAGGTAAAGTATTGATGTATTCATCAAATGATGTTGTATGGGGCTCTCCCTTAGGATCTTTTGACGTTCAAACAATTAAAAGCATAGCGGGAGGGGTTACTTGGAATAGACCTTCTAATTTTAAAGCCATCAAAGTCACTTTGGTAGGCGGAGGCGGAGGCGCAGGCGGCACACCAGTTGCAGATACGAGGGGTAATGGACGGTTCGGATTTAGTGGAGGCGGTGGGGAAAGTGTTATAGCATATATCCCATCGAGTCTTATATCTGGCAATTTAACCGTAATTATAGGAAGAGGCGGAAATGGAGGTGGGCTCCCACCGTCCCAAAGCAGCGAGGGGGCGGATGGCACCGCAGGAGGGGCTACACAATTAAAACATTCTAATACAATATTATTGTCGGCAGCTGGCGGCGCAGGAGGAGGTCAAGAACGAAGGATCAGCCCGAGAACGGAGCCAGCGTGGTACGGGTTCCAATTGGGGGGGGCTGGTGGGGAAACAACTACCACCGCTGGTAAAGGCACACTTTCAAATAAAGAAATAATAAGAATACCAGGAGAAGCCGGTCAACCTACGTTACGCCTTGATAGCGACGATCAATTGATTTTTACAGCGCGTGGTGGAGATACCATATTTAAAGGTGGTGCAAAACCGCGCGAGGGGACACGAACCGTGAGTTCCCAACGGCAGGACATAAATGGGAATCATGGAATATCAAATACAGGAGGGGGAGGCGGCGGTTCATTTTCGAATACAACGACGGGCGCGCGCGGAGGGAATGGAGCCTCCGGTATTGCAATCATAGAAACTTACTAGAATTGGTGGGCCATCGGGGATTCGAACCCCGGACCAAGGGATTATGAGTCCCACGCTCTAACCGCTAAGCTAACGGCCCGTTGGCGACAGATAATGCCCTAAAAGAAGAATCCCTCTGGAGGATAGAAAGAGTGGCATCTCGGATTTCAGGTCCTTGGATAGACAGCGGTTAGCCCGGAGTCCCCGAAACCTCTAACTTTCCATCCCCTAAAGGGATGCTGGGAATATAGTGGGTTCATGAATAAATGTCAATCCCCGCCGACGGATCAGATGTGCTGATCTTTCGAAATGCCGAAAGCCCATGCCTTTAGCATCCCGTCGAGGCATTCATTAGTTGCATCATAGATAGACGGAAGATCGCTTTTTTCTAATAAATCTTCTGCGTTTATTTCATTTATTGCCAGATTAACCAATGCTTGACACATGGGATCATTGTATAAAACCTTCTGAAAAATACTCTCCATAACTGCAAAAGCAATCTCTGCGTAATGATCTTCCCTTTGCGGCTCCAAAGCATTTTCATAAGCAAATTGTTTGAGCCGATCTAAGGTCATTTTGAAGATTTTCTCTACACGCTCATGACCGATAGTAATGGTGTTTTCGGACAGAACATCAAGGACTCTGGAATTACCGGACATTTCGATTACCTCTTGGTGTGGATAGCGCATCCTTGTGCTATATCGTGGAGTTACTATTCCTTATCGGACTTTTCAAAGGGTTGCCATTTCCGAAGGTGGATGGCTTGGGCGAATAGAAACCCTCCTAGTCTCATTTCCGCTTCTGACTTACTCAAGGCAAGTATTCTACTTGCGTCATCATCCCTACAGATGTGTTTTACAGCGTTACGCGCAAGAGCACTCATTATCCCTGGATGGCCATCTAATCGACTGAGACCATCTAGAATCACATCTGAAAGACCTTCTATGAACGCATCATGAATGATGTTTCCATCAATAAGAACAGATACGAATTCATGGATTTCTCGCCGTAAGACGGTTTCTCTTTGTTTCGTGAGGTGCATTTTCCCTCCTAGGGTTTTTCACGCGCATGGGTTCTTTGACAGAAATTTCCCGAAAATGATATGATGCAAACGCATCAAACAACAGGAGTATATCTCATGAATTTTTCCGAAACCCTACCCGAATTATCGCCTGAGGTCCGCCAATCTATTCTAGCGGCCACCGAATCCATTTTGAAAGAATGGATTGTGGATTTCGCTACGGTGGATTTCGACGGCGACTTATCTCATGCGGTTGACAAACATACTAGCCATCTTCGCAAATGCGTAGATTCTTTCGAGAGCCAATCGGCGTTCTTAAAGGCAATGGAAGAATGGATTACGTCCCCGGATTATCCGAAAGATCTGGTAGACTTCAAAACGGCACTAGCTGCTTACGCAAAAAGGGAAATCTCGGCAGCGCTAGTAAAGAGTTTCGAGGATTTGTTGATGAAGCATCTGTGTAGTAAATAACCGCCAGCTGGCGGTTATCCTTTCAGTTGAGCAGGTTCACCTTTCAGAAAGTGAATCTGCTCAAAAGTTCCCTAATTTCCGTAACCGTCTTTCTAATGCCGCGTGGTGCTCTTCCTCGCCAAACCAAGGTTTTCTAGAAACCAGCGTATTAGGGTTTTGGAATCACACTTCCAATATTCATCTGGTTTCACCTCTATAAGCCCAGCGTTGGCTAAGCAATCCAGCGTAGATATGTAGTCCAATTGGTCGGCTTCGGCCCATGACATGATCCATTTATCATGTCTTACTATATGGTATAGAATATGCCGAAGGACAGGGCAATCCAGCTTAGACATGTCGTCCAATTGGTCGGCTTCAGCCCATGACATGATCCATTTATCATGTCTTACTATATGGTATAGAATATGCCGCAAGAATGGCTCTAAATCATAAGTTTGCTCCCCACAGTTATCGCGCGCGCCATACGTATTCATGTCGACAAATGCGTTCGATTTCATGTATTCATCGATTAATGGACGTAAGATCATACCCGCTTGCAGGATGCTTTGAGTGGCGCGCAAGTATTTATCCTTGGTTTTTACATCGAGATATGCCCAACCTGCGAAATCTTTATTAGATAGTGCATAGATTACCATCTCGTCGAGCGTGTCGTTGGGGGTCATGTTCTGATCTCTCTTCATTAGTTGTCTTCTCAATTGATGGACACATCATATCTGCAAGCTTGCAGGATGTCAAGGACATTTTGCAGATTTTAGCACTACCGAATGCGGATAGCATCCCAGCCATGCGAGGGGAGCCACTCCCTCTTCGGCTGCTAAGGTCTCTGCTATAAATTTGTAAAGGGCTTTGTTATGTAGGAAATAGGATCTTTCGAGTATGGTATTATATTCTACCATTACTTCCTCCAACGGTAGCTCTTTTAAAGACCATCTAAAATACCTGCATTTGTCTATCAATCTATACATCGTAGAGATGATAACGCCGTCCAAAACTTCCTCAACCTCTTCTGAGTATCCGATGGGGTCATCGGGCGCGCGGCGCGCTGCCGTGAGTTCAACATAGGTATCACTATAGAGTTTTTTTAAAAAGTTAGCTCCTTTGCTTGCGAACTCTTGGTTGGTAAGAGCTGCACTCATGGCTGAGTGCAGAGTTTCGGAAATTAGGATGTCTTGGCTTTCGTTCATTGATTCCCGCCGGCGTCCGCCAGATAATCGATTGATACACTAAGCGCAAATGATAGTTTGCGTAGCGTATGGTATGAAGGAAACCGCTTGTCGTTTTCGTACAGACTAATGGCAGACCGGCTCAGCTTCGCCCTGCGCGCAAGTTCAGCTGAGTTTATATTTAGCCGTGATCGCGCATCCTTGATGCGCTGTCCTAAGCCGGTCCTGATTTGTGCCTGCATTTAGGGTTCCGTCAATCTGTAGGGTTCAGTCAATCTGTAGAACAGATCCTCACCGGATATGATCTCACCCAGTATCTCCTTAATAGACTTAAGATCGCGTGGTTTCTTTTTACCTAGCTTTACTAGCTTCTCCGCCAATTCTTGCAGGTGGATTTGATCTTCCTTAGTTATGGGATAATGGGTAAGGTGCTTACTAGTTAGATATAAATAAATCTCCTCTGCTATTTCCTCCGAAAACTCACGGTTGATCTTTCTTGCAACTTTAAGTTCGGAAGCTTTTAACACGGCTTTGATCCTTTGATTGTTTGTTATGGTTTGGTTCTTCTCAAATCGTGAGGGCGCAAGGTAGCCGAGCCTTGGATTGATCAGCGTGGGTCAGGTCAGCCCCGGTCAGGTCAGCCTCGGTCAGGTCAGCCCCGGTCAGATCAGCCCAGGTCAGGTCAGCCTCGGTCAGGTCGGCCCCGCTCAGGTCGGCCCCGGCCAGGTAAGCCTTGGTCAGGTCGGCCTTGGTCAGGTCGGCCCAGGCCAGGTAAGCCTTGGTCAGGTTGGCCTTGGTCAGGTTAGCCCCGGTCAGATCAGCCCAGTTCAGGTCAGCCCCGGTCAGGTCGGCCCCGGTCAAGTCTGCGTTGGTCAAGGTTGCCTGGGTCAAGTTCGACCAGGCTAGATCCACCCCGAGGCAATTTGCCTCGGTCAAGATTGCCTTGGTGAAGTTCGCTCCGGTCAGGTTGGCCTTGGTGAGGTTCGCTCCGGTCAGGTTTGCCTCGGCCAAGATCGCCTGGGGCAAAGTCGCCTCGCTCGGGTAAACCTCGATCAAGATCGCCTCGGTCAGGTTTTCCTGGGCCAGGTTCGCCTCGGTCAGGTAAGCCTCGGTCAAGATCGCCCCGGTCAGGTTTGCCTGGGCCAGGTTCGCCCCGGTCAGGTTTGCCCCGGTCAGGTTTGCCTGGGCCAGGTTCGCCCCGGTCAGGTTTGCCTGGGCCAGGTTCGCCTCGGTCAGGTCGGCCTTGGTGAGGTTCGCTCCGGTCAGGTCCTTTCCTTTCAGGTTGCCCCCAGTCAGGAAGGCCCCGGTCAAGTTTGCCCCGGTCAAGGTTGCCTCGGTCAGGTCGGCCCCGGTCAAGTCTGCGTTGGTCAAATCCGCGTTGGTCAGGTCAGCCCAGGTCATGTGTGCCCAGGGCAGGTCGGCTCCGGTCAGGTCGGCCCAGGTCGGATTCGCCTCGGTCAGATCCTTTCCTTTTAGGCAGGCGTCTCTGGGCTTGGTCTTGTCGAGTTTTGTCATTTCTTTTCACTCTTTGGTTTCGATTCCGGCTTCCTCCTATATCGCCACCCCGGTCCCCCCGGATGGGGATTCGCCATCCTTTCCCCTTTTTGTCCCTCTCAGGAAAAAGCCGGACGGTAGCTGAGCCTTGGTCAACGCAGCCCCGGTCAGATCCGTGTTTTCAAGGTTGGCCTTGGTCAGGTC
>Ga0209255_1000005_pt1 | contig 33277 bp, 38 predicted proteins | sample WorMetvaBAHAMAS2_FD_187394 | JGI IMG/M metagenome (GOLD analysis project Ga0209255, IMG submission 187394) | Marine gutless worms symbiont microbial communities from Max Planck institute for Marine Microbiology, Germany - Olavius vacuus... | ecosystem: Host-associated > Annelida > Digestive...
CGACTGCACCTGCCATGCCTGCATCCTTCGTTGCACGACGCAGTGAGTCACAGTTCCCGCAACTTGCGAATCCCCAATCGCGAGTCAGCCAAAAGGGCGCCTGGTATCAGCCGCCGCCATTCGTCGCCCGGCCCGTGCCAGTTTCCACTCGCGATGCATGATATAGAGGCCGGTCGCGACGATGATCGCGGCGCCGAACCAGGTCCAGCCGTCCGGAAGCTGGCCGAACACCAGCCAGCCGTAGAACGTCCCCCAGATGATCAGGCTGTAATGCACCGGCGCAACGACGATGGCCTGGGAGATCTCCAAGGACTTGATCACCATGAGCTCGCCCATCGCCGCGCAGGCCGCCACACCGGCGAGCAGCGCGAGCTCCGGCCCCACCTCGGGCGTCTTCCAGACGAACGGCAGGGGCGCCGACAGCATCAGGACGCTGGCGATGGCGGTGTAGGCAACCGTCGTGGCTGTCCGGTCCGAGGCGGCCAGCACCCGCGAGAGGATCTGGCGCAGCGCGAAGGCGGTCGCCGCCGCGACCACCAGGAACACTGCCGGATGCACGACCCCGAGGCCGGGGCGGGTCACGATCAGGGTGCCGACGAAGCCGATCGTCACCGCGCTCCAGCGGCGGATGCCGACCTTCTCGCCGAGGAACAGCTCCCCCATGACCGTGACCATGAACGGCGCCACGAAGCTGACCGCCACCGCATCCGCCAGCGGCACGTAACGCAAGGCAAAGATGAAGCAGGTCGCGGACAGCACCGCCAGCAGCCCGCGCGCCACCTGCAAGACCGGATGCCGGGTCTTCAGGATCAAGGGCCCCTTCAGCATCAGCAGCACCAGCACCCCCGTTAGCAGCCCGAGTTGGCGGGTCCAGACGATCTGCATCGGGTGAAACCATGCGGTCAGGAACTTGGCCTGCGCGTCGGCGGCGGCGAAGACGAAGAACGCCAGCGCCATTAGCAGCAGCCCGCGCAAATTGTCCGGGCGCCGCGGCACCGGATCGGCGACCAGCGGCGCGGCGCGATCAAGCGACATGGATCGTCATGCCTCCCAAGGTTCGCGGCGGGCGCATCGCCGGCATCTCGCGCGGCGGCGGCCACGCCCTTGTGCCGCAGCCCCGCCGGTCCTCACTCGCTGCCGGATCACTCGGTTGCCGCGGTCATGAACCGCCGCGCGATCACCGCCCCGTCCTTCTCCGGCAGCGCCCAGGGATGCTCGGTCAGCGCGATCTTGGCCACCGCGAAGGTCGGTCCGGGGGTGCCGAACATCAGCTCGGCCAGCGCGTCGATCTGGTCCATCGCGGTGACCTCCAGGGTGTGTTCGATTCCCACCCCGCGGGCGATGGCGCAGAGGTCGGTGCGCATGCCCGTGAGCCCCGGCTGCCGCCCGGTCTCGCCGAAATGCTCGTTGTCGAGCACCAAGATGCCGAGGTTCTGCGGCGCCTGGGCGCCGACCACGGCCAGCGCGCCGATCCCCATCAGCAGCTCGCCGTCGCCGGTCATCGCCAAGACCCGGCGCTCGGGCCGGGCCAACGCCAACCCCAGCGCAGTGGCAACGCAGAGTCCCATGCCGCCCCAGCTGTATGAGGTACTCGCCGCTATCACCGGCGGCGAAACAGTCCCAGGTCGGGCTGCCGAGCCCCGGCACCACCAAGGCGCCTTCGCGCCGGGCCAGCAGCGCGCCGGTCAGGTCCCGGCGGTTCAAATAGTTCGATCCACTCACCGTCCGAACCCCTTGGCTCCGATCACCCGCTGACCGATCAGCACCGCAGCGGCAAAATCGCCGAAGAACGCCAGATCGGCCGCCGCCGCGAAGGTCTCGCCCACCCGCGCGGTCTCGTCGACCGGGAAGCAATTGACCCCCATCGCCTCCATCACCCGCGGTGTCGCCTGCCCCATCGGCACCTGCCACGGGTTGAACTCGCCCCACTGGCCGCGCATCGTCACCAGCATCAGGCACGGGGCGCGCAGCGTCGCCGCGTAGCCGAGGGCGTTGATGCAGTTGCCGACCCCCGACGACTGCATCGCCAGCATGCCACGTTGGCCGCCGAGCCAAAGCCCGGTGGTGATGCCGATCCCCTCCTCCTCGGTGGTCAGCGTCACCACGCGGGTGTCGGCGTCTGGCTCGCACATCTTCAGGAGCCGGGTCAGCCCGCCATCGGGCACGGTCGCCACGGTGCCGATGCCGCGCAGCTTCATCGCATCGAAGATTTCCTGTGACCAGTCGTGTGTCATCGAGTCTGCCCGCGTCATGTTCCGGCGTCGACGCTAGCCGGGCGCGGACCGGGCGGCAAGCGATGGGTCGCCATTGATCACGGAGGCGATGCGTCCGGTAGGGCGGACAGGCCTGTCCGCCCTACCGGGCCAGTCCGATGCCGCAGCGCCGCGCCGCGGCCAGCAGCGCCGCCCCCTCGGCAACCAACGCCACCGCGAACGGCCGGGCGCTGCGCATCTGGCCAATCCGGGTGAGCTCGGCGGCAATCTCCGGGCCGAGCCTCGCGGCCTCCCCGGCGGGACAGAGGACGCAGAGGTAGCCGTCGCTGCCATCGTCCCCGGCGGCCCCGACCAGCCAGGTCTCGGCGACATGGCCTTCCATCTCGGCGAGTCGGATGCCGAGCGCCTCCAGCAGCGGCGTCTCCGGGGCCGCGGGCGGCGTCAGCCGGGTCCCGACCGGCAGGGCTTCCGCCACCTCGACCTCGGCGCCGCTATGGGCGGCGACCCAGGCCACCGCCTCGGCGTCGAGCACGGTCTCGCCGGGGGCGGCGCCGGGGTTCAGCGCCAGCCCGAGGCCAAGCGGCGCCAGCGCCCGGGCGAGGTCGACGCCGGTGACGGTGATCTGCTCGGTCGGGCCGGAGATGAAGGCGGCGAACCGGGACTCGGTGTTGAAGGCCAGCGCGACCGCGCCGCTCTCCAGCGTCAGCGTCAGCGGCGCGGCACCGTCCTCGGTCATCGGCACGATCAGCCTCTGCACCGCGACCCCCTCGTAGAACCGCAGCCAGTCGGCCTCGCCGCCCGCCTCATCCACCGACCGCCAGAGCCAGTCGAGCCGCGTCTGATCCTGAAGTTCCGCCAATCTGCACTCCTGTGTTTGTTCGGCGTCCCTAGTCTAGCCGAGGGGGCTGGGCAAGAGCCCGATGGCCCGATCCCACCGGCCCAGTCGGCGACGTCGCGCCACACCCGCTCGGCCTGCAGGTCGCGGAACAGCAAGTGCCAGCCCTGCGGGTAGGCGATCACCCGCCCGGCCCGGCGAGCCGGGCGAACACCCGCCGCACCGCCGCCTCGGGCAGGATCTCGTCCTTGGCGCCGAGCAGCAACAGCGCCGGCCGGTCGGCGCGCGGCGCCGCCGCCGCAGCCATATCCGCGACCCGCACCAGCCCCAAGAGCTCGCGAGCGCTGGGCGGGCGCAGGTAGTGGGGATCACGGCCAAGCGCCCGCAGCACCTCGATATTGTCCGAGGCCTGGATTTCGACCAGCCCGCGGCCTGTGAAGCGGTGCTCCGGCATCAGCGTCGCCCCGCCCCAAGCGGCGAGGCGGTGCAGCGGGTTCATCGCCGCCCCGCCCCAGATCGCCGGCGCGGCGAGGACCAGCCCGTCCGCCTGCAGCCCCTGCCCCGCCGCGGCCAGGGCCACGCCGCCGCCCATCGAATGCCCCACCACGATCAGCGGCAGGCAGGGATGGCGGGCGCGCACCTGCCGCGCCGCGCCGCGCAGGTCGACGGCCAGCGCCGCGGCCCCCGGCCAGTGCCCGAACGAAGCGTTGCGGCCGAACCCGCGCTGGTCGTAGGCATAGGTTGTCAAGCCGTGCGCGGCCCAGAACTCGGCCGCCGGCGTGAAGGTGCTGGCGCCGTAGTCGCCATAGCCATGCACCGCCAGGATGACCGCCTTCGGCGCCTCCGCCGGCCACTCGGCGAGCGTCAACGCCGAGCCTTCCGCCGCCGCCAGATGCGGGGGGGTTGGCGGCAGCGCGGCGGGAGGTGCCTGCAGCGCCCCCCCGACGGCACAGCCCGCCAGGGCCAGCGCCGCCAGCGCGCTCAGCTCCCACGCGCTCAACCAAGGATCTCTGCGATCCGGTTCCGGAACCACGGCACGACCTCGTCGGAAAACCAGGGATTCTTCTTCAGCCAAGCGGTGTTGCGCCAGCTCGGATGGGGCAGCGGCAGCAGTGCAGGGCCATAGTCACGCCAGTGGCGCACGGTCTCGGTCAGGCTCCGCCGCCGCCCCGGCCCGAGATGCCAGGCCTGGGCGTATTGGCCGACCAGCAGGGTGAGGGCGATCTGCGGCAGCCCCGCCAGCACCTCGGCCCGCCAGGTCTCGGCGCACACCCTCGGCGGCGGCAGATCGGAGCCCGCCTCGTCATAGCCGGGAAAGCAGAACGCCATCGGCACCACGGCGATCCGGCTGCGGTCGTAGAAGGTTGCGCGGTCGATCCCCATCCAGTCGCGCAACCGGTCGCCGGAGGGGTCGTCGAACGGCAGCCCGCTGGCATGCACCCGCGCTCCCGGCGCCTGCCCGGCGACGAGAATCCGCGCGCTTGACGCCACCCGCAGCACCGGGCGGGGAGCGTGCGCCGTCGCGGTGGCCGCAAACTGCCCGGCGCAGAGGCGACAGGCGGCGATGCGGCCGAGCAATTCCCGGTTCGTGCTGTCCATGGGCGTAAGATATCGCGACCTCGCCCGACCGCAATCCCGCCCGACCGGCCGACGGCATTGTGACAGATGGAAGCGGCTCTTGTTCCAGTCTTCCCAATCCCGATTGCGACTGATAATCACGCCTTCCCGAAGGAAGCTGAGGCGCCGAGGTGCGCCTGCGACTCGGGCGAGGCCGCACAGACGGTCGAGCAGGCAAAAGAAGGGACGGGACCGTATCGATGCGGCTGGCTCTGATCTCGCTGACCTTGTTCGCCTACTGGCTGCTGCTTTCCGGCCATTACGAGATGTGGCTGGTGGTCTCCGGCGGCGTGCTCGCGGTGCTGGTCGTCGCCTTCTGCCTGATCAAGGGCATCACCGACGAAGAAGGATTCCCGATCGAGAAGCTGCCTCGGGCGCTGATCTACTGGCCCTGGCTCGGTTGGCAGATGGTGCTCTCGGCGCTGAGCGTCTCGCGACTGATCCTCGACCCGAGACTGCCGATCACCCCGCGCATGGTCAAGGTCGGCGCACTGCAGAAATCCGCCGTCGGGCTGACCACTTACGCCAACTCGATCACCATGACGCCGGGCACGATCTCGGTCGAGGTCAGCGAGCAGGAAAAGACGGTCTGGGTCCACGCTATCACCACGGAAAACGCCGAGGGATTCGCCGACGACGAGATGAACCGCCGGGTCGCGTGGATGGACGGCGTCAGCGAGAGCGAGAGGGCCGGATGATGTTCGCCGTCGCCATTGTCGCGGTGCTGATCGCGCTGGCTCTCGCGGTCGCGCGCGCCCTGGCCGGGCCGACTGCCTTCGACCGGTTGGTCGCGGCCAACAGCATCGGCACCTCGGCGATCATGCTGCTGGCGCTGTTCGGGTTCATGACCGGGCGGCCCGAGTTCCTCGACATCGGCATCACTTATGTGCTTCTGAACGTGATCGGCACCCTGGCGGTGCTGAAGTTCTTCCGCTACGGCGCGCTCGGCCACGCCCAAGATCCGAAGCGTGACGGGGACGGCTTCTAATGGAGCAGCTGGCGCGCGAGATCTACCACGGATTGGCTCCGTATCTCGACTGGGCCGCCCTCATCCTGAGCTGGGCGGCGATCCTCGGCGGCAGCTTCTTCTACGTCGTCGGAGCGATCGGCCTGAACCGGATGCCGGACGTCTTCACCCGCATGCATGCGGTCTCGGTCAGCGAGTCGCTGGGGGTGGGGCTGCTGATTCTCGGCATGGCGCTGCAGGCGGGGCTGACCCTGGTAACGGTGAAGCTGCTGATCATTATGGTGGTGCTGATGTGGACCGGCGCGGTGGCGACCCACGCCCTAGCCCGGGCGGCGCTGCATGACGGCGAGAAACCGATGCTGACCGACGATGCGGGCAAGCTGGTGGAGACCGACCCGATCAGCCTGTTTCCGGAGCTGGCAGCGCGCCTGGCGCCGCCGCTGAGCTCGGAGACGGTGGAAGAGGATCCGGCCGAGCCGCAGCCGAAACCGGAGGCCGGGGCGTGACCATGGAGCTGCTCATCAACATGGTTCTGCTGACTCTTCTGGCAGCGGTCAGCATCGGCATCATCCGGGTGCGGCCCCTGTTCGCCGTCGTTGTGATGACCGGCGCCTACAGTTTCCTGATGGCCAGCGTCATGCTGGTGCTCGACGCCGTCGACGTGGCGATGACGGAGGCTGCGGTCGGGGCCGGGGTGTCGATGGTGCTGGCGCTGGGGGCGCTGCATCTGACCAAGGTCCGCGAAGAGGTGCCACGATACTCGCCGTTGCTGCCGCTGTTCGTCGCCGTCGGCACCGGGGCGATGCTGATCTACGGCACCTACGGCCTGCCCGAGTTCGGCCTCGCCGACACCCCGATGAACACCCATGTCGGGCTCGAGTACCTGCTGCGCAATTACGAGGAGACCCACATCCCGAACGTGGTGACCTCGGTGCTGGCCTCCTATCGCGGCTTCGATACGCTGGGCGAGACGACTGTGATCTTCACCGCCGGAATTGGCGTGCTGCTTCTTTTGAAGCGGTTCCGGCAGCAAGGGTGAGGAGGGTCAGATGCGTCTCGACACCATCCTGCGGGTCATCTCGAAGGTCTTCATCCCGTTCCTCTTCATCTTTGGGCTCTATGTGCAGTTGCACGGTGACTTCGGGCCCGGCGGCGGCTTCCAAGCCGGGGTGATCATCGCCGCCGGCGTCGTGCTCTACGCCATCATCTATGGCCTGAACGCCGCGCAGCAGGCGGTACCGAAGGTGCTGGTCGAGTTCATGGTGCCGCTCGGCGTTCTGATCTTCGCCGGGGTCGGCGTCTACGGCATCGTCACCGGCGGCAACTACCTCGACTACAACCACCTGGCCCACGGCGACGCCGTACACGGCCAGCACTGGGGCGTGTTCCTGGTCGAGATCGGGGTGCTGGTCACCGTCGCCAGCACCATGATCGCGATCTTCTACGCCTTCGCCGGGAGGGGCCGGGAATGACCTGGGTCCACGAGATCATCGCCAACTACAATTACTGGATCACCATCTTCCTGATGGTGACCGGCCTATACATCGTGGTCGCCAAGTCGAACATGATCAAGACCCTGCTGGGTCTCGCAGTGTTCCAGACCTCGGTCTATCTGCTCTATCTCTCGCCCGGTAAGATCCTCGGCGGCACGCCGCCGATCCTGGACAAAAGCCACATCATCTACTCCAACCCCCTGCCCCACGTGCTGATCCTGACCGCCATCGTTGTCGGGGTGGCAACGCTGGCTCTGGGGCTCGCGCTCGTGGTCAGGATCCATGAGTCCTACGGCACCATCGAGGAAGACGACATCATGACCGTCGTCGACAGGGAAGACCACGCCGAATGACCGCCGAGCCGATTCAACACGCGGTTCACCTCCAGGACCACCTGCCGGCCCTGCAGGTTGTCGTCCCGCTGCTCGGCGCGGTGCTGGCGGCGATCCTGCGCAACGGCCGGGTCGCCTGGCTGATCACGCTGGCCGTCGCCTGGTCGATGCCGGTGATTGCCGTCGCGCTGCTCGACGAAGTGCTGGCGCACGGCCCGATCTCCTATGCCCTCGGCGGTTGGGAGCCGCCGATCGGCATCGAATACCGGGTCGACCAAGCCAACGCCTTCCTGCTGGTGCTGGTATCCTTGATGGCCGCGCTGGTGACAACCTACGCCCCGCGCTCGATCGCCGACGAGATCGCCCCCGAGGCCCAGGGCTGGTACTACGCCGTGTTCCTGCTCTGTCTCTGCGGCCTGCTCGGCATAGTGATCACCGGTGACGCCTTCAACGTGTTCGTGTTCATAGAGATCTCGTCGCTGGCGACCTACATCCTGATCGCCATGGGGCGCGACCGCCGGGCAATGGTCTCGGCCTACCAGTACCTAGTCATCGGCACCACCGGCGCCACCTTCTACGTGATCGGTGTCGGACTCCTGTTCACCATGACCGGCACTCTGAACCTGGTCGACATAGCCGACCGCCTGCAGGCGGTCGAGAACACCCGACCGCTGATCGCAGCGCTCGCCTTCATCGGGGTCGGCGTCGGGCTGAAGCTGGCGCTGTTCCCGCTGCATCTGTGGCTGCCGAACGCCTATGCTTTCGCCCCGTCCGTGGCCACCGCCTTCCTCGCCTCGACGGCGACCAAGGTCGCGGTCTATGTGCTGCTGCGGTTCTTCTTCTCGGTCTACGGCGTCGACATCGCCTTCGGCGACACCCACGCGGCCACCATGGTGCTGGTGTTGGCAGTGGCGGCGATGGTCGTCCCCTCGGTGAGCGCAATCTTCCAGATCAATGTCAAGCGGATGCTGGCCTACTCCTCGGTTGCACAGATCGGCTACATCATGCTTGGCATTGCCCTGGTCAGCCAAACCGGGCTCACCGGCGGCATCAGCCATCTGTTCAACCACGCCATCATCAAGGGCTGCCTGTTCCTCGCGCTCGGCTGCGTGGTGTTCTCGACCGGGATAACCCGGATCGATCAGATGGCCGGGATCGGCCGCACCATGCCGCTGACCATGGGCGCCTTCGTGGTCGCAGGGCTCGGGTTGATCGGGGTGCCGGGCACTGCCGGCTTCGTCTCCAAGTGGTTCCTGATCATGGGCGCGGTCGAGCAGGGGCTCTGGTGGCTGGCGGCGGTGATCGTATTCTCCTCGCTGCTGGCGGTGATCTATGTCGGCCGCGTGGTCGAGGTCGCCTGGTTCCGTGAGCCCAGCGACGCGGCCGGCGGTGCCGAGGCCGACCCACCCCGCAACCCGCCGGTCGAGATGCTGGCGATCACCTGGGTGCTGGCAGCGGCGACGATCTATTTCGGCTTCGACACCGAAATCTCGGCCGGGGTCTCCGGGCAGGCGGCAAAACTTCTGTTGGCGGGGTACAGATGAGCGGGCTGACGAGCGAAACCCTGATCCTGTTGGCGCTCGGCCTGCCGGCGCTGGGCACGCTCGGCATCCTGCTCGCCGGGCGGATCCCCAACCTGCGCGAAGCGGTGACGCTGGCGACGGCCACACTCACCTTCTGGGCCGTCTTCACCCTGCTTGGCCGGGTGATGGCGGGAGAACGCCCCACCGCAGGGGGTTGGGAGGTGTTCGGGGGGCTGGAGATCGCCTTCCTGGTCGAGCCGCTCGGGATGTTGTTCGGCACCATCGCCTCGGGGCTGTGGATCGTCAACTCAATCTACTCGATCGGCTACATGCGCGGCAACAACGAGCCGCGGCAGACGCCCTTCTACATGTGCTTCGCGGTGGCGATCTCCTCGGCCATCGGCGTCGCGTTCTCGGGCAACCTGCTGACGCTGTTCCTGTCTTACGAGATCCTTACGATCTCGACCTATCCGCTTGTCGCCCACAAGGGCAATGACGAGGCCAAGTCCAAGGGCCGGATCTACCTGGTCTTGCTGATGGTCACCTCGATGATGTTGCTTCTGCCTGCGATCGCCTGGACCTGGTCCGCGGCAGGCACGGCGGATTTCGTGCACGGGGGCATTCTGCCCGGCGCTAATCTCTCGGCGGCGGCGTTGACGGTTCTCTACACTCTCTACGTGTTTGGCATCGGCAAGGCAGCCGTGATGCCGGTCCACTTCTGGCTGCCGGCGGCCATGGTGGCGCCGACGCCGGTATCGGCGCTCCTGCACGCGGTCGCGGTCGTCAAGGCGGGGGTCTTCTGCGTCGTCAAGGTGACCGTCTACGTCTTCGGCTTCGACCTGCTCGCTGCCACCGGTGCCTCGCAGCTCGTCGCCTATGCGGCGGGCATCACCGTGGTGCTGGCCTCGTTGATCGCTTTGAACCAGGACAACCTGAAGAGGCGGCTGGCCTATTCGACCGTCAGCCAGCTTTCCTATGTGGTTATGGCGGCAGCCGTGGCGACGCCCCTCGCGATCATCGGTGCGGCCTTCCACATCGCCGCGCATGCGGTCTCGAAAATCACCCTCTTCTTCGCCGCCGGCGCCATCTACACCTCGCAGCACCTGACCGAGGTCAGCCAGCTCGACGGTATCGGCCGCCGGATGCCGCTGACGCTCACCGCCTTCCTGATCGGCGCCATCTCGATCATCGGCCTGCCGCCGCTGATCGGCGTCTGGAGCAAGTGGTGGATCGGCATCGGAGCGGTCAATGGCGATCAGCTTTGGGTCGTCGCCGTGCTGATGATCAGCTCGCTCCTCAACGTCGCCTACCTCTTGCCCATCGTCTCCCGCGGCTTCTTCATGCTGCCGCCCGGAACCAATCCGGGCGAAAATGTCGAGGTTGCCGAGGCTCCGGTCGCCTGCGGAATCGCCATCACGGTGACCGCGGTGCTCTGCTTCGTGCTGTTCCTCGGCGTCAATCAGATCGAGACGCTTATCGCCCCGATCGTCGCCGAGCCGACGGTGGCCGCAGCCGCCCTCTCCGAAGGAGCATCCGATGCCCAGTGACCGCAACCAAGACACGGCGCCCGAGACCCATGCCCCCCCGGACGAGCCCAAGCGCTGGCTGGACGACAAACGGAACGTCAACAAGATCGTTTACGCGCTTTACGCATTAAGCGCTCTGCTGCTTGTGATCGACCCCTTCGTCCACAAGCACGGCCCCTTCGAGATCGAGCATTTGTGGGGTTTCTACGGCCTGTACGGATTCATCGGCTGCGTCTTCCTGGTGCTTGCTGCCAAAGAGTTGCGCAAGCTCGTGATGCGGTCGGAGGACTACTATGATCGCTGACATGTTTGCCGATATCTCCCCCGGGCTGTTGCTGATTGTCGGCGCCATCCTGGTGCCGTTCTTTCCGGGCAAGCGTCGCGGCGTCTACATGCTGGCGCTACCGGTCCTTGCTTTCGTTCAACTCATCGGGCTGGAGCATGGCAGCTTCGGCAGCGTCACCCTGTTCGATGTCGAACTGACGACACTGAGCGTCGACCGGCTGAGCCTGATCTTCGGCTATATCTTCCTGATTGCCACGCTCCTCGGCATGATCTACGCGCTCCACGTGGGCGACTGGATGCAGCACGTCGCGGGGCTCGTATATGCCGGGAGCGCCATCGGCGCGGTATTCGCGGGCGACCTAGTGACGCTGTTCCTCTTCTGGGAAGGAACGGCGATCTCGTCGGTGTTTCTCATATGGGCCTCGCGGACCGAGCGCTCCATGGCGGCCGGCACGCGCTATCTGGTGGTGCAGGTGGGCTCCGGCGTTCTACTGCTGGCCGGGACGATGGTCCACTACGGCCAGACCGGCTCAACTGCCTTCAACAGCTTAGAGCTGGAATCGACCGCCGGGCTCCTGATCTTCCTGTCCTTCGGCATCAAATGCGCCTTCCCGTTCCTGCACAACTGGCTGCAGGACGCCTACCCCGAAGCGACCGTCACCGGCACGGTGATGCTCTCGGCCTTCACGACCAAGCTCGCGGTCTACTCTCTGGCACGCGGCTTCGCCGGGACCGAGATTCTGGTCCCGATCGGCGCGGCCATGACCGCCTTCCCGATCTTCTATGCGGTGATCGAGAACGACCTTCGCCGCGTCCTGTCCTATTCGCTGAACAACCAGCTCGGCTTCATGGTGGTGGGCATTGGCATCGGCACCGATCTCGCGGTCAGCGGGGCGGCGGCACATGCCTTCTGCCACATCCTCTATAAGGCGCTTCTTTTCATGTCGATGGGGGCGGTTCTGTTCCGGACCGGGACGGTGAAGGGGTCAGAACTCGGCGGACTCTACAAGACCATGCCGTGGACGACCGCGTTCTGCATCGTCGGAGCGGCCTCGATCTCGGCCTTCCCGCTGTTCTCGGGCTTCGTCTCGAAGTCGCTGATCATCTCGGCGGCGCTGAAGGGTGAATACTACTGGACCTGGCTGATCCTGCTCTTCGCCTCGGCCGGCGTGTTCCACCATTCGGGCATCAAGATCCCGTTCTTCGCCTTCTTCGCCCACGATTCCGGCCGCCGCCCCCCCGAGGCGCCGCTCAACATGCTGATCGCCATGGGCATCGCTGCGGCGCTTTGCATCGGCATCGGCGTGTTCCCGGGGCCGCTCTACGCGATCCTGCCCTACGACGTGACCTACCACGCCTACACGCTGGAGCATGTGGTTACCCAGCTGCAGCTCCTCATCTTCTCGGCCCTGGCCTTCACGGTCCTGATGCGCACGGGGCTCTACCCGCCCGAGCTTCGTTCGACCAATCTCGACTCCGACTGGATCTTGCGCAAGCCGCTGCCCTTCCTGGCACGCTGGGCCAGGGATTGGGGCGCGCTGTTGCGGGATTCGGTCGTCGCGCTGGGCCAGAGCGGCTTCAGCAGCATGATCGGCGCGCTTTCGCGTCATGGAGGGCCCGAGGGGGCATTGGCGCGCACAAGGCCCACCGGCTTCATGGCGTTGTGGATGACCCTGCTGCTGCTGATCTTCCTGGTCCTGTCCCTCTTCTGAGCGGGCAGGGCGAACAGGCACCGCCCGGCCGCCTGCTCCCTTGCGCGGCCGGGGCGCGCTTGCCAAAACAGTTGCGAACCGGAACCACGGAGCGAGCGATGCCGAACCCAGCCGACTGGGCCCAGAGCCTCGACCCAGACCGGCCGGTCCTAGTCACCGGGGCCGCCGGCTTCATCGGCTTTCATCTGGCCGAGCGGCTGCTGCGCGGCGGGGTGCCGGTGGTCGGGATCGACAACCTCAACCCGTATTACGATCCGAATCTGAAGGAGTCGCGCCTCAACCTGCTGCGCCAGTATCCCGGCTTCAGCTTCGAGAAGCTGGACCTCGCCGACCGGGGGGGCATGGCGGCGCTGTTCGACCGGCACGGCTTCCGCCACGTGATCAACCTCGCCGCGCAGGCCGGCGTCCGCCATTCGATCGAGAACCCGCACTCCTATGCCGAGGCGAATCTCACCGGCTTCCTCAACGTGATCGAGGAGTGCCGCCGGGCCGAGGTGAAGCATCTGGTCTACGCCTCGTCGAGCTCGGTCTATGGCGGCAACACCAAACTGCCCTTCTCGGTCCACGACAGCGTCGACCATCCGGTCAGCTTCTACGCCGCGACCAAGAAGGCGAACGAGCTGATGGCGCACAGCTACAGCCATCTCTACGGCATCCCGGCAACGGGCCTTCGCTTCTTCACCGTCTACGGCCCCTGGGGCCGGCCGGACCTAGCGATCTTCATCTTCACCAAGGCGATGCTCGAGGGAACGCCGATCAAGGTCTTCAACCACGGCAACATGCGGCGCGACTTCACCTATATCGACGACATCGTCGAGGGCGTGGCACGGCTGATCCCGATGGCCCCGGCCCCGAACCCGGACTTCGATGCCGCCCACCCCGACCCCGGCACCAGCTGGGCGCCGCACCGGGTCTACAACATCGGCGCCGCGCACCCCGAGAACCTGATGGACATGATCACCACCCTGGAGGAGATCACCGGGCGCGTCGCCGAGAAGGAGTTCCTCGGAATGCAGCCGGGGGATGTGCCCGCCACCTTCGCCGATGTCGCCGACCTCGAGGACACGGTCGGCTTCCGCCCGGCAACGCCGCTGCGCGAGGGCCTGGCGCGGTTCGTGACCTGGTTCCGGGACTACTACCGGATCTGATCCGAGGATGGGTTGGCACCCATCCTACAGCATCGATGCTCCCCGTAGGATGGGTGCCAACCCATCCTACTCCAGCCCCATCCGAGCCGCGACCCGCTGCCGGGCCAACCCGGCCTCCCGGTCCTCGACATGCAGCAACCCGCAGAGCTTGCGCATCAGGGCGCTTTCGTGCATCTCGCGCTCCCCGTCGGCATAGATGACCTCCCACACCGCCTCGATCACCGCGGTGCGCGCCTTGTAGGGGACCGCGTCCTTCACCGCGCGGGTGAAGCGCACCAGGTCGACCGCCGCCGCCTGCGCCGCCTCACCCTCGCCCCGCAGCGATGCCGCCTCCATCTTCGTGAGGCCGTAGCGGGCCCCCAGAACCCGCAGGATGCGCTCGGCCTCGTCCGCGTCATAGGTGCCGTCGGCATGCGCGGCCTCGACCAGCAGCGCCGCCAGCGCGACCCGCTCATCCGCCGGCGCCGGCGGCTGGTCGCTGCCGGAACTCATCAGTCTGCGCAACAAATCGATCATCGGCCGAATATAGGCCGGCGTGGCCGGCAAGGCGAGGGGGGATCACTGGAGCCGCGAGCTTGCTTTGGCGCACGAATTCAGGCTTTACATCACCGTCCACGCAGCACCGAGGATCATCTGATGACCCCCGCCCCGGCCAGAACCGTCGCCATCGGACCCGTGCGGCTCGCCAACACCCTGCCCATCGCCCTGATAGCCGGCCCCTGCCAGGCCGAGGGCGTCCAGCATTGCCTCGACATCGCCGGGCGGCTGGCGGAGTTCTGCGCCGCTCGCGGCATCGACTTCGTCTTCAAGGCCTCCTACGACAAGGCCAACCGCACGGCGCTGGAGAGCATCCGCGGGCTCGGGCTGGAGCACGGGCTCGACTGCCTCGCCGCAGTGCGCCGGCAGATCGGCTGCCCGGTGCTCACCGACGTGCACGAACCGGCCCACTGCGCCCCGGTGGCCGAGGTGGTCGACGCGCTGCAGATCCCAGCCTTCCTCTGCCGCCAGACCGACCTTCTGCTCGCCGCCGGTGCCACCGGCAAGACGGTCAACGTCAAGAAGGGCCAGTTCCTCGCCCCTTGGGACATGGCCAACGTCGCCGCCAAGATCGCCTCGACCGGCAATGGCAACGTCCTGCTCTGCGAGCGCGGCAGCAGCTTCGGCTACAACGCTCTGGTGGCCGACCTGCGCGCCCTGCCGATCATGGCCGAGACCGGCTACCCGGTGATCTTCGATGCCACCCATTCGGTGCAGCAGCCAGGCGGCCTCGGCGGCGCCTCCGGCGGCCAGCGGGCGTTCGCCCCGGTGCTGGCCCGCGCTGCGGCGGCGGTGGGGGTGGCCGGATTCTTCATCGAGAGCCATCCCGAGCCCGACAACGCCCCCTCCGACGGGCCGTGCATGGTCCCGATCGCCGAGATGGGCGCTCTTCTCGACACCCTCATGGAGTTCGACAGGGTGGCCAAGGCGCACCCGGTCACTCTCGCCTGACCGCAGCCGGAGGAGACCCCGATGACCTCCCCTATCCCCGTGCCAGAGGTCAGCGCGACCGGCTGGGACAGCCTCGCGCAGGCGATGATCAAACCCACCGGCTTTCGCGAATACGACCTGCGCTGGCGCTTCCCGGAGGAGATCAACCTGGCCGGCCTCCAGTCGCTGGGGCTGGGGCTGGCGACGCAGCTCTTCGAGGCCAGCCTGCCGCCGGTGGTTGCGGTCGGCAACAACGACTTCCGTGCCTATTTTCTCAGCGTCAAGCAGGCGCTGATGCTTGGACTGATCGAGGGCGGGGCCGAGGTCCGCGACATCGGGCTTGCCTTGAGTCCGACCGCCTATTTCGCCCAGTTCGACCTCGACGCCCAAGGCGTGGCGATGGTCACCGCCAGCCACAACCCCAATGGCTGGACCGGGGTCAAGGTCGGCATGCAGCGCCCGCGGACCCACGGCCCCGAGGAGATGGCGCGGCTGAAGCAGATCGTCCTCGGCGGCCTCGGCCGGCCGCGCCCGGGCGGGCGCTATGTCCGGGTCGAGGGTGTGTGCGAGCGCTACATCGCCGATCTGGTCGGCGATTTCCGCCTGTCGCGGCCGCTCAAAGTGATCTGCGCCACCGGCAACGGCACCGCCGGCGCCTTCGCCCCCGAGGTGCTGCGGCGGATCGGGGCCGAGGTGGTGCCGCTGCACACCGAGCCCGACCACAGCTTTCCCGCCTACAACCCCAATCCCGAGGCGCTGGAGATGCTGCACGACATGGCCCGGGCGCTGCGCGACAGCGGCGCCGACCTGGCCCTCGGCTTCGACGGCGACGGCGACCGCTGCGGGGTGGTCGACGACGAGGGCGAGGAGATCTTCGCCGACAAGATGGCGGTGATCCTGGCCCGCGACCTGATCGGGCTCTATCCCGGCGCCACCTTCGTCGTCGATGTCAAGTCGACGGGCCTCTTCGCCTCCGACCCGATCCTGACCGCCGGCGGCGCCAGGATCGACTACTGGAAAACCGGCTACAGCCACATGAAGCGCCGGGTGCAGGAGCTGGGCGCCCTAGCCGGGTTCGAGAAGTCTGGCCACTACTTCCTCGCCGGCCCGATCGGCCGCGGCTACGATTGCGGGCTGAGGGCGGCGGTCGAGTTCTGCAAGCTGCTCGAGCGAAATCCGGGCCGCAGCCTCTCCGACCTGAAGCGCGCCCTGCCCGAGAGCTGGACCAGCCCGACGATGTCGCCCTGGTGCCGGACGAGGAGAAATACGCCGTCGTCGAGCGTCTGACGGCGCGGCTGGCGGCGATGGCCGCTGCGGGCGAGCGGCTCGGCCCGCTCGCCATTGCTGATGTGGTTACCGTCAACGGCGCCCGAGTGATGCTGGAAGGCGGCGCCTGGGCGCTGGTGCGGGCCTCGTCGAACACCCCGAACCTGGTGGTGGTGTGCGAGAGCATGACCTCGGCGGCGGAGCTGCGCGCGATCTTCGCCGCCCTCGATACGGTGATCCGCACCGAGCCGGCGGTCGGGGACTACGATCAGACCCTGTGAGCGAGCGGTAGGGCGTACAGGCTGTACGCCCTACCGAGTCAGAGCTCCGCCGCCACCTGCCGCAGGTAGTCCGAGAAGTCGTCCTTCAGGTCCGGCCGCTGCAGGGCGAAGGCCACCGTCGCCTGCAGATACCCCGCCTTCGAGCCGCAATCGTAGCGCGTGCCCTTGAACCGGTAACCGTAGACCGGGGCGCCGGAGCGTGCCTCGGAGGCAATGGCGTCGGTGAGCTGGATCTCGCCGCCGGCGCCCTCCTTCATGTTGTTGAGGTCCTGCATAACCGACGGCGACAGGATATAGCGCCCGATCACCGCAGTGAACGAGGGCGCGACCTCCGGCTTCGGCTTCTCGACCAGCCCCTTGGCGCGGACCCGGTCGCCGAGGTCCTCGGCGATCTCCAGTGAGCCGTAGCTCGATATCTCCTCGGGCTTCACATCCATCGCCGCGACCATGCACCCTTCCCCGCCGGCGGCCTCGTAGGCATCAACCATCTGCTTCAGGCAGGAGACATCGCCGGCGATCACGTCGTCGGCCAGAAGCACCGCAAAAGGTGCGTCGCCGACCAGGTCGCGGGCGCACCAGACCGCATGGCCGAGGCCGAGCGCCTCCTGCTGGCGGACATAGGCGATCGCCCCGGAAGACATGGTCGAGTTGTGAACCTCGGCAAGCAGGTCGGCCTTGTCCGGGCTCGATAATTGCTGCTCGAGCAGCGGCGCGCTGTCGAAATAATCCTCCAGCGCGTTCTTGCCGCGGGCGGTAACAAAGATGAACTCGGTGATCCCCGCTGCGCGCGCCTCGTCGACCGCGTACTGGATCAGCGGTCGGTCAACCAGCGGAAGCATCTCCTTCGGAATCGATTTGGTCGCGGGCAGGAACCGGGTTCCAAGGCCGGCAACGGGAAACACGGCGTGGCGGATTTTCTTTTGCATATCTGGCTCCTGCTCTCGCTAGCCGATCTGTCTCGCGGCTGGAGGTCGGACCTTAGCACCACAGCCCAGCGGCAACAACGCGACGGTCAGACGCTGCCACGCTCGGTCAATACCTGTTCGATCCGCGGCACGTCCTCGGGGTTGTTCAGCTCCCAGAAACGGGCGCCGCGCGCATCGACCTCGACACAGAGGACATCCTCGCCGTTCTCCAGCAAGCGCAGTTGCTCCAGCCCCTCGCAACTCTCCAACGGGCCGGACGGCAGGGTGGCGTAGCGCTCGAGCGCAGCGGACCGGAACCCGTAGACGCCGACATGGAGGAAGACCGGCCCAACCCGGGAGCCGGGCAGCACGGCCTTCGAGAAATAGAGCGCCCGGCCGTCGCGGTCGAACACCGCCGTGGTGGCACCGACGCGACCCGCCTGGCGGTCGGCAAGCAGGCGCGCCACCGCCTCGGCGTCGCAGCGCAGCACCGGAGTGGCGACGCCGATCTCCGGGCGCGCCCGCAACGCGCCGACCAGGGCCTCGACGAACCAGGGCGGGGTCAGCGGCGCGTCGACCTGGAAGTTGACCACGATCTCCGGCGCGCCGCCCAGATTGGCCACCGCCTCGGCGCAGCGCTCGGTGCCGTTGGCGCAATCGGCCGAGGTCATCACCACCTCGGCGCCGAAACCGAGCGCTCTGGCCTTGATGCGGGCATCGTCGGTGGCGACCACCACTCGATCGACGCCAGAGACCTGGCAGGCGGCATCCCAGCAGCGCCGGATCAGGCTGCGCGCCCCGTCGCCGGCTCCGCGCACGGCCGCCAGCGCCTTGCCGGGAAAGCGGCTCGACCCATAGCGCGCGGGGATGACGATCCAGACGGCCACGCGCGCCCTTCAGGCCCCAGCTCGCAGCTCGGGCGGGCAGAGCTCGACACCTGGCGCCAGCGCCAGGAAGAACGGGTTTTCGAAGCCGGGCTTGCCATAGGTCAGCGGCCGATGATCGTCGAGGCGCAGCACCGTGCCGCCGGCCGCACGCAGGACGGCGTGGCCGGCAGCGGTATCCCACTCCATGGTGCGGCCGAGGCGAGGGTAAAGATCGGCCTCGCCGGCGGCGATCAGGCAGAACTTCAGCGACGAACCGCCGCTCCTGAAATCGGCCACCTGGTAGCGGGCGATGTAGTCGTCGGTCGCCTGGTCGCGGTGCGACTTCGAGGCGACGACCGTGAGCGAAGCGTTGTCCGGCGCCGCCACCCGGATCTGCCGCAGCGATCCCGGCACTGGTGCACCATCCGGTCCGACCGCCTTCTCCACCGCGCCGCCGGCCGCCCGGGTCCGGAATATGCGCCCGACGGCGGGGGCATAGACGACACCCATCACCGGCACGCCGTCCTCGATCAGCGCGATATTGACAGTGAACTCGCCGCGGCGCTGGACGAACTCCCGGGTCCCGTCCAGGGGATCGACCAGGAAGAACCGGCGCTCGCCGGTGTGGCGGTGGCTCTCCGCCCCTTCCTCGGTGACCGCAGGAATTTCCGGGAAAGCCTGCGCCAGCCCGTCGCCGATCAGGCGGTCGGCGGCGAGGTCCGCCTCGGTCACTGGGCTCGAGTCGGCCTTGGCGCGGGTGCCTAAATCCTCGCGTCCGTACACCGCCATGATCGCCCGCCCGGCGGCGAGCGAGAGATCGCGGATCACGGCTTCGATCTCGACGGTCTGGTCGCTCATCGGCAACGGGTCTCCCAAGGTATCGAACCGGAGGCGGATTCCCGCCTCATAGGCGGGACCGCCGCCGATTGATAGTGGCTGAATGGTTAACGCCCGATGACGGCGCCCGCTTGCCGCCGGTCAGTCGGCGCCTTGGCGCACGATGGTCGTGGTCGGGAACGGAATCTCGATGCCGCGCGCGTCGAAGGTCTCCTTGACCGTCTGCAGCATGTGGAATCGCAGCGCCCAGTAATCCGACGAGGCGCACTAGACCCGGATGGTGAAATCGACCGAGATGTCGCCGGGGTTGGTCACCGCGACGAAGGGCTCCGCGGGCTCGTTGCGGATCCGCTCCTCCCCGTCGATCACATCGCCCAGCGCCTGCTCCGCCGCCTTGAGATCGCTGCCGTAGGAAACCCCGAAGGTCAGATCGAGGCGGCGGGTGTCAAACGCCGAGAAATTAGTCACGGTGCTAGACCATACGTCGCCGTTCGGCACGATGGTCAGGATGTTGTCGGGGCTGATCAGACGCGTCGTGAACAGCGAGACCTCGTTCACCGTGCCGGAATGCCCGCCGGAGGTGACGAAATCGCCCACCTTGAACGGCCGGAACACCAGCAGCATCACCCCGGCGGCGAGGTTGGAGAGAGTCCCCTGCAAGGCCAGGCCGATCGCCAGGCCGGCGGCACCGACCAGGGCGATTAGCGAGGTTGTCTCGACCCCGAACTGGCCGAGCACAACGATCACCGTCACGGCGATGACGGCCCAGCGCGCCAGTGATCCGAGGAAGCTGAACAGTGTCACGTCGAGCTGCGGGTGCCTGCCCCCGAGATTGCGGATGACCCTGCCCACCCAGCCCGCGATGAAGAAGCCCGCGACCAGGATAATGATCGCGAACAGAATGTTCATGGCGTATGCGGCCCAGTCCATATCTTGTCCTCCGTTCTCACCTGCGGAACTGCGGCCATTGCGTCCGCCCGCAGTGATGTTGGTTCGTAATCGGCAACTCCTTACCAGAGAAGGCGCGGCTTGTCTGCCATCGGCTGCGCGCGTAAACAGGGCCCGATTTCCGCCGTCTGGAGCCAGCCGCGGAGCCGCCCATGCCTGCCCATCTCAGCCACGACCAACCGGATTTCGAAGCCCGTTTCGCGGCGCTGCTCAGCGCCAAACGCGAGGCCAGCGTCGATGTCGACCAAGCGGTGGCGGCGATCATCGCCGACGTGCAGGCGCGCGGCTCCGCGGCGGTGATCGAGCTGACCCGGCGCTTCGACCGGCTGGAGCTGACCGAGGCGACCCTCACCTTCTCGCCGGACGAGATCGACGCTGCCATCGCCACCGTCCCGGCCGCCGAGCGCGCGGCGCTGGAGCTCGCCGCCGAGCGCATCCGCGCCTACCACCGGCGCCAGCTGCCCGAGGATGTCGCGTGGGAAGACGCTGCCGGTGTCCGCCTCGGCTGGCGCTGGACCCCGGTCGACGCCGCCGGGCTCTACGTCCCCGGCGGGCTGGCGAGCTATCCATCCTCGGTGTTGATGAATGCCATCCCGGCCAAGGTCGCCGGGGTCGGGCGGTTGGTGATCTCAGCCCCCACCCCGGACGGCGTGGTCAACCCGCTGGTATTGCTGGCCGCCCGCCTCGCCGGGGTCGAGACCGTCTACCGCATCGGCGGCGCCCAGGCGATCGCCGCCATGGCCTACGGCGCCGGGCCGATCCGCCCGGTGGACAAGATCTGCGGCCCCGGCAACGCCTATGTCACCGCCGCCAAGCGCCGGGTGTTCGGCCAGGTCGGCATCGACATGATCGCCGGCCCCTCGGAGATCCTGGTCATCGCCGACAAGGACAATGACCCCGACTGGCTCGCCGTCGATCTGATGAGCCAGGCCGAGCATGACGAGAGCGCCCAGGCGATCCTGGTCACCGACGAAGCCGGCTTCGGCGCCGAGGTTGCCCGCTCGGTCGACCGCCTGCTGCAACGCCTGCAGCGGGCCGAGATCGCCGCGGCGAGCTGGCGCGAGTTCGGTGCCGTGATCGTCGCCCGCGACCTCGCTCACGCGGCCGAGCTCTGCAACCGGGTGGCGCCGGAGCATCTGGAGCTCTGCACCTCCGACCCCGAGGCGCTGGTTCCCCGGATCCGCCACGCCGGCGCCATTTTCCTCGGCGCCCACACCCCCGAGGCGATCGGCGACTACGTCGGCGGCCCGAATCACGTGCTGCCAACGGCGCGCTCGGCCCGGTTCTCGTCCGGCCTCTCGGTGCTCGATTTCATGAAACGGACGACGCTGGCGCGGGTCTCGCCTGCCGGCATGGCGGCGATCGGCCAAGCGGCCGAGACACTGGCAATCTCCGAGGGGCTGGAGGCGCACGGCCTCTCGGTGCGCCGCCGGCTCGATGCTCTGGAGGAGAAGGCATGACCGGTTTCGCCGCCACCGACCGACTGGCCAAGGTGAGTCTGAAGGAGGAACGCCCGCGGACGCGCACGCCGGAGATCCATCAGGAGCTGGACATCGCCCTCTACGACCTCACCGAGACGAACCAGTTCCGCATCGCACCGCGCGAGGGCGACAAGGTGCCGCCCGGCCCCTATCACCTCGGCATCGGCATGGCCGAGCGGATGCTAGTTCTCGACGTCACCACCGAGGACGGCTCCCAGGCGGCCGAGCTGCGCCTGTCGCTGTTGCCGCTCAGGGGCGTGATCAAGGACTACTTCGCCGTCTGCGAGAGCTACTTCGACGCCGTCAAGCGCCTGCCGGCGTCGCAGATCGAGGCCATCGATATGGGCCGGCGCGGCCTGCACGAGGAAGGCGCCCGCATCCTCGAAGAGCGCCTGGACGGCAAGTTCGAGATCGACCACGACACTGCCCGGCGCCTGTTCACCGTGGTTTGCGCCCTCCAGTTCAGGGTCTGAGAGGGTGATGCGCCGCCCGCTCCCCGGCTCGGTGCTGTTCTGCTGCGACCACAATGCGGTGCGCTCGCCGCTGGCCGAGGGGCTGATGAAGAAGCTGCACGGGCGCAACGTGTTCGTGCAGTCGGCGGGGGCGTATCACGATCTCAAGGTCGACCCGTTCATGGTCGCGGTCGCCAGGGAGATCGGCGTCGACATCTCGCGCCACCAGCCGAAGAGCTTCGACGAGATGGAGCAGTGGGGCGACGATCTCGGCGCCTTCGACATGATCGTGGCGCTGTCGCCGGCGGCCCAGCACCGGGCGCTGGAATACACCCAGCACCTCTCCGTCGAGGTGCTCTACTGGCCGACCCTCGACGCCACCGGCATCGGCGACCGGCGCGAGCAGAAACTCGACGCCTACCGCCAGGCCCGCGACCAGATCCTGAAGTCGATCATTGCGACCTTTGGGCCGGGCGAGGCGGATGCGGGTGTTGACGCTTGAAAATACCTTGCTCCCGGTTCATGTTCCGCCGCAGACCGCTGCCCGGCATGGAGTCGATGGGCAACGATAAGAAAACGGAGACGGCATGGCCAAGGAAGAGACGCTTGAATTCCCCGGGGTCGTGACCGAGCTGCTGCCCAACGCGACATTCCGGGTCAAGCTCGAGAACGGCCATGAGATCATCGCCCATACCGCCGGCAAGATGCGCAAGAACCGCATCCGGGTCCTGGCCGGCGACAAGGTGCAGGTCGAGATGACCCCCTACGACCTGACCAAGGGGCGCATCACCTACCGCTTCAAGTAAGTGCGGCTGATCCTCGGTTCCGCCTCACCACGACGCCTGGCGCTCCTAGCCCAGATCGGCGTGGTGCCGGACGAGGTGCGCGCCGCGGAGATCGACGAGACCCCCGCCAAGGGCGAGCTGCCCCGCACCTATGTCGAGCGCGTGGCGCGGGAGAAAGCACTGGCGCTCGTTGCCGATCCGGGCGAGCTGATTCTCACCGCAGACACCGAGGTCTCCGCCGGCCGCCGAATCCTCGGCAAGCCACGTGACGAGGCCGAGGCAGTCCGGTTCCTGCTCCTGCTCTCCGGCCGCCGCCACCGGGTGACGACGGCGATCTGCCTGAGGCTCGGCGCGCGCGAATGGCTGCGACGGGTCGAGACGGTGGTGAAGTTCAAGCGGCTCTCGGATGCCGAGATCTCGGCCTATATCCGTTCCGGCGAATGGCGCGGCAAGGCCGGTGGCTATGCCATCCAGGGCCTAGCAGGCGCCTTCATCCCCGAGATCCACGGCAGCTACACCAACGTGGTCGGCCTGCCGCAGGCCGAGACGGCGCGGTTGCTGCCAAGGGCGGGGTATCCGGTGAGCTACGAGAGGGTGGAGTGATGGACGCGTGGCTCCTCCCGACCGGTCCTGCTCTGAACGGAGCATCGCGCCCGCCAGGGGGCGGGCGGGCGCGATGCGGGGCTGACGCCCCGCGACCACATGGCAGCGTGGTGCCACCCATGAAGGGCCGGGTCATCCTGATCGACATGCCCAAGGACCACGCCAGCCAGGCCGCGCTTCTCGTCGACGGCCGTCTGGAGGACTTGCTGCTCGACCTGCCGAAGAGCGACACCACCCCTGCCCCCGGCGAGATCTACTGGGCCAAGGTCGACCGGCTGGCGCCAAAGATCGGCGGCACCTTCGTCAGGCTGACCCCCGACCACATGGGGTTCCTGCGCGAAGCGAAGGGGTTGAAGGAAGGCCAGGGTGTAATCGTCCAAGTCTCCGCTTACGCCGAGACCGGCAAGGCGGCGCCGGTCACGGCCCGCATCCTCTACAAGGCCAAGCTGGCGATCCACACTCCAGCGGCGCCCGGCATCAATGTCTCGCGCCAGATTCGGGATTTGGACGAGCGTGCCCGGCTAGCCGAATGCGCCGGGGCACACATCGCCGAGCAAGCCACCGATACGGACAGGGGCGACAACTACACCTGGGAGGACTCCGGGCTTATACTGCGCAGTGCCGCCGAAGGCGCGGCGGAGGAGGCGATTGCGGAAGACATCTCGGGCATCCTCACAGCCCGCTATTGCGCCGAGCGCCAGACGGCAGAACCACCGCCGCTTCGCCACCCCATCGCCATGGCGTTCTCCGCCGAAAAGACCGCGCTACGCGAATGGGACGGCGAGATCGAACGATCCTCCGACCTCTTCGACCACTACAGCGTCTGGGACGAGATCGAGAAGCTGAAATCGCCCCGCGTCGACCTGCCCTCGGGCGGCTGGATGGCGATCGAGCCGACTCGCGCCATGGTCACCGTCGACGTCAACACCGCCGGTGAGTTCGGCGGCGGTGCGCCGCTGACCGCCAATCTGGAGGCGGCCAAGGAGCTGCCCCGCCAGCTGCGCCTGCGCGGCCTCGGCGGCCAGATCGTCATCGACTTCGCCCCCCCGCCGAAGAAGGACCGCCGCCGCATCGAGGACGCGCTCAAGACCGCCTTACGCCGCGACACCGTCGACACCACCCTCGCCGGCTGGACGCCGCTCGGCCATTTCGAACTCCAGCACAAGCGCGAGCGCCGGCCACTCAGCGAATTGCTCGGCTGAGAGTCACTCCGCCGCCATCGAGCGCACCTAGGGCGCGGCCGCCGCCGGCTCCTCCGGTTCGGGGCTGAGCCAACGGACGATGCCCCTGAGATCCTCCAGGATCATGTAGAGGCAGGGGATCAGGAACAGCACCACCACCGTCGCGAACACGATGCCGTAGCCGAGCGACACCGCCATCGGGATCAGGAACTTGGCCTGGCGCGAGGTCTCGAAGATCATCGGCGCCAGCCCGCCGAAGGTGGTCATGGTGGTCAGCAGGATTGGCCGGAAGCGGCGCATCCCGGCCCGCCAGATCGCATCGAAAGCCGTCGCTCCCGCCGCCCGCGCCTTGTTGGCGTAGTCGATCACCACCAGCGCGGCGTTGATCACCACGCCGCTGAGCGCGATGATCCCGAACACCGAGATGATTGACAGTGACATGCCCATGATCAGGTGCCCCAGCACCGCCCCTGCGAAGCCGAACGGGATCGCCGTCATCACCACCGCCGGCTGGACGTAGGAGCGGAACGGAATCGCCAGCAGGCCATAGATGATCAGAAGTGCCAGCGGGATCGAGAACCGCATGAAGGTCTGCATGGTGTCGCGCTGGGTCGCCTGCCGCCCCTCCTGCGAGTAGCCGAGTCCGGGGTAATCCTCCTGCAGCCGCGGCAGCACGTCGGCGGTGACAGCCGCCAGGATCTTGTTGGTCTCGTCCGCCGGCTCGACATTGGCGGTCACGGTGACGATGCGCTGGCCTTCCTCGCGGCCGATCACCGCGTCGGCGCGGCTGCGCTCGACCGTAGCGACCTCGTAGAGCGGCACCTCGCCGCCGTCCGGGGTGCGGATCAGCAGGATCTCGATATCGGCCTCCGAGCGTCGCTCGGTTTCCGGCAGGCGCACGCGGACGCTGACCTCGTTGCGGCCGTCCTGTTGGGCCAGGGCCTCGACCCCGAAGAACGCCGCCCGCACCTGGCGGGCGACCTCGTCCGAGGTCAGGCCGAGGCTACGCCCCGCCTCGGTCAGCCCGAACTCGAGTTGCGTTTTGCCCGGGGTGAAGCCGTCGTCGGGGTCGCGGATCGGCCCGAACTCGCCGAGCCGCTCGGCCAAGGCGTTCGCGGCCGCCGAGAGCACGTCGATATCGGAATGCGACAGCCGGATCTCGACCCCCCAGCCACCGCCCGGCCCTCCGAACGACGACTCGTAGCGGATCGAGCGCGCCTCCGCGAGCGTCCCTGCCACCTTGCGCCACTTCGCGGTGAATTCCGAGGTGGGGATCGGGCGGATTTCGGGCGGTTGCAGGAAAGCTTCAACGGTGATCCTGGTGTCGTTGACGAGGGCGTCTACGCCGGCTCCCAGCCGTTCGCCGCCATTCTCGGCGACGACCCGCTGCGCGGCCGCAATCATATGGTCGCGCACCGCGAGCGTTGTCTCCAGCGGCGTGCCTACCGGCATGGTCACGGTTGCGCGGGAGTAGTCGCGCGGAATCGACGGGAACAGCCCCCAGCCCATACGCCCGGTCAGCGGCCAGGCGAGCGTGACAGCAAGCGCAGCCAGCATCAGCGCAACCGTCGCATAGCGCCAGCTGATGGAGATGCGCAGCAGCGGTCCATAGATGCGGTGGATGAAAGATGAAAGACCGTGGGTGAAACCCTGCTGAACCCTGATCAGCAGGTTGGCCCGCTTGTTGGGGTCGCGTCGTTTCACCCCGGCCAGATGCGCCGGCAGGACGAACAGCGCCTCGACCCAGCTCAGCACGAAGGCAGTGGAGACGACGATCGGGATCACCAGCCAGAACTTGCCGAACACGCCTGGCACCAGCGCCAGCGGGATGAAGGCAACGATGTTGGTGAGGATCGAGAAGCTCAGCGGCACGGCGATGTCGCGCGCGCCCTGGATCGCCGCGTCGATCCGGCTCATGCCGCGTTCGAGATACTCGTAGATGTTCTCGCCGGCGACGATGGCATCATCCACCACGATTCCCAGCGCCAGAATGAAGGCGAACATCGACACCAGATTGATCGACGCGCCGAAGTAAGGAATGAACAGCAAGGTGCCGAGGAAGGCAGTCGGGATCCCGACCGCGACCCAGAAGGCGAGCTTGTATTCGAGGAACAGGCTGAGCACCAACAGCACCAGCAGGAGCCCAAGGACTCCGTTCTTCAGCAACAGGTGCATGCGGTCGCGGTAGTATTCAGAGCGGTCATTCAGGGTCACGACGTCGATGGCCTCGGGCAAGGTCGCCATCGCGCCGGGCAATGCCCGCTTCACCGCGTCCGAGACGGTGATCGGCGTCTCGGCGCCGACGCGGAAGACATTGAGCCTGATCGAGGGCTTGCCGTCGAAGGTCGAGACGATGTTGCTGTCGGCGAAACCCGGACGCACCTCGGCGATGTCGCCGAGCCGGAGCACCGTCCCGCGCCGGTCGGCGATCAGCGGGATCGAGGCGAATTCGAGCGCCGCGTCGCGGCGGTCTGCGAGTCTCAGCAGGAGATCGCCGCCGCGCGTCTCCAGCGTGCCGCCGGAGCGGTCGAGCGCCGCCTCGCGGATGGTCGCGGCGACGCCGGTCAGGGTCAGCCCGTAGGCGCGCAGGGCGACACGGGAGATCTCGACATGAATCTCCATGTCGCGGCTGCCGACGAGGTCGATCTGGCTGATTTCCGGTCGCTGCAGCAGGATGTTGCGCACATGCTCCGCCGCCATCCTGAGCGACCGGTCGTCGACGCCGCCATAGAGGTGCAGCTCCACCACCTCGCGTCGCCGAGCGTCGAGGGTCACCTGCGGCTCCTCGGCATCCTCGGGGAAGGTGGTCACCCGGTCCACCGCCTGCTGGATATCGTTATAGACCAGTCGCCGGTCGCGGTCCGTCGACAGCTCGTTGACGATGCTGGCGCGGCCTTCGAAGGCAGTGGCGACGATCTTGTCGATTCCCTGCACTGCCCGCAGCTCTTCCTCGACCGCCAAGATGACCGACTGCTCGACCTCCTCCGGCGTGGCCCCCGGCAGCTCGATCGCGACCGTGACCGTGTCGCGCTCGGTATAGGGCAGGTATTCCTGCTTGATCTTGGTGGACATGAAGATACCGCCCAAGATCAGCACCAGCATCAGCAGGTTGGCAGCCACCGAATGACGCGCCATCCAGGCTATCGGACCGGCCGAGCGCAGGCGCACACTCACTGCTCCGCCTCCTTCGCGGTCTCCTCGGCGAGGCGGAGCTTCATGCCCGGCGCCACCACCGCGAGCTGGGTCGTGATCACCCGGTCGCCGGCCTCCAGCCCGTCGCTGACCAGAACCTGTTTGGCGCCGCGCCAGGCGATCTCGACCGGGCGGACCTCGAGCCGGTTATCCGGCGTCATCACCCAGACCATGTCGTGATCGCGCAGATAGGCGCGGTCGAGGGCGACCGCGTTCTCCACCGCCCGGCCCTCGCTCACCGCCCTGAGAAAGCTGCCGAGCAAGAGCCGCGGCTTGCCCCGGTTCTCCGGCCGGCGCGCCAGCGGGTCGTCGATGGCGACCACCAGCTCTGCCATTCGCCCAGCCTCGCTCAGACCCGCCGTCAGCCGCTCGACGGTTCCCTCGCGGTAACTGCCCTCGGGCCAGACGCCGAGCTGGGTCAGCCGCACGGTCTGCCCGGACCGCTGATTGACCCAGTCGAGCGCCGAGACCGGCACCGCAACCACCACGTGGAAGCGGTCGGCAGCGACCAGCGTGGCCGAGACCGAGCCGACGGTCAGCATGGTGCCGAGCGCCAACTCCTCTTCGATGATCAGGGCATCGAACGGCGCCTCGATCACCGCGTGGGAGCGCTCGACCAGGGCTCGCTCGCGCGCCGCCTCGGCCGCCGCCAGCTCGGCTTGCAGCTCGGCCATCTGCGGCGCCCGTAGCACCAGTTGCCGCTGGCTCTCGCTGAGTTCGCCCGGCAGCCGGCGCAGGTCGCGCTTGGCCCGCTCCTGCTGGCCCTGCTCGATGGCGATCCGGGCCTCGATCTGGCGGATCTCCGAGTCCGCCTGGGCGACGGCGAGGCGCAGCTCGCGGTCGTCGATGCGGACCATTTCCTCGCCGGCGAGCACCAGCCCGCCCGGCGTCAACCGCTCGTTCAACGCGACCACACTGCCACTGACCTCCGGGCGCACGACCAGGGTGCGCGCCGCAGTCACCTCGCCCCAGGCTTCGATCGTCGGACCCCGGGTCGCGGGCTGAACCTCGATCACCTCGACCAGGCGCGGCACCCGCGGCCGCTCCTCGCGAACGGCGACCGGGGCTCTGAGGTAGAGCTTCCAGGCAATCATTGCCGCGACGGCGAGAACCGCTAACGGCACCAGCGCCTTGACGATCAGGGTGACGACGCGCCGCCACAGCGGAATCCGCCTCGCGCTCGGCTCGAGCCGCAGCTCAACCTCTTCCAATGGCTTCGTCGGGGCGGTCAACGGGTTGACACCTCTCCGTTCCGCTCTGCGCACAAGCGGGGGGTATGAGCCGGGCGCAATCCGGAATCGCCCTCCCAGGCACAGCCGGGGTTTCGCGCCACCTGCAGAGCCAGTATAACGCAATAGCGCCGGATTTCCGTTTTTCATACGGAAATCGGAACCGCGCCGAGGCTGGAGGGACCCGCAAGTACCGAACGATGGCGCAGCGAAACCGAGACGTCCCGCGACCTGCCCGATCTGCGGCAAGGCGGCGGCGGCGGCGTGGCGGCCGTTCTGCTCCAAGCGCTGCGCCGACGTCGATCTCGGCCGCTGGCTGACCGGGAGCTACGCCATTCCGGGCAAGCCGGCAGAAGAACAGGGGGCCGCCGAGCGGCCGGACGAGGACTGACGCGGCTGCCGCTGCGGCCGGGTCTCCAGTCCCTCGGCCCGGCGGGCCGCCACGCGCAGCTCCTCGCTCCCGGCTCTTTCCGCCATTGCCGCCGCCGCCTCGCGCCCGGACGAGCGCGCCAGCCGCTGCCGGATCGTCTCCGCGTCCACCTCCAGCACCGCCGTGCGATCCTCCCCGGCGCGGGCGCGGCAGGCATCGATCTCGGCCAGCACCGAAGCCAGCCGGACCTTCTCGGCGGTGACCGCCACGCCAAGGAGGCGGCGCAGGCGCGACAGGGCCGCCGATTTCATCGCGTGGCCTCCATCCGGTTACGCGCCGCCATAGGCTCTCCTCCGCGCTCGGCGCCGCATCTCCTCGACGAAGATGATCGCCGCGGCCACCGCCTAGTAGTGCTTCGGTCTGATTTCCTGGCTGATCTCGACCAGGCCGTTAATCGAGCGGGCGGTGGCCGGATCCTCCCGCACCGGCACCCGCGCCTCCTCGGCCCGGGCGTGGATTGCCAGCGCAATCTCGTCGACCCCCTTGGCGATGCAGATCGGCGCCGAGCCGTCTTGGCGGCGCCATTTCAGCGCCACCGCGTAGTGGGTCGGGTTGGTCAGCACCACATCCGCGTCGGGCACGGCCATCAACATGCGGTTGTTGGCGATCTGCCGGGCCCGCTCGCGACGCTGCAACTTGATGAACGGATCGCCTTCGGCCTGCTTGCCCTCATCCTTGAGCTCCTGATGCGTCATGCGCATCCGCCGCAGATGGTCGAGCCGCTGCCAGAACAGATCGAAGAAAGCGAGCGCCCCGGCGACAAGCAGCACCCCGGTGATGATCATGCGGAACTGGTGCTCGAACAGCTGGCCGATGAAGAGCGCCTCGAGCCGGCTGTACTGACCGAGCCGGTCGGCCTCGCCCCAAACGACGATGCCGAGCACCGCTACCAGGGCGCCGAGCTTGACCGTGCTCTTGGCGAACTCGACCAGGCCGCGCAGGCCGTACTTGTTCTTCGCGTTCTCGATCGGGTCGAGCCGCGACAGCTTCGGGAGCGCGCGCAACGGGACGAAGACAATGCCCTGCTGGGCGACGAGCAGGGCGACAATCACCACCGCCGGCGCCCGGCGACGCCAGCTGGCGGGCAAGGTCCTGGGGCCGGTCGAGGAAAGGGAGCAGGGTCCGGCCGAGATGCCCCGCCGCCCAGCCGCCGCCGAGCAGCATCGCGGCACCGAACCCGACATAGGCGGCGAAGGTCTGTGCATCCTGCGAGCGTAGCAGTTCGCCCTGCTCGCGCGCCTTCTCCAACCGCCGCGGGGTGGCTTCGTGTTGCTTCTCGCCGGCGCTCTCGTTCTCGCCACTCACGGTCCGGCCCCCGTGAATCCAGCGAGCGGATCGGTCAGCACCCGGCCGAGCGCCTCGCCCTAGCGGGCTAAGACCTCAGGCACCACGATGTAGAGGGTCACCACCCCCAGCCAAACCAGCAGCGGCACCCCAACCAACATTACCAGCAGCTGTGGCATCGCCCGGCTGAGCGCACCGAGCGCCAGGTTGTAGACGAAGCCGACGGCAATGAACGGCAATGCCAGCGACAGGCCGAAGGCGAAGACCTCGGCGACCCGGGCAATCGACCATTCCGCCACGGCCTCGCCGCCGACCAGCTCGCCGAAGGGCAGCGTCCGGTACAGCCCGGCCAGGCCGATGATCAGGCCGGCCACCGCCTCGGCCAGGATCGCCAGGCCGAGCGCGGCGACTGTGTCGGGCGAGTGCTCGACCATCGGCGCGATGATCGGCGCCAGCAGCAGGGCGAGCGCCAACGCCGCCCCGAGGCGAATCCGCACCGGCACCGCCCGCTCGCCGAGGCCCGGCAGCAGAAACAGCGCCGCGCCGATGCGGGTGAAGACTCCGGCGGCGACGAAGGCGAGGATGCCGGCGATCTCGAACAGCGGCGCCAGGACGTCCATCAGCGGCCCCCGCTCATGCGGTCCCGACCAGCGACAGTGCGGTGCGGTTGCCGATCTCCTCGAACGACAGCACCGGGTTCTGGATCCCCTTGGCTTCCAGCACGTTGCGCACGAAACGCCGGCGCCGGGCCGCGGTCGCCACCGCCGGGTAGACACCCTGCCGGGCGGCGGTGCCGAGCACCCCGTTGACCGAACGGGCCAGCCGGTTGAACTCCTCCGGCGGCAGCACGATGTCCGGGTGGCCGTCTTGGTCGCGCTCGTGCTCGGCGAACAGTGCCTCCCAGTGCGGCGCCAGCTGCACCAGCGGCAGGTTGCCCCGCCTGTCGCAGAGCCGGGCGACGATGTGAAAGGCGATGCGGCGGCGGACATGCTCGGCGATCTGCTCCGCCGGCAGGCTGGCACCGCGCCCCTCCGCTGTCGCCTCCAGGATCAGCGGCAGGTTGCGCACCGAGACCCGCTCCTCCAGAAACAGCCGCAGCACCGTCTGCAGCAGGTCGTAGGCCACCTTGTCGGGGATGAACTCGTCCAACAGCCGACGGTTTGCCTCGGCCCGCGCCGGGTCGGAGGGGCGGGCGAACTCGTCGAGCAGTCTGCGCAGGGCGCGGCGGGTGAACAGGCGGCCGAAATTCGCCTTCACCATCTCCAGGAGGTGGGTGGCGATGACCTCGCCCGGCGCGATCACCGGCAGGCCGAGCGCCGCCGCGTCCTCCTGGCGCGCGGTCGGCACCCAGCGGGCCGGCGCGCCATAGACCGGCTCGGCGACGTCCTCGCCCGGCACGTCCAGCGGCACGTCCTCGCGGGTCAGCACCAGCACATGGCCGGGCCGCAGCACCGCCTCGGTGACGTCGATGCCCTGGATGCGAATGGCGTAACGGCCGGCGTCGACCAGGGGGTCGTCGGTCAGCCGCACCTCGGGCATCACCACGCCGAACTCGGAGGCGATATGGCGGCGCATGTTGACGATCCGCTTCTCCAGCCCGACAGTCGGGTCGAGCACAGAGGCAATCAGGTCGGGGGCAAAGCGGACATGGATCTCATCGACGTCAAGCAGGTCGCCGAGCGAGCGCTTCGGCGCGGCATCGGCTTCGCCCGCTCCCGGCTCTGGCTTCAGCCCGGCCTCGACCCGGAGCGCCTCGATCCGCACCGACAGCGCGGCCGCCACGCCCAGCCCGGTGGCACCAACCATGAAGGGGACGAAGGGCAGTCCGGGGAAGAAGGCGAACAGCGCCATCAGCCCGGCGACCGTGGCCAGCGCCCCGGGGTAGCCCCCGAGCTGGTCGAGCAGCGCCCGGTCCGCCGATCCGGTCACACCGCCCTTGGAGAGCAGCAGCGCCGCCGCGATCGAAGTGATGACGCTGGGAATCTGGCTCACCAGCCCGTCGCCGACGGTCAGGATCGAGTAGGTCTCGATCGCGGTCGAGAAGCTCATGTCGTGGACGCCGATGCCGATCGCCAGGCCGACGACCAGGTTCAACAGCGTGATCAGCAGGCCCGCGATGGCGTCGCCCTTGACGAATTTCGACGCACCGTCGAGCGAGCCGAAGAAGGTGGTCTCCTCCTGCTCGATCCGGCGGCGCTCCTTCGCCTCGTGATGAGTGATCGCGCCGGCGGCGCCGTCTGATACCAGCCGCCCTAGTTATTGACCGCTTCCCGGTTTCGTGTGGTGATCGACGCGACGGCGGCCCTGTCTTGGGCGAAGAAGTTCCAGGCGTCGCAGCATTTGTCGACGATGTCGTCGTAGTCGTCGAAGAGGGTGATCGCGAGCTTGTTGCCGCGCAGATACTGCCAGATATTCTCGA
>Ga0209255_1000006_pt1 | contig 33137 bp, 28 predicted proteins | sample WorMetvaBAHAMAS2_FD_187394 | JGI IMG/M metagenome (GOLD analysis project Ga0209255, IMG submission 187394) | Marine gutless worms symbiont microbial communities from Max Planck institute for Marine Microbiology, Germany - Olavius vacuus... | ecosystem: Host-associated > Annelida > Digestive...
TGCGGTCCACCCCCTCCAACGCCAGCGCAATCGCCAGCATCCGGCGCGCCGCCCGGCCGTCCTTCGACCGACCAGCCGCTGCCCGCAGCGCTGCCGGCGTCAGGTCCCGTCGCGTCATCTCGACTGCACCTGCCATGCCTGCCCCCTTCGTTGCACGACGCAGTGAGTCACAGTTCCCGCAACTTGCGAATCCCCAATCGCGAGTCAGCCAAAAGGGCGCCCGGTATGAATCGATGGCCAGCTGCTTGCCCGGCATGCCGTCGAGGGCAAACCGGGCGCCTTCGACCCCGAGCCAGAGCCCCGGCATGACCCGTGCATCGAGCCCGCCGGCGGCCTGCTCCACGGTGGCGCCGTTGAACTGGTCGACATACTGGGCGAAGCCGGCCACTGTCATCGGTTCGAGCCGTTGATCGAAGGGGTGGAGCGGCTTCAGGCTGCGGGTGTATGCGCCACGCAGGGCGATGTCGTCGGTCACGTTGATTCTAGCGCCGAGCTTCGGGTTCACTTCGGTCGAATCGCGCCCTCCGGAGATGCCGTCGTCATAGGTGTCGACGCTGAGCCCGCCTGTGATCTCGATACTGGACACGAAATCGATCTCCGCGAGTCGCAGTGTTCCGTAGCCGTAGACGTTCAGGTGCTCCGCATCGTGCTTCTCGACCGGTCCGGCCAAGATAAATGGATCGAACGGCGGCGGGAGCAGGATGGTGATGGTTGATTGCTGGCGGTTCTCGAGCCGGTCAGAGGCCAGTCCCGCGACAGTCGTCAGATTTCCGAACCGGCCGACATGCTGGGCCTGCAGGCTATGTCCGTCACCGGCGTACTCCGTCTCCGTTACCGCGCCGAATTGCGGCAGCTTGCTGTACTCCTCCTGATCGACACAGGTCAGCAGCCCGACCAGATCGTGATCAGCGCCGATCTCGGCGTGGAAGCCGACCCGCGCCAAGTCGCGCTTTACGGTGCTCTTGAACCCGGGGGAGTCGCTCTCGAGGTCGAACTCCAGCGTCCGGTCGCCGGCATTGGTCTCGCGGTAGCGTTACTCGCCGAAGAGGTCGAGCCAAGGCAGGAGCTGTGCCTTGGCCTGGACGCTGACCACGTCATGCTCGACAGTGTCGTTGGAGCGGTAGCCGTCGGTCTCGTAGTGGAACTGGCCGACGCCGAGCGAGAAGCCGCCATACAGCGCGGAGACCGAGACCTCGTCGCCGAGGGTATGCTGAGTCCCGCCGAAGCCCGAGCCATAGGCCCGGATACCGTCGCTGTCGAAGAACGGCGCGAACTCGGCGAAGGTGGCGCGGGCAGCGCCCTGGGTCTCCAGCAGCGCAAGATCGGATTCCGACCGCTGCGGGCGGATCATGGTCTTGCCGGGAGGGTCGTAGACCTGGGCCTGGAGGATGGCGCTGGTGCGTGCGATCTCGCGGCCCGGGTGGTCGCCGAGCGCGTCCGAGAGCAGGGAATGCGCCGCCGGGTTGGTCGGGTCGTCCGGGTCGCGCGCCTTGGCCTCCTCGAACTGGCTTGCCGCCTTGCGCGCCTGCCCCTCGGCCGCATAGGCGCGGCCAAGCCAGGTCCGCAGGCTGGCGCGCCGGGGGTCGAGCGCTGCGGCCAACTCCAACTCGCGCCGCCCGCTTGCCACGTCGCCGGCGCGGATCTTCGCCAATCCGAGGCCCAGGCGCGGCAGCGGCGCCTCGCTGTCGCGGGCGATGCCTTGCTCGAAGGCTGCGATGGCCGACCGGCGCCGGTTGGCCGCCAGCAGTGCTAGTCCCTCGACCCCGCGGCTGAGCGCGGTGTGGCCGTCCTCTGGAATCGCCGCCAGGGCATTGACGGCGCTGGTGCGATCGCCCTCGGTCAGCAGCAGTTCCGCCAGCCGGGCGCGGGCATTGGTGTCGGCCGGATCAGCTTCGACCGCTCGCTCGGCAAACTGGCGGGCGGCCGCCACCTGGCCCTGGGCCTGCAGCGCGTAGCTCTGCGCCACATGGGCAGCCGCCAGAGCCGGGTCGGCGGCCACCGCCCGGGTAGCGAGGTCCGCGCCTTCGTCGGTCCGGTTGCGCAGCACCGCCACCACCGCGCGCAGCGACAGCGAGGCGGCGTCTTCGTGCCCGGCAAGCAGCTCCTCGGCGCCGTCAGGGTCACCGGCAGCGAGCCGGGCCGCCGCCTGCCGGGCTGCAGCAGGTGCTCCGGACCCCAGCACCGGCGGGAAATGGATCGCCCAGTCCGCCGCCCCGGCCGGATCGGCGACGAGGTTGCGGAACTTCGCCGGCACGTTCGCCGCCGAGGCCAGAGTCAGCGCGAAGTTCTGGCTGACGAACCCGGCCTGGCCTGCTTCAAGGCTGACGCTCTCCTGTTCGTCCAGTCGCGCGGTCAGGGTGACATCGCCCTCCTGCACCACGAACAAACTGTCGGCCAGCGGCCCGTCCACCGCGATGACCGCCTCGGTGCCATCGATGCCGGCGTTGGCGTGCTGGGTGCGGACGCTGAAGAACTGGCGCACCGAGCTAAGGAAGCGCATAACGCCGGACAGCATCTCGACATTGGCTTCGCTGTCGTCCGCCGCCGGCAACTTCAGGCTGGAACTGCGGCTCAGCCCGACCGTCGTGTCGAGGGCCGCGAAGCGCAGCTCGACCCGACGGTCGGCGCAGGTGGCGATGCCGTCGCCCGGACATAGCGGCGTGCCGACCGCAATCGGAACGGTCCCGCCGGCCGCCGAACGCGCATCGACGGCGCCGCCGAGAGTGACGATGGTGGCGACGAAAGCGTGGCCACCGGGGCACCCTTCCCGCTCAGGTGCCGCAACGGCGGGTGCAACAGCACCGGACGCGACGGCGGCTACAACCACGCATCCTGCAATGTTACGGAATCTCACGCCTGCGGTCTCGCCCAGCCCCGCAATGCGGGGATAAATGAACTCAAAGCGATTCTTTTCCGACTATGACAGCAAACTTTCGACCTAGCTTCGCAAGATGGCAACCCCTGTTGCTATCCGTTTCCCGCGCAGCGGGACCGCCCCTAGGTCCTCGAACCTGTCCGATGGGAACTCGCTCATCGCGCAAGTGACATGGCTGACCAGAATCACGTTGCCGGCGCCGCTGTCGATTTCCTTGCCATATTGCTGCAGCCGGGCGGCAACATTCACTGTATCTCCGAGCACCTTGTAGTTGAACCTGTGGCGGGCGCCGACATCGCCGGTTGCGGTCATTCCGGTGTTTATTCCGATCCTCAGACGCAGTGTCACCTCGCCGCCATCGACGGTCGATCTCGGTGCTGCGCTGATACCTTCGCTCAGCGCCAGCGCGGCTTTGCAAGCCTAGGTGGCGTGGCTGGGGTCCGCGACACTCTCGCTGAACACCGCCAGGATGTCGTCGCCCATGTACTCGATCACCATGCCATTGTGTGCCTCGATGGTGGTCGTCGCGGTGTCGTAGTAGCGGTTCATGACCTCGGTGTATTCGACATTGGTCAGCTGATCGCCCAGATTGGTCGAGCCGACCAGGTCGGTGAACATCACCGTAGCTTGCTCGGTGCGTGCCGCGCGCCGCTCCGCTTCCATCCCCTCGAGCAGGATGCTGGCGACGGGCTGCGGCGTCAGCCGCGCGACGAGTTGCTTGGCGAAGGCATAGCGCGTCGCCAGCCCGAGCAGCACTGTGGCGATGAGGCCGAGATAGATCGGCACGCCGAACGGCAGCCAGACCTGCTGGGAGGCGAACGCGGCCCAAGCGAGTCCGCCATAGGCCACGGTCAGCCCGGCGATGGCAATCAGCCCGCGCCGGCCCGGCAGCACGCGCGCCGACAACGCCGCCGCGAGGCCGATCAGGAACACCAGCGCCGCTTCGCCGACCAGCCCCGGTCTCCATATCTCTTCTCCGTGCACGAGGTTGAGGAAGGCGGTCGCTGCCAGCTCGACCCCGCCGATGTCGTTGGTCTCGGCGCCGAGGATCGGGATCTTGTAGTGGTCCATGGTGCCCGGATGCGCCGGGTCGGAGAGGCCGATGAACACGGCGACCGAGGCCAGCGACTGCGGCAGCGGGTTCTTCGTGTCGCGGTCGAAGACATCCCGCAACGTGTAGGTCTTGATCGATTTTGGCGGCCCGTAGAGCCAGATCGGCTGATTCCCGGGCGCCGCCAAAGGCGCCGCGTTGCCGGTGTAGTGCTGCCATACGACCTCCGGCATGACCCCGAGATCGGGGAACTCCGGCAGCCGTCGAACATAACTTTCTACATAGCTGATCAGGGGTGCATTGAGCAGGAAGGCGGCGGTGTCGAGCGCGACGATCGTGAACAGGTCGCGCGGGCTGAACCGCTGCAGCGCCGCCTCGCCGCCCGGTCCGGCCTCGCCGATGGTACGGATCCGCTCGAACAGCACCACCCGGCCCGAATCGGCGATCTCCCGAGCGAAGACCTCATCCTCGGGCTGCGGCCGGCGGAACAGGATGTCGAAGGTGATCACCCTGGCGTCGCGCCGGCTGAGCTCGCGCAGCAGGCAGCCATGCAGCCCGCGCGGCAGGTCGACGACGTCGCGGATGTCGGGCAGCCGGTTGCGCGCATGCGGGGTAAGGCAGCCGTAGAGGGTCTCGGAGGCCGAAGCCAGATCGACGGAATGGAACTCGATCCACTCGACCGAGGTGCGGTCGAGCCCGATCACGATCGCCTCCTCAGGCACCTCGACCGGTCCGCGCAGATAATAGAGCGTGGACAGCCCGAAATTTCGCTCGAACCTCTGCCCGAAGGGGGTCAGGTAGACGAGCGTCAGCAGGAAGGCGAGCCCGATGCAGCCTAGGATGCGGTAGATCACGATCCGCGTGAATGTCCCGGGCACCCCGATTTGTCCCCTTTCGCGTCAGACTCCGAGATAGCGGTTGGAAACCTCATCGCCGAGGTCGCCCGGCGGCCCGTTCCAGACCGTCTTGCCGCGTTCGAGGATCACGCAATCATCGGCCAGAGGCAACAGTTCCTTCAGGGTCTTGTCGACGATCAGGATCGCCTCGCCCTCGGCCTTGAGCTGGCCCAGCGCTGTCCATATCTCGGCCCGGATGGTCGGGGCTAGGCCCTCGGTCGCCTCGTCGAGGATCAACAGCTTCGGGTTGGTCATCAACGCCCGGCCGATCGCCAGCATCTGCTGCTCGCCGCCCGAGAGGGTCCCGGCCATCTGCCCGCCGCGCTCGGCCAGCCGCGGAAACAGACGCTCCACCCTCGCCCGACCCCACGGACCGGAACGCTGGGTGGCAACCAGGTTCTCGGCCACGGTTAGGTTAGGGAAGCATCGCCGCCCCTCCGGCACCAGCCCGAGCCCCAGCCGTGCCGCCCGGTTCGGGCTCAGCCCCTTGAGGTCGCGTCCGTCGAAGCTGATCGCGCCCCGCGCATGGGGGGTGAGCTGCAGGATCGAGCGGATCGTGGTGGTCTTGCCCATGCCGTTGCGCCCCATCAGCGCCACCACCTGGCCGGCCTCGACCGCCAGGTCGACCCCGAACAGCGCCTGCACCGGGCCGTAGAATGTCTCGACACCTTGGACGATCAGCATGCGCCTAGCCCTCCGTGCCGAGATAGACTTCGCGCACCAGCGCGCTGGCACGAACCTCGTCCGGCGGGCCGGAGAAGATCAGCCGGCCCTCCGCCAGCACGCTGACCCGGTCGGCCAGGGCGAACACCGCGTCCATGTCGTGCTCGATCAGCAGCATCGGCACGGTGCCGCGGATCTGGTTCAGCACCCGGGTCAAAGCAGGGGTGCCGCCGGCGCCCATCCCGGCCATCGGCTCGTCCAAGAGCAGCACCTTCGGCCGCAGGGCAAAGGCCATTGCCAGCTCGAGCTGACGCCGTTCGCCGTGGCTCAGCGCCCCGGCGCTGACCTCGGCGCGTTCATCGAGACCGAACTGGGTCAAGACCGCATGCGCCGGGTCGACCAGAAGCCGGTCCCGCTTCACCGGCGTGAGGAAGCCGAAACCGGTGCCCAGCCGCCCCTGTACCGCCAGCATCACGTTGCGCAGCGCCGAGAACTCCAGCGCCAGCGACGAGACCTGGAAGGTCCGCCCGAGCCCGAGCCGCGCCCGCCCGGCGACCGAGAGGTCAGAGATCTCGCGCCCGTCGAGCCAGATCTCGCCGGCGTCCTGCTCCAGTTGCCCGGCGATCAGGGCGACGAGCGTCGACTTGCCGGCGCCGTTCGGGCCGATCAGGGCGTGGATCTCGCCCGGCATCAGGGTCAGCGACACCTCGTCGGCGGCCTTGAGCGCGCCGAAGCTCCGGTTCAGTTCGTGGATCTCGATAACCGGCTCAGCCATGGCGCGCGCCTCCCGCCAGGATGCCGACCAGCCCGCCGCAGGCGAACAGCACCACGCCGAGCAGCACCATCCCCAGTAGCAGTTGCCAATGCTCGGTGATCCCCCCCAGCACATGCTCCATCAGCACGTAGAGCGCCGCGCCGGCCACCGGGCCGAACAAACGTCCGACGCCGCCGAGGATGACGAAGACGATGATCTCGCCCGAGGTGTGCCAGCCCAGCATCGACGGGCTGACGAATCCGTTGAGATCGGCGAACAGCGCGCCGGCGAGGCCAGTGAGCATGGCCGAGATCACGAACGCCGTCAGCTTCACCGGGAAGGGCTCGATCCCCACCGTGGCCAGCCGCTCGGGGTTCATCCGCGCGCACATCAGCGCGGCGCCGAAGCGCGCGCCCATCAGCCGCCAGCTCAGGCCGATGGCCAGCATCAGGCAGCCATAGCAGATCAGGAAGAAGTGCAGCGGGTCGTAGGTGTCGAGTCCGGGGAAGCCGTTGCGCACATAGATCGACAGCCCGTCCTCGCCGCCGTATTCGGGCCAGGAGATGGCGAAGTAGTAGATCATCTGGGCGAAGGCCAGGGTGATCATGATGAAGTAGACGCCGGAGGTCCGAAGCGAGATCGCCCCAATCGGCACCGCCACCAGCCCGGCCACGATCACCGCCGCCAGCCATATCGGCAGCATCGCGTCGGTGCCCATCACCGTGATCGGCCAAGCCATCACCGCCGCCTGATCGAACGCCGCCTGGGCCGAGATCCCGGCGACATAGCCGCCGATGCCGAAGAATGCGGCGTGGCCGAAACTGACCATGCCGCCGAAACCGAGCGCCAAGTTCAGCCCGACCCCGGCCAAGGCCAAGATTGCCGCCCGGCTGGCGAGGTTGGCGTAGTAGGGCTCGCCAACGGCCAGCGCGCCCAGCGGTGCCGCCAGCAGCAGCGCTGCGAGATCTGCGTTGAGGGCCGTTTCGCGCCGCATCTCAGCCTCCGCTCGCTGGGAACAGGCCCTGCGGCCGCACTGCGAGGATTGCCGCCATCATCAGGTAGATCAGCATCGAGGCCAGCGCCGAACCGATCGAGGTCGCCGAGGAGGGGTCGGTGACGAGCCCGAACAGCACCGGCAGGAAGATCCGCCCGAGGATGTCGACCACCCCCACCAGCACCGCCCCCACCAGCGCTCCCCGGATCGAGCCGATGCCGCCGATGACGATGGTCACGAAGGCGAGGATCAAGACCGGCTCGCCCATGCCGACCTCGACAGACTGCAGCGCCCCGATCATCGCCCCCGCCAGCCCGGCCATCCCGGCGCCGAGGGCGAAGACCACGGTGTAGAGCCGGGCGATGTCGACCCCAAGCGCCGCGATCATCTCGCGGTCCGACTCGCCGGCGCGGATCCGCATGCCGAGCCGGGTGCGGTGGATGAGCCAGAACAGCGCCGCCGCCAGCGCCAGCCCGGCGCCGATGATCGCCAGCCGAAACACCGGATAGGTGGCGCCGCCCGGCAGGCCGACATGGCCGCGCAACGACGCCGGGATGTCGAGCCACAAGGGCTGCGCGCCGAACACGATCCGCGCCCCCTCGGAGAAGATCAGGATCAGGGCGAAGGTGGCCAGCACCTGGTCGAGATGTCCGCGCGTGTAGAGCCGGCGCATCACCCCGATCTCGACCAGCGCGCCGAGCGCCGCGGCGGCGATCACCCCTGCGCCGAGCCCGACCCAGAACAGCCCCGTCGTTCCCGCCACCCAGGCGCAGACAAAGGCGCCGGCCATGTAGAGCGAGCCGTGGGCGAGGTTGATCAGCCCCATCACCCCGAACACCAGCGTCAGCCCTGCTGCCATCAGGAACAGCATGACGCCGAGCTGCAGTCCGTTCAGGAGCTGCTCGATCAGGAGGGCGATGGTCATGGTGCGGGGCCGGCGGCCGTTCCTGGCTTCGGTGCGCGACGCTTGGCGAGGTGGTGGGTGAGTGCCATGGCGATTCAGATGCCGAGCGGGTCCTCCGGCAGGTCAGAACCGGGGGCGATCAGCACCGCCCGGTCGCCTTCGTAGTCGAGCTCGGGGAACCGGGCGCGGAAGGCATCGACCAGCCCGGATCGGCAGTGGAAGAAGAGGGCGGCGCAGTCCGGGCGCTTGCGCGAGGCGCCGAGGCGCACCGTGCTGCCGCTTCGGGTCGCCTCGGTGAGGTAGGCGGGCTCGCCCCATTTGAGGGTCTCTGTCAGCGGCCCGACCCCCTCGGTCGCAGCGGCGGTGCGGAAGATCAGCGCGCGCAGCCGCTCGAGCCGGCGCCGGAGCGCCGGCGGATAGGCGTCGAATACCGCCCGTACCTCGGCCGGCGGGGGCGGTGGTGGGGGCGGCAGGCCGCCCTCCACGCTGTCGGCCGCAGGACTCAGAAGTGGCATTCGGCGGCGAAGGCGTCCTGGTGGTCTTTCTCGGCGGTGCCGACCAGCTTGTTGGTCGGTTTGCCGTCGCCGGCCACCACCTCGCGGACATAGATGTTCTGGATCGGGTGGTGGTTCGGCCCGAACTTGAACGCCCCGCGCACGCTGACGAAATCCGCCGCCTCCAGCGCCGCCCGGAAGGCGTCTGCATCCGAGGGCTGCGCCTTGCCGAGCGCCGCTAGGATCAGGTTGGCGGTGTCGAAGCCCTGGCTGGCATAGAGGGTGGGCGTGCGCCCGAACTCGGCCCGGAAGCTCTCCACGAAGACCTTGTTGGCGGCGTTGTCTAGGTCGTAGGCCCATTGCGAGGTGTTCTTGACCCCGAGTGCCGCATCGCCGACCGCGCCGAGGATGATCTCGTCGAACGAGTAGGCGGGGCCGAACACCGGCAGGCCGACGCCGGAGCCGGCATACTGCTTCATGAAGGCGATGCCCATGCCGCCCGGCAGGAAGAAGAACACCGAATCGGCGCCCGAGGCCCGGATCTGGGCGATCTCGGCGGCGTAGTCCTTCTGCCCCAGCTTGGTGTAGATTTCGCCGGCTACATTGTCGCCATATGTGCTCTTGAACCCGACCAGCGCGTCGGTGCCGGCTGGATAATTCGGCGCCAGGATGAAGGGCTTGGCCAGCCTGGCCGTCTTCATGTGGGCGCCCATCGCCGCATGCAGGTCGTTGTTCTGCCAAGCGACGTTGAAATAGTTCTCGTGGCAGCCCTTGCCCGCCAGCGCCGACGGCCCGGCATTGGTCGAGAGATAGAACACCCCCTGGCGCACCGTCGGCGGCACCACCGCCATCGCCAGGTTCGACCAGATGATCCCGGTCATGATGTCTACCTTGTCCTTCTGGATCATCTCGTCGGCGATCTGCTTCGCCAGGTCCGGCTTGCGCGCGTCGTCCTTGACGATCAGCTCGACATCGGCGCGGCCCGACTGCTTCAGCGCGAGCTCGAAGCCGTCGCGTACGTCGATGCCGAGATGCGACCCGCCGCCCGAGAGCGTGGTGATCATGCCGATCTTGGTTTCGGCCATGGCGCTGCCCGCCAGCGCTACCGAGGCCGCCACCAGGGCAGTTCCGAGGATCCTTTGCATCGTGACTCCCTCCGATTGCGTGATTCTCCGTTGTCCGACTGTGACTTGACCGCGACTTGCCGGATTTTTCCAGCCCAAGCGGCACGATTCGGCGACAAATTTCGGAAAACCCGCGATAACTGTGCCGCCATGGACTGGTATGACGCCTACAACAATCGCGGCCACATCGAGGACGCGGAGAGCTATCCGCCGCGCTGGGCGGCGGAGGCGGCGGATTTTCGCCTCCGTATGGAGGCGCAGGGACGGGCGCGGCTGGACATCGCCTATGGCACCCATGGCCGCGATCGTTTCGACCTGTTTCTGCCGGAGGGCACGGCCCAAGGGCTGGTGGTGTTCATCCATGGCGGCTACTGGCGCCTGTTCGCCAAGTCCGACTGGTCGCACTTGGCCCGCTGCGCCCTGAGCCGCGGCTGGGCGGTGGCAATGCCCGGCTACGTGCTCTGCCCGCAGATCAGAATCTCGGCGATAGCCCACGAGATCGCCGCCGCCATCGTCGCCATGGGGCGCGAGCTCTGCGGCCCGATTCGTCTCGCCGGCAACTCGGCCGGCGACCATCTGGCGACCCGGATGCTGTGCGAGGACGCGCCGCTGCCGCAATCGGTCGCCGTGCGGGTCCTTTCGGTGCTGTCGATCAGCGGCCTGCACGACCTGCGCCCGTTGATCCGCACCGAGATGAACGCCGATCTGCGGCTCGACCGGGCCGAGGCGCGGGCTGAGAGCCCGGCGCTGCTGACCCCGCGTCGCGGGGTGCCGGTGACCTGCTGGGTCGGCGCCGGGGAACGGCCCGAATTCATCCGCCAGAACGCGCTCCTGGCCAATGTCTGGACTGGCTGCGGGGTCGAGACCCGTGCCGTTGTCGAGCCGGGCCGGCACCACTTCAGCATCATCGAGGGTCTGACCGACCCCGACAGCGGGCTGACCAGAGCGCTGCTCGGCCTCTAGCGGGCGACTTCGCGGAGCCCCTTTTCAAACCACTTCGGCGCCATCATCTTCGCGCCGTTCCGTTTCGCGACGGGGGAGACAATGGATCAGATCGCAACGCTTATCGCCGATCCCACTGCCTGGGTGGCGCTGGTCTCGCTGGTGGTGATGGAGGTCGTCCTCGGCATCGACAACCTGGTGTTCATCGCCATCCTCACCAACAAACTACCCGAGGCGCAGCGCGCCTTGGCCCGGCGGCTCGGAATCGGTCTCGCCGCGGTGCTGCGGCTGCTGCTGCTCGCCACCGTCGCCTGGGTGGTGCAGCTCACCGAGCCTGTCTTCACCCTGTTCGGAAATGCGTTTTCGTGGAAGGACATGGTGCTGATCGCGGGCGGCCTGTTCCTAGTCTGGAAGGCAACCAGCGAGATCCACCACAATGTCGATCCCGACCCCCATGGCGACATGTTCACCAAGGTCGCGGCCGAGATCGCCTTCACCGCCGCGATCGCCCAGATCCTGGTGCTTGACCTGGTATTCTCGATCGACAGCATCATCACCGCCGTCGGCATGACTCCGCATGTGTCGGTGATGGTAATGGCGGTGATCATCGCCGTCGGCACCATGCTGCTGGCCGCCGATCCGCTGTCGCGCTTCATCGAGGACAACCCGACCATCGTCATGCTGGCGCTGGGCTTTCTCTTGCTGATCGGCACCACCCTGATCGCCGAGGGCTTCGGCGTGCATGTGCCCAAGGGCTACATCTACGCCGCCATGGCGTTCTCGGCCCTAGTCGAGGGGCTGAACATGCTGGCGCGCCGGGCTCGGGCTCGGCGGCGGACGGCGGTGGCACCGCGGTAGGGCGGATGCGGGCGCTCGGTGACCTCTGGTCCGGCCGGCTCGGCCTCGCCGAGGCGTTCTGGACCTGGGCGGTGCTGATCGGGCTCACGGTCAACGCCGTCACGACCGCCGCCAGCCTCGCGGTGATCGCCGCCGACGGGCCGGGCGGGCTGGCGCTGGCCCTCCACCTGCTGCCGCTGCCCTTCAACACCGCCATTGCCGTCGGCGTCTGGCGCAGCTCCGCGGCGTTTGATGGCGAGCAGCAGTGGGCCGACTTGGCGCGGGTCGCGGCAATCGCCTGGGCGGCCCTGTTGACGCTGGCCTGAGGGCGGGCCTCAGGCCCCGACGTAAGCCACCGCCTCGATCTCGACCTTCATCCGCGGGTCGACCAGGGTCGAGGCCGGCCGGTGCTCGCCGAAATAGCGCTGGCACACCGGGTTGATCCGCGCCCGCTCGGCGATGTCGGTCATGAACACCTGCACCTTGACCACCTGGTCCGGCCGGCCGCCGGCTTGGCTAAGGCAGTTGTCGATGGTCTTCATGGCGATCTCGAACTGCTCGACCGTGTCGTCGGGAATGAACCCGTCGGCGGTCATCCCGACCATGCCCGAGAGCCAGATCCAATCGCCGGCCCGGACCACATGGCAGTAATGGCTGACCGGCGCCATCTCCCCTTCGACCATCTTCCGTTCGATCGGCATTCGTCTCTCCTTCGTCGTGCCATTCGCCCTACAGCGCCTTCCGCGCCACCAGCGCCGCGGAGATGGTGCCGTCGTCGAGATAGTCGAGCTCGCCGCCGATCGGCACCCCCTTGGCCAGCGAGGTGATCTCGACCTCGCAGCCCTGCAGATAGTCGGCGATCACATGCGCCGTCGTCTGGCCGTCGACAGTGGCGCCGACCGCCAGAATCACCTCGGTGATCTCCGGCGACCGCGCCCGCTCGGTCAACTCGGGGATGCGCAGGGATTCCGGGGTGATCCCGTCGAGCGCCGACAGCACCCCGCCAAGGACATGGTAGCGGCCGCGGAAGACGGCGGCGCGCTCCAGCGCCCAGAGATCGGCGACATCCTCGACGACGCAGATCTTGCCCGGGTCGCGGCGGGGGTCGGTGCAGATGTCGCATTCGTCCGCCGTGGCGAGGTTGCCGCAGGTCCGGCAGAGGCGCACCTTCTCGGCTACTTCGGCCATCGCCCGGGCCAGCGGCACTAAGAGCTGCTCGCGCCGCTTGACCAGCGCCAGCGCCGCCCGCCGGGCCGATCGCGGCCCCAACCCTGGCAGCTTGGCCATCAGCTCGATCAGTCGCTCGATCTCGCCGCCGCCGGTCATCGACAGAGTCCCGATGCGGGCGGCAAACCCGACCTCCTCTCTGTCTCTCCCCCGTCTAGGGGGAGAGGACGCCCGCTCCGCAATCTCGGATCGCCGGATGGTTCTCGTTTCTCTCCCCGGCAAGGGGAGAGGACAGGAGAGGGGTCTGCCATCCAGGCGCAGCGCTCACCCATCGCCGCGCTCCCGCGCCACCACGCCGGTCAGGCAGCCAACGGCGCCGGCGGCCTTCTTCAACTCCGCCATCGGCGTCTCCACGACCTCGACCCCAAGCCCCTCGTAGAAGTGCCGAGCGCCCGGATTGCCGCCCGGCATCAGGATCTTGCGCGGGCCCAATGCGACGAAGTTCAGCGCCTTGTTGGTCTCGGCCTCGTCCTCGCCCAGCAGGAAGGCGACCTGGTACCCGCGCTCACGCAGCGCCATCACCGCCGCATGCGGGGTGCGGCGCGGCCAGGCGATGGCGAGGTCCGCATCAGCGATCCGCAACATCCCCATCAGATGCATGGTGCCGTAGGGCAGGTCGACGGCGATCAGGTCGCAGCCGATCTCGGCCATCAGCCTGCCGATCTGATCGATCGCCGCCTGGTTGGTCCGGAGCCCGCGGCCGATGAGCGATGTCTGCGCATCCAGCCACATGAGATCCGCCCCCTCGAAGGTCGCCTGCCCGGTCAGGGTTCTAAGGATCGGCACCTGCGCCCCGGCCAGCGCCGCTGCCACCGCCACCTCCTCGCCGACACGCACGGTCGAGGCCGGGCGGGCGAGAATCGCGCCTTCCTGGGTCATGACGAAGAGATCGGCGCAGAACATGCGGTTGGGGCTCGGCCGCGGCATCTCCGGCACTGCGATCACATCGACCCCGTGCGCCCGGTAGGCCTCGGCGAGGGCATCGTGCTCGGCCTGCGCCTGCGGCAGGTCCAGGGCGCCGAGGAACTGGCTGGCGTTGACGTCGGCAACGGCGATCTCCGGGCCGGGACGGCGGAGCGCCACCGCGGTCAGCCGCCGCCACTCGCTGTCGATGCCGCAATCGGCCCAGAGCGTGCCGATCTCCGCCGAATGCGGGGCGAGACGCGGCGACCAACCGTCGCCACCGTAAGCCGCGGTGCCGAAGCTGGAGGCAGATGGCCTGGCCGTGTCGTTCATCGCGTCACCCGAACGGCAGCTTCATCCCCGGCGGCAATTGCAGCCCCTCGGTCAGCTTTGCCATCTCTGCCTGCCCGGCCTCGCGGGCCTTGCGCACCGCGTCGTTGACCGCGGCGGCGATCAGGTCCTCCAGCACCTCCTTCTCCTCGGTGCCGTCGAGCAGGCTGGGGTCGACCGTCAGCGATTTCACTTCGCCCTGGCCGGTGGCCACCGCCCTGACCATGCCGGCGCCGGCCGTGCCTTCGGTCTCGAGCGCGGCAATTCGCTCCTGCGTCTCGGCCATCTTGGCCTGCATTTCGGTCGCCTGCTTCATCAGCTTGGCCATGTCGCCCAGATTGCCAAGTCCCTTGAGCATATCAGTAATCCTCCTCGAACGGGTCGTCGCTATCGACGAGATCACCCTCGATGTCCACCAGATCGAGCTCCGGCGCAGGGGCCAAGAACTCCTCCGGCGCCGGCGCGCCGCCAAGCGTACGCACGTCGGTGACCTCGGCGCCGGGGAACGCCTCCAGCGCCGCCAACACCCGCGGATGCTGACGCGCCTCCGCCTTCCGGGCGTCGCGCGCCGCCGCGTCCTGCTCGGCAATGGTCGGCTGTCCGGCTTCGGGGCTGATCGCCACCTGCCAGCGCGCCCCGGTGAGGCCGCGCAGCCGCTGCGACAGCCGCCCGGCGAGATCGGCCGGGGCGCCGGAACCTGGATTGAACTCGATCAGGCCGGGACGGTAACGCACCAGCCGGACATGAGCCTCGATCTCGCTCAGCAGCTTGATATCGCGCTCGCCGTGCAACAGCGCGGTCACGTCCTCGAACCGGGCATAGGCCTCGAGCCTGGCCCCGGGCTGCGGTGCCGGGGCCACGACATCGGCGCCCCCCGCCACCGCGGCCAGCCGTGCCGACGGGCCGGAGGCGTCGCCCCCACCGTTGCCCCTCGGGCCGGGACGTGCCGCGGTGCCGCCTTCGGTCAGCCTGCGCACCAGCTCCTCGGGCGGCGGCAGGTCGGCGACATGGGTCAGGCGGATCACCGCCATCTCCGCCGCCATCATCGGCGTCGGCGCGATCGGCACCTCCTCGATCGCCTTCAGCAGCATCTGCCAGGCGCGGGTCAGCACCCGCATCGACAGCCTTGCCGCAAGCTCCCACCCGCGGCTGCGCTCGGCCGCCGAGACGGTCGGGTCCTCCGCCGCCTCGGCCGAGATCTTCAGCACCGAGATCCAGTGGGTCAGCTCGGTGAGGTCGCGCAGCACGACGCCTGGGTCCGCGCCGTCGGCGTATTGCGCCGACAGCTCCTCCAGCGCCGCCTTGGCGTCGCCGCCCATGATCGCCTCGAAGAGGTCGATCACCCGGCCGCGGTCGGCCAGCCCGAGCATGGCGCGCACCTCTACGGCGTCGGTCTCGCCGCCGTGCCCGTGGGCGATCGCCTGGTCGAGCAGCGACAGCGCATCGCGCACCGAGCCTTCGGCCGCGCGGGTGATAAGGGCCAGCGCCTCGGGCGCGATCTTCGCCCCCTCCCGCTCGACGATGCCGCCGAGATGCGCCAGCATCGCCTCCGGCTCGATCCGCCGCAGGTCGAAGCGCTGGCAGCGGCTGAGCACGGTCACCGGCACCTTGCGGATCTCGGTTGTGGCGAAGATGAACTTCACGTGCTCGGGTGGCTCCTCCAGGGTCTTGAGAAGCGCGTTGAAGGCCGAGGTCGACAGCATGTGGACCTCGTCGATGATGTAGACCTTGTAGCGCGCCGCCGCCGCCCGGTAGCGCACCGAGTCGATGATCTCGCGCACATCGCCGACACCGGTGTTCGAGGCCGCGTCCATCTCCAGCACGTCGACATTGCGGCCGTCGGCGATGCTGGTGCAGGCCTCGCATGCCCCGCAGGGGTCGATCGTCGGCTTCTCTCCCCGCCCGGTGCAGTTCAGGCCCTTGGCGATGATCCGCGCCGTGGTGGTCTTGCCGACCCCGCGCACGCCGGTGAGAATGAAGGCATGGGCGATGCGGTCATGGGCGAAGGCGTTGGTGAGCGTCTGCACCATCGCCTCCTGGCCGATCAGGTCGCGGAAATGGCCGGGCCGGTACTTGCGTGCCAGCACCTGATAGGCGCGGCCCGCGGCCTCGCCTGTCACGTCCGTCGTCGAAGGGGTGTCGTCCATCAACCGGTCCCGGGATTCAGATCGCCCCAGCTATAGCGGCGCCGGCGCAGGGCCGCAAGGAAGGCTGGCGTGAGTGTTGTGTGCGCCTGTGCGCGCTCCGCCTCCCACCCCACCTCCCCGCCCAACCACCGATGGTCCACCGAGGTATGATCGGTGGTTGGGAGGGGAGGTGGGGTGGGAGGCGGAGCCGTCACGGTAAGACGTGTGAGAGGCTGGACTGCGACCCGAACGGGACTCGTTGCGGCTGCTTCCTTCCGGACCTGACCGGGTTGGCGAGGCGTCCGCCCGCGCCAACCTCTCGGGGGCTGATATAGCGGCCCCGGGCACGGCACACAAGACTCCGGGCGGCGGTGCCTGGCTGGGGCCGCATTGCACCGGGGGCTGGCGGGCGCTATGTAGCGCCGGAAGCCCCAGCCAGCGGAGCGCGCATGAACTGGATCACCGATCAGCTGCCGCCGAGGATCAAGTCGTTCTTCCAGCGGCGCGACATGCCCGAGAACCTGTGGACCAAGTGCGACAGCTGCGGGCAGATGATCTTCCACCGCGAGCTGGCGGACAACCTCAACGTCTGCCCCGGCTGCAACTTCCACATGGCGATCACGCCGCGGGCGCGGTTCAAGGCGCTGTTCGACGGCGGCGTCTTCGTCGAGATCAAGGTTCCCGAGGCGACCCCGGACCCGCTGCATTTCCGCGACTCCAAACGCTACACCGACCGCATGAAGGAGGCGCGCAAGAAGACCGGCGAGCCGGAGGCGATGCTGGTGGCCCAAGGTGACATCTACGGCCTGCCGACGGTCTGCGCCGGGCAGGATTTCAGCTTCATGGGCGGCTCGATGGGCATGGCCGTCGGCAACGCGCTCTTGGCCGCGGCCAAGGCGGCGGTCAGCCATCGCGCGCCGCTGGTGGTGTTCACCGCCGCCGGCGGGGCGCGGATGCAGGAGGGGATTCTGAGTCTCATGCAGATGCCACGCACCACCATCGCGGTGGAAATGGTGTGCGAGGCGCAGCTGCCTTTCGTGGTGGTGCTGACCCACCCGACCACCGGCGGCGTCACCGCCTCCTACGCCATGCTCGGCGACGTTCACCTGGCCGAGCCGGACGCGCTGATCTGCTTTGCCGTGCCGCGGGTGATCGAGCAGACCATCCGCGAGACCCTGCCCGAGGGCTTCCAGCGCTCGGAATACCTGCTCGACCACGGCATGATCGACCGGGTGGTGCCGCGGGCCAAGCTGCGCCAGGAGCTCGGCACAATCCTGCGCATGCTGATGGGCGAGCCTCCGGTGGTGCACGGCGACCTTCCGGCACCTGTCCCGACGGTGCCGGGGGGAGACGGCTGACCGTGCGTGACGCCCCTGCAGGTCTTGGGCCAAGCGACACCATCCTCGAGCGGCTGCTCGCGCTCCACCCCAAGATCATCGATCTGACGTTGGACCGGGTCCTGCGGCTTCTGGCCGAGATGGGAGATCCGCAACGCGCCTTGCCGCTGGTGGTGCACATCGCCGGCACCAACGGCAAGGGCTCGACCCTGGCGATGATCAGGGCCGGGATGGAGGCGGCCGGCAAGCGCGTCCACGCCTATACCTCGCCGCATCTGGCCCGGTTCCACGAGCGCATCCGAATCGCCGGCGAGCTTATCTCGGAGCCCGACCTCGCCGCGGTGCTGGCCGAATGCGAGCGGGTCAACGGCGCCCGCACGATCACCTTCTTCGAGATCACCACCGTCGCCGCCTATGTCGCTTTTGCCCGCACGCCGGCGGACTACACCCTGCTGGAGGTCGGTCTCGGCGGTCGCCTAGACGCCACCAACGTGATCGACCGCCCGGCGCTGACTGTGATTACGTCAGTGTCGATCGACCACCAGCAATATCTCGGCGACACCCTGGCAGAGATCGCGGCCGAGAAGGCGGGGATTCTGAAATCCGGGGTGCCGTGCATCGTCGGCCCGCAGCCGGAAACGGTGCAGGGAGTGATCGAGGCCCGCGCCGCCGAGCTGGGGGCGCCGCTGTTGATCCAAGGCCAGGACTGGACGGTGCGGCCCGAGCATGGGCGGCTGGTCTATGAGGACCGGGACGGGCTGCTGGACCTCGATCCTCCGGCGCTGCTCGGGGCACACCAGATCGACAATGGCGGCATTGCCGTGGCGGTGCTGCGTGCCCTTGGCTTCGGCGAAGCCGCGTGCCGGGCGGCGCTGACCGAGGCGGTGTGGCCGGCGCGGATGCAGCGCCTGACCCGCGGACCGTTGGCCGAGCGGATGCCGGAGGGCGCGACGCTGTGGCTCGACGGCGGTCACAACGCCGCCGCCGGTGAGGCGCTGGGGGCGGCGGTGGGCGCCCTTGCCGCGCGTGCCCCGGCGCCGCTGTTCCTGATCGCCGGCATGCTCGACACCAAGGCGGCGGAGGACTTCCTGCGCCCGCTGGCACCCCAAGCGGCGCATGCCTTCACCGTGACCATTCCCGACGCCGCCGCCGCGATCCCGGCCGAGGCGCTGGCCGAGCGGGCGCGGAGCGCCGGGCTCACCGCCAAGCCGGCCGCGAGCGTGTCGCAAGCGCTCGACGCCATCCTCGCCCGCGCCCCGGCGCCGCCGTTCCGGGTGCTGATCTGCGGCTCGCTCTATCTCGCCGGATCGGTGTTGCAGGACAACGCCTGACACCCCGCCGCAACAGGCCCGTCGGGAGGGTTGCGGAGGGGAGTGTCGCCCGCCCGGTGACGTCGCTGGCTCTGGCCCACCTTCCTCCCGAATCAAAAAGAGCGGCCGCGAGGGCCGCTCCCGTTGTCGGATCGGGTCGCGGGTCAGATCGCGCCAGAGATCCAGTTCTCGATGACGCGCTTCGAATCGGCCCCGACCTTGCGGTCGACCAGCTCGCCATCCTTGAACAGCAGCAGGGTGGGAATCCCGCGGATGCCGAAACGCGACGACGCCTGCGGGTTTTCGTCGATGTTCATCTTGGCGATGCGGACCTTGTCGCCCATCTCCGCGGCTATCTCCTCGAGCGCCGGGCCGATCTGCTTGCAGGGGCCGCACCATTCGGCCCAGAAATCGACGACGACCGGCATCTCTGCGCCAAGGACATCGGTCTCGAAACTGCTGTCGGTCACGGCCACGGTTGTCATCGGTATCCCTTTCTCGCGAGCCCCCCGCGGGGGCGGTTCCTGCTCGGCAGACAAACTAGGGGTCGGCCGGGGCGGAATCAAGCTGCGGGTGGCGCGAATTCTGCCAGCGCCCGGTCGAGCCGCGCCGCCTCCAGCGGCATCAGGGCCGGACCTGCGGTCCAGAGAATCGCCGCCTCGACGGCACGTTGCGGGTAGAGCGTGGCCAGCGCAGCGCGGTAGCAGCCGAGCTGCACCAGATACGCCGTCGGTACCCCGGCGGCAGAGGTTGGGGGCCGGGCGTCGGTCTTGAAATCGACCACCAGCACCCGCTCGGGCCCGATCACCAGGCGGTCGATTCGCCCCAGCATCCGGCCGGTGGCGAAGGCGGGGAGGTCCAGCGCAATCCCGGCCTCGGCCATCGAGTCGGAGCCGAACACGTCGCCGGCGAAGGGGGCGGCGAAGACCGCCTCGGCCTCGGCCGCCGCGCCGGCGGCCAGCTCGGCGTCAAGCTGCGGAAACTGCCGCGCCAGCAACCGCCGGGCCAGCGCCGGCCGGTCCGCCGCCGGCCGGTCGGCGAGGTCCTCCAGCAGCAGATGGACCGCGGAGCCGCGGGCCAACGCCAAGGCGCGGCCGAGGCCGGCGCCGCCTGTCTCGTCATGCGGCGCCAGGGTCGAGGGGGAGAGCCACTTGACCCGCTCCTCCGCCGGCGCCGGGGCAAGCCAGCCGGGGCAAGCTGGCCGCGCTGCCGGGGCGGGGGCGCTGTCCGGCGCTGCCGCACCCTGCACTGGCACCGGGTTGTCCTCGCATCGTTGCACCGGGCCGGCGAGGCCGTCCGGCCCTGTCACCGCGGTGCCGCCGCCGAGGGTGTCCATGCCGCGCTCGAACGCCTCGTACCAGGTGCCGCCCTTGCGTCCGACCTGCCCGGCGCCGCAGAGGATCAGCCAGTCCTCGGCCCGGGTCAGCGCCACATAGAGCAGCCGTTGGCGCTCGGCCCGGTCGCGTCGCTCGTCCTCGGCCCGGGCGGCAGCGGTCACCCGGTCGTCTTGCGGCTTCGCCCCGGCCCACAGCATCAGCGGTGGCGCATTGGCCCCGCGCCCGGCGGGCAACAGCAGCGGCCGGGTGCCGGCGCCGGGCTTGGCCATGGTGTCGGGCAGGATCACCACCGGCGCCTCCAGCCCCTTGGCGCCGTGCACGGTCATCACCCGCACCTCGCCGGCGCCGCGCTCCATCTCGCGCTTGACCTTGATGTCGCCGGCCTCGATCCAGGCTATGAGGCCGGTCAGCGACGGCGCCTCGCGGGCCTCGTAGGCGAGCGCCTGGGCGAGCAGCTCATCGATCGGGTCCTCGGCCTCGTGGCCGAGCCGGGCGAGCAGCCGGCGGCGCCCGTCGTGGCGGATCAGGACCCGCTCCAGGAATTCATAGGGCCTGAGGAAGTCGGCCCGCGCCGCCATGTCGGCGAGCATCGCCGCCGCCTGCGGGTGATCGGTCCGGCTGCCCATCACCGCCTGCCACAGCGAACCGTCGCGCCCGTACGCCAAGGCGAACAGCGCCTCCTCAGAGAGACCGCAGAGCGGCGAGCGCAGCAGCGCCGCAAGCGTCAGGTCGTCCCCCGGCGTCGTCGCTGCCTTGACGAGCGCCATCAGGTCCTTGACTGCCAGCTCCTCGGCAAGGCTCAGGCGGTCGGAGCCGGCGACCGGCAGGCCGTTTGCCTTCAGCTCGCGGATCAACCCATGGGCCAAGGCATCGCGCCGCTGCACCAGCACCAGAATGTCGCCCGGCCGCACCCGCCGGCCGGGCCGGCCGCCGCGGGCCGGCAGCCGGTCCTCGGCGACCATCCGCGCGATCTCGCCCGCGAGCAGCCGCGCCAGCCGGGCCTTGGGGTTGCCGGGGGGCGGGGTGTCGACCGGCTCCCACCAAGGCTTTGGGTCCTCCGCCGGGTCCGGCTCGATCAGCGGCCAGAGGTCGATCCGCGCGGCATCGCGCTTGCGGCTGGCCTCGTGGGTCACCGACGCGTTCTCCAGCGTCAGCCCGGCCGCCGCTTCGCCGGCGAAGACCGCATCGACATAGCGGAGAATCCCCGACGCCGAGCGGAACGAGGTGATCAGATCCGGTCGCGCCAGCGCCTGCCCCATTCCTTCCAGCCAGCCGCCGAAATGGGCCCGGTTGTCGCCGAAGGCCTGCGGCTCGGCGCCCTGGAAGGAATAGATCGACTGCTTTTCGTCGCCGACCACGAACAGCGTCCGGTTGCCTTTGCGCGCCCCGGCTCCGGCATGGAATTCGTGGGCGATGGCGCGGATCACCTGCCACTGCGCCGGTGCGGTATCCTGCGCCTCGTCGACCAGGATGTGGTCGATCCCCTTGTCGAGCCGATAGAGCGCCCAGGCCGCCATGTCGGACCGGGTCAACAGGTCCCGCGCCCGGGTCACCAGGTCGTCGAAATCCAGAAGCGCCCGCGCCTCCTTGGCGGCGCGGTAGCGGGCCAGCAACGCCCCGGCGAAGGCGTCGAGGTCACGCGCTCTTGCCGCAACCTCGCTGGCGTTCAGGCTGTCGAGGTAATCGACGGCCCAGTCGATCATCCGGTCCGTGAGCGCGTCGGCCTCGGGCCAGGTCTGCAGGACGGCCTTGACCGGGAAGCTTTTGCGGCTGCGCGGCTCGCCTTTCGAGGTGGTGAAGGCCGTGGCCAGCCGCTGTGCCGCTTCCATCGGCTCGGCGTCGCGCAGCACCAGAGCATCGCCGATCAGCCGCGCCGCGGCACGGCCGGTGGCGCCGCCGTCGCGCTCCATTCGCTCGGCGAAGGACCGCAGCCGGGCCCAGTCGAGCCGCGTGAGCGCCGCCGTTGCCAGCGCGGTCGCGCTTTCAGCCGCTGCCGGGCCGAAATGCGCCGCTAGGCGGTTGTCGATGCCGCCATCGCCGAACGCCGCCCGCCCGGCCAGCACCGCGTCGATCAGATCCTCGACGCCGCCCTCGTTCAGCCGCTCGGCCACCTGGTCAAAGCTGCCGTCCGCCCCGGCCTCCTCCGCCGCCGCCATCCCGGCGCGGATTGCCGCCAGCATCAGCGCGCTCTGGCGCTCTTCGAGCACCTCGAAGCGGGGCGAGACCCCGGCTTCGAGCGGAAACCGGCGCAGGAGCGCGTCGCAGAAGGCGTGGATGGTCTGGATCTTCAGCCCGCCGGGGGTCTCCAGCGCCCGGGCGAACAGCCGCCGGGCGCGGGCCAGCCGTTCGTTGTCGGCAATCGGTGCCGCCGCGCCGGCGATCGCCGCCAGCTCGGCCCCGAGCCAGTCGTCCGGTGCCATCGCCCAGCCACCGAGCATCTCGAAGAGGCGGTTCTGCATCTCCGCCGCTGCCGCCTTGGTGTAGGTCAGGCACAGGATTCGCTGCGGCTCGGCCCCGTCCAGCAGGAGCCGCGCCACACGCTGGGTCAGCACCCGGGTCTTGCCGGAGCCGGCATTGGCCCCGACCCAAGCCGAGACCGCCGGGTCGGCAGCGGCGATCTGCGCCGGCGTCGGGTGATGGATCGGGCGGGATTCGGTCATTCCTCCGCCCCTTCCCACTCGCCGCGCCGGGCGAGGTGGTCGTAGTCGCCCTCGAAGGCCAGCCGCTCGGCCCGGCCGCGCGAGACATAGGCGGTCTCCACCCGGTCATAGGCGGCGAGCAGCACCTCCAGCCGCCGCAGATGCTCGGCGACCTCGCCCCGCAGGTCCTCGACCCGATGCTCCTTGCCGCCTGCGCCCGAGCCGGTCAGGCCGAGATAGGCGCCGCTCTCGGCCTCCAGCGCGTCGATGCCTTCAAAGCCTCCGGCCATCAGGATCGCGGCTTGCAGGTGGAGCTGCTGGTTGAAGCCCTGATCGATCTGCTTGTCGCTCGGCGGGCTGCCCGCCTTGTAGTCGATGATCTCCCCGCCCCCGGCGTCGAGCCGGTCGATCCGATCGGCGCGGGCGGTGAGGGTGACCTCGCCCGCCGGCGCCTGCACGGGCAGCGCGCCTTTCACCTCCAGCCCCACCGGCCGTCCCGCGATGCGGCGTGCCGCCTCGCCGGTCAGGAACCAGTCGGCGAAGCGACCGATCCTGGCCCGCCACACCCGGCGGGTGTCGGGCCATGGCACGTCCTCTGCCAGTACGTGATCCGCCGCCGAGAGCAGCAGCTTCCGCGACTCGTTCAGCCCCGGCAGAGCTTCCGGGGTCGCGCGGGCAAAGCGCTCCATGATCCGGTGGATGACCATGCCGCGCTCGCGGAAATCCGGCGGCCGGCCGAGCGGGTCGAGCGGCTTCAGCCCCAGCACCTTGTAGGCATAGATCGCATAGGCGTCGCGGATCAACGTCTCGATCTGGGTGACCGACAGCTTGCGCGGTCGGGCCGCCAGCGGCGGACGAGGCCTCGGTCGTTTGGCTCGGTCCACCGGCCCCTCCGGCTGATGGATCAGTGCCACGAGTCCCAGCAGCTCGTCGCCCCGCGCTCGCAACGCCTTCAGCGCCGCGCAGTCGCCGAGGCCGCCGAGCAGGTTCTCCAGCCGAATCAGCCAGCGCGAGGCGACGGTCGGCACCCCGTCGGCCTTGCGCGCCCGGCTGAGGATCACCTCGGGCCGCGCCGCGCCCTGCAGGAAGTCATGCGCCGCGAGGCCGATCTCGCGGTCCTCGCTCGGCAGGCCGAGGCTCTCCCGCATCGGCCGGCTGAGCCAGGGATCGGGCCGGGGCGCCGCCGGCCAGACGCCCTCGTTCAGCCCGGCGAGGATCGCCAGATCGGCGCCCTGCACCCGCGCCTCCTGGGTGCCCCAGATCATCACCCTGGGATGCGGCCATTCTGCCTCGGGTGGCAGGTTCTCGCGGGCCATCAGGTTGCCGAGCAGGGCCAGATATCCCTCGGCCGGACCGTCACCGTGGGCGTCGGCGTTGCGGGCGAGGGTCTGCATCAGCTTCTGCAGCGCTTCGCCGGGCGCCCGTTGCCAGGCCTCTGACGCCGCGTCCTCCGTTTCGCGGCTCAGCGCCTCGGCGGCAGCAATATGCGCCGTCACCACCTCACTCAACGAAGCGCCGCCGGCCAGCGGCATCGCCAGACCGGCAACGCTTGCCTCGATCCGTGCCAACCAGTCCGCCCCACCGGCGGGCGGCTCCAACCACCCTGGCAACCGCCCCGGTGGCAATTCCGGCTGCGGGCGCTGGCGCAGCACCGCGGTCTCGTAGCGCCGGGCCAGAGCCAGATGTGCCTTGCGCTCCAGCCCCGGCCGCATCAGCGGATGCAGCAGCAGCGCCGCCAGCCGCACCGGGTCGGCGCCTTCGGCCGCCACCTCGCCGACAAGGCGCAGAAACACGCCCGCAGGGGTCTGAGCCAGCGGCTGGCCGAGCGAATCGTCGGGCAGCACATTGAACCGGTCCAGCTCTGCCGTCACCCGCCGGGCCAGCGCTGCGTCCGGGGTAACCAGGGCGATGCGCCGTCCCGGCTGATCGAGCGCCCGGCGGATTGCCAGGGCTATGGCGGCGGCCTCGTGGCGCGGGCTCGGTGCCTCGATCAGGGTCAAGCCCGCGGTTGCGGCCTCTGCCCCGGCCGCCAGCGCCGTGGCTTCGCGCTGCCAAGCATCGGTCACTGGCGCCGGGCGCAGGGCCTGGGTCAGCAGCCGCAGCCGCGGGGTGGCCGGGCGCTCTTCGGCCCAGGGCCGCACCTCCGCCGGGATCATCTCCAGCCGCGCCAGCAGCCCCCGGAACGGCGCCATCGGGTGCTCCGGCCCCATCGCCTGCCAGATCTTCGGCGCGATGGCGGGGTCGAAACCGGGCAGCACGACCGCCCCCTGCGGCAGGCGGGCGATCGCCGCCAAGAGCTCGGCGGTTGATGTCACCGAGCCGGTCGAACCGGCGGCGATCACCGGATGCGCCGGCGGTGCGGCGCGCCAATCCTCTGCCAGCCGCTCGATTACCAACCGTTGCCGCGCCTTCGGGTCCAGCGCCCCGCCCTCGGCCTCAGCCCGGATCGCCGGCCAGGCCTTGCGCACGATGTCGACGAAATCGAGCGTGTGCTGCCAGTGCGCCGCCGCCCGCTCCGGCAGCTCGCCGGCCACCAGCCCGTCGAGCTTGGCCGCGTCGACGCCTTCCTCCTGTAGCGCATCGAGCAATCGCCCGAGCGCCTCGGCTAGGTCCGGCGCTGCGGTCACCGGCGCGGCCCCGGTCCGGGAGAGATAGGCCTCGACCAGCCGCGCCAGCCGCAATTGCCGCCGCATCGGGTCGATGGCCGGGGCGAGGTCGGGATTGGCAAGCGGGTCCTCGCCCAGTTCGGACAAGAGCGACAGCTTCGGCAGCAGGGCCGAGCCTTGCGCCCCCTCGACCAGCGCCTCCTCGATCGCGCGCAGGCCACGGCGGGTGTTGACCATCACCTCGACCCGCGCCATCGCCTCGGGCAGCACAGGGCCGAGACGGGCGCGCAGGCCGGTGACGAACTCGATGGCGAAGTCGGCCCCCGGCGGCAGGGCGAAGAGGCGCGGCGCGGGGCCGCCGAACAGGCTCATCCGCCTGCCTCCCCCCGCTCTGCCTCGCTGAGCGCCGCCTCGGCCTCGGCCAGCCCCACCGGAGTGCCGACATCGACCCACCAGCCGGGATAGGTCACCGCCTTCAGCCGCCCGGCTGCCAGCAGCGCGTCCCAAGTCAGGTTGACCGAGAACGGCCCCTGCGGCGCGCCATCGAAGGCGGCCGGGCCGATGATCTGGGCGCCGGAATAGACCAGCGGCGCGGTTGCGGCCACGCCCCGGCGCTCGGGCGCCGTGCCTTCGGCCGCGAGAAAGAAGTCCCCCGGCCGGGTGTAGCCCCGCGCCCGCGCCCGCGGCACCAGCAGCAGGAGCGCGTCCATCCGCGCCGGCTCCCAGGCTTCGGACAGCACCTGAAGCGGGTTCGGCCCGGCCCAGACCGCATCGCTGTTGACCACATAGAACGGCGCCGGCCCCAGCAGCGACAGCGCCTGAACGATGCCGCCGCCGGTCTCCATGATCTGCGGCTGCTCCTCCGAGAACAGGATCTCCGGCGCCGTCCGCCCTGCCAGATGTGCCCGGATCATGCCGCCGAGATAGTGCAGATTGACCACCGCCCGGCGCACCTCGGCAGCCGCCGCATGGGCGAGCGCCAGGTCGATCATCGGCCGGCCCGCCACCGGCAGCAGCGGCTTCGGGCAGGTCTCGGTCAGCGGCCGCATCCGGGTGCCGAGCCCGGCGGCGAGGATCATCGCCACTTGCGGCGCGCTCATGCAGCCCCCCGCGCCATCGCCGCGACGCGGGCCAGCACTGCCGGCTCCGGCTCCGGCAGATGCCGCGCCACCCAGCCGCGGAGCTCGGCCATGGCCGGATGCTTGAGGTCGCGCATCAGATGCCCCCAGACCCGCGGGATCATGTCGAGATAGCGCGGTTTCAGGTCACGGATCGCCAGGCGGGTGAAGATGCCGACGATCTTCAGGTTGCGCTGTGTCCCGAGCGCCGAATAGGCGGCGCGGAACGCCTCCGGATCGAGATGCGCGCGCCGCCCGAGATAGCGCGCGATCATCCCTTGCTGCAGATCCTCGGAGGTGTCGCGCCGGGCGTCCTCCAGCAGCGACATCAGGTCATAGGCGGCATGTCCAGCCAATGCGTCCTGGTAGTCGAGCAGCCCCACCCGCTGAGTGCCCGCCCGCTGCGGCAGCCAGATCAGGTTGTCGGCGTGATAGTCGCGCAGCACCACAATCTCGCGCACGGTTGCGACGGCGGCGGTGGCCTCGGCCACCAGCGCATCGAACTCGGCGGCGAGCGCGGCGGGCGGTGTCGTCCCGGTCGCCGCTGGCAGCCACCATTCACGGGCCAGCGCCGCCTCGCGCGCCAGCACTGCCGCGTCGTAGGGCGGCAACGCCAACCGGCAGTCCTCCGGCCCCAGCTCCGCCGGTGCCGGGGTCGCGGCCAGCTCTGCCAGCAGATCGACAGCCACGCCGTAGAGCTCGTCCTCGCGCTGCGGCGCCGTCGCCAGCATCCGGCCATAGAGGTCGTCGCCGAGGTCCTCCATCAGCAGGAACCCCTGTGCCAGATCCGCCGCCCTGATCTCCGGCGCCGACAATCCGTGGCGGCGCAGCCAGACGGTCACCGCCACGAACGGGCGCACGTCCTCGCCCTTCTCCGGCGGCGCGTCCATCAGCACCGCCGCGGGGCGCCCGTCCAGCGGGCCGAGCCGGAGATAGCGCCGGTTCGAAGCATCGCCGGCCAGCGGCCGGGCGGCCTCGGGCGGCCAGCCTGCGGCAGTCAGAAAGTCGCTGAGCGCCGCTTCCCGTGCCGTGCTCATCGCCAGTCCTCCAACAAGACAGCGACCCGGTCCCAAACCGGACCGCAGAGGCTGATCGCGGCGTCGCGCCCGCCGCCGGGCGGTGCGGCCAGGGCCACGGACAGCCGCCGCTCCGGCAGTTCCGGCCCAAGCCGCTCGGGCCACTCGATCAGAACCAGCGCGGCGCCGATCGCCTCATCGAGCCCCAGCTCCTCCAGCTCCTCGACGGCGCAGGACAGTCGGTAGAGATCGGCGTGCCAGACCGGGCCGCGGTCGGTGTCGTAGACGTTGACCAGGGTGTAGCTCGGCGACGGGATCTCCGCTTCCGGGTCGCCGAGCAGCGTCCCGATCACCGCCCGCGCCAGGGCCGACTTGCCCGCCCCCAGCGGCCCGCTCAGCAACACCGTGTCGCCGCCCTCGATCACGCCGGCCAGCGCTGCGCCGAGACGCGCCGTTTCCGCCGCGTCGGCCAGATGCAGTTGGCAGGACTGGAGGCGGTCTGATGTAAGCATTGATGCCGGGTGCGCCGTTCGGTTTCTGATCACCACTGATACCGCGAAACGCAGCGGTGACCTACCCCAGAATGCCGCCGCCGGCCGGTGTTTCGCGTGGTCCGTCAGCGTCCTTCGGCCGCATCCCCACGCGTGGCCGGGCTGAACCGGCAGACCGAGCTGAGCTGCGTCGCGTCGGCCTCCAGCCGCAGCTCGTATGCCCCGCCCGCACGCGCCACCAGGCGGCGCAGGAATGGCACCGTCAGACTCGAGCCATCGACCGCTGCGGGCTCGAACGGCGCATCGCCGCCCCGCCGCTCTGAGGTGTAGATCTCGACGCCGCCGTCCCGCCCCTGGCGGGCGCCGAGGATCACCTGACCGCCGTCGCGGCAGCGGCTGATGGCGTCGGTGGTCTGGCTGAACACGATCTGGCGCAGCTGCCCGGCGTCGCAGGGCGGCTCTGCATCGCTCTCCGCGGCGGCGATCCGCAGCGTCACGCCGTCCTCGGTCGCGCGCTTCTTCAGGAGCTGCGCCGTCAGCACCAGGGTCTCGCGCAGCGACGGCGCCGCGCCCTCGTCATACGGCGAATCCAGCTCCAGCGAGGCGAGATCAGTGACGTCGTCGACCGCGGCACGCAGCTGCTGCGCCGCCTCCAGGATCTCGTCGGCATAGCTGCGTTGCTCGGCACTGAGTGCACCGAAGCGGGCGTCGGTGATCAGCTGGGCAAAGCCGTAAACAGTGTTCAGCGGCGTGCGCAGCCGGTACGAGATCCGGTCCAGCACCGCGCCGCGCATCTCCTCCGCCGCCTCCAGCGCATCGTTGCGCTCGCGCAGGGCAAGGGCGATCCGCTCGCTGTCGGTGACATCGCTGAACAGGGCCATGGTCGAGCCGTCCGGCAACGAGGCGAACCGGGCGCCGATGATCCGGCCGGTGCCCAGGGTCAGCCGCGCGGTCCAGGCTTGCCGCGCGTCCGAGCCAGTGACATAGCTCATCAGCCGCTCCCTGACCCCGGTCTCCACAGTCAGGCCGCGCACCAGGGGGATCAGCTCGCTGGCGTGCATCGCGTTGCGGACGGTCTCCGCATCGGTGCCCCAGATCTCGTGGAAGGCGTTTTTGACCAGCTGCAACAGCCCGTCCGGCCCAAACACCGCGAGACCTTCGTCGAGCCGATCTAGGTTCGCCCGGCGCAGGTCGACCGAATGGCGGTACTGCTGTTCGAGGCGCAACCGTTCGGTCACGTCGTCGAACACGAAGGCGAGCGAGCCATGCGGATGCGGCCGCGCCCGCACCCGGATGTCGGAGCCGTCAGCCAGATGCCAGAGCTCCTCATAGTCGGCGGTGTCGGCTTGCAGGAACAGGTCGGTCAGCCGCTGCCGCCAGTCATAAAAATCCGCCATCTCCGGGATCCGGCGGCTCGAGCGCAGGCTGTCGAGGATTTCGCGCAGCGAGGGCCGTTGCGCCATCCAGCCCGGATCGGTCTGCCACATCTCGACCAGGGCCGGGTTGAACATCACCAAGCACTGATTGCGGTCGAAGATTGCCAGGCCGACGTTGAGATGCGCAAAGGTCTCGGTCATGGTGCGGACGAACCGGGCCAGGGTTCGCTCCGCCGCCAGCGCATTGGAGGCATCGATCGCCAGGCCGAGCCGCGCACCACCCGGCCCGGTGGTCTCGATCACGTCGAGGGCGACGGGCTCCGCGTCGCCCCCTTGAGCGACCTCGAGACGGAACCTTTCCGACTTCGCCGCGCCGTCGTCCACAACCGCCGGGTCGGGCTGCCTCTCCTGCCGAGTCGCATGGGCCGCGGCGATGGCGGCGGCGTCGCCGGCCTCGACCACACCTTGTTGGATCGGGATCTTCCCCGCCGACCAGACGGTGCGCCCCTCGGCGGTTCGGTTCCATGCCAGGACCGGTGCGCTGGCCAGCAGACCGGTGAGGGTCCGGGTTTCGACCTCGCGTTTCGCGACCTCGTCCGTGCGCGCTTCGATCGCTGTCCGGGTGCGTTCCAGCTCGGCACCGAGGAGTTCCGCCTTCCGCAGCACTAGGCGGAGCTGGCCTCCGCGCGGCGCTCCGTCAAGCTCGAATGACCGCCCCGAGGCATCTGCGGCCAGCAGATGGAAGGCTTCGCCGCTACGCTCCAGCCCGCCGAGCGCCCGCAGCGTCGTCTCCGAGGCAGGGCCGGGGAATGCGTCGAGCAACGCCCGCACCGGCTTGCCGGCAGCCGCACCGAGCAGCGCCTCCGCCTCGGCATTGGTCTCGACCACCTCGCCGCCATCGACAATCAGCACCGCGCCTTCGCTCAACTCGACCGCGGTGGCGTAACGCGACAGCGCCTCGCGCCAGCGCAGCCCGAAGATGCCCAACCCGAGGCAGGCGAAGACCAAGAGCAGGCCGAGGCCCACGACCAGTTCGGAGTCTCCTATCGCCACCACACGATCCGGTACACCTGCGCACGCTCCTCGCCAACCGCCATCCGGCGCTCACGGATTTCACGAAATGTCAACCTTTGGCCATATGGTTAACGAGTTGCTAAGGCAGTTAGCCATGACACATTGGAGGGATACTATGGCTATAATGGGGCCCCGAGGCGCGGATCCCGACCGAGTGCCTGGCGGGCGACCTCTTTCGGTGTGACCAGCATCGAGACCGGCCAGATCATCTCGACAATCGCCCCCGGCGGACGGCTCAACTCGGCGAGGGCTTCTCGGCCGGTGCGGCGTCGATGCCGGGCATCGCTGCCATTGGCGAAGGCGATCACGGCACCGGTGCGCTCCAGGAGCGTGCGGGCGATGAACAGCCCTAGCCCCATTCCTTCGTATTCGCCCCGTACGTCCCGGGAATCGCCGCGCCGGCGCGAGCTGACATAGGGCTCCCCCAGCCGCGGCAGGATGTCGGTTCGGAAGCCGGGGCCGTCGTCGCCGACGGCGATCCGCAGCTCCTCCTCGCCGGAGTCGATGTCGATCCAGATCGTGCTCTCGGCGAGGTCGACCGCGTTCTGGATGAGGTTGCGAAGCCCGTGAATCATCTCGGCGCGACGCGGAATCATCGGTTCATTGCCGTGCGGCTGGTCGACAAGAACGCCGCCATACCGGATCAGAACCTGCTTGCCCCGGTTGCGGTGCGGCCGAGCCGCCTCCTCGACGATGGCCGAGACCGGGGCGTTGCGGATCTGGCTGTCTTCGCGGCCACCCTGACTCAGATCGGTGAGGATCTCGCGGCAGCGATTGGCCTCACTCCTGATCAGCGCCAGATCCTCGGCCAGCTCGGGGCGGTCCTTCAGCTCACGCGCCAGCTCGCCCGCCACCAGCTTGATCGTGGCCAGCGGCGTCCCCAGCTCGTGCGCTGTCGCCGCGGCGATGCCGCCGATCGCCGCCAGCTTCTGCTCGCGTTCGAGGGCGAAATGGGTGGCGCTCAGCGCCTCGCTCATCGCATAGCCCTCGATCGTCACCCGCCGGGCGTAGACCGACAGGAACACCACTGCGATCGCCAGCGACGCCGAGATCCCGGAGCGGTAGAGATCGGGCACCTCCAGCACCGTGCCGTCGGCCCGGGTCAGCGGCAGGTAGAGAACCGTCATCAGCGGCACCGCCGCCATCGCCGCGATCGCCAGCCACAGCGTCCACTGCAGCCTGAGTGCCGTGGCCGAGATCGTCACCGGCACCAGCAGCAGCACCGCGAAGGGGTTGTTCAGCCCGCCGGTGATCATCAGCAGCACAACCAGCTGCATCAGGTCGAAGAACAGCGACAGCAGCGTCCCTCGCTCGCTCAGCCGCTTCTCGCTCGGCTGGATAACCTGGACGACGGTATTGACGGTGGCCGAGAGCGAGATCAGCAGGGCACAGGCGATCAGCGGCAGCTTGAAGCCAAGGCCCTGGCTGGCGGCGGTGACGGCGGTGATCTGCCCGGCGACCGCGATCCAGCGCACGGTGACTAGGGTGCGCAGGCGCACCCAGTCGCCGCGGGCGCGTGTGCTGAACAGGTACTGGTGGCCAAGCTCGCTCATGAGCCTGAATATTGCCGGGAGCGGGGGCAAAGGAAAGCACCGATGCGACCCGTGATCACAGTTGACCGGCGGCCCCTTGAATTCCTCCCGGCGCGGCGCTTTGTGGAGGAAGTGTCGGGCTAGGGAGAATGCGCATACGCAAGGCGGTCATGGCGTTGGCGGCAGGCACCTTCGTCGCTCTGGCGGCGGCGGCGCTCTACCTCACGCTGCAGCAACCGGACGAGCCCGTCTCGCCGGCAACGGTGAACATCCAGGGCTCGGCGATCGGCGGGCCGTTCACCCTCACCGACCACACCGGCAAGCGGGTCACCAGCGCCGAGCTGTTCGACGGCCCGACGCTGATCTATTTCGGCTACACCTTCTGCCCCGACGTCTGCCCGGTCGATGTCGCGGTGATGGCCTCGGCGGTCGATCTCTTGGCCGAGCGGGGCTTCGAGGTCACCCCGGTGTTCATCACCGTCGACCCGGCCCGCGACGACCCGGAGGCGATGGCCTATTATGCCGACGCGATGCACCCGACGATGATCGGCCTGACCGGGACTGAGGCCGAGATCAAGGCGGTGGCCGACGCCTACAAGGTGTACTACGAGCGGGTGAACGCACCGGACTCCCAGGCCGGCTACCTAGTGAACCACACCACCTTCACCTATATGGTCATGCCTGACGGGGTCAGAGCCGCGTTCCGCGACGGCTTCCCGCCCGAGGAGATCGCCGGCGAGGTCGCCCGCATCCTCAGCCGCTAGGGCGCGTCCTTGCCTCCCCGCGACCACGCTGTTCTGCCGAGGCCAGGGCGAAGAGGATGGCGAGGATGATCGTCGGCTCGATGGAGGGAAGGCCGTGTATTGCCCCGATTGAGCCAGCGCTTCCTAGGGACACGAACAGCGGCGCCACTAGGATGCCGGGGCGGAGAAGCCGCGGCATCGGTCTCCGACTCGTCAGATTGTCGCAGGAAATTTGACATGCGGCGGTAATGGGGGAAAGATCAGCCTCTACCGCGAACGCGAAGAACCGCCCCCGTGGCGGCATTGAGGAACGACCATGACCGACAGACGCGCCGAGATCGGCGAGGACAACTCTCTCATGGTTCTGGACGACGACGCCCCGTTTCGAAACCGCCTTGCCAAGGCGATGGAGAAGCGTGGCTTCGCGCCCGTCCTGGC
>Ga0209255_1000007_pt1 | contig 33065 bp, 31 predicted proteins | sample WorMetvaBAHAMAS2_FD_187394 | JGI IMG/M metagenome (GOLD analysis project Ga0209255, IMG submission 187394) | Marine gutless worms symbiont microbial communities from Max Planck institute for Marine Microbiology, Germany - Olavius vacuus... | ecosystem: Host-associated > Annelida > Digestive...
CAGTCCTGGTTCCGCACCGGATTCAACCTCGTGCGGAGCCTCCTCAGATCAGATCCGCTCAACGCCATCCAAGCATGGACCCGCATCGCCCGAAACCCGGCCAAAATCCGCAGAGTCGTGTAGCATGGACCGCGACACCTTCATCGAGATCTTCTATCGCACCGCCAGGCGGTTCGGGCTCAACCTCGACCCAGACACGCTGATCTTCATCATGACCGAGCTCTACGCCAAGGAGCACGGGGCGGAATACCACGCCTTTCACCCGCGGTTCCTGATCGAGCAGACCAAGGCGATCTGTGCTTTCGAGAACGTGCCGCCGCAGCTGCAGCCCGATTTCCTGCGCCGGGCCTGGGGCAACCTGTTCACGCGCGAGTGACCGGGGCACGATCGGGGGCGAATGTGAGCCGAAAAGGAAGAAATCGATCAAGCAGTTACACGGAGAATTTCTTTTGCTGGTTTCAGATGCCCGATCTCTGCTACACTATAGTCGTAGACAAACGAGGAGGAGCAGTCATGCGCATCTCGATGGGTGTCCTTGTTTGCGTTGCCGAGCTTTCGCTTGCGGCGTGTAGCTCGAACCTTGGCGCGCGGGCGCTCGAGGGCGCTGGAATCGGTGGTGCCGCCGGCGCGGTCGGGACCGCGGTGGTGGGCGGGCCGGTGGTCGCCGGTGCGGCGGTCGGCGCCGCGGCGGGGGCGGTTGTCGGCGTCGTCACCGACGAGGACCAGATCGACCTCAACAAGTGACAAATTGACGGTGCGGAGCGACTCCCCTCGACCAACTGCCTCCCCGGGGCAGGGAGTGTGACGTGACCAACCCCCCTGTTCCACATGATCTCCGGCGGCCCGCGCCCGGTGGCGCCGTTCAGCCATGCGGTGGAGAGCGACGGCTGGGTGTTGCTGACTGGCCAGATGCCGACCGACCCGGCGGTCCCCGACGCGCCACTGCCGGATGGGATCGAGGCCCAGACCCGGCGGGTGATGGAGAACCTGGAGATCGTGCTCGGGGGTGTCGGGCTCGACCTCTCGCACGTGCTTCAGTGCCGCTGCTATCTGACCGAGTTAGAACGCGACTACGCCGTTTTCAACGAGGTCTACCAGAGCTACTTCCCGCCCGACCGGCGGCCGGCCTGCACCACCGTCGGGGTGACCGCGCTCGCCGTCGGCGCGCTGGTCGAGATCGACATGCTGGCGCAGCGGCCGCAGGGGGATTGACCCGCTGCGGGGCTGGACATTGCCGCGATCCGCGCGATATTCCGCTTAGGCCTGTTGTACAAAGGAACCGCGATGCCGGACGGCGAATACGACCCCTGGTGGCTGGTCAAGTACGTGTTGATCTCGGCCGCGGACGGCGTTGCGGCGGGGTGGACCTTCCTCTTGATCCTGCTCTGGACCGATATCGTCCGGCTCGGTGCTCTGGTGCACGGCTCGGGCGACGGGGTGATCGCGCTGGCGGTGCTGCTGGTCTCCTTCGGCATCACCTTCAGCTTGATCGGGATTGGCTGGCGGGTGATGGTGCTGCTGCCGCGCGATGATTGACCGGCAGCGGCGGGTTTTCAGACTTGACGGCGAGGCATTCATGCCCCGGACTCGATCCGGGGACCCGCGGCTCTGCACATGACGGGTCGAGGCCCCGGCGCGGAGGCCGGGGCATCCGAGATAGGGGAAGACGGACATGAACCAGATGTGGAAAGGCCAGACGATCAGCGTCGCCCATGCCGACGACGGTAGGTTCGAGGGGCAGGGGCTGCGCGCCTTCTTCGAGTACCGCAAGCTCGGCATCGCCGAGGCGACGGGGGTAAGTTCGGCGCTCATGTGATTCGCGCTGTGCCGGGGCGGCATTCGGAGCCCAACTGGCACACCCATGAGCTCGACTTCCAGATGGTCTACGTGACCCGGGGCTGGGTGGTGTTCGAGTACGAAGGGCAGGGCGAGGACATCCTGCGCGAAGGCTCCTGCGTGCTGCAGCCCCCTGGCATCCGCCACCGCGAGGTGAGCCACTCGGACGACCTCGAGCTGATCGCGATCACCTCGCCGGCAGATTTCGCGACTCATCCGGCGGAGGCACCGGGGTGATCATTGTTGGCTAGGGTGCGATCTGCTACGCTTCAGTTGACGAGATACCTCTTGTCCGACGCATAGGTGAATCGATGCGATCTCCAGGAGCCGGACGGCGCGGAAGCCAACTGCGGAACCCGCTTGCGATTGCGGCCGTCTCGCTGGCGCTCCTTTGCGGCTTTCCAGCGCAGTCTTCTGCCGAAACGGTACATCTCGCCGACGGCTCGGTGGCCGAGATGCGCAAGTTCGGTCCGACCTACCTCCCTGACGGGAACGTCCTGGTCCGGGGGAGTTCAAGATGTCGGAGTAGTTTCCCGGCAAGGCCGAAGCAGAGGCGGTTTCAAGGGAGCCGTGCTTGAAGCTGGGGGAACGTCTGTATTCGGCCGCAAAAGCCAGGTTGGATGAAGACTATACCGGCATCTATATCGAGACCGCCTGGCGAAAGGGCGGCTTTGCCGTTTTCAAGACGAAAAAGAAGCACGGATCGGTGTTCTTGCTGGAGGGATGCCACCCTCTCCCCGGGGTGCGCGTGAAATAGCGATCTTCTCGGCAGCGCAATCGACGGGGTCACCTCGACTCCGGCCCCGCCACCCACGCGACGGAGGCGCCGTAACAGGCCGGGAGGCCAAAGGCGTTGCGCCGAACGGAAAACGTGCTTCGGTGTGGGAACAAGGATAGGGTACAACCGGTTGATGCCGCATCGAGCCGCCTTCCGGCCCTCTTTGCGGCCATGACAGGTTTCGGGTGAAACGATGAGCAGAGATCAGATCCGCGATTCAATTCAATTCCGCTTCGGGCTTCCCTTGGACCTAGGCGGCGAGGCCCAGGAGGGTGCCGATGTCACTGCGTTGGCGCCTTTGCTCGACCGGCGCTCGTGTCGGAGATACGCCGAGACGCCGGTGCCGGAGGAGATGGTCCGGCTGCTTCTCGCCGCCGGGCTCAGCGCGCCGACCAAGAGCGACCTGCAGCAGGCCGACGTGGTCTGGGTGCGGGAGGAGAGCCTTCGGGCGGACCTGCTCGACGGCATACCCGGCGCCGACTGGATCCAGCGGGCGCCGGTGTTCCTGGTGGTCTGCGGCAACGGCGCACGGCTCACGTCGCTGTTCGAGGGCGAGGAGTTCCCGAACGACCATTTCGATGCCCTGTTCAACGCCATTGGCGACGCCGCAATCGTGCTGGAGGAGATCGTCGCTGCCGCCGCCGTGGCCGGGCTCGGCACCTGCCCGATCAGCGTGATTCGCAACAAGGCGGCGCAGGTCAGCGAACTTCTCGACCTGCCAGAGCGGGTGTTCCCCTTCGCCGGGCTCTGCCTCGGCTTCCCGGCCAGCGAGGCCGCGATCAGCCCGCGGCTCGATCTCGGCATCACCGTGCACGAGAACCGGTACGATGCGGGCGCCTTCGCCCGACTCGGTCCCGACTACGACGCCCGGCGCAACCGGACCAAGCCCTTCGCCCGGCAGCGCTACCCGGAACGTTTTGGCACTGCGTCAAACTATGGCTGGCGCGAGGACAAGCGTCGGCAATGATAGTGTGCGGCAACGTGCCGATTTCGGCGCCTATCTAAGAGGCATAGGATTTTCGTTTGAGTGACCGCTGGTCGCGAATGAACGGACAAGGAGGCCGTAATGACTGACTCGACAAGCAAAGCTGAAGCCTGGCGGGCTCTCGCCGAGCGCGACTTGCGGGGCCGCTCGCCCGATGAGCTCATCTGGCAGACGCCCGAGGGGATCGCGGTGAGGCCGGTCTACACAAATGACGACCTGAAAGGCCTGGACTTCATCGATTCGATTCCCGGCGCGGCGCCCTTCGTGCGCGGGCCGCGCGCGACTATGTATACCGGCCGGCCGTGGACCATCCGGCAGTATTCCGGCTTCTCCACCGCCGAGGAGTCGAACGCCTTCTACCGCAAGAACATCGCCGCCGGGCAGCAGGGCTGCTCGGTCGCTTTCGACCTCGCCACCCACCGCGGCTATGACAGCGACCATCATCGGGTGATCGGCGATGTCGGCAAGGCCGGGGTCGCCATCGACTCGGTCGAGGACATGAAGATCCTGTTCGACGGCATCCCGCTCGACAAGATGTCGGTGTCGATGACCATGAACGGCGCGGTGATCCCCGTGCTGGCCAGCTTCATCGTCGCCGGCGAGGAGCAGGGGGTCGACAAGGCGCAGCTCGCCGGGACCATCCAGAACGACATCCTCAAGGAGTTCATGGTCCGCAACACCTACATTTACCCGCCCGAGCCGAGCATGCGGATCGTCTCCGACATCATCGAGTACACCGCGAAGGAGATGCCGAAGTTCAACTCGATCTCGATCTCCGGCTACCACATGCAGGAGGCGGGAGCGACGCTGGTGCAGGAGTTGGCCTTCACCCTGGCCGACGGCCGCGAATACGTGAAGGCGGCGCTGGCGCGGGGCATGGACGTCGACAGCTTCGCCGGGCGGCTGAGCTTCTTCTTCGCCATCGGCATGAACTTCTTCATGGAGGCGGCGAAGCTGCGCGCGGCGCGGCTGCTGTGGCATCGGATCATGTCGGAGTTCAATCCGAAGAAGCCGGGCAGCATGATGCTGCGCACCCACTGCCAGACCTCGGGCGTCTCATTGCAGGAGCAGGACCCCTATAACAACGTCGTGCGCACCGCCTTCGAGGCGATGTCGGCGGTGCTCGGGGGCACGCAGTCGCTGCACACCAACTCGTTCGACGAGGCGATCGCGCTGCCGACCGAGTTCTCGGCCCGGATCGCGCGCAACACCCAGCTCATCCTGCAAAACGAGACCGGGGTGACCAAGGTCGTCGACCCGCTGGCCGGCTCCTTCTATGTCGAGGCGCTGACCAACGACTTGGCGGAAGCGGCCTGGAAGCTGATCGAGGAAGTCGACCAACTCGGCGGCATGACCAAGGCGGTGCAGTCCGGCATGCCGAAGCTGCGGATCGAGGAAGCCGCCGCCCGTCGCCAGGCCGCCATCGACCGCGGCGACGAGGTGATCGTCGGCGTCAACAAGTTCCCGCTGGAGATGGAGCAGGAGGTCGAGGTCCGCGATGTCGACAACGTCGCGGTCCGGGCCAGCCAGGTCGCCCGGCTGGAGAACGTCCGCGCCACCCGCGACCAGGCCTTCTGCGACGCCGCTCTGGCGGCGTTGGAAGATGCGGCGCGGGGCGATGGCAACCTGCTGGCCGCGGCGGTCGATGCCGCCCGCGCCCGCGCAACCGTCGGGGAGATCTCGGACGCCATGGAGAGGGTATTCGGACGCCATCAGGCCGAGGTGCGGACGCTGTCGGGTGTCTACGGCGCCGCCTATGAGGGCGACGCCGAGTTCGCGGCGATCCAGAAGGAGATCGAAAGCTTCGCCGAGGCCGAGGGCCGGCGCCCGCGCATGCTGGTGGTCAAGATGGGCCAGGACGGCCACGACCGCGGTGCCAAGGTGATCGCCACCGCCTTCGCCGATATTGGCTTCGATGTCGATGTGGGACCGCTGTTCCAGACGCCGGAGGAGGCGGCGCAGGACGCCATCGACAACGACGTTCACGTCATCGGCATCTCCAGCCAGGCGGCCGGGCACAAGACGCTGGCGCCGCAGCTGATCGAGGCGCTGCGGGAGCAGGGGGCGGACGATATCATCGTCGTCTGCGGCGGGGTGATCCCGGCGCAGGACTACGACTTCCTGCGCTCCAAGGGCGTCAAGGCGATCTTCGGGCCTGGGACCAACATCCCCGAGGCAGCGAAGAACATCATGAGCCTGGTCCGGGAGGCGCGCACGCCTCAGGCGGCTGAGTGAGCAAAGACCGCTCGTCGGTCTGGTGAGAGGGCCGCCCGTGCTTGACACGGGCGGCCCATCCTTTACCTGCTCGCTTGCATCTGCCGGGCGCCGCCGTTAGGGGTACCTGCTCGCACCCGTCCCGGGGGAGGGGAGGTGCGGCAGTCTGGAGTGAGTTAGATGCGGTATGCGATCACCGGTAACGGCGGGGTCGGGGGCTGTCTCGCTGCGTGGCTGATCGAGAGCGGGAACGAGGTTGCAGTGCTGGCGCGCGGCGCCCACTTGGCCGCGATTCGCGACAACGGCCTTACCCTGCGTGAGCCCGCGGGAGAGACCGTCGTCCACCCGGCGGTGGCGACCGATGACGGGGCCGCCTTGGGCGAGGCGGATGTGACGATCTTTGCCGTCAAGGGGCAGGACCTCGGCACCGCCATCGAGGCCGCCCGTCCGGCGATCGGCCCCGAGACCCTGGCGCTGCCGTTCCTGAACGGGGTCGAGGCGCCGACGGCACTGGCGGAGGCCTATGGCGAGGACCGCGCGCTGATTGGCGTCGCCCGTATCTTCGCCTTCATCGCCGAGCCCGGGGTGGTGCAGCTGGCCAGCCCGTTCGGCCGGTTCACCATCGGCGGGCTCGACGGCAGCCAGGCCGACCCGCGGGTGACCGCCATTATGGACAACTTCGGCGCCGCCGGGATCGAGGCGCTGGAGTGCGAGGATCTGCGCATCGATCTGTGGACCAAGTTCGTGTTCCTGACTGCCATCGCCGGTGTCACCGCCGGGGCGCGGGTCGACCTCGCGACCGTGCGCAGCACGCCCGAGCTTTGGGCGCTCTACCTACGCCTCGCCGAGGAGGCGCGCGTGGGGGGCGAGGCCCGGGGTATCGCGCTCGACGAGGCGGTACAGCAGGCAATCGCTTCCGGCCGGAGCCTGCCGGGCGAGGCGCGGGCCTCGCTGGCACAGGACCTGGCGGCGGGCAAGCGGCTGGAGACCGAATGGCTGAACGGCGCCGTGGTTCGCCTCGGCGCCGAGGTCGGGGTCGACGCGCCAGCGCACGCGGCCGTCGCCGCGCTGCTGGCGCCCTGGCGCGAGGGTGGCGGCGGGTGAGGGCGGGACGGCACGGACTCGGTGCGCCGAGGTCGCGGACCGGTACCTGCCGAGCCCATTGGATTCGAGAATCGAGCAGAAGAGATGCGGAAAGGTTCGCACAATGACCGAGCAGCACGATAGCGCGTTGAAGGACGCCGCGCTCCATTACCACGAGCACCCGGATCCGGGGAAACTGGCGATCCGGGTCACCAAGCCAATGGCCTCCCAGCGCGATCTGAGCCTGGCCTACAGCCCCGGGGTGGCGGAAGCCTGCCGGCGCATTGCCGGCGAGGCCGACGACGCCTTCCGCTACACCGGCAAGGGTAACCGGGTGGCGGTGATCTCGAACGGCACCGCGGTGCTGGGTCTGGGCGACCTCGGCGCCCAGGCTTCGAAGCCGGTGATGGAGGGCAAGGTCGCCCTGTTCAAAAAATTCGCCGACATCGACGGATTCGACATCGAAGTGAACGAGGCCGACCCTGCGAGGCTGGCCGAGATCGTCATCGCCATCGAGCCGAGCTTCGGGGCGATCAATCTCGAGGACATCAAGGCGCCGGAATGCTTCGAGGTCGAGCGCATCTGCAAGGAGCGGATGGGTATTCCGGTGTTCCACGACGACCAGCACGGCACCGCCATCGTGGTTGCGGCGGCGGTGATCAACGCGCTGTATCTGGCGAAGAAGAAGCTCGAGGGCGTGGTTCTGGTCTCGACCGGCGGCGGTGCGGCGGGGATCGCCTGCCTCGACCTGCTCTGCGACATGGGGCTCAAGCGCGAGAACATATGGCTCTACGACAAGGACGGGCTCTGTTTCGAGGGCAGCGAGGGCGTCGACGAGACCAAGGGCCGCTATGCCCGGCCCACCGATGACGGGCTGCTGGAAGACCGGATCGCTGGCGCCGACATGTTCCTGGGCCTCTCCGCCGGCGGCGTGCTGGAGCCGGAGATGGTCGCCAAGATGGCGCCCGACCCGATCATCTTCGCCCTCGCCAATCCAACGCCGGAAATCGAGCCGAACGTCGCCGCCAAGGTGCGCCCCGACGCCATCATCGCCACCGGTCGATCGGACTATCCGAACCAGGTCAACAACGTGCTCTGCTTCCCGTTCATCTTCCGCGGCGCCCTGGATGTGGTGGCGACGCAGATCAACGAGGAGATGAAGATCGCCTGCGTCACCGCCCTGGCCGAGCTGGCGCGCCAGACCTCCTCGGAGGAGGTCGCGACCGTCTACAGCAGCGAGCGGGTCGTTTTCGGCCGCGAATACCTGATCCCAAAGCCGTTCGATCCGCGGCTCCTCGGGCAGGTCGCCAGCCATGTCGCCCGGGTGGCGATGCAGACCGGGGTGGCGCGGCGCCCGATCGAGGACATGGAGGCCTACCGCGCCCGGCTCGACACCTCGGTGTTCCGCTCGACATTGCTGATGCGGCCGGTGTTCGAGGCGGCCCGGCGTGATCGCGCAGCGGATCGAACGCGCCGGGCTGATGGTGCGGCCAGGCGAGGATTTCGAGATCTGCGACCCGACCAACGACCCGCGTTATCGCGAGTACTGGGGGACCTATCACCGGCGGATGGAGCGCCGGGGCGTCACCCCGGACCTGGCGCGCACCATCATGCGCACCAACACCAAGGCGATCGCGGCGGTCATGGTCTACCGCGGCGAGGCCGACAGCATGATCTGCGGCACCTTCGGCCAGTATCTTTGGCATCTCAACTATGTGCGGCAGATGCTCGCCGGCCTGCCCGATGGCAATGGCGGCGGGCTCGACGCGATCGGGGCGGTGTCGCCGATGATCCTCGACCAGGGGGTGGTGTTCATCGGCAATACCCAGGTGAACCACGACCCGACCGCGGAGCAGATCGCCGAGACCGCAATCGGCGCCGCACGTCACATCCGGCGCTTCGGCGTCGCCCCGAAGATCGCGCTCTTGAGCCATTCCGTCTTCGGCAACCTCGAGTCGGAATCGGCCCGCAAGGTACGGCGGGCGGTGGAGATCCTCGACGAACGGGGGGCCGATTTCAAATACGAGGGCGAAATGCACGCCGACCATGCGCTGGATCCGGCCCTGCGCGAGCGGGTCTTCCCGAACTCGCGGTTGCAGGGAGCGGCGAACTGTCTCATCTTCGCCAATGTCGACGCCGCATCGGGTTCGCTCAACATTCTGAAACTGCTTGCCAACGGGCTCGAGGTTGGCCCAATTCTGATGGGTATGGGCAACAAGGTGCATATCGTCGATCCGTCGGTCACCGCGCGCGGCCTCTTGAATATTGCCGCGCTGGCGGGCACGCCGGTGCATCATTACGCGTGATCCCCGGACCGGGTCTCCGGTTCGGAGAGGAGAGACCGATCGGACGCCGGGGCGCGCAGGGATGGGGGAGACCCCCGAATTCAGGGAGGCAACGATGGGCTACAAGGACGTTTACCAGGGCTGGAAGGCCGATCCTGAGGGGTTCTGGATGCGGGCGGCGGAGGCGGTCGACTGGATCGAGGAGCCCACCAAGGCGCTCGACGACAGCCGGGCGCCCGATCATTACGCCTGGTTCACCGACGGTGTCTGCAATACCTGCTGGAACGCCGTCGACCGCCATGTTGCCGCGGGCCGCGGCAGCCAGGCGGCGCTGATCCACGACAGCCCAATCACCGGCACCCAGACCGTCATCACCTATGCCGAGTTGCAGAACCGGGTGGCGCGGCTGGCCGGCGCCATGGTGGCGCGGGGCGTGGGCAAGGGCGACCGGGTGATCGTCTACATGCCGATGGTGCCCGAGGCGCCGATCGCCATGCTCGCCTGCGCCCGCATCGGCGCCATCCACTCGGTGGTGTTCGGCGGCTTCGCGGCGAACGAGCTTGCGGTGCGGATCGACGACGCGGCGCCGAAGGCAATCATCGCCGCCTCCTGCGGGCTGGAGCCGGGCCGGGTGGTGAAATACAAGCCCCTGATCGATGCCGCCATCGACATCGCCAAGCACAAGCCTGATTTCTGCGTCCTGCTGCAGCGCCCGCAGGAGCCGGCGCCGCTGATCGAGCGCCGTGACGTCGAGTGGGAGGCGTTCCAGGAGGGCGTCGAGCCGGCCGACTGCGTGCTGGTGGGCGGGGGAGACCCACTCTATATCCTCTACACTTCCGGCACCACCGGCCAGCCCAAGGGCGTGGTGCGCACCAATGGCGGGCACATGGTGGCGCTGCTGTGGACGATGAAGAACCTTTATGGCGTCGAGCCGGGCGAGGTCTACTGGGCGGCCTCGGATGTCGGTTGGGTGGTGGGGCATTCCTATATCGTCTACGCGCCGCTGCTTTATGGCTGCACCTCGATCGTGTTCGAGGGCAAGCCGGTGGGCACCCCCGATGCCGGGACGTTCTGGCGGGTGATCTCGGAGCACAAGGTCAGCGTGATGTTCACCGCGCCCACCGCCTTCCGGGCGATCAAGCGCGAGGACCCGCAGGGCGAGTTCGTGCGCAAATACGACCTCTCCAACTTCCGCACCCTGTTCCTGGCCGGTGAGCGCGCCGACCCGGCGACCTTGGAGTGGGCCGCGGAGCAGCTCAAGGTGCCGGTGATCGACCACTGGTGGCAGACTGAGACCGGCTGGGCGATCGCCGGCAACCCGGTGGGGATCGAGCTGATGCCTGTCAAGCACGGCTCGCCCACGGTGCCGATGCCGGGCTACGACATCCAGATCCTCGACGATGCCGGACACCCGGTTCCGACTGGCGAGCTGGGTGCGATCGTGATCAAGCTGCCGCTGCCGCCGGGCAACCTGCCGACGCTGTGGAACGCCGACCAGCGGTTCCTGAGCAGCTACCTCACCACCTTCCCCGGCTACTACGAGACCGGTGACGCGGGGATGCTCGACGAGGACGGCTACGTCTACATCATGGCCCGCACCGACGACGTGATCAACGTCGCCGGGCACCGTCTGTCGACCGGCGCCATGGAGGAGGTGCTGGCCAACCACCCCGACGTGGCCGAATGCGCCGTGATCGGGGTTGCGGACCACCTCAAGGGTGAACTGCCGGTGGGGTTCCTGTGCCTCAACGCCGGCTGCGACCGGCCGCATGACGAGATCATCGCCGAATGCGTCAAGATGATCCGCGACGTGATCGGCCCGGTCGCGGCCTTCAAGCTCGCGGTGGTGGTCGACCGGCTGCCGAAGACCCGGTCGGGCAAGATCCTGCGCGGCACCATGGTCAAGATCGCCGACGGCAAGGAATACAAGATGCCGGCGACGATCGACGATCCGGCGATCCTTGACGAGATCACCGCGGCGCTGGCCAAGATCGGCTATCCGGGCGTGCACTGATCGCCCCGATCCGGCGCGACTCGGTCCCTGAGCGCCCCGCTTCGGCGGGGCGCTTTCGTCTGGGCCGCCGGCTGTCGTCTGCCTGAGTGGTCGACTTCTCTTGAGCACGGCATATGGGCCGCATGCGATTTGCCTGCTGTCGGTGGTCTTTTCCACGTGGCGGACAGTCAAATTTGCAGAACGGAAACTATCTGGTTTGTATTAAGGCAGGGCTAGGATCTGCCGAGGCCGCCTCCGACGAGAACCCTCCCGCCATTGGGCGGTGGTATCTTATTTGAATGGGGGCTGCTCGGCTGGGGTTAAGTAGCCAACGTGAAGGGGAAATTATGTGTATTCACAGCCTCCTGTTCCGTTTCTGTGTCGCCGTCGTCTTTTCCATCACTGTGCTGAGCCAAAGCGTCATGCCAGCGACCGCCAGCGAAATCCCGGTCGTCCGGAATGCGACCGATTCGGGTAAGACAGAGCTTCGCCTGACGGAGGAAGAGCTCAAGGCATTCCCGCAGATTACGGTCCGGACCCGGACCGAGTTTACCGAGGGTGTCGTGGCGTTCGTCGGCCCGCTGGTGCGCGACGTGATGGCCGCTCTCGATGTCTCCGAGGCAACGAGCTTGCACATGGTGGCGGCGAATGACTATGCCGTCGACGTTCCGGTCAGCGACGTGCAACAGCACGACGTGATCCTGGCAATGCCGGCCAACGGCAAGCACCTTTCGTTCCGCGACAAGGGGCCATTGTGGCTGATGTACCCGCTGGATGACCGGAACTGCAGGATGCATTGTACAATGCCCTGCTGATCTGGCAGCTCACCTTCATCGAGATCCGGTGAAGATCTCCTTCGCTCTCACGCGCGGTCTCAGCGCGACCGCGCTGCTGGGGCTTATGGTATTGGCGGTGCTGGGCTTTCGTGCCCAGGAGAAGGACCTCGATAGTCTGCGCCAGTCAAGCTAGGAGATCATCTACTGGAGCACGTCGCAGGCGGAAGCCGAACTGGGACGGTTCCTGAACATCCTTCACCGCTACTTACAGCGAACACCCGGGATCAGCGCGGAGGAAGTCAACCGCCGCTTCGACATAATGTGGAGCCGGATACAGCTGTCCCAGCAGGGGGATGTCGGCCGGCGTGTCCGCCGGTACGACGACGGTGTGGGCGCGATAGACGAAATCTCGGCGCTGCTGCGGAAACATGAAGATGCCATCGTCAACATCTCGCACGACGATCCGCCGGAGTTGGTCCAACTGATCAGCGGCGACTTCTCTGTCGCTGGGGAAAAGCTGCGGGCCTTGTCGGTGCTGGTGCTTGCCGGTGAGGCGAGGCGGCTCGGCGATGCGCGCAACGACGTGCGCTCCAGCGCGCGGCTCACCTGGCTGTTCAGCATGGCGGCGCTGGTGCTGTCGCTGCTGCTGATCGGGATCATGCTGATCGAGACCCGGCGCTATCGCCGGATGGCCGTGGAGAGCCCGGAACTGGCCCGGAAGGCCGAGGCGGCGAGCCGGGCGAAGTCGCAATTCCTGACCATGATGAGCCACGAGCTGCGCACGCCGATGAACGGTGTGCTCGGGCTTCTGGCGCTGGTTCGGCAGACGGCGCTGAACGAACGCCAGGGACGGCTGATCGAGCAGGCGGAGCGGTCGGGCCGGCAGATGAGCGCGCTCCTCGGTGACATCCTCGACTTCTCGGACCTGCAAAGCGAGAGCCTGGTGATGGCGCGCGACATGTTCGAGATTTCCGGCTTGGCCGAGGCGGTCGAGGAGATGTTTGGCCCCATCGTGCAGCGCGAGGGTGTGACGTTCACGGTCGAGATCGCCGAGGACGCTCCGCGTTGGGTGATCGGCGACCGGACCCGGTTGCGCCAGGTGCTGGGGCATTTCGTGACGTTCTTCGTCGATGTCGTCGGCACCAAGGACGTCAGGCTGACGGTCAACCGGGCAGACGGCGGGCTCGCCTTGGCCCTCCACACGGCGGTGCAGGGTGGCGATCGGCCCGGCTGGCAGCCGGAAGCCATGTTCGATCGCGGCAGTGCGCAATACGGCGACTTCGCCTCCGACTCACTGGGGCCAATGATCGCCCGCGGCCTGGTCAGCCTGATGGGTGGCACGGTGTCGTTGGAGCGGCCCGAGGCCGGCCGCGCCACGCTGTCGGTCGTCTTGCCGCTGGAACTGGTCGAGGGCGCCAGCGACACGGTCCGGATCGAATCCGAAACGGTGACCCTCCAGATTTTGCTCAAGGCCCTGCTGGGCAAGCTTGGGCTCAACGTCTGGGATCTGGCGGGGGCCGAGTATTCAAAGGTGGCCGCGGTGCTGATCGAGGCCGGCGGCGACGAGGAGGCCCTGCGTGTCGCCCGGCTGCGCTCAGACCATCCGGTGGCACGGCTGGTGGCGGTCGGTACGCCGCGCGGGCCAGAGCTCTTCGATGTGGTTTGTCACCAGCCGGTGACGCCCGACTCGCTGGCAGAGGCCCTGCGCGTTGGCCCCATCGCAGAGGTTGGAATCTCGTGACCGGGGAAGCGGCGATCGGCTTGGCTGTGCTGGCTGCAGGTGACCGTCTAACTGCCACTGCGGCCCTGGCGGCTGCGGCACCGGCGGCTCTGGCTTGGGGCGGGCCGGATGGGATGAGGGTGTTGGCATGACTCTATCCAGCCTTCGGATCCTGCTGGCCGAGGACAACCCGACCAACCAGCTCGTGGCGATGCAAATGCTCGAGAGCCTTGGAGCCACTGCAACCTTGGCGGAGGACGGTGCCGAGGCGCTCGAAATCATCGCCCGCGAGCCCTTCGACGTCGTTCTCGTCGACATAGAGATGCCTAGGGTCAACGGCATCGAGGTGATCCGCCGCGTGCGTGCGATGCCGGGCCCGGAGCGCGAAGCGACACTGATCGCGCTTACGGCCTACGTGATGCGCGAGCACAGGTCGGCGATCGACGCCGCTGGCGCCGACGGCATCATTGCCAAGCCGATCATGTCGATCGAGCGGTTCGGCGCCGATATCCTGCGCTATATGCATGGTCGGGTCCCGGCGAGTGCGCCGGCGGCGGTTGGCACGGCTCCCGCGGCCCCCGGCGACTCGGCCCCCGGTCCGATCGATCGCGGCATCTATGACGAACTGGCGCGGACCGTCGGGCCGGTCGCAATGGCTGAGGTGTTGGAGAAAGTGGACTCCGATCTCAGCGGAGCGCGCACCCGGCTGGAGAAGGCGCTCGACCCGCTCGATCTCGAGGAGATCCGCGCGGTGACCCATATCCTGATCTCGATTGCCGGAGCGGTCGGCGCGGTGCCGCTCCAGGAACAGGCCGGCCGGATGAACAAGGCCGCTCACGGCAACGATGCCGGTGTCGTGGCGCCGGGCTGCCGCCAGCTCGTTGAAATGATCGGCGCGGTGCTGGAATTCGTTGAGGCGGAAGCGAAGGAATAGGACAAGATGACGCGTTCTGCCGCTGCGCCGGACTCCGGTTTCGGAAACCTGCCTGCGGAGCCAGCCGGCCTCCGTGCGGCTGCGCCTGCCGCCGGCCTTCGCGACGGCGCCGCGCCGGGACTGGCGTCGCTGCGTTTCCGGGTCGAGGCCCGCGCCGACGTCAACGCTGCCGCGCCGCTGGCCGGCTGCGCCGAACCGGGGGCGGAGTTCGGGCAGCAAGACGCGCCCGTCACGGCCGTGCCGCACAGCGAAGCCGATCTCAACGCCGCTGCAGCAGCGTTCGTTGGCATGAAGCTGGCGGAGATCGAGCGCGTCGTGATCGAGGCGACCATCCAGGCCCATGGCGATTCGTTGCCGCGCGCCGCCCGAGTGCTTGGCATCAGCCCGTCGACGCTCTACAGCAAGCGCGCGCGTTGGGCCGATCTGTCCGGCGCCGGCTAGCGACACCTCACGCCGGCGGATGGTCCCCGTGCGATGCTCGGCTTCGCTCGACGCATCGACCGCACACGATCCAGCCTGCCTCGCGTAGGACGCCCCCGAGGGCGGGTGCCAAGACCGGCGCAACCCACCCCGGCGCAACCCGCCTTGGCGCAACCCGCCCTAGCGCAAAGCAAGCTTCGGTGCCGCGCATCCACTAACCGCCATGCCAGCCAAAATCCGCCCCAGCCGAAGCTGGGGCGGACATACCCGTCTGTTGGGTATTGGGGCTGCTCCCGAGTGCCCGACCCTGGTGCGGGTGTGAGAACGGGGGGAGTTCCCGCACCACCGCCGAGACTGGCAGGGAGTGATTCTTGGATAGGACGGTTGTGGTAAAGGAACGGTTAATCGAACCGGTATGTCGCCGGAACATCATCGCTTGCCGGTGATTTCCGGGCCAAGACTCCCGGCGCAGGGGCATCGCCACAGACTTCGACACCCCCTCAGGCCCCAGAAAGCGCAAATTGGTAAGAATTCCGATGCGGATTCGCGAATTAGCTCTTCCTTCATGCGTCGGTTGCGGTAATTACATCTGACGGAAACGGTTCCCACAATCCGGAGACATGATGAAGAACGATGGAAAGGCCAGAGCCGCGGGACAGGTGCGCTCGCTGACGCGCGCGCTTAATCTGTTGCGCCATCTGGCGCAGAGCGGCGATGGCATGTCGCTGACCGAGCTGTCCGAGGCGGCAGAGCTGCCACCCTCGACCACCCATCGCCTTCTCACCACCCTCGAGTCCGAGCGGTTCGTCCGCCCCGACCCTGCAGGTGGGGTGTGGCAGATCGGCGTCGCGGCGTTCATCGTCGGTACCGCCTTCGCCCGCACCCGCGACAAGCTCAGCCTCAGCCGGCCTTACCTGCGCCGGGTGATGGAGATGTCGGGCGAAACCGCGAACCTGTTCGTCGAGAGCGACAGCGAGGCGGTCTGCATCTGCCAGATCGAATCCCGCCATGCAATGCGCGCGATCACCGGTGTCGGCGGACGGGTGCTGCTGCACTCCTCGGGCGCCGGCAAGGCGCTGCTGGCGCATATGGAGCCGGCCCGCCGTCAGCGGCTGATATCGACCATGGCGCTGCCGCGCGAAACCCAGCGCACGATCACCGACCGGGCGCGGCTGGAGGCGGAGCTCGATGAGGTGCGTACGCTCGGCTACGCGGTCGACGACGAGGAGCATGCGCTCGGCCTGCGCTGTGTCGCCGTGCCGGTGCTGGACGAATTCGGCCGGGCGGTGGCGGCGATCTCGGTCTCCGGCCCGAGCGCGCGGATCTCGGTCGATCGGCTGCCGAGCCTTCGCCGCATCATCTCCCAGGCGGCGCGCGAGGCAACCCGCGACTACGGTGGCACACCGCCGATCGCGGCGCAGTAGAACGCACCCGCGCCCGGCGCGGGCGCGAGAGGCTCGCATGCCCCGGCGACCGGGTGGCAGAAAGTGCCCCAAACCCGCTGGACGCCGCTGGCGGGCTTTGTTATACGCCCTTTCACCTCATCGAAGATCGGCTGTTCCGGCGTAGCTCAGTGGTAGAGCATCGGACTGTTAATCCGCTGGTCGTAGGTTCGAATCCTACCGCCGGAGCCAATCTTCCCCACGTCAAGCCGATCTCGATTTGACATCGCAATGGCGGTGGCAACGCCGGCGCCTTCGGGCCTCCGATCCGCCGTCGACTTGCCTCAGGACGAGGGTTGCAGGAATGCCATGTGGCGGCCCGGCGCCGCGGCCAGCAGCGCCTTTGTGTAGCCGTTCTGCGGGGTGGCATAGACCTCTCGGGTCGGCCCTTCCTCGACCACGATGCCGTTCTGCATCACCATGATCCGGTCGCAGACCTGAGCGGCGACGCGCAGGTCATGGGTGATGAACAGCATCGCCAGGTCGAAGCGCTCGCGCACATCTTCGAGCAGCTCCAGCACCTGCGCCTGCACCGAGACATCGAGCGCCGACACCGGCTCGTCGGCGATCAACACCTGCGGCTCCATGGCCAGGGCGCGGGCGATGCAGATGCGCTGGCGCTGGCCGCCCGAGAACTGGTGCGGGAAGCGGTCGAGCGCCGCCGGCGCCAGCCCGACCACCCGCATCAACTCGCGCGCCCGCGCCATCGCCTCGTCGCGCCCGAGGCCGAAATTCATCGGCCCCTCGATAATCGACTGGCCGACGGTGCGGCGCGGGTTCAGCGACCGGTAGGGGTCTTGGAACACGATCTGGATGTCGCGCCGGTGGGGCCTGAGGTCGGATTCGCTGAGGCGCGCTATGTCGTGGCCGCCGATCAGCATCTCGCCGCTGGTCGGGTCGATCAGGCGGACGATGCAGCGGGCGACGGTCGACTTGCCCGAGCCCGACTTGCCCACCACTCCCAAGGTTTCGCCGCGGCGCACCACTAGGTCGACCTCGTTCGCCGCATGCACCACGCGGCCGGTTCGGAACGGGCCGGGAGTGCAGTAGACCTTGTTCAGCCCGTGCGTCTCGATCCCGGCTTCGGTGTGGCCGACCGCCGGCCGCTCCGGCGGCACCAGACTCGGCACCGAGCCGATCAGCATCCGAGTATAGGGATGCTCGGGTCGGGTCATAACCTGCTCGGCTGGGCCCTGCTCGACCACCCGGCCCTCGCGCATCACCACCACCCGGTCGGCGATCTCGGCGACGACGCCGAAATCGTGGGTGATGAACATCACCCCGGTCCCGTGGCGGCGCTGGATCGACTTGATCAGCTCCAGGATTTGCGCCTGGGTGGTGACGTCGAGCGCCGTGGTCGGCTCGTCGGCGATCAGCAACCCCGGGTCGAGCGCCAGCGCCATGGCGATCATCACCCGCTGGCGCTGGCCGCCGGAGAGCTGGTGCGGATAGCTGTGGAACATCTGTTCCGGCTCCGGCAGGCTGACATCGCGCATCGCCGCCAGCACCCGCTCGCGCCGGGCACGTGGGCCCATGCTGGTGTGGATCTCCAGCATCTCGCCGATCTGGTTGCCGACCTTCATCACCGGGTTGAGCGCCGTCATCGGCTCCTGGAAGATCATCGCCATATTCTCGCCGCGCATCTCCCGCATCTGCCGGTCGGTCTTCTTCAGCAGATCCTCGCCCTGCAGCAGCACCTCGCCGGCCACTGGGGTGACGTCCTTCTTCGGGATCAGCCCCATCACCGTGAAGGCGGTTACCGACTTTCCGGAGCCGGACTCGCCGACGACGCAGACGATCTCGCCGGAGCCGACGCTGAACGAGACGTCCTCGATGGCGAACGCCCGGTCGGCGCCCTCGGGCAGGCGAACGGTGAGGCCCTTTATCTCCAGAACCGTGCTCACATTTTCCTCGCGATGCGCGGGTCGAGGGTGTCGCGCAGCCCGTCGCCGACGATATTCACCGCCAGCACCGTCAGGGCCAGCGCCACGCCGGGATAGAAGATGATCCAGGGACTGATCTGGAAGTAGGTCCGGCCCTCGGACATGATGTTGCCCCAACTCGGGATCTCCGGCGGGATTCCGGCGCCGAGGAAGCCGAGGATCGCCTCGGTCAGCATCGCCGAGGCGCAGACATAGGTCGCCTGCACGATCAGGGGCGCGATGGTGTTGGGCAGGATGTGGCGGGTGAGGATCAGCGGCAGCCGGGTGCCGGCGGCGATTGCCGCCTCGACATAGGGCTCCTCGCGCACGGTCAGCACCACGGCGCGGACCAACCGCACCACGCGCGGGATCTCGGGGATGACGATGGCGATCACCACCGTGGTCAGAGTCGCGCCGGAGAGCGAGATCAGGGCGATCGCCAGCAGGATCGCCGGGATCGCCATCAAGCCGTCCATGACCCGCATGATGATGGCGTCGAGCGTCCTCAGATACCCGGCGACCAGCCCGAGAAGCAGGCCGATGATGACGGCGACCAGAGCCACCGCGATACCGACCACCAGCGAGATCCGGGCGCCGAAGATCACCCGGGCGAAAACGTCGCGGCCCAGGAAATCGCTGCCGAACCAGATCTCGGCCGAGGGCGGCTTCAGCCGATTTATCGGGTTCAGCGCGATCGGGTCGGCGGTGAAGAACGGGCCGAAGACGGCGACGACGACGAACAGAGATAGCAGGAACCCGCCCCAGACGATCGCCCGGTTCTTCGCCATCACCTTGAGAACGCTCGGCTCCTCCCGTGACGAGAGGACCGCGTCGGCCATCAGCGCTCGCGGGTCCTGCTCGGCCATCAGTAGCGAATCCTCGGGTCAAACAGGGTGTAGCTGAGGTCGATCAGCAGGTTGATGACGATGTAGACGAAGCTGAAGAACAGGATCAGCCCTTGGATCACCGGATAGTCGCGCGCCAGCACCGCGGTGAGCACCAGCCGGCCGAGACCGGGGATGTTGTAGACGCTCTCGGTCACCACCACGCCGCCGATCATCAGCGCGATGCCGAGGCCGATCACTGTGACGATCGGCACCGCGGCGTTGCGCAGCGCATGGCGTAGCAGGATCTTCAGCTCGCTCTGCCCTTTGGCACGGGCGGTGCGCACGTAGTCCTCCTGCAGCACCTCCTGGACCGAGGCCCGGGTCATGCGCGCGATCAGGGCGATGTAGATGACGCTCAGGGTCATCGTCGGCAGGATGATGTGCTGGAGAAACTGCCAGATTCCGTGCTCGAACGGGCTTTTATAGCCCTGCACGGGCAGGATCTTGAGCTGCATCGACAGGATGTAGATCAGGATGTAGCCAAGCACGAATACCGGGACGGAGAAGCCCGCCACCGAGAACAGCATGACGAATCGGTCAATCGCGCTACCTGCCTTGTAGGCGGCGATGGTGCCGAGCGGTACCGCGACCACGACGGTGAAGATGATGGTGCAGAGCGCCAGAAGCAGCGTCGGCTCCAACCGCTGGCCGATCAAGGTGGTCACGGGCAGCTTGGAGAAGATCGCCGTGCCGAGGTCGCCCTGTGCCAGCTGTCCGAGCCAGTTCAGCATTTGGACATGGATCGGGTCGTTGAGACCGAGCTGGGTGCGGATGCGCTCGACATCCTCGGCGGTGGCATAGTCGCCGGCGATGACCGCAGCCGGGTCGCCGGGGGAAAGCCGCAGCATCAGAAAGACAAACAGGGCCACGATAACCATGACCGAGACCGTCGCCAGCACCCTCTTCAGGACGCAAAAGTACATCGGTCCCCCTTGCGGCCCCGTCGGCTGGAAGGCCCGACCGCGCGCGAGACGCGGCCGGGCCTGGTCATAGGGTCTTACTCGACCGACATGTTCCAGAAGAACTGGACCGGAGACTTGATCAGCCCCTTGACGTTGTTCCGGTAGGCGACCGGAACGAAAAACTGGCCAAGTTCGCCCGAGGCACCGACCGCCCACAGGCGTTCCTGCACCTTCTTGGCGATCTCCTGCTTCTCCTCCAGGCTGCCGGCGACGGCGAAGGCGGCGCGGGCCTCTTCCAACTCGGCGTCCTCGGGCCAGCCGAACCAGCCCTTTTCCGGACTGCCGGAAAAGGCGATCGCCATCGGGTCGATCACGTCGGCGCCGATCCACCAGGTGTGGAACATGTTCCAGCCGCCCTCGGTGACCGGGTCGCGCTTGGCGCGGCGCGAGGTCAGGGTCGACCAGTCCATCGCCTGCACGTCGACCTCCATGCCGATCTTGCGCAGCTTCTCGGCGGTCACCAAGGTGAAGGCCGACAGCACCGGAATGTCGGTCGGATGCATCAGCACCACCGGCGTTCCGTCATAGCCTGCAGCCTTCAGCGCTTCGGCAGCCTTGTCGAGATCGGCCGTCTTGATCACCTCGGAGCCGACCTCGTTGGCCAGCGGTGTGCCGCAGGGATAGACCGAGTAGCAGGTCTTCCAGAACTGCGGGTCGCCGATCGCGGCCGCCAAGTAATCCTCCTGCTTCATCGCCGTGATTGCCGCACGGCGCACATCGGCGTTGTCGAAGGGTGGCAGTAGGCTGTTGAAGCGGGCAAAGCCAATATTGCCGATCGGGTCGTTGACCTCGATCACGATGTCGGGATTGGCACTTAGGATCGGCGCTAGGTCGTTTGCCGGCTGCTCGAAGTAGTCGATCTCGCCGGCCATCAGCGCGTTCATCGCCGTGGTCTGGTCGGGGAAGTAGGTCCATTCCACCCGGTCGACCTTGGCGATCTTGCCGCCGGCGGCGGCCGAGGGCGGCTCGGAGCGCGGCACGTAGTCCTCGAATTTGGTGTAGACCACCTTCGAGCCCGGGACCCACTCGTCCTTCTGGAACACGAAGGGGCCCGAGCCGGTGTAGTCGGTCACCTGCTCGAAGGGATCGGTTGCTGCGACTCGCGCCGGCATGATGAACGGCACGTTCGACGAAATCTTGCCGATCGACTCGATCACTAGGCCGAAGGGCTTGTTCAGCTTCATCACGAAGGTCTTGTCGTTCGTCACCTCGAAGCCCTCGACAGCGCCAAAAAGCTGCTGGCCCATTCCGTCGCGCTTGCCCCAGCGCTCCAGCGAGGCGATGCAGTCGGCCGAGGTCACTGGCGCGCCGTCGTGGAACTTGAGCCCGTCACGCAGGGTGAACGTCCAGGTAAGCTTGTCGTCCGACACCTCCCAGGATTCGACCATCTGCGGCTGCGGCGCGAAGTTCTCGTCCATCGCGAACAGCGTGTCGTAGATCAGGTAGCCGTGGTTGCGCGAGATGTAGGCCGTGGTCCAGATCGGATCGAGGTTTTTCAGGTCGGCATGGGGAATGACCCGCAGCACCGTTTCGGCGGTTGCCGGGGCCGGCGCGCCGAAGGTCCCAAAAGCGAGCGGCACGGCGAGAACCGCAGCCGCCAACGCTTGGCGTTTCGTCCAGAGTCGCATGAGCGTCTCCTTCCCTGTGAGGCTGATGTGTTTCTTGGCCGGGCCCGGCATTCCCGGAGCCGCCCGTGCCCGGCCATTAACGCAGCGGCGCAATATGCTGTCAACCGCTTTGGTCCCGCCATTCGGGTACAACGGCTTCGCGCAGAGTGAAGTTATCACACGCTTGATGCGTGGTTGTTGACGCGGCTTGGTCGGCGCCTGCAAGCTGTGAATGCCAGACCGGTGGAGCGCTCGGGACAGGGAGAGAAGCGATGCGGATTCTCGCCGCCACGATGAAGCACGAAACCAACTCGTTCTCGCCGGTGCCGACCAACATGGCGCGGTTCGAGGCCTGGGGGGCTGTCTGCGACGAGGCGGCGCTCGACGCCTATCGCGGCACGGCGATGCCGGTCTCGGCCTATTTCGACCTCGCCGAGCAGCGCGGCGCCGAGATCGTCTGTCCGGTGATCGCCGAGGCGATGCCGAGTGGGCTGGTCGAGGAGGAGACTTACGAACAGCTCTGCGACTGGATCCTGGCGCCGCTGCGCGCGGGCGGAGTCGATGCCATCTTCCTCGACCTGCACGGCGCGATGACGGCCGAGCATGTAGCCGACGGCGATGGCGAATTGCTGCGCCGGATCAGGGAGATCGCGCCGGATCCTCCGCTTTGCGTCACGCTCGACATGCACACCAATTGCACCGACGAGCTGGTGCGCAACGCCGACGCGATCATCGGCTACAAGACCTACCCGCATACCGACATGTACGAGGTCGGGCATCAGATCGGCCAGGTGCTGTGGAACAAGATCGAAGGTCGGGCCGACCCGGTGATGGCCTGGGCTGCGGCGCCGATCCTGGCCCAGACCCTGCGCATGGGTACCGCGGACGAGCCGATGAAGTCGCTGCAGGAGGCGACTCGGCGCGAGGAGGCGGCGGGGATGCTGGCGGCAACCGTGCTTGGCGGCTTCCCGATGGTCGATGTCCATCATGCCGGCCTGTCGGTGATCACCGTCGCCGATGGCGATCTCGCCGCGGCGGAGGCGGCCCGCGACCGCCTACTGGCCGAAGCCTGGGAGCTGCGCGAAGGGCTGGTCTACCGCCACCGCGATCCGACCGCCGCGATCGCCAGCGCCCGAGCGGCTAACAAGGCGCCGGTGATCCTGCTCGACCACGCCGACAATGTCGGCTCCGGCGGCACCTCGGATGTGATGACCGTGGTCGAGACGGTGCTGAAGGCGGGGCTCGATCGGGTCGCCATGGCCGCCCTTTACGACCCCGAAGCGGCATCGGCGATGCATGCGGCCGGAGAGGGAGCGGAGATCACCCTCGATCTCGGTGGCAAGGCCGACATGCCGGGGATCGGTCTCAAGGGCCGTCCGCTGCGTTTGACCGGGCGCGTCGCCAAGCTCAGCGACGGGCGCTGGGTGGTCGAGGGGCCGATGTATACCGGCGTCGAGGTCAACACTGGGCCGACCGCGGTGCTGGAGACCGGCGGGATGAAGATCGTCGTCACCTCGCGCCATCACGAGCCGTGGGACGCCGGCATCCTCACCAACAACGGCATCGATCCGGCCGCCTGCAATTACATCCTGCTGAAGTCGCGCATCCACTACCGGGCCGGGTTCCAGCCGGTGCAGCCGGATCTAGGCGTCCACTTCACCCTCGACGGCGAAGGGGTCACGACCTCGAACAACTCGGTGCTGACCTACCGCAATCTCCGCCGGCCGATCTATCCGCTCGATCCGGCTGAGGAGATCGACTTCCCCTGAACGCTCCCGGAGGCCCCCACGATGGCCGAGATCACCTTGTTCAAAGCGAAAGAGATCATCACCATGGATCGCAACCGGCCCGAGGCGACCCATGTCGCGGTGCGGGGCGGGATGATCCTCGCGGTCGGCGATGCCGACTGCGCCGAGGGCTGGGGCGACGCGCGGCACGACCACCGCTTCGCCGACAAGGTGATGCTGCCGGGGCTGGTCGAGGCCCATGCCCATGTCTCGGCCGGCGGCATCTGGCGCTACAGCTATTGCGGTCACTACGCCCGGATCGATCCGGAGGGCGCGACCTGGCCCGGCATCGGTACCAGCGAGGCGCTGATCGAGCGGCTGGCTGGAATCGACGCGGCGATGGAGAATGCCGACGCGCCGCTGATCGGCTGGGGCTTCGACCCGAACTCGGTCACCGGGCCGAGGCTCGACAAGTCGCATCTCGACCGGGTGTCGATGACCCGGCCGGTGGTGGTGCTGCACTCCAACTTCCACATGCTGACCGCGAACTCGGCGGCGCTGGAGAGGGCAGGGTTGGCGCAAGGAGGCAATATCGAGGGTACTATCCTTGGCGCCGACGGGCTGCCGAACGGCGAACTGGAGGAGTTCGCCGCCATGGGGCCGGTGATGCAGGCGACCGGGATCGATTTCGCCGACCTCACCAACGACGCCGAGGCGGTGCGCGACTACGGCAAGATCGCCCGGCTCTGCGGCGTGACCACGGTCGCCGACCTGCTGTCCGACCTGCACGCAGGCGAGGTCGACATGCTGCTCAACGTCACCGGCGAGGCGCGCTTCCCGGTGCGCTATGTGCCGATGATGAACGCCATGGTCGGTGATCCCGAGGATGAAGCCCGCCGTGCCGTGGCCCTCAGGGCGCGCTTGACCGACAAGCTCAGGCTCGGCGCGGCCAAGCTGTTCACCGACGGCTCGATCCAGAGCTTCACCGCCAAGGTCAAGTCGCCGGGCTACTTCAAGGGCGAGGATCACGGCATTTGGAACATGGCCGAGGAGCATTTTCGCGCCGCGATGATCGCGCTGCACCGCGCCGGGGTGCAGACCCATATCCACACCAACGGCGACGCCGCCTCCGAGTTCGCCACCGATGTGATCGAGGAGGCGATGCGGCTCGCCCCCGGCGCCGACCACCGGCACACCCTGGAGCATGTGCAGATGGCCGACCGGGCGCAGTTCGTCCGAATGCGCAACTTCGGCATCTGCGTGAACCTGTTTGCCAACCACCTCTACTACTTCGGCGACGTCCACTGGGGCCGGACCCTCGGCCCCGACCGGGCAAGCCGGATGGACGCCTGCGGCGATGCGCTGGAGGTGTTCGGCGGCGATTTCGCCATCCACTCCGACGCGCCCGTCACGCCGCTGGCGCCGCTGTTCACCGCCTGGTGTGCGGTCAACCGGCTGACCGCGAGCGGCCGCCGGCTCGGTGAGGCGCAGCGCATCAGTGTCGCCGATGCCCTGCGCTGCATCATCCTCGGCGCCGCCTACGTGCTGAAGATGGACGGCGAGATAGGCTCGATCCAGACCGGCAAGCGGGCCGATTTCTGCCTGCTCGACGACGACCCGTTGGCCGTCGCGCCGGAGGCTCTCAAGGACATCCCCGTCGCCGGCACCGTGCTCGGCGGCCAAGTGACAGGTGAAACATGAGCAGGCCCCGCATCGCCATCGCCGGCTTCCAGCACGAGACCAACACCTTCGCGCCGATGCCGACCCCGTTCGAGGACTTCGCGCGCGGTGGCGCCTGGCCTGGGCTGACCACCGGGGCGGACGTGATCGACGTTTTCGCCGGCCTCAACATCTCCATCGGCGGCTTCATCGGCGGGGCAGGAGAGCTGGACCTGGTCCCGGCGCTATGGGCCGCGGCCGAGCCCGGCGGCTATGTCCAGCAGGACGCATTCGACCGCGTGGCTGGCATGATCTGCGACGGGATCGCGAGGGCAAAATGTCTCGATGGGGTGTATCTCGATCTCCACGGCGCGATGGTGACCGAGAATTTCGAGGACGGCGAGGGCGAGCTCGTGCGCCGGGTGCGCGAGGTTGTCGGCCCCGACCTGCCGGTCGCGGTCAGCCTCGATCTGCACGGAAACCTGACCCCGGAATTCGCCGCGCTGGCCTCGTCGGTTGCCATCTACCGCACCTATCCGCATGTCGACATGGCCGAGACCGGGCGGCGCGCGGCGGTGCTCCTCGCCGAGGAGCTGGCGCGGGGCGAGCCCTTCGCCAAGGCTTATCGCCAGGTCGGGTTCATCCCGCCGATCACCGACCAGTCGACCATGCGCGAGCCCGGCGGCCGGCTCTACAGCATGTTGCCGGGGCTGGCCGGGGTCAGCTCGGTCGACTTTGCCTTCGGCTTCCCGCCCGCCGACATCTGGCATTGCAGCCCGTCGATCTTCGCTTATGGCCACGACCAGGCGGCGGTCGACGCCGCGGCGGATGCGTTTCTGGCGGCGGTGGATACGGCCGAAAGCGAGTTCGGCAACCCGCTGGTCCCCGCCGCCGAGGCGGTGCGAATGGCGGTGACCAAGAGCGCCGCGGCCGGGCGCCCGGTGGTGATCTGCGACCCGCAGGACAACCCGGGCGCCGGGGCGGTGGGCGACAGCACCGGCCTGCTGGCGGCGCTGATCGACGAGGGGGCCACGGATGCCTGTATCAGCATGATCTGGGATCCGGACACCGCCGCAGAGGCCCATACCGCCGGCGAGGGCGCCACTATCGAGGCCAGCATCGGTGGCCGGTTCCCCGAGGTCGGCGGCCCGCCGGTCCGCGCTACCGCCACGGTCGAGTGCCTCTCGGACGGCCATTTCACCTTCACCGGGCCGTTCTACGGTGGTTCGCACGCCAATCTCGGACCAATGGCCTGCCTGCGTATCCGACAGGGCGGCTGCGACGTGCGGGTCGTCGTCGGCTCGGCCCGGGCCCAGAACGCCGATCAGGAGATGTTTCGCGTCGTCGGTATCGAGCCGGCCGAGCAGCGGATCGTCGCCGTCAAGAGCGCGGTGCATTTTCTCGCCGACTACGAGCCGATCGCTGCCCAGGTGATCTTCGCCGACGCGCCCGGCGCCAATCCCTGCGCCCTCGACCGCATTCCCTACCGGCGGCTGCGCCCCGGCGTCCGCCTCGGTCCAAGCGGTCCGGCCTATGTGCCGCCAGAGAGGAGTGCGTGATGACATCCGTCCCCGCCGGCGATCTCGATCCCGCCCTTGAAGCCGAGATCGTTGCCGCCGTCGATGCCGGTTTCGACGCCCAGATTGCGTTCACCCGTGATCTGGTCCGCCACCCCTCGGTGCGCGGCCGTGAGCATACGGCGCAGGAGATGGTGCACAGCGCGCTGAAGGAGCGCGGCTATGCGGTCGAGCGCTGGGCGATCGATGTCGACGAGATCCGCGGTCATCCGGGCTTCTCGCCGGTCGCCGTCAACTACGAGAATGCGATCAACGTCGTCGGCACCCACCGCCCGCCGGAGACGCTGGGTCGGTCGCTGATCCTCAACGGCCATATCGATGTGGTGCCGGTGGGGCCGCTGGATATGTGGAGCCGGCCGCCCTTCGAGCCGCATGTGGAGAGCGACTGGCTCTACGGCCGCGGTGGCGGTGACATGAAGGCCGGGCTGGCGGCCAACATCTTCGCCCTAGACGCGCTGCGCAGCCTCGGCTGGCAACCGGCGGCGACGGTCTATCTGAAATCGGTGACCGAGGAGGAATGCACCGGCAACGGCGCGCTCTCGTGCCTGGTTCGCGGCTACCGTGCCGATGCGGCGATCATCCCCGAGCCGACCGACGCGCACCTGGTCAGCGCCAATGTCGGCGTGATCTGGTTCAAGGTCACCGTGCGCGGCCACCCGGTGCATGTGCGCGAGGCTGGCGCCGGGTCGAACGCCATCGAGGCGGCGTATTCGATCATCCAGAGCCTGCGGGCGCTGGAGGCCGAGCTGAACGCCGAGAAAGGCGACTGCCCGCCCTTCGCAGACCACCCCCACCCGATCAACTTCAACGTCGGCAAGATCGCCGGCGGCGACTGGGCCTCCAGCGTGCCCGCCTGGTGCGAGATCGACTGCCGGCTGGCAGTGTATCCCGGCCAGGATCCGGCCGATGTGGCGCGGCGGGTCGAGAGGGCGGTCTCCGCCGCCTGCCAGGACCACCTGTTCCTGTCCAACAACCCGGCGACGGTCGCCTACAACGGCTTCTTCGCTCGCGGCTACATACTGGAGGAAGGCACCGATGCCGAGGCGGCGCTGGTCGCTGCATACCGGCGGGCGACCGATGGCGCATCGCTGGGACGAGAAGCGGAGACCGCCTATCTCGACGGCCGGGTGTTCGTGCTCTACGGCGACTGCCCGTGCCTCGTCTACGGACCGAAGTCCGAGAACATCCACGGCTTCGACGAGCGGGTTAGCCTCAACTCAATCCGCGAGACCACCCGTACCCTGGCGCTGTTCACCGCCCGGTGGTGCGGGCTGACAAGCATCTGACGGGGGAGAGGCAAATGACCAAACAGGCGATGATCGTCACCGCCCAGCCCGAGGCCTCGGAGGCCGGGGCGCGGGTGCTGATGCGGGGCGGCAACGCGGTCGACGCGGCGATGGCGGCGGCGCTGGTGCAGGGGGTGGTCGATCCGCAGATGTGCGGCATCGCCGGGTTCGGGTCGTGCCAGATCTACATGCCGGGCAGGGGGGTGCACACCTGCATCGACTTCCACGGCAAGACCCCGCTCGGCGCCACGCCGGAGATGTGGCAGGACCTCGTCGAGGGCGAGACCCGCGACGGCTTCGGCTTCGTGCTCAGGGGCAACGTCAACGATGTCGGCTATCAGGCAGTCACCACGCCCGGCTCGCTGCTGGCCTATTTCGAGGCGGTGCGCGATTTCGGCAGTTAGGACTGGGCCAATATCTGTGCCCCGGCGGTGGCCGAGGCCGAGCAGGGCTTCACGGTGCGCCCGCATGTGCACTACTGGTGGACCCATGGTGCCGATATGGGGCGGGCCGAGGTGACAGAGCGGCTGGCCTTCTCGGCCACCGGGCGGGCGATCTACTTCCACCCGGACGGCTCGCTGAAGAAGATCGGCGACAGGGTCAAGAACCCCGATCTCACGCGCACCCTGGCGCGGATCGCCCGTGACGGGGCGGAGGTGTTCTACCGCGGCGAGATCGCCGAGCGGATCGATGCCGACATGCGCGCCAATGGCGGGCTCTTGCGCCGTGAGGACCTGGAGCAGTACCGCACCACCCGCATCGAGCCCATGCGCGGCAGTTATCGCGGCCACGAGCTGGCCACCAACAATCCGCCCGGTGGCGGCATCATGCTGCTGGAGATGCTGAACATCCTGGAGAACTTCGACCTCGCCGGGATGGGGCACAACTCGACCGACTATATCCGCACCGTCTGCGAGGCGATGAAGGCCGCGACCGCCGACAAGGACGCCCATGTCGGCGACCCGGCCTTCGTCGAGATCCCGCCGCACCTGACCCAGAAGGGCTATGCCGCTGGCATCGCTACCCGGATCGAGGCTGGCGAGCGAATGCGTGTCACCCGGCTCGGGCAGCCGGAGTCGGCCGACACCACCCATGTCGCGGTGGTCGACGGGCAGGGCAACTGCGTGACCATGACCCATTCGCTCGGCATGCCCTCGGGGGTGATCACCGACGAGCTCGGCTTCATGTACAACGGCTGCATGGCCGTGTTCGATCCGCGTCCGGGCCGGGCCGGCTCGATCGCGCCGGGCAAGAGCCGGTTCAGCTCGGTCTGCCCGACCATCGTCTTCCGCGACGGCACCCCGAGGGTGGTGATCGGCGCCCCCGGCGGGACGCAAATCGCAATGGGCGTGCTGCAGGCGCTCTTGAACGTGATCGACTTCGACATGAGCATGTCGGATGCGGTTTCGGTGCCACGGTTCTCGGCCACCTCCGACGCCATCGACATCACCAACCGGATTCCCGACTACACCGTCGAGCCGCTGCACGCTGAGGGCTACGAGGTGATCCGCTCGGCCCTGACCTTCGGCATCGGCGCCGTGCACGGCATCCGGATCGACGGCGGGCGCCTGTCCGGCGGCGCCGATCCGGGGCATGACGGGGTCGCGCTGGCGGTTGCGGTGTGAGAGGCGAGGCGGGTGACGATGATGACAGCGCAGAAAGACCGGATCCTAACCGTCAATGCCGGGTCGTCATCGCTGAAGTTCGCAGTTTTCGACCTGGGTCTGACGCGACTGCTTTCGGGCGTGGTCTCGGAGATCGGCGGTCATGGAAAGCTGACCCTGGAGGGCAAGGCAACCGCGTTCGACTGCCCTTCGCACCAAGCCGCGCTCAGGGTGATGTTAGACCACATGGCCGCGGCGGGCATCACGCCCGACCGCCTGCGCGCCGTCGGCCACAGGGTGGTGCATGGCGGCGCCGAGTTGACCCAGCCGACAGCCGTTACCCCCGAGGTGATCGCCGCGATCCGGCGCTGCTGCGCTCTGGCGCCGCTGCACAACCCGATTGGGCTCGCCTGTATCGAGGCGATCGCCGGCATGGTCCCCGATCTGACGCAGATTGCCTGCTTCGACACCGCCTTCCATGCCGCCAACCCGCCGGAGGCCACCCATTATGCGCTGCCCCCCCGAGTACTGGGAGCTGGGGTTCCGCCGGTTCGGCTTCCACGGCCTCTCCTATTCGAGCATCGTCCATACCCTGCCGCGGCTCAGCGGCGCCCCCTTGCCGCAGCGGCTGCTCACCTTCCACCTCGGCAACGGCGCCAGCGAATGCGCGATACTGGATGGCGTGTCGGTGGCGACGACGATGGGCTATTCACCGCTGGAGGGCCTGACCATGGGCACCCGCGCTGGCAGCATCGACGGCAACGCGGTGCTGCGGTTGGCGGACGAGCTCGGCGTCGCCGAGGCGGGCCGGCTGCTGAACCAGAAGTCGGGCTTGGTCGGGCTTTCTGGCGGGATATCCAACATGGCCGAACTGATCGATTCGCCGGACCCGCGGGCGCAGTTCGCGGTGGCGCATTTCTGCTACTGGGCGGTCCGGCGCGCCGGAGCGATGATCGCCGCCATGGGCGGGCTGGATGCGATCGCCTTCACCGGCGGGATCGGCGAGCACCAGCCGCGGATCCGCGGCACAATCGTCGACGGATTGGGCTGGCTGGGAGCCGAAGTCGACGATGCGCGCAACAGCGACGGTGAACCGCGCCTCGACGTTGCGGGGTCCAAGGTGCCGATCTGGATCGTCCCCCCCGACGAGGAGCGGGAGATCGCCCGCCACGTGGCCCAGTTTTCGGCCGGCTGATCGAGCCAAGCGGCGTCCGCGCGCATGACGCGCGGACATGACATGCCTCGCACTACCCCTCCGCCGCCATGACCTCGGCAGTCTCGCGGATCGCATCCACCGTCTGGGCGAGGTCGGTCTCGTCATGGGCGAGGGAGACATAGAACTTGCCGTCGGACTTTGAAGATTCCGCGCTCGCGCAGGAGCACATTGAAGCGTTTGGTGCGCGCCGCGTCGCCCGCGAACACATTGCGGTAGTTGCGCACCGGTCGGTCGGTGAAGACCACATCGAACAGCGATGGCACCCCGACCACCTGAGCGGCGATGCCGGCCCTGGCGAAGTTCTCCTCCAGCGCTGCGATGATCGCCCGCCCGGTGGCCTCGATCTGCTCATAGGCGCCCGGGCGACGCAGGATCTCCAACGTCGCCATCCCGGCGGCGGCGGCGACCGGGTTGCCGTTGAGCGTGCCGACCTGGAAGGTGAAGCCTTCTTCGCCGACCCGGTCCTTGTCAAAATGGGCCATCACCTCGTCCGAGCCGGCAATCGCCGCCATCGGGAAGCCGCCGCCGATCGCCTTGCCGAGGGTGCAGAGGTCCGGGGTCACGCCGTACAGCTCCTGCGCCCCGCCATAGGCGAGCCGGAACCCGGTCACCACCTCGTCGAATATGAGCACGATGCTGTGCTTGGCGGTCTCCTCGCGTAAGGCCTCCAGGAACCCGGTCTCCGGCGGGATCAGGCGCTGGAACGGCTCGACGATCACCCCGGCGATCTCATCGGCGTATTCGGCGATGATCTGGCGGGCGAACTCAATGTCGTTGAAGGGCGCGATCAGCATGTTGTCGCGCACCGCCGCCGGGATACCGGCCGAATCCGGCACCGCCTGGGGGAAGTTGACCAGCCTCTTTGGCGCCAGGCTCATCAGCGAGGATTCGCTCATGCCATGATAGCCGCCCTCGAACTTCAGGATCTTGTCGCGGCCTGCACCTCCGGATGGGCGTGGCCGACCAGCATCGGCCCGGAGCCGAGCAGGAAGTCGACGTATTCGTTTCCGCTCTCGTCCCACACCCGGCCGCCCTTGCCGCGGGCGATCACCACGTCGGCGGGGAAATTGCCGAAGCCACCGGCGGGCAGAACGCGGCGGACGCGCTCGATCAGGTCGCGCTCATGGTCGGAGGAATGGGTGTCGGGCATGGTGGGGCTCCCTAGGTTGCGACTACCGCCACCATGCCGCCGGCGATCCGGGAAAAGCAATCGCCGGTGCGACAGGTTTTGGCGGATTCAGGCTACCTCGAACGCGAGCTCGCGGATGATCCGGTCTGGGCCGTTGATCGGCGACAGGTCCATCGGGCAGGCAGAGATCACGGCGATGGCCGGCGTCTCGGCCCGGAACACCGCCCGGTCGCCGGGGCCGGAGACGGTGGGCAGGAAATCGGTCTCGCCGTCGGCAGTGACGGGGATGTTCATCCACAGGTTAAACGGCGCCGGGATCGCCGGCGCCCGGGCGCCGATGGCGATCAACGCCATGCGCAGGTTGTCTGTGCAGTTGTCGTGGTATTCCGTGCAGCCGAGGTGCCGGTAGCGGTAGATGTCGCAGGCCGCCATCAGCGTGTCGTGGACGCCGGGCGAGCTGTCCACCTCGAACTGCAGGATTGGCCGCCGGCGATTGGTGATCAGCCGGTCCCCCGCCTTGGGGAAGACAGAACCGAGATCGACGCGGACGTGCTCCAGCAACAGGTACTCGTCCAGGTCGTCGGCGCAGAAGGCCCAGAAGTCGCCAACTTGGGTGCCATGGGTGTTGGTCACCGTCAGCCGCTGGCCGGCGGCGAGGCGCCCGGCAACGCCGCAACGGGCAGGCACGGTGTAGCATCGCCCCGGGATCGGCGTGCCGTCGGCGGAAATGGCGCTCGTGAGGCTGGCGTTTTCGCCGTCGGGGCGCTCGGGTTGAAGCGGCTCATGGCATGATCTCCCGTGTTGGGTCCCCGAGCATGGCGCAAACCCGCAGGGCAGGGAAGGGTGCAAAAGAAAGGGGCCCCGCGCAGATGCGGGGCCCCATTCAGCTCATACCGGCGAGCGCGGTCTATGACCCATGAGCCCATTCCCGCAATCCGATTGACCGGATGCGCCATGTCTGGTCGATGAGCCTGTACCAGCTCTCGCAGCAGTGGGCGACGATGTCGTCGCAGTTCAGGAACA
>Ga0209255_1000008_pt1 | contig 32824 bp, 34 predicted proteins | sample WorMetvaBAHAMAS2_FD_187394 | JGI IMG/M metagenome (GOLD analysis project Ga0209255, IMG submission 187394) | Marine gutless worms symbiont microbial communities from Max Planck institute for Marine Microbiology, Germany - Olavius vacuus... | ecosystem: Host-associated > Annelida > Digestive...
TCCACCATAGCGCACTCCCTTGGCCGCCAGCATCTCCACCGGTCGGCTGTCGGGCCGAAGGGCTTCTGGCCCGCCTTGGCCGGAACCAACTCATCCCTGAACTGCTTCATCAGCGGCGGCACAGAGACACCATCCCTCACCTGTGGGGCGATCTTGTCGAAAGGAACCCCCGCTTCTTGGGGCAACCGCGCCACCTTGGCGCGTTCCTTCGCCGTTGGGGAAAACGGTTTGCGCCCAGCGCTGGGGTGGGGGCCACCGTGGGTTTGTTTTACTTCTTTTTGCGGATTCATTAGATTTCATCAAGATTTCAACGACAAACAAATACCTATATAAATTTGTCTTATGTTTTTTGTCCACCCTGTCCACCTATGTCCACCTTAAGGGTGGACACGAAAACATTTTAAATATCATGTGGTTACATAAACTGTCCACCCTGTCCACCCTATTTTTAAAAAAAAGATATTTAGGTAGTAGAAAGGAGATATATACCTTGCTTATATACTGGGATATATAGATATGATAGGTATGGTGTGTCTCCTATATATATACCTATAAATGAAAGCTCACGATTTTGGGTGGACAGGGTGGACAACTACAGTAACATACTGAAAAATAACATTTTTTACTGTCCAGGTAGGGGGACTTAGGGTGGACACCCACTGGACAGTGGTGAACACTCCCCTCCTCGACACCGGCGGCCCACTAAGAGGCCCGCAGCGGGACCACGTTGTCCTTTTTTTCTTCATAGAGTTCACAACCGTCTGGTAGATGTGTGAACAGAGGTATATTCATTCCCTTTTTATTACACCTGCCTTGACCCTTCTCATGAAGGGTGGCCTGTGAATGTTTACAGTTGACGCAAAATTTTAAAATTTCTTCTGTTGATTTCTGTTGATTTAAAGCGGCTTCTGTTTTGGCCCTTACGCCTTCTTCAGGAGGGACATAAATTCGTACCCGACGGTTAAATTTATCTGAGGAGTGACCTTTGGGTGCTCTTTTCTTTTCATATTTATTTTTAATCATAACAGTACCAATCTGTATTTTCAGATAGTGCCCATGGCTTGCCTTTTTGTGATCAACAAGATACTGGGCGCAGTCTTCGTTCGTGAATCCCTCCGGGTGAGCGAGCGCATATTCCATAATCGCTTCCTCTAACGGTTCTTCCGTGCGGTACTCGTCGCGGAGTTCGTCTGCGATCACCAGCGCTTCCTCCGAGAGCTTGAAGTATGTCTGTCCGAGATTTTGGGTTTTGGCCCATGCGAACGCTTCCGCGAACCATCGGTCCTTGTTAGCCTTGATAAAATCGAAATCAACCTTATCCAATATTTGAAGCGGTAAGAACCGAGTGTTCTCACCAGGATCATTCAAGAGTCCTTTGGCAGATTGGTTGCTTGTACCGACCAGGATCCAGCTTCTTGGGTGCCGCTTCGGCTCGCGGGCGTAAGGGTCTCTAATATCGTCATATCGGGAACTGATAAACTGTTTAAGCTCTTCGGCCTGCGCCCGCTGCGGCACATCCATTTCTCCTAATTCTGCGATCACATAATCCCGCAACAACTGCAATGTGTCTTTACTGCCCGGCTTTATGAATTGATCGGTAACCCACCTATCGCCCACCAGAGCTTTCAGGCTTGCGGACTTCCCGATCCACTGCCGACCAATCAGAATCGGCACCAACCGAAACTCGCAGCCTGGGTGCATGATGCGAGCAACGATTCCCTTGATGAGTAGCTCGCCAACCTCGCGGGTGTAGGCGTTATCGACTGTAGACCAGCCTTTCGGCATGACCTCATGAAGCCGCTTCGTGCCATCCCACTGAGGTAGCGCCTCAAGCCAATCAACCAATGGGTTATATGCGTTTTCTGCCGCTACATTCTTGATTTGTTGCGCTATCAGGGAGGCCCCGAACTGAAGTCGATTTTCTGAGAACCAGACTTGGACTGCGAATATATCCTCGTCTGTCAGACTGCGTGTTTCTGTCCATTTTATTTCCGAGGCAGGAATGGCTTTGGTAACCTCTACCCGGCAAGTCTTTTCATTAAGTCGGAAGGTTCCTTTTATATCGGGGTCATTGCATAAATACAATTTTAAGTTGAATGCACTGTTAAGCTCGTAAGGAAAACCCGTTCTGCTATAAGCCCGTTGTAGTTCCTTCCGCCATTCATAATCCTTTTCTGTTGTGTTTTCGCTTTTCTTGTAATTGTCCGCGATTTGGTTATGCCGATGAAGCTTCTCCTCTCTCCTTTCTTTAATCTGTTTAAGTTTCTTATTCAGCGTCTCATCAAATGCTCTTGCTCGGCATATTTTTTGGGCTAAGACTTCTTTACGAAGGTTTTCACAAAACGTCGTTCCCCCTTCCTTTTCACGCCGCAAAGCTACCAGTTCCATAACCCCGTCACTAAGAAGTTCATCGGGCGTTAAGCTGCCAGCCTCCAATTTATCCACTATTTCGTCGAGAGGGTCGCGGATTTCTTTTGCGTTTTTGATGATTTCAAGAATGGGGTGGGGAGGGTCATTTGTTATTAAATTTGTTTCATCGTCACCAACATGATTATAAGTTTCTTTAACCATGTTAATGAAGTCGAAAACAGAATGATCGCCTGTTATTTCCGGCCTAAACATATCCTTTGTTGATAAGGTGATCGCTTTTGATTCCTCAAATTTTATACGTTCAATTAAGGAACATTCAGACAGAGGGTCACGTAATATATCGTTGAAATCATTGTGTGGTGGCGGCCACGCTATAAACACCTTTCGTCTTTCGTCCTCGACCCAACGTCTGGCAGCGTCACTCGCTGCCTTCTCGCCAGCGTCGTCCGCGTCGGCAAGGATGATCACCTTGTAATCGCCGGGCGTAAGCTCAAGGTCTCTCAGCCCACCGGCGGACAGCGCGGCCCAGGCCGGATGGCCGGTTACTTGCATTACAGAGAGGCAGGTCTCGATGCCCTCGCCAATCATAAGCACATCAGTTGGTTCGCCGAGGCGGACCACCCCGCCCTTGGAGGGTCCAAGCATCATCTTTACCTGATCGACTGGCGCTTTGCCCTTGCCGTCGGGGGCCAGGAATGTCCGATGAATGCCTAATGGGCTGCCGTCGATGCTCCCGGTTATCTGCGCAACCATGCAGGGAAATCGCGTTTGGCTGGGGTCGTGCTTGAGGTCTGGATAGAAGCGGAGCGAGTCCGGCGGCGGGATGGTGATGCCTCGCGATGCGAGATAAATGCTTACCGTGGTATCTGCTGCTGGGAGCGAGGCATCCCAAATCTCTTGAGCGAATTCTTCCTTCGTTTCCTTCCGGGGCGTCTCCACTGTCCGCGCCTGATGCTCGGGATCAGGGGCCTGAGTCTCAGGATCAACCTTGGTCGTGCGCTGGTTGGTGTGGGTACTTTTACTCCTGGATGCCCACAGGCCATCTGCCTTTAGAGCCTCGATAACCTCCTCTTGGCTACAACCCGCAAAGCAGTGCACCAAAGGGTTTCCGCCCTTCGGATTCTCGCTGATCGAGAGGCTCGGATCGTTGTCCTCGTGAGCCGGGCAGCAGGCTATCCAGCCGTCGCCGGACTTTTTCCCGCTGAGTGCCTGGGCGAGGCTTTCAGCGGAGCGGGGGCGGGAGAGATTTTGTGTGATCGACATGCGATTCTTCGTAAAGACAGATCGGAATCGAACCGAGTTGATTGTATAGTGTTTAAGACATATATAACACTCTTTCGGAACAAAGTAAAAGGGCACCGAACTAAGGGGCTACGTGGTCTGGAAGGCTAGGGACTGTTGAGGATTGGCACCTTCATGGAGAAGGCTGAGCTCCTCTAGCCGGATACGCATCCCGGCACGTGATACTGCAAAACGTTCCGCTAATGCCGCGCAGAGGGTCTCTGGACAAAGGTTGGATCCGAGGCCGCTCCTAGCGGCTAGAACCAGTTTATATGGCATGAGGAGATACGCTGCAAAGGTGTTGGCTTGCCATTCCTCTGGCGCGATCTTCTTGGGTTTTGGATAAATATCGATTTCTCGGCAGATAAACGCGGGGTTGCCTGACGTATCGAGAAGCGAGAGTTGCCTTGGCCCCTGGTTAAGCAGTCTCTGGTGGAGTGTCCAGTGTCCTACCTCGTGGGCAAGCGTGAAATGATAACGACCCTCTTGGAGCGGGTATTTTTCAGGATCTAGCTTATTATCAATGGAAATACTACCATCGGGGTAGATAGCCCCACAGGCATTATCTTTGGCCAGGTCATCAAACTCAATTAGCAGCTTAAGATGCTTCTCGATAATGTCCTCAATTGGAATTGGCGGCTTTACGTCCAAATTGTGGGCACGCGTATACCGCTCAATTAATACTTCCGTCTCCTCCTCGATGTTTTTCTGGAGTAAGAATGGAACACGCGCGTCTTTCATCAATCCTCTCCCTCATCGCCCAGCTCATCCGCTATTCGATTGAGGACTTGAGAATCTCGCTTGTTGGCGCTCCTCAACAGCCTTCCCATCTCAGCGGGGCGTTTCCTAAGTATGTCGGTTAGCTCAGATGGTATTCGATCAGCGAGTGCCATCATTTCATCGGGGTCGCATCCGATTAATTTGGCAATTGTGGTTATCTTGTCTTCACTTGGTGGGGAAAACTCGCCGCGTTCGATTTTCGATAGATAGCTTGGGCTGGCTCCGATTTTCCTAGCCATTTCCCGCAATCCAATTTCTTTTGCCATCCGTTCGCTGCGTATGAACTCGCCGAATGTCTGGTCCCCTTTAGGCATATGGTAGCACCTCTTTTGGGTGTGTTTAGTGCTTAGTCTACACCTTTGATGGGGGCACTGCAATACAATCCACATTCCGGCATTAGACGTTCTAGGTTTTCCTTCTGTTCTTGAGTGCTCGGAATGGGATCATCACAAACTAGCGACCTCACTCCCCTACGGGTCCAAGGCCTAAATGGCCTTGGCCCCGTAGGGTTCGTTCGGAAGGATGCTTTGGTGCGCTACGTGTCAGAGCATAAAAAGCCATTGTTCAAAATTGATCAGGATATTTGTCAGTTTCCCGATACTTGGATTAGGGCCGTCATCGCTTAGGGCATTGGCGGCCATTGCGAGCCTTTAGGAAGCCCGCAGACACGATCTGGAATGGATGCCTGTAGAAAGGGGCTGGCCTCTGCGGGGGAGCCGTCTTCGGCTTAGGCGGGAGCCACCGGAGCTATGGTTTGGAAGCTCCCTAAGCCCTCTCTCTTCCATTCGGGGTTGCCGATTAGAGAACCGGCGAGAGACCGATCAGCACAGGCGGGAGCAAATCCGGCAACGGCTGGAAGGCCTGGTTCTTCGCCGCCAGGTTCTCATCAAGCGCCGATTCCATCTCCGCTGTCGCTGCCGGAGCGAGCACCTCCGGGACCTCCTAGTTCAGGGTCCATACACCGCCATCGCCAGTTCGGAGGCCTTGATCTGACCCTTCTCGACCTCGAGGAGGCCCTGCCGCTTAAGCCCCTCGATGATGGTGCCACGGGTAGTCGGCGTGAAACCGCCAGCGCTAATCGATCAGGCGGGGTGCCTGATTAGAGCTAAAATCGGGTCCCGACTTCGGATCGAGCATCCGGGTACCGCAACGCCAATCAGGAGACGCTGCTATGTCTATGTTGAGAGGAGATAAGCTTCAGGAGGCGTTATTCAACGCCTTGTGTCAGGAGCAAGTCACGGTGTCCGTGTCTTTGAGGAACGAGGCCAAGGTTGAGGGCCAGATCGCTTCGTTCGACCAGTATGCCATCTTGCTGAAAACCCCAGCCCTTCGCCTGATCTACAAGCACACCATCTCCACCATCGACCCCCCTCATGACTTCGAGCTGCCGCCGGAGCTTGAACCTAAGCCTGAGCCTGAAAGCAAACCGAAAGAGGCGCGGAAAGTCGCCGTCCAAATCCGTAAGAAAAGATAAACTGAAGACAGCAAGAGTACTAAGATTTCCGTATCGGGTTTTCTTGCTGTTTTTCGTGGTCTATGGGGCGGGTTTGATGAGAGTAAGGAAAACGAGAGTTAACCAAGAAACGCGACCAGAACCAGATCATCGTCGAAGGAAAACTTGGCCTCGATAGCCGGGGTCACGTTCACCGAGCGTCGAAATCGTGCATCCACCAATGGGCGTGGATCGGCAGATAGGTATTTGACACGGTTGTGTTCTCTGGAGCCGAGTTAAGGTGATAGCGGCCGGTGAGATTGAGGCTTGAAGCTACCGCCAGGCTGTTCCCGATGCTACGGCGTTGAACGCAGCTTAACAGCTTAAGCCGGAGACGGGTTTGATTTGTGCCCTTAGCGGCGACCGCTACGCCAGCACCGGGCGTGTCCTGCTTCAAATAACGCCTGTTCAAGGCTCTTCCCGTCCGCAGGAAGGCTTCCTGCCCAGCCACGCGCCGGAATCTCCTATGGGATATTTGAGCGACCGCCTGTGCGGTTTGTCTTCGCGGCGTCTTGGTAAAAAAGTCGGTGACCGTCCTGGCCGTAGATGGCAATGTCACCGACGCGCCCGCCATGGGCTTCGACGAAGTGCTCGGACTGGACGAACATACCGCCGGACCCGCAGCACGGGTCATAGACCCTTCCTTTGTAAGGCTCCAGCATTTCAACCAGAACCCGGACCACGGACCGAGGCGTGTAGAACTCCCCACCCCGCTTGCCTTCGGCCCCAGCGAAGCCGCCGAGGAAATATTCGTAAACGTGACCCAGGATGTCCTTGGACTTATCGACCTCCTCGCCCATGCCGATACCGCTGATGAGGTCGATGAGCTCACCCAGCATGACCTTGTTGAGCGCTGGCCGTGCGTAGTCTTTGGGGAGCATGCCCTTGAGCGAGGCGTTGTTGTCCTCTACCATTGTGGACCCGGATCGAGCCGCGTTCGCCGTTGATGTCGCGCTCATACAGCGCCAAGGCCTCCCTGATGGGTGTTTTCGCAGCAAGAAGTGATTCTATATCGAAATTGTTTGGCGTGAATAAAGCAAGTCAAACAATGGTGACTGCATTTATTGAGCAGATTGGAATAAGAACTAAAGCAAGATTGAGTTTTGTTGATGTTGTTAATGCATCATCTATATATGGACAAACTGATAGGAAAGATACTCCTATCTTGGATATAAAATTGTATGAGAACGCATTTGGTAAAATCGATAATGCTATTTTCATTAGAAACACTAACTAGACAATAAGGACCCTAAAACAGGGGCTCTTTATGGATTCCAGACTGGTAGGGTACCCTGCGCAAATTCGCCTTCTCAGTAAGCCAGAGGGGCATTGTATAACTTACTGTTGTTGTTGAGAATGGAAGATTGGCTTCAAAGCCCCCAATGTTGCCGATAGTATTACTTTAACAAACATCCTTCTCTCCTTCGAAACGTGGACTCCATCACCAGAAAAACCAGTATGACGCTGGATCGGTAGCCGCCGCTGGCGACACTGTCGGCGCTGGCTCCATAGGTGGTACCTGCCCCGTGTTTCTGTTTACCGGAAGGCGGGGCGAGCAGGGTCTTACGACGATCTATCGCGATCACAAAAGGATTTACGATAGGCTGTGCTATACGGGCAGCAGCGGTGGCAGCCTTTTGGGAGAAGGCCCTAACTTCTCCAACAACTGCTCGTAAGCCCACATCAACTCGTCCTCTTACCGACCGCTCGAATTCCGCCAAAGCCCCGAAGATGTGAAAAAAGAGACGCCCTCCGGCGGTGTCAGCATCGAGCGCTTCGGTCAGTGACCGGAACCCTACCTGACGTTCGCTTAAGCCCTCCACCGTCTCGACAAGCTGCCTAAGAGACCGCGCCAGGCGGTCGAGTTTCCACACCACCAGGGTATCGCCCTCCCTGGCATAACCCAGGGCTAAGGCCAACTGCGGACGGTCTCGCTGCGCTCCTGACGCCTTTTCCTCGAATATCCGCTCACATCCAGCTCCCTTCAACGCATCCAGTTGGAGTTGGGGATTTTGGTCTTGGGTCGAAACCCGCGCGTAGCCGATGAGCATTTTCTTGAAAGCCTCTTTATCAAAAACGAGGATCAGCGTACTTTCGATAAAAAGTATTTTCAAGATAAATTTTGATAAGGTTTAAGGCCAAAAAAAGACCCGATTCGGGGCCTTCTCAGAGTCTACCAAAAACATTAGTTTTTGAGAAACCGTGGCGAGTATCCATGAGATGGTTATGTCAACGTCAACCCTTCCGGTTCTGTTTCCTCGCAATCTTGGCAGCCTTGCTCTTGCGCTTCCGTTCAACCTTGGCCTTCTCAGGGTCAACCGGCGTCTTGGCAGGGGTCGGTGACTGAGGGAAGTTTGGCTGCCACGATTCAAATATATTCCGGATCGTGGTGTCGTCGAGGGTGCCGGTGCGTCTTTTCTCGTCCAGTAAAGCCTGGATTAAAGGGGAAGGGACAAGCCGCATATCAAGTGGGGAATCTCTCACAACAAACCCATATTGCAAGTTTAAGTGAAACTATAGTTCTGGCTTATGAACGATCACGCGCTCAATCTTCCCAACCGGCACAGGGTCAGGATGCCTATCTTTCGGCCCGTCCCAAGCCGCCTTCCAGCCCATCTGCGATTTAGTCCACCAGATCAGGCAGGCGGTGTCCTTCTCGACCGTGGCCTTTTGGTAGAGCGTTTCCGTGCGAAAGTGCCTCCATAACGTGCAGATGCCGATCCCACCCCTCAACACGGAAGCGATGTCCGCATAACGCAGTCCCTTGGCCGCCAGCCTCTCAACCAGAAGGCGTTCGTCGTCCGTCGGACCGAAGGGTACAGTATCGGACCCTCGTTAAGAAATGGGTGGCCGCAGCCCGCCTCAATTCGAACGCCTGTTCCTCGAGGAGCGCCGGCGGCTCAAGATCATCCCCAACGCGTTCGGCGAAAAGGTCGTGCTCAAGCTCATGTTCGCGGCCATGACCAGAGCCGCCGAGCGATGGCGCGCCGTCAAGATCACGGACTTCGAGCGCCGGCAGATGGCCGCGCTCAGGACCGAGATCGACCAGGAATATGAGGCCCACAACGGCCTCACACAAGGCGCCTCAAAGGCTCAACCTCAGACCCAATTATCCAGCAAGTCTCGGACTTGACCCCGCACGAGCCATGCCCGCGCTGGAAAAGAATTCGTAAAACGTGCCTATCGTCCGAGCCATTAAGTGTCCGTCCGTTGGTTAAGCTCTAAAGGAAATTGAAATTCTTTTTGCTTATGTTATTCCAGCAATCGAATGATCCCTTGCCGTCCGAGCTAAGCTTTCGAGACGTTGTGTTGTTTGGCCAACGCTTCAATTTCGCTGTATTCGTCGTGTTCGAGATTGACGGTTAGTCGTTCTTTGGAAGTCACAGCATTTTGCCGCAGAGTGATGCACCGTGCTGCACGGTATGCTGCGTAGCGAAATCCGTCAATTCCTTTGAGAGACGCGCCGCAGGCGTGGCTTGAAAAAAAAGACATTCCTCCGAGCCGATAATTTCAGAATATCGACGCGCGCAGCGGTGGGCATCCCGAAGGGATCGCAACGCAGCGTAGCGGAGTGAAGAACGCGGAGCGTTGCCCAGAGCGATCACGTTGATAGGCTGTAATGGCGGTATCGGGGAATTAAATAAAGCCGTAGCGTAGCTGCGACGTTTATAGGCCAATGCGAAGCATTGGGGCAAGGAGCGAAGCGACGCAGGGTAGGTTCTTATTGCCCTGTTGCTGTGCTACCTCGGCAATATAAGAGTTTATAAAAACTCTATCAGAAAAGAATATAAGAAGGCCGTCAAAATTGCCTTGAAACCCCCATTCTGTAAGGGTTTCTGAAAACGAGCGGTCACAGTTCGTCCCAGTCGCTAGGGGATCAAATGAGCGATTTTTCGAGGTATCGGCGGCGGCGATTTTCGAAGCAGCAGCAAGTCGCCCTCGATCTCAATATCGAAATCGCGGTACACCGCTGCAATCGCTTTCAGGTCTTGTCTCATCTTCAATTTGAAGTGTTTGAGCGATTGGATATCCGGCGCGAATATCGGCCTAAGATCGCGTAAGGGAACGCGCACAACGCGCCCTTGCCGAATGCTAGGCAAGCGATACGAAAACCACGAATACAAATCCATACGGCGTTCTGAGCGCGTGAGCTGGACAAGGTGGTTCATGTCGACGGGAGCGTGCCGTGAATGCAACGCCTTGTAATACTTGTCCGAAAGAAGCATGTGCTGATGCCAGAGCAAACCTTGCCGTACGTCGCGGTCGATCCAAAAAGAAACTTCTTCGGCAAACCGCCCGTACTTCGTTGTCGCCCCGTCCTCGTTCCATTCGCCAAGAATGAACTGACAAGCAGCAAGCGATTGGATTTGCTGTGTAACTGCTTTGCGGTTGTAGTCGTTAATACCTGCGCCGATTTTCTCCAAGAAACACCGCAAGCTGTCGCCTAGATCGATCTCGCGGGTTTTGCGCACGATGGCATAGGAATTGATAAACGGGATTATCAGTCGTGCGCGTGATCCGTACGGCAAACCACAATGCAACCATTCGGCTTCACGGTTGGGGTCGGCTACTCGTCCGGCCTCGATGACCAGTTTTGTGCGACCGTGGCTCACTTCGTATTCACGCTGGTCAGGCAATTCCTTTTACGGCAAAAAGCATTGCATCATCACGCCATGCTGATAGCCGATTTTCGGCTTGTCACCGAATAGTGAGTATTGAGTTTCTTCGGACGTTGGGGCGGGTATACCATTTAAGACCCCTGCCCTATCGACAAGCTCCTGACGGTCGCCGCTGGTCATTCGACGCATGGCGCGTTGCTCCATCGCATCGGTAACGAACTTGGTGTTTTTGGCCTTCACAAGCGCATAGAAAAGCTTGCCTGGTGTGCCGCGCTTATCTTCATGCAATGCTTTTTCTGCGAAACTCCAAAAGTCCAAAACGGCGGTTGTGGTATTCGGCCAAAACTTGCGCCGCATAGCCTCAAGGTAAAGCGCAGATAAACGCTCGTCCTCTCGTAAATCGGCGGCTGTGATGTTGTCTAGATCAGGCTGCAAGAATTCCTCCTATCTGTTGAACGCGTGAATGTATGCGCACGTGCATGATTGAACGTGTGCACTATCCTGTCGTCTTAGGCGTGGCAATAGTCGGTTTTTGGCGGCTCTGAAAAAGCATATCTATGCTCTCGGCCAAAAGGTTTTGAACGGAGCTATCTTCTTCAAGGGCGATTTGCCGAAGCTGTTTCGATACTTCGGGGGGAAAATACCCACCGACATGCTTAGCTCCCTTCCGCGACGGTCGATCATTTGACGCGGCGGGCGTATCGAGAACAGCGGCAACCGGAGAGGCGGCTTGCTCCTTTCGTTTTTGGGCTGCGGCTGCAAACTGGTTATCAGGCATGGGCTTGTACTCCTGTCAATGCGGGTTGAATGTTCACGTGTGTACACATGAACTCATGCACACGCGCAATTTCTTCGGCGGCCTTGTCGTCGATCTTAAATTCCTGAACCCCTAAGCCCGTAAGCGGCGCACGCTTGTAAGCAACGCGGCGTGATAACGGGGTAGGGCATACGGTGACATCAAGCCCGCGCAAATATTCGAGGGCTTGTAGTGTTTCGCTGGTATGCAATGGCTCACCGTTGGCCGCTTCTTTTGGCGGGGTCACTTCGTTGAGAAGAACCGTAACAGCCGGATTGCGAGTTTTAACGAGGTCGATAGTTTTCTGTACTGTCTCGATATCGAAAATGGCGGGCTTGGTTGCGATCAACACGCAATCGGCAACCTTGGCCGCTGCAAGCGCAATGCTGTCAGAATGGGGCGCAGTATCGAGGATTAAGACCGCGCAACCATCCTCAGCAATTTGTTTGACTTCATGCTCTAGGCGCGTGGCGTGAGCCGATACCACCATAGGCAAAGCATCCTCGCGCCGATCAGCCCACTTTGCTGCCGTTGCTTGTGGGTCGAGGTCAATTACGGCGGTATTCAAACCTTGCCGCGTGAAAGCAATCGCAAGGTTGATGGCTGTAGTCGTTTTGCCTGCGCCGCCTTTCTCAGCGATTACCGCGATAATCTTCATAACGCCTCTTTCGTGTTCGTTGGTTCGCACGTGAGCGTGTGCACACGTGCAATTGTGGACGTGTTCAAAATCTTTGGCAAGACGCGAAAGAAAAATACCCACAGGAAAAAACCCTGCGCCTGGTCAAAAGGTACTTTGACCAAGCCGCAGGGCTGGGGCGTTCAATACTCGCTCGCAAGCATGATCGTCAAAACGCGGTGCGTTTGGCTCGGATCGGCGGGGTCTTCGCTGCCGTGCATCATGTCGGCGGCGTAGTAGTCGATTTTCCAAAAGAACTTGTCGCTGCCATGCGTGAACGCACCAAAGTCATGTTCGCCGTGCGGATCGTTGTCCTCGGTGAAGTCTGAAAACTCGCGCACCTGCTGAAAAACGGCTTGCTTGTCAACGTCTGAAAGTGCGTCCACGCCTTGGGTGTAGAGGTCAAGTCCGAGACTTGCTGGATAATTGGGTCTGAGGTTGAGCCTTTGAGGCGCCTTGTGTGAGGCCGTTGTGGGCCTCGTATTCCTGGTCGATCTCGGTCCTGAGCGCGGCCATCTGCCGGCGCTCGAAGTCCGTGATCTTGACGGCGCGCCATCGCTCGGCGGCTCTGGTCATGGCCGCGAACATGAGCTTGAGCACGACCTTTTCGCCGAACGCGTTGGGGATGATCTTGAGCCGCCGGCGCTCCTCGAGGAACAGGCGTTCGAGCAGATTGGTGGTGCGTGTCGCACGGCGGTGGGTGACTAGCAGCCGCAGATGGACGATACAGGCCTCGAAGTCGTCCTGGAAGCAGGCCACCGCGCTCGGCAGCTCTTTCTCGTAGTCCGCCACAAGGCCCTCGGCCAGGTCGGCGAGCGATCGCCCGGCTGGGCGCCTAGTAGGCGGCCTGAACACGGGCCTTGAAGTCGGGCCAGAGGTCCTCAGGGACTTTGGCGGACAGGTTCCACATGCGATGGGCCAGGCAGCGCTGGCGGGCCGAGCGTGGGAAGCAGGTCTCGATCGCCTTGATGATCCCCGGTGCCCCGTCAGAGACCACCAGCAGGGGATCGCCGAGCCCGCGGGTGCGCATGTCCTGGAAGAAGGCAGAAACCGTCTCGGCGTCCTTCTTGGAGCCGGCCATCAACGACAGCAGGACCTTCTTTCCCTCGGTTGTGAAGCCCCAGGCTGCCAGCACCGGCTCCCGGCGCTGACCGGGCCGGATCCGCTCGGCGATGCCATCGATGAAAAGGTAGGCGATGTCGTCCTCGCCCAAGTCCCGCGTGGCGAAGTCCTGATAGTCGGCCCACAGCCGCTCGCCCAGCTCCGAGACCGCGGTCCCGGAGAGCAAGAGCCGGCCGCTCTCGCCCTTGAAAGCATCCTCGATGTCGCGCACCGAGAGACCGCGCGCCAGCATCTCGATCGCCAAGTCCTCAAGCGCTTCGGTGTGCCCTTTCAAATGCTCGCGAAGCTCCGAGCGGAACGGCTCGTCACCGCGGCAACCTGCGGCGCGGCATACTCGATGAAACCCTCGGCGCTCTTCAAGCGCCCCGTGCGCAGCCCGTTGCGGTAGCCACCGCTAGCAGCCGCGCCGCGCTCGTAGTAGTCCCGTCCCAGCGCGTCGCGCACCTCCGCCTCCAGACCTTCCTCGATGATCAGGCGGGTCGCCAGCTGCACCAGCTCGCTGCGACCAAACTCGGACGACAAACGACCGGCAATCAAATCAGACAAGGCTTCACGCGTCCGCTCGGAGCCTGGTACTCTCTTCGACATGGAGGTGCCTCCTTCCCGGGACGGCACAAGCCGCCCGGTTGAGATTCGCACCTCGAAGGATGCACCTCCGCCTCAATTCCCAGCAATCCTAGGACTTCACCTTTGCTGTGGCTCTAGCTGCGGGAATCGCGCACTTATCCAATGCTAAGTTCGCGCTACACCTCTGCCTGGACGTAACCACCAGATATAGCGCTTGAGGCTGGCAACAAATCATCCTACGGTGTTTTTATGGATGATCCGCAAGGAAGGGCAATGATGACCAGAAACGCCGCCTCTTCCCTATATCTCGACAACAATGCAACGACACCGGTTGATCCGGCGGTCAGTGCTGTCATGTCCCCGTTGCTGCAGCGCGCCTATGGCAATCCACATTCGGAGCATGCCCCCGGATGGGACGCTGCCGGGTTGATTGATGAAGCGCAGGCGCATGCGGCGAATCTGATTGGCGCATCGCCCGATGAGATCGTGTTCACGTCGGGGGCTACCGAAGCCAATAACCACGCAATTCAGGGAGTGTTGCGCCGTATCTCAGGGCGCAAGGCGCATCTGATCACCACTGCCATTGAGCACAAAAGCGTCCTGCAGACCTGCATGGCCATGCACTGCGATGATGTCGAGCTTCAGATCCTGCCGGTTGGCAAGGATGGACGAATTGACCCTGATCGCGTTGCTGCTGCCCTGAAGGATGAAACCGTCCTTGTGTCAGTTGGCATGGCCAATAACGAGATTGGCGCGGTCCAACCTGTCCGCGAGATTGCAGCTCTGTGCCGTGATCGCGGGGTCACATTCCATACTGACGCGGCTCAGGCTATCGGCAAAATCCCTGTCAATGTGATTGCAGACGGGATCGATCTGCTCAGTCTGTCCGGCCACAAGCTCTATGGTCCCAAGGGTATTGGTGCCCTTTATGTTTCGCGCCACGCGCCGGTGAAACCCTCACCGTTGATCTTTGGTGGTGCGCAGCAGAATGGCATGCGTGCCGGCACGGTGCCCACTTTCCTGTGCGTCGGCCTTGGAGAAGCTTGTCATATTGCAGGACAACGCTTGCAGGCAGACTCAGAACATGCAGCTCATCTGCGAGCGATGCTGATTTCCACGCTGCAGGCCTCGATCCCTGATCTAGAACTGAATGGGACGATGGAGCATCGCCTTGCCGGCAATCTGAACATTCACATTCCCGGTGTCGATGCTGAAGCGCTGCTTTCAGCCCTGCAGGGCAAGATCGCGGCTTCGACCGGCTCGGCCTGCAATGCCGGCCTCATCGAGCCATCTCATGTTCTCCGGGCGATCGGTCTCTCTTCTGAGGCCATTGCATCATCAATCCGCATTGGTATCGGTCGCATGACGACCGAAGCAGACATTCAAACAGCGGCAGCGCTCATTGCTGACAAGGCGACGAGCTTGCGCCGCATTCCAATCTACAGCTGAGGGCGGGGCGGATGAGATTTCCTAACGACCCCGCCCCAACAATCGCGCGAACTGGACACTTCGTCCAGTTGGGAGGCGCATCATGATCAGAGGTCCCCTGTTGGACGAGGACTATAAGGGCCAATTCTCCGGACATGAGACATTTCCGCTGCGCCAACTCTGGTTGCGCAAGGCCTTTGATGCTACCGAAGAGGGTGCACCAAAGCGCATCTTCTCCGAGGCAGAATCCATTGTCATCTTCGGGGTTGGCAAGAACATGGTCTCGTCGATCCGCCATTGGGCGCTTGCCTGCGGTATCATTGAAGATGCAGGCGATGTTTTCATTCCGACTGATCTTGGAAAATTCATTTTTGATCAGGATGTTGGCGTTGATCCGTTTCTGGAGTCACCGGCAACTGTGTGGCTGTTGCACTGGATGGTCGCCGGGCATGTTCCACCTGCCCGGACCACAACCTGGTTCTATGCCTTTAACAACTTCTCGTCACAGGACTTCGACCGGGCTTCTCTGACTTCTACCCTGCAGGAGCTGAGCGAAGGCCAGGAGCGTTGGCCAAAGGCCTCGGCGGCCACGATCAAGCGGGATGTTGAATGCTTCATCCGTAGCTACGTCCCGAAGTCTGAAACCAAATTTGTCGATGACAGCATGGAGGCCGTGCTGGTCGAGCTGGGCCTGATCCAGCCAGTCGGCACCAAGTCATTCCAGTTCCGGCGTGGTCCCAAGCCCAGCCTGCCAGACGGTGTTTTCCTCTTTGCACTGCATGAGTTCTGGCAATACTACGCGCCACAGCAGAACACACTTTCCGTCGAGAGCATCATCTTTGAACCGGGATCACCGGGCCGGGCCTTCAAGCTTGATGAATTCTCTCTGACTGAGCGCCTTGCCCGCATCGATGAAGTGTCAGAAGGCCGCTTCCGTTGGTCGGAAAGCGCCGGCGTCCGCAATGTTGCCCGGCGTGACGATACACTCGACAAGTGGGAGCTGCTGCATCTGTCATATCCCGCATCCTCCAGCCAAAGGGCTGCCTGATCATGATGCTCTCGGATGTCACCAAAGTTTCCCAACGGTTTCAGCGGTCTGTACGCGTAGATACCGATCTCGACAGTCCGGCCTCGCTGGATGGCTTCATCTGCCATGAGTCCAACCAGACTGTCCTTGCGACCATGGCCCGACTGATCACCGATTCCGGTCAGCGCGCCTTCACCTGGACCGGCCCCTATGGTGGCGGGAAATCCAGTCTCGCCCTTTCCCTTGCGGCGATGGTCAGTCGAGAGACAAGGCACCGCAAGCAGATCTTCGATCAGCTTGGCAAGCCGGATGCCCTGCGCAAGGCTCTGGGAACCGGCAAGGATGACTGGTTGGTTGTTCCTGTCGTTGGACGTCGCAGCGATCCCGTCGATGATATTCGCGAAGCCGTGTCGTCGGCCATTGCCTCTGAGCCGGGCCGGGCACGCACGAAGAAGCGCAAACTCGACCCAACCGGACGCGATGTTATCGGTCGTCTGGAAGATGAGGCTATTGCCCGCGCGACCGGCGGCGTTCTTCTGATCGTCGATGAGATGGGCAAGTTTCTGGAAGGTGCGCGTAGCGACACCATCGATATTCACTTCTTCCAGGAACTGGCAGAGGCAGCCAATCGCTGCGATGGAAAGCTGATTGTCCTCGGTATTCTGCACCAGTCTTTTGAGCAATATGCCAGCCGTCTCGGCCGCGAGACCCAGGATGAATGGGCCAAGGTTCAGGGCCGCTTCATTGACATTCCGATCATCACTGCTGTGGACGAGGTGATTGATCTCATCGGTTGCGCGATCCTGCGTGATCCAAAGCAGAAAATTGACCGCAAAATCAGCAAGACCGTTGGCGATGCGATTGCGAAGCGCCGCCCTGGTAGCCCGGAAGACCTATCAGCCCGTCTCGAAGCCTGCTGGCCGTTACACCCGGTGACGGCGGCTTTGCTGGGTCCGATCTCGCGTGGGAAATACGCCCAGAATGAACGGAGTGTTTTCGGGTTCCTTGGCTCTGTCGAGCCCCTTGGGTTTCAGGAATTCCTTCGCGAAACTGCGGCAACGTCAGATATGTTGCTCGGCCCCGATCGCCTCTGGGACTATCTACGCGCCAATCTTGAACCGGCGATCATGGCCTCACCGGATGGTCATCGCTGGGCGCAAGGCGTTGAATCCATTGAACGCTGCGAAGCGCGCGGCACACAGCTGCATATTCAACTCGCCAAGACGATTGCCGTCATCGACCTGTTCCGCAACGGCTCCGGGATCATGGCCGAACAGGCGATCTTGCGCAGTTGCAGCAACGGCGCCAAAGCCAAGGAGGTTGATGCTGCCCTGAAAGACCTCGCCAGCTGGTCTGTCACCGTCTTCCGCAATCACCTTGATGCCTGGGCGATCTATGCCGGCAGTGACTTCGATATCCACTCCGCCGTTGAAGCAGCCCGTGCCAGAAACCCAGTGCTGGACTTTCGCAAACTTGGCCGTCTGGCCCATATGCCGCCGCTTCTGGCCAAGGAACACTACTACAAAACCGGCACACTGAGATGGTTCGAAACTGGCCTCGTAGCCCTGTCTGAGTGTGAGAACGCGGTCGCCAAGTTCAAGCCTCCCGAGGGCGCTGCAGGCAAGTTCCTGCTGGTCATCCCCTCAGAAGACAACACCGGCAAGGAGTGCCGGAAAATCTGCGCAAACGCCTCGCTGAAGGCGGGTGATTATCCGGTAGCGGTTGGCTTCCCGCACAATGCCTGGCTGCTCTGCGATCTGGGTCTTGAGCTGACTGCCCTTGAAGATGTGCAGCGCTATAGCCCTGAACTGGATGGCGATGCCGTCGCTCGCCGGGAGCTGCGTGCAAGACTCTCTGCTACGTCGGCCCGCTTTGAAGAGGACCTACGCACAGCCCTTGGTGTCGCCGAATGGTATATCCGCGGCGATCTTAAAAAGCCTGAAGATGAACGATCCCTGTCCCGTCTGGTCTCCGAACAGGCGACACAGACCTTCTGCGACGCGCCGACCATCCGTAGTGAATTGATCAACCACATCAAGCCGTCCAGCAACAGCCAAGCCGCCGTTCGCCAGTTGCTTTACCGGATGATTGACGGCGCAGGCAGTGAATATCTGGGGATCGAAGGCTTCAAGGCAGAACGTGGCCTTTACAGCACCGTTCTTGAAGCGACCGGCCTCCATGGCGGTGAGGGCAAGGCGTACGGTTTCAAGTCGCCTCATGGGAACCAGAAGCTGGACAAGAGCTTCGGGCCCATGTGGAGAGCAGCCACCGATCTACTCAAATCGGCAAAAGACCCGGTCTCCCTTGCCACCCTCTACGATTGCTGGACCAGACCGCCATTCGGTATTCGGCAAGGTGTACTCCCGGTTCTGGCAATGGCCTTTGTCCTGGCGCAACGAGATTCCATCGCGATCTATGTGGATGACATGTTCCAGCCGGAACTGAACGATGTTGTCGCCGACAAACTCCTGCAGGATGCCCGCCAGATCAAATTGCGCCGGGTCAGCTTCGGACGACAAAGCAAAAGCTATCTGCAGGGACTTGCGAAGACCATTGGTGAACAGACCGACCGCGAGCTGCAGCCGGATGCACTATCTGTTGCCCGTGAGCTGGTTCGCTTTTCCTTTGCTCAGCCAGGGTGGACCCGTCGCACCAAGTCTGTTTCCGAGACAGCCCGCAAGGTTCGGCGCGTTCTTCTGCATGCAAGTGATCCACATCAGACCCTGTTCGTTGATCTGCCGCTGATCTTCGACGGTGAGGCAAAGAGCCAAGTTGGCCCTCAGCTGGCAGAAGCGCTCAGAGAATTGGGTGGGGCATATCCCGGCATGCTGTCTGATCTTCAGCGGAGAATGCTAAAAGCCCTCGGTCACAAGTCAGACGACAAACTGAGTCGTTTGCGCAGGCGGGCAGAGACTGTCTCAGGTCTGTCAGGGGATTTCAGGCTGGATGCTTTTGCCACCCGCCTAATGCAGTTTGAAGGCACCGGAGAAGATATGGAGTCCATTGCCAGTCTAGCGGTCAACAAACCGCCCCGGGACTGGTCGGATCGTGAGCCTGAACAGGCGGCGCTTGTTCTGGCTGAATTCGCTCTGAAGTTTCGCCATGCGGAGGTTCTGGCCGGGATCAAGGATCGCGAGCCAACACGCCATGCGCTTGGCATTGTCTTCGGAACTGGCGAGCAGGGCCATACGGTCATGACGAGCTTCGACATTGATGCTGATGAAGAAGCCGAGGTCGAGGTCATTGCAAACAAGCTGATGACCAAGCTTAACGGCAACTCTGAAGATCATCACCTAGTGCTTGCTGCCCTCGCACGTGTTGGATCCCGCTTGCTGGAGAAGGAGCAGGTGGATGATGCCGCCGAACAGCTCCGGGAGATTGTAGCATCTTGACTGAAAAACATGTTCTTGGGCTGTCTGGCGGTCGTGACAGCGCCGCCCTCGCAGTCTTCATGCGTGAAACCCGCCCGGACCTCAATATCGAATATTTCTTCACCGATACCGGCAAGGAGCTGGAGGAAGTCTATGACTACCTGCATCGTCTCGAAGGTTTTCTCGGCAAGCCGATACTGTATCTCAACCCTGATCGGGATTTTGACTTCTGGCTGAAGGAATACGGGAACTTCCTGCCATCTCCCCGGTCTCGCTGGTGCACTCGGCAATTGAAGTTACGACCCTTTGAGAAATGGATCAGACCGGACCTGGACGCTGGCCACACCGTGAACAGCTATGTTGCGATCCGCGCGGATGAACCGGAGCGAGGCGGCATGAATGCAACCGACCCCAATCTGAAGGTCCATTTCCCGTTTCGTGAGCAAGGCATCGACAAGGCTGGTGTGATCGATCTTCTGGAAGCCAGTGGGCTTGGCTTGCCCGCCTATTATCGCTGGCGCTCCCGCAGTGGCTGTACCTTCTGTTTCTATCAGCAGAAAATCGAATGGGTCCGCCTCAAGCGCGAACACCTCGAGCGGTTCGAGGAAGCCAAATCCTACGAGAAAACAGCTCTTGAGCATGGATCGCCCTTCACGTGGAGCGATCGGGAGTCGCTTGAAGAACTCGAACAGCCTGAACGGATGGTCGAAATCGAAGCCGATTATGAAACCCGGCTTGCCCGTGAAAAGGCGAGACGGCCGGTCAATCCGCTCAGGGAAGGCCTCGATGATATCGAGATCGATGAGGTCTACGGAACAGCAGAAGTCGCAGCATCATGTATCGTTTGCCACAAATAATCGACCCCTTGTCCATCGGACCATATGGCGTCTACCAAGCACGCATAGAGCCGTCCTGGAATATCTCGATGATCAGTATGCCGAATGCGAAAATGGAAAGCAGATTTCAGTGGTCAGAGATTCCGTCAATCCGGGACATACCCGGAATCTATGCCTGGTATTATTTGCCGGAGATTACAGCCTTTGATTTGACCAATACCATTGAGTCAGTTCGAAACCTGATCAGCAACGATAGTCGAGATGAGGCGAGGGTGATCATTGAGAATTTTCTCAAAAAGTTCATTTTCAGCTACTTCACCGAAGAGCCCTACGCGGCTGTCCTGAAGGGACCACTCAAGCCAAATTATGAAGGCCAGCTTCGTCACCGCCCCGGTTTGTCGTCAGCACTGATTGATCGGCTCGTTGATGATCCGGAGCGCTTACGTACGGTCAAAGACGTGCTGGAAAGCTCTGCGCCCGATTTTGCCAGTCCGATCTATATCGGCATGTCTGAGCGTCTTGGCAGCCGTTTGCGATGGCATCGACAGCTGATCGAGAAGTATCGCGACCAGAGGCCAACGACTTCTTATTCGATGACGGCCACGCCAGGGCCAGAGCAACGCGATCAGAGCTTTGCAAGACAGATCGCGGATCGTAAGATCAACCCACAACGCCTCTTTGTCATGATCCGGGAAATCGACGCTGCGGATAACCGCTATGTCGATCTCGAAAACATCCTCAATCGCATCCACTACCCATTGTTGGGAAGGAATTGACCTATGTCTCTTCAGCCCAAGCGCGAGAGCGCACTTAATCTTCCACTCAAGGGCTCGGTCGGTTCCTTCAAAGTTGGCACCGGACGGGCCGGGCAAACCTCACTCGAAGTCAAATACTTCCTGACACATATCGGGTTGGATTTTGCATCCGGATCGAATGATGCGGTCCTGAACCACATGGCTCCAGTCCGGGAGCTGTTTAATTTCGAAGAGCTGGACTTCGACGAAATCATGCAGCGCGATATTGATGATGCGCGGGTTTCGTTAGAGCTGATCCCCTATCTGCTGGATTCAAAATCTGCGGATTTGATCAAGCTCTTCCCGCCCATTGTGGTTGTTGTCCTGCCTGTGCGTGAACAGGAGAACAGGCCGGCCGATCTTTATCCTCAGATGTTTGCCGATACCAAACCTGAAGAAAACGGTGAAGCTGGACAATACACACTGCGATCTGGCGTCATCGGAAAAGAGGTCTTCCAGTTCGAGCAGCCGATCATGGATGGGGAGCATCTGGCCCATGATCTGGTGCTGTTCCGCCTCAACACGAACAAGACCAGACTGGTTATTGTGGATGGCCAGCACAGGGCGATGGCCCTCCTGGCCCTGTACCGTAACCTCAAGGACCAATGGTCAGATGCCAAACGGGCACCTTTCCGCGAATACTATGCGGAGTGGACCCCGAAATACATTCAGGAGTTCAAGCTCACCGAGATCAATCTGCCAGTCATGTTCTGCACCTTCCCAGACCTGGCCGAAGGCTATGAAGGTGACTTCAACCTCAAGATGGCTGCCCGGCAGATCTTCCTGACCCTGAACAAGACAGCCCGCAAGGTTTCCAACTCGCGCAATACCCTGCTCGATGACAACGACCTGATCGCTTATCTGCTGCGCCGCTGCCTTTCGACGATCAAGCGCAAGGACGAACGGTCAGCCCATTCGCTACGCATCTTCAATGTCGAGCTGGACCAATTTGAAGATCGAATGAGGGTCACGACGCCAATTGCCCTGACAGGGGTGAACCACGTCTACTATATGATCGAGCACCTCATGCTGAACGACAAGGATGGCGACGTCAGCGGTGCGAAACCTCGGTCCGGAAAGTTCTTCAAGCGCCAGGACCTGGACTCTTACGGGCTGATTCGGCGGCTCGACGGGCGCAATCTCCTGGGCGCCGAAGTAGCCGACACAACACGCCGCAAGACCTTCTCAATGTCGGCGGCCGAGAAGCTGGGCGATAACTTTGATCAGCGATATGGCCGATTCATTGTCGCAGCCTATGAGCGTTTCAAACCATTCGACTGTCACAGCCGCGCGGTTATCTCACTGGAAACCCGTCTGGAGACCCACGAAGACAGGAAACTTCGACCGATCCTGTTCGAGGGACAGGGGATCAGCCGCGTATTCGAAGCCCACCGGGAAAACCTTAAGCAGCGGCTTGATAACAACGAGTTTGAGACAGACGTTCCTAAGATCGAAGAGCTGAACCGCAACCTCAATGCGACTAAAATGCGGATGGAAAGTGCACTCGAAGGCTACCGCCTTGATCGTGCGACACGCTATCTCGATACAGTCTCGGACAAGGGGAAGCTGCGCATTGACGGCGAATTGCACCCCAGTATCACGAAGTTTTTCAACTGGTTCTATGATAACACACTAACAACGGTCGCATTCCAGACTGCACTGGTTTGCACCTTCTTTGGTGAGCTGGAGCGAGCTGAAAGGCAGATCCGTGAGCAATCTGCCTCAGGGATCGATACGGACGCATTCTTCGAAGAGTATCTGCGCCTTCTGAATGAGTTCTTCATTCCAACCCGCACGACACAGTTCAAGCGGCTGCTTCGAGTGTTTGTCGGTGAGCCAGATGGGGAAATCAATGAATGGCGGATCGCGAACTCCCGCCATACCTTCCGCCAGATCGTCTATCGCGGCGAGATGCAGCCTGATCAGTGGCCCAAGTACAAGTATCTCCTCCTGGAGATTTGGCGGCCTGAAAATGAAGCGTTGAAGGCGTCCATCGACGGAGAGCGGATACGCTGCCGTGCGCAGGTGTTCAAGAGCCTCCACGAGCTTTACCAGAAGGAATACCTGCTCGATCACACCAGGAATCTTGATGATCTGGAGCGAGAAGATCACGCGGCGATCTTTGATCAAACCTGCGAAGCCTTCAAAGAGTTCCTGAAGATCATCAACGGTGTCAACGACATTCCCAGGAAGCGTGAGATGAAGCACCTCCTTGAGGGAACCTGGGAAGACACGCTGTCCACAAACGGTGATGAGGACGAGTGGGACGAATTTGAAAGTTGATCATGTCCGACAAACAACTGGACACTTCGAAAAACCCTTCTGTTTGGATGGTACGCCATCCCCGCGCTTCCTCTATCTGGCCGTTAGTTGGACACCTCGAAGAACTCGAATTTTGATGGAGACGGCGTGGATTCGTCGAGATGGCTTGGATCATGAGGTCGGTTTCGGGCGGCCCTTGTTCGCTTGGGGTTGAAGATGGGGGATTTCCACCGGTTATTTTGTTATCCGGGCGCGCCTCGGGCTTCGAGCCAGACCAGCCGTTTCATGTTGTAGACCAAGTTCGCCATACCAATCTTGGTTCGAGCACGTGCGATGCCGACGGTTCGAATGAACAGGGCCATGGGGCCCTTTTGGACCGCGAAGACGTGCTCGACGCGGGCGCGGACCTTCGACTTGTGGCCGTTGGCCTTCGAGGTGCGCTCGGGCATCGGCCCGCCCTTGGGCTTCTTGCGGTGGACCTGGGAGACAAGGTCTACAATCAGCACATCCCGCTTCCAACAAGATCGCCAAGGCCGTCGGCTGCACGGTCCCGAAGGAAGCCATGAAGGATCTGGCGTTGCTGTCAGACTGGATCGATCAGCACAAGAAGCAATGTCCGGACGAGCTATCGGCCAAGCAGTTGGCCTTCGCGCAGTCGATTTCCGAACGCAAGCAGATCACGATCGAACCGGCGGCTTTGCGGTCGCGCGCCGCGCTTTCCACCTGAATCTCAACGCACGCTTGAAGACCCAAGTCTGCTTACAAAAATAAAACCCGTCGTTATGGCGGGTTTTTTTGCTGGCTCAACGTCCCCGGCCCTCCTCTACCCCGATAGGAGGGGGGACTTAGGGATCTATCTGAATCTCGCCGAATGGGGACCCCTACTCGCGGCCTCCCCTCCTTCCGCTAGCCGGAAAACCGGAGCACGAATCCTCCCCACGGATCCGTCTTCTCCACCTGCTTGAATAGCGCTATGAATTCAAACGACCCTGCGTCGGCCTACGGCTACGCGGGAAAATCATGAATACTCTAATCGCCCTATATCCTATCGAGATAACTATTATTATCATTACATTATTCATCGCGTGTTTAAAAGGCATTCACGCATGAGGCAAGATGGCAAGAGTGCGGGGAGATCATAAGTTTGAGATGTTCGGTTTGGTTGTAATCTTAATACCGGATACATTTTTTTCCATCTTTGCGTTGACTTGGTCAAAACATGGAACGCCAGCTCCTCTTTACGCCCCTTTCTTTCAGGGACGCTGGTTTTTGCGCTAGGAGGACTGATAGCGTCAGTTTCCGGCTCGGCGTCGGAGTTTATTTTCGACAAGTATGTCCCATGCTTGCTTAATTTTTAATAGGAGACAAGATGAGTAATAAACCCTTTCTCGCGCTAGCGTCCGTGCTATCAATTACGTTGATCGAGTGCCATAACGTTTGCTACGAAGAATAATAGATCGCCAACATCGATGAGCCAGCCACGTAAAAGCCTGTAGAAGCTTTTCTGGATCCGTGGAACCTAAGTGGGTACTCCGAGGGAAACGGCTTACGGCTTAGGGCGCCTCTTCATAGCTCGTGGCGCTAAGAGCAAGTTGGAAGGGGGCGCAGGAGATCGCCCACCCACTATTCCTCTCGGTAAGCCATGGTGCTCATCTATCCTCCGTCCGCGTGATTCCCAATCCAACACGAGGAACAGGAAAATGCCGATCGGCAATCGATAAAACCCGACCACCAGCCGTATCCAACGCCGAGCTGCCAAGATGGCAGTGGGGCCACACTGGAAACCCCGCCGCAAATCGCCTTCCAGCATTCGGTGCTGTGCCAGACGTCGCTGCCCTATCGAGACCTGGGGCGGACGTGCGTGTGTAGGATAGACGACAGGGGAATGTTTCCTTGCGCATCAATGCCGGAAAAGCCTTACCGGGTTTGTCCGTCGAATCTAGCGCTATCGGCCCAACGGAAAGTAAATCCGGGCATTCAAGGATCAACTCGGCAACCTTTCAGCGGCGATCATCCGCATGACCGTATCAACCGACGAAGGGCGCTTTCAGATTGACACAAAGATCGTGACAGCCTTCAACATGTGGTTCCCCAAGGAGGAGCGCGTACTGTGGCCCTCTATCATCCGACTAAGCCATGAGTACTTTGATAGCCTTCAAAAACACGCCGTGCCGCTTGACGAGCTGGACACCTACGCTTAGCTTGCCCAACGGCTGCACCAGGTGCCACGCGGCCAGCCCCAATTCGTCGCCTGGGCTGTGCTCAAGGATCATTTCGGAGCCGGACTTGGCCGGATGGATTACTTCAAACACTACTTCCGGGTTGCTTTGGGTCAAGTCCTCGCCTTCTACCCCCGTGCCAAGGTCGAGGACGACGGTCGCAGCCTCACCCGCTACAACAAGCCCGCCACCCATATGCAGCGCTGCCGCCACCGCTTCCTGGGCGTGGCGTGGAGCTGCTGGGGATGGTGAGAGGTTATCTTCCACCCCCTCGCGTTGGCGCCATTTCGCAACCGTGTGACGGTTGAGGTGGTAAGCCTCGGCTAGTTCCCGGTCGTTCACCGACTCGGGCGGAGACTGTAATTCCAGGCGGATGGCCGGTGTGGTACGGGCGTTCTTGTGCAACTGGATGTTCATGGTGGGTGATTACTGTACTCGAAGCGTGATGATGTCGGGTTCCTCATCAGTATATAATTACACTGAGCCTGACATTCTGATGGGTCTAACACCTAGCTATACAAGAGAGGGAGACATATACTAAATCGCTCGAAGTTACTATCTCTACTTGTCGCCGGCGCTGTCATGACTGCAACGCAGGGTTGCGAATCGACCTCACCGCTGCCCAAAAACTGCCAGGACCCCACGAGTACCCCATACCTTTCTGATTCCCACAAGGTCCCTCACTGTAACCCTACTCCCCCTATTAGCGGAGACGCTACTGCCTATGGCGTGAATAACGTCGGTAACGTCATCGTTGGGCGCAGCAGCAGCAGCGAAGGACCACGTGGGGTAGCTTGGATAATGTTGGGAAGAGATATAAACAAACGCAAATATGAACCTACCGCCCCAAACATACAGAGTGAGGTCTATTTAGAACGTAAGTGGTAATACCGACGTTGTTGTAGGGACAATAAGCCTGATAGAACCGTAGGAAGGACAATACAAGTGGCCTCCATAACTTTCATGGGCCCCCACCTCGAACTCTCCACCCCCTCCCTGGCGGCAGTATGAACAGTGAGGCCCATGACGTAAATGAAGATGGCTCCGTTATCGTGGGTGAAAGTGGTACCTATGATCCCGCTGAGGGATTCAAGAGACATGCGGTCCGCTGGATGCACGGTGAAATTAAGGACCTCGGGGTCCTCCCATAACAGATCGCTGTAACCGGTCGAGCTGCGTCACGCGGCAAGCGGTCTGGTCTTTAAGACTGTCTCGTATAGCCTCGAACTTGGGAAGACGGGATTCCTAAAGCCACTGGGCGATCATGTTCAGCCAATCCTGGCTAGTCGCCTCATCCCTTACGTGGCACATCAAGAGTTCCTTTCTTGGAGACCAGTCCTCTGGTCGATCCGATGGCTCGTGTGTTGCATTTCTACTCCGCTCCTGGCTGTCGTCCTCGCAGCGTCTCGGTTTCCCAGAGTCGTGCGGGGTCTAATATTGGTAAGTCATAGGTGCCCTATCGGTTTGTCCCACCAAGTTCCCATGGACAACTTGAGTTATTCCGAGGGGTTATGCACGAAGCGATTGACCTAGTAGTACCGTTGGATGACTGTGTCCTGTCTGCGCTCTCTTAATTTATTTATTCTGATTAATGCCCGACACTTAATCTCGAACGAAGAATCCGGCAGTCCGGCGAATCGCCTAATTTTGTGTGGTTTAGCTCTCTGCCCGCGTTGAGAATCGACGCGGCGGGGTGTTTTTGGCCCCTGATCGGCGGAGTTTCAGCCGTGGCGCGGATCGAGAGCAAAGATTGACCTTTCGGCTTCCTCGATGAGCCGTTCTCTGGTCCAGTCCCAGTGTTTAGCCTTGAGTTCCGCCAGCTTGACGTTGAGTCGTCGGCGGTACTCCAGGTCGTCCGGTGGCCTGCGCTTCGGCTTGCTGCTCAGCTTTCCGGTCAAGGCTTTCAGGGCCAGCGCCAAACGAGCCTGACCGGCGGTCTCTTGCTTCTTGGACTTTTTCGCCTGTCGCTTGCTGGCTTTGTTGCGTTCGCGTTTCAGCATACTCCCCAAGCCGAACGCAGCGAACAGGTGACGGGATATGGCCTTGACGGCTGCCAGTCCTTTCCAGGAGCCATCAGGAAGGCGTTTTCGGGGTTGGGCAATGGTCACTAGGCCAGCGGCTTTCAGATCGGCGAGGGCACGCTCCGCGCGCCTCAAGGGCATGCCGGTTTGCTTGGTTAAATAGTCCACGGTAAGGCTCAGGAATCCGTCCTCGGTGGGGATGCCGACCCGCAGGCTGGCTAGGTCGGTATATTTCAGGAGGACCGTCAGCATGAGTATGCAGGCTTCCCGGCGTTCGCTGCGTTGCTGCCGGTTGCTGCCGTTGGCTAGGTCCAGGGAGGGGATGATCTGGCGCGGATTATCGTAGTAGCTCTTGAGCAGAGCCATAAGATGCGAGAGCACAAAGGGGATTCCGCCCTTGCCGGTCTTGGGCGGCTTGGTCAGCGTGAGCCGGGGGCGTTGCGGATCGTGCCCGCAGGAATTGCCCCCAAAAAATTTACGCGGTGCGTAGGGCCTGCCCACGTGCGCTCCCCAACTTGGCAAGCGGGGAGCGGGCAGTTGCCACTTTCCAAATCCCCGGATCTAAAAACTTGCAACAGGGGATGTCTACGGGTAGGATTTCCATTGACCGTGGAGTCCAGACAAACTGTTACGGTTATCTAGCCCGCGTTGGGATCTCACCCCCAGCGCGGGTTTCTTATTTATGCCTCGAAATTAGCGAGTGTTTCTGGTCCGGGCATCCCTTCCCGGTAATGGGGTGATGACAGTAGTCTGTCAGACTACCACAGTACACGCCCATGCGTAATCCGCAGCCATTCCCAACTTACCCTCGACGCTGTGCCCATGGCGGCAGTCAGAGCATGGCCTCCGAGCCACAAAGAGGCGTTCTAAGCCGTTTTCTCGGAGCACCCTAATTTGTCACACGGCCCAAGGAAAGCCTCTACAGCCCTCTCCGTGGCTAGCGCATCGATGCCTGGGTTTCAGGCAAAGCCCGGAGTCGCCTTACCGCCAGGGCCGTTTGTCGCCTTGGTGTCTTGGTAAAGAAGTCTGACGGGCTTCGGGCCTTTCCGTCGGCGGGGAACACAAGCAGAATCTTGCCTTTCAATTCGGCATTTTCGGTCGTGCCGGTTCGCGTGTCCCACATATCCAAGAATTGCCACCGGCTGTAGGTGCGGTTCCCCTGTGAAGGATCGGCAAGCCAGACGGTCGATTCGTCGATTCCCCGGAGCACGGAGAAGTGCTCGGTCTTGCGGTGCTCCAGATACACGATTCCTGGCATATTGAGCTTGGCTAGCTGATCGTAGCTGGCGGAAATCCCAACGGCTCGAAACCCGAACTTGAGCAACGCTTGCTGCATGTTCTCGAATGAAGCCATAAGGTCGCCCGTAGCCATGGCCCGCAATAGGTCTTGTTCGGTGACGACCTAGCCGTAGTGTTCGTTGAGCACGGTTGCGAGCGATGCCGCTCCGCAAGAATAGTCCAGGTCTTGTTTCACCACCCGCTCGTCGCGTAGCGCCTTCCAGCTTTTAACCTTGATCTCCCCGGACAGGGAAGGGCCTCGGAGATACGCTCGCCCATCTTCCGCGTGTGTGCTAGACAAGATCGAGCACAACAGAAGGCCGCAGATCACGTGCAAAAATGGCCGGATTGCCGTGTTCATTGCTCATCTCTGAACCCTTGCTGTGATCTCGAATGGTCTGGACAGTTGTCAACTTCACAACACGAGGTATAGCTTCTGTTACAGTCTTTTGCGCATTTCTCATATTCTTCGTAGCAAACGTTATGGCACCCGACCAATGTAATTGAGAGCACGGACGCCAGATCGAGAAAAGTTTTGTTACTCATCTTGTCGCTATTCTCTTATAGTGAGGGAAAAGAGCATAGGGCCGTTGCGTACACACGGGAGAGGGAGGCTCTGTATTATCCATTCCCTACTAAAAATTAAGCACGCATGGCGCGTATGTGTCAAAAATAAACTCCGACAGATCACGGGAAAAGGCCGTTACCAGTGCGCCAAACATAAAAGATAACATCCCCCAAAAAAGGGGCCATGAAAAGGAAGTTGAATTCCACAATTTAACCAAATCAATGCGAAAAACGCGCGGGACAATAAGCCCAAAGTAGATGCTTATAGTCGTCGCTATAAAAAAGGCACGAAAACTCGATTTTAATCTCTCGGGAGAAATATCAGCGCCAAAACTATACATTGCTACATCAAGAGATAAAAACAAGAAGGCAGCAGGCATTAAGATTGCAACCAAACCGAACATCTCCCGCTTATGCAAGGAATCTTCTTGCTTTCTTGCCACCTTAACCCATACAACAGATGCCTTTAAGCACGCAACCAACAATGTAATGATGATGATAATAGTCAACTGGGTTGGATATAGGGCAGTTAGAGTATCCATGTTTCCCCTTTGGCTCTTTATGGATTCCAGACGGATTAAAAGGGACGACAGTCTGTAGCACCCTGCTCGATGACAGAAAAGGCTTCCTGTTATGTCATCAGCCGTGGTGTTACAGACTGCTTAATAATGAACACAACAAACCGACAGTTGCCGATCTAGTATCTCCACCGATGGGGGGGTGCTATCGCCGCCAATGCGTGGAAGGGTTGTGTGCCATATGTTGAGATTGAGGCCGAGAGGCTATAGCGGCATTTAGCCCATTCATAATATGGGACGGGACAATCGCCCTGAAGGCTGGCACGTGCTCTTCGGACATGGCGGCCAAAAAATTGTTTACGGTCTCGGCGGGCAGATTTCTCAAGAAGTCCTCCCGCGTTATATCTGACTCAATTCGCGCTAAAGTCTCGCCAAAGGACGCCCTTGGAATACTGGAAAGAAAGTTTCGTAGCCTGTCTTGATTGATCGTCGCTAGAAGGCCAACCAAATAGCCGGAGGACCTAGGCGACGCCGACATCGACTCAGGATGTGTCCCCCCTCCCACATGGCGTGTGATGGACGCCGCAATGGCGCTATTCGCATGATTAATCGCGTCGATTACATTCCAATTATTTCTCCCCAGCAGCTTCTTAAGCTCAGATAAACCGATAGTCGTAGTAGCCCCCAGCGCTCCCGCCGCAATGTGATGTGTTGATACGATGCCCAACAAACCATAGGTACATAGACTGTACCCCCGCCCATTGATAGAACGAACTACCGTATGAGGAACTGGTACTGTTATACAAGTCGTAACCGTTCAATATATTACCCCACGTCGTGCCCCAGAATAGACGACCTATCCAAGCGATTTTAAACGGCCAAACCGCCCCTTTGGTTTCTCTCATTTCCTTCTCGGAGAGCATCGCTAGTTCCATCGGCTCCCCATCATTCTCGAACGCCAGGGCCATGTCACGCTCGAAGTCGGACATCGGCCTATCGGCGGATGCCGAGGTTGCCAGAGCTAGAGCCAGTGCGCCAGCGAGCGGTGCCAGCTTCAAGGATTGTTTCATTTCAAATCTCCTAGTTAGTCGTGAGTGTTGGGTTCACAAGCGATCAGAACCTATGCAACCAATCGAACCGCAGGTTCGTGCCTTGGCTCCCCGATAGATTCGCGGAAAGGGTCACATTGATAATGTCATCGTTGGGGAACCTGTAATCCACCCCGAAGACAAAATCGGTATTGGTGGCCCGAAACTGACGGGAGACGACTTCGTTTTCTTCGGGTGGCTCGTTGTCCTTATCCGATGGCACTAAAATCGTTCTTTGGGAGTGCCTGGACCACTTGTTCGACCAGTTCACCCCGGTGCTGAACGTCACGCTGTCGTTAACAGCAAAGGCGACTGACGGGCTTAAAGCAAAGGTGTTGCCTGGGTCGATAGTCGCCCCGCCATCCTTGCGCGGCAGATTGAGGCCGTAGTACCCCGAAAGCACGAAAACGACCGGATCAATCGATTTGTACGTGGTCAATCCAGCAGCCCAGGACTTGAGCGCGTAGCTGCTATCTCTCCCTTGCTCGAACAAGGCCCCCTCGACAAATCCGATCAATGCTGGTGTCTCGGTGTCTTCTTTGAGCTGGTAGCTTGCCCCAGCCCAGGTGTTCAGAAAGCGGACATCCGTCGTCGAGCCAGTGGACGGCGGACACTGCTATATTGGCCGCTGCTTCGAGCGTAAATTTCCGTTTTGCCCGTGAGGCCATAGCGCAGGGTTGCGGTGCCGACCACGGCGTCGCTGTTGAAAAGCCCCGCAGTCGCGCTGTTACTGTATGCCAGCGACAGGTTCAGTTTCAGCTTTCCCTTGTCGGTCAGGAGGCTCTCGACCGCCAGGGGCAGATCGGCGTGCGCTACCGTGCCAAGTGAGCAGAGCATCACGGCAAGCGTGAGCCGGGAGCCGCAACGCTTGGGCTTCAAGCGCCCAGCAGATCGAATGGGAAGATTCCAGCGGGCATGCGGAATCGGCACACGAAAGGTATGATTGGCGCTAGCCATTGCCGAACCTCGGTACAGGTTGGGTTGTGGTTAGGTCTAGGGTGCGTTTAGCCGACGCGCCCTAGGCCGTCTATTCATTCGATAGGGTATTGAATTTACCGCTACCCGTTACTCGTGCCCTCGTCGGCGTATGTTGCACGAGGAATGGGTAACGCTCAGTGGGGCCGAGCGAGACAGGCACGGGGGGGATATAATCGGCGTTAGCCATGGCCGAACCTCCTAATCAGGTTGGTCGTGGTTAGGGCCTCGGTGCGTGCGCTAAACGCACCAAGGCCCGACTTCATATCGATGTGAGAAATGGCCGAACCCCCTAATCAGGTTGGTCGCGGTGAAGGTCTTGGCGCGTGCGCTAAACGCGCTTAAGACCCGACTGCTTGTTGACAGGCTATCCAAAACAACCCCACTGCGTCAATTGCTTTCAATCAAGCCCCCTGGTGATCGTCGGGTCAGGGGATGGCCCAAGTTGCCCAGGGCATTGGACGACCGTCAGCAACGCCCGCGAGACCGCGAGATCATCCTCAGATAATGTGCGGGGCCTTCCAAGCTGGACACCATTCTTGCGGGCCGCCTAGAGGCCGGTCTGTACCCGCTCAGAGACGCCCTCCGTCGGTACCAGCATCGAGCGATTCGTCAGTGACCGGAACCCGATCTTCCTCGTGCTCAAACCCTCTACCGTCTCGACAAGCTGCCTAAGAGACCGCGCTAGCCGACAGCACCCCGGCCAGCACCGCCAAGCCATTACGCCCAAGTTAGCC
>Ga0209255_1000009_pt1 | contig 30576 bp, 26 predicted proteins | sample WorMetvaBAHAMAS2_FD_187394 | JGI IMG/M metagenome (GOLD analysis project Ga0209255, IMG submission 187394) | Marine gutless worms symbiont microbial communities from Max Planck institute for Marine Microbiology, Germany - Olavius vacuus... | ecosystem: Host-associated > Annelida > Digestive...
GCGCCCCGCCATCGAAGCGGGCATGGATATCGGGGCCCTCGACGGGTGACAAACCGGGCAGCAGCGGGGTATCATCGAACATGGCGGGCCGGATCTCTAAGCTGGTGGCGCAGGAACAGGTTTGGCAGCAAATTCATACGCCACATCAACAGCTTGATCCATGCACGCAAACCAAGTCAGCAACCCTGATGAATAATCCGGGTTCACTATGTGAACCGGGAGCGCTTCACGATCTGAACTATCCGAATGTGAGCGCTGGGGACCATGATCTTCACACCAAAACGCAAAGGAGGTCACAATGCCCAAATTCATCGTCGAAAGGAACATCCCGGGCGCCGACAAGCTTACGGCCGAAGAACTCTGCGATATTTCGGCCAAGTCGAACTCGGTGGTTGACGGCTTGGGTGTCCCTTATGTCTGGCATCATACCTATGCAGCGGGGGACAAGCTGTATTGCGTTCATGAGGCGGACAGCGCGGACGAAGTCTATCGCCATGCGAAGGAGGGCGGCTTCCCTGCAGACCTGGTCGCCGAGATCAAGAACACATTCGGCCCGGAAACCGCAAATCGTACGGCTTAGCCAGGTCCGCTTGGGAGCCGGGGGAAATCTCGGCTCCCGGTGAACTGCGACTACCCGCTTCGTCCCGCGGAGCCGCCGTCCAACGTTTGAAAGCGCGGTGCTTCGCGTGAATGTCCGCTCCCCACCCGTGGCCAAAATGTGCCTGCAGTTGCAGCGGAGGTCCGCTATCCGCCCACAGCGGTCGAGGGTCACTCGGCCGAATATGCTTCGGAAGGGCGCAGCACCATGGGATCATCCTGTCACGAGAATTGCTCTGCGCGACCGCGATTGAGTGATCAGAACCAGTGTTTCCTATTGACGAAAGATCGCCGCCAGACTAAGCGAAAAACGGGCGCGGGCGTAGTTCAGTGGTAGAACGTCAGCTTCCCAAGCTGAATGTCGTCGGTTCGATCCCGATCGCCCGCTCCAGCCCCCCTTGGCGATGGTTTTCGGTGCCCGACGGGGCCGTGGTTGCGGTTCCTGGAAGTTCCGCCCGGGACCTCTGCTGAGTTGCCCCGGCCGGCACGGCGCCGGCAAGGAACTGGGTGTCCTGCCCGCCAAAATGCGCTATGGGGCGGTGGCACACCTGCCTGCCGTCCGCGGCCCTGGCGCTGTCGATGGCCAACCGAAAGACGCTGCCCATAGAATACGCCATCACCCCCCGCTGCGACCCTGGCTGCCGGTTCGCGGCACCGATGCCGTCTACCCGGTGCGCCGGGTCTACTGCATCGGCCGCAACTACGCCGCGCACACCATCGAGATGGGCGGCGATCCGGACCGCGAGCCGCCGTTCTTCTTCCAGAAGAACCCGGACAACCTCGACGTCTCGGACGAGTTCCCCTACCCGGTGGGGTCTTCGGACGTGCACCATGAGCTGGAGATGCTGGTGGCGCTGAAATCCGGCGGCACCAACATTCCCGTCGCCGAGGCCCTCGACCATGTCTACGGCTACGCCGTCTGCCTCGACATGACCCGGCGCGATCTGCAGGGCGAGGCCAAGGACCTGCGCCGGCCCTGGGAGATCGGCAAGGCGTTCGAGCGCTCGGCGCCGTGCGGCCCGCTGGTCAGGGCGGCGGAGATCGGCCACCCCGACCGGGGTCCGGTCGAGCTCAAGGTCAACGGTGCGCTGCGCCAGACCGGCGATCTCGGCCAGATGATCTGGAAGGTGCCGGAGATGATCGCCTATCTTTCGAACTACTTAGAGCTGGCCGGTGGCGACGTGATCATGTCGGGCACGCCCTCGGGGGTCCGCCCGGTCGTGCGCGGCGACGTGATGGAGGCCGAGATCGCCGGCGTCGGCAGCCTGCGGATGACCGTGGTCTGACACCGGAATGACCGACGTCGCGCTTCATGCCGGCCTCGGCTGGACCGTGGCGGGGCTCGTCGTCGCCGCCAGCTTCGCCACCTCGTTCCTGACCGCCGCCTTCGGCATCGGCGGGGGCGCAGTGCTGCTGGCGATCCTCGCCTCGCTGATGCCCCCGGCGGCGCTGATCCCGGTGCATGGGGTGGTCCAGCTCGGCTCCAATGCCGGCCGCGCGTGCATCATGTTCCGGCATCGCGATCAGGGGGTGCTGCTGCCCTTCGTGCTCGGCTCGCTGGCCGGGGTGGCGCTTGGCGGCTCGCTTGTGGTGCAGCTCCCGCCGAGCGCGCTGCAGACCGGGGTCGGGCTGTTCATCCTTTGGTCGGTGATGGCGACGCCGCCGGCCTTCATGCGCCGTTCGGCGGCGATCGCCGGCGGGATCTCCAGCTTCCTGACCATGTTCTTCGGCGGCACCGGCACCTTTGTCGTCGCCTATGTGAAGACGCTGAAATTTCCCGCGCATGACCCTCGTGGCGACGCACGCGCTGTTGATGACTTTCCAGCACGGGCTGAAGACCGTCGCCTTCGGCGAGTGGCTGCCGCTGATCGCGGCGATGATCGCCTCCGGCTTCCTTGGGACCGTGGTCGGGCGACATGTGCTGATGCGAATCGATGAAAAGCGGTTCAGACTGGTGTTGAACGGGATCCTCGTCGTGTTGTCGTTGCGTCTGATCTGGGCCGGCGCCGTCGGGTTGATCGGTGCGTGACGCGGGGCGCGGCGACGGAATTCGGGTCTCGGTTGATATAATCCGAGCCGGCCTATCTGTCACCCGGCGCGGGCGGGCCGTGCCATCGCCCGACGAAAGGACGATCGTGAGACGCATGCGCTCGGTGCTTCTGCTCTTCGCCCGGTCCCGGCGGGCCGTCCTCTGGGCGGTGTGTGCTGCCGTGGCGACGCTCGCAGCCGGCTGCGCCGGCAAGAACTGTGGCCTGCCTGCGGTCCTGTTCGAAGAGCCGGAGACGGCGGTCGTCTACGACGTCGCGATCGAAGGCGCGCCCTCGGCCGAGATCGCCGACATCGCCGAGCAGGCGCTGTCGGTGTACAGCCTGCGCGACAAGGGGGCGCCGAGTCTCGCCTTCCTGCGGCGCCGGGCCGAGAGCGACCTGCCGGTGCTGTTGAAGCTGCTGCGTTCGCGCGGCCACTACTCGGGCACCGCCACGGTGACGGTGGAGGAGGTCGCCGCCGACGCCGAGCCGAAACGTGCCCGCGTTACCCTCGACATCGATCCCGGACCGCCATTCACCCTCACCCGGCACAGCCTGAACGTAGAGCAGACCGGAGCCGTAGCCCCGCCGCCGCTCGACGCCGCCGCCCTCGGCTCGCCCGTCGGCGGCCAGGCGCTTGCGGCCGCGATCGCCGCGGCCGAGAGCGCCGCTGTCCGGGCGCTGAAGCAGGTGGGCTTTCCCTACGCCGAGTTCCGGTCCCGATCCGGCCTCGCCGACCCGGATGCGGCGACGCTGGAGGTGGAGAGCATCGTCGTCGCCGGGCCGGCCTATGCCTTCGGCCCGGTCGGCTTCGAGGGGTTGGAGCGCGTCGACGAGGACTACCTGCGCAGCTACCTGCCCTGGAAAGAGGGCCAGAGCTTCGACACCGCGGCGTTGACCGAATTCCAGCGCCAGCTGTTCGCCACAGACCTGTTCCGCGCCCTGACCGTGCGCATCCCAGAGGCGCCGCCGCCGCCGACCGAATCGCCGACCGAGCCGGCGCCGCTACCGGTCACAGTCGCGGTCGAGGAGGGGCCGCGCAACCGGATCGCCGGCAGCCTGCGCTACAGCACCGATCTGGGACCGGCGGTGCGGGCCAGCTACGAGCACCGCAACCTGTTCGGAGCCAACGAGCGGCTGCTGGCGCAGGCCGAGGCCGGGCTTGTCGAACAGAGCTTCGGGCTGGGGCTGCGCAAGCCGCAATTCCTGCGCCCGGGGCAGGAGCTGCTGGTCGATCTGACTTTCCTGCGCGCCTTCGACGACGCTTACGACACCTACACCGTCACCGGCTTCGGCGGGCTGGAGCGACAGCTAACCCGGCGCTGGCGGGTCGGGCTCGGCGGGCTCGGCGAGCGCAGCCAGATCGACGACGGCGACGTCACCTCGACCGCCTACCTGCTCGGCATCCCCGGCTTCGCCGCCTATGACGGCTCGAACGACCTGTTCGACCCCACTGAGGGCGCCAAGCTGCAGCTCGAGGCGACGCCGTTCTCCGGCCTGTACGACGGTGCCGACACCGAGTTCCTGGTGCTCGACGCCAAGGGCTCGGCCTATCTTCTGCTCGATGCCAAGCGGCAATACGTCGTTGCCGGTCGCGGCCGTTGGGCGACGATCCTCTCGCCGGACCTAGACTCCGTGCCGGCAACCCGGCGACTCTATTCCGGCGGCGGCAGCTCGGTGCGCGGCTATGCCGAGAACTTCATCGGGCCGCTGGATGAAGACAACGACCCTATCGGCGGCCGCTCGGCGGTAGAGGCGGGGATCGAGCTCAGGGCGCGGCTGTTCGACGATATCGGCGGTGTGGTCTTCACCGAAGCCGGGTCGGTCTCGACCGAGATGTTCCCGGACTTCGGCGATGGGGTGCAGGTGGCGGCCGGAGTGGGCGTGCGCCACTACTCGCCCGCCGGGCCGATCCGGCTCGACGTGGCGTTGCCGGTGAACCGGCGCGGCGGGGACGACCCGTTTCAGGTCTACTTCTCGATAGGACAGGCGTTCTGATGCGTGCGACACTCCTCATCCTAGCGCTGGTCGCCCTCCTGCTGCCGGCTCCGGCCGGGGCGCAGATCCGCCTGCCGTCGATCAAGAACAAGCTGATCGAGCTGGCGCTGGACCAGGTCAGCTCGCCGGGCTCGTTCGAGATCACCGCCGGCGAAATCGAGGATCTGGAGGGCGGCGTCACCAGCCTAGCCGACGTCCAGGTGTCGGACAACGAAGGCGTCTGGCTGACGCTGGAGCGGCTCAACTTCGCCTGGCAGCCGGACGCGCTGCTCTCCGGCGAACTGGCGATTACCCGGCTGGAGCTGATCGGGATAACTGTCTCCCGACCGCCGTCGGAAACCGCCGAGCCGCCGGAGCTGAAGCCGCAGGAGCCCTCGGGCCGGGGCATCTTCGACTGGCCGCGGGCGCCGATTGCGCTCAGCATCAAGGGGGTGCGGCTGGAGCGGGTGCAGATCGCCGAGGGGGTGCTGCCCCAGGCGATCGCCTTCGACGCCGAGGGACGGGCCTTCGACAAGGGCGACCTGCAGGAGCTGGCGCTGTCGCTCAGGCGCACCGACGCGGTCGCTGGCAGCATTGATCTCTCGATGCAGCGCGATTTCGGCGCCAACACCGTGCGCCTGACCGTCGACGCCAGCGAGGCGCCCGGCGGCATCGTCGCTGCCGCCGCCGGCTTCCCGGCCGACGCCCCGGCCCGGCTGCTGCTGAATGCGGATGGACCGCCCGAGGACTGGCGGCTGGTCTTCGACGCCGGGGTCGAGCGGGTCTTCGCCGCCGAGGGTCGGGCGACGCTGGCCTATGCCGACCGGCTCTCGGTCGACGCGGATCTTGCGATCACCCCGGGACCGGAACTGGACGAGCAGGCGCGCACTGTCCTTGGCGACCGCGCTCGCCTCACCGCGAAGGTGACGGAGCGCGAGGATGGCCGTTTCGAGGTGCTGGCAGGCGAACTGACCTCGCCGGCCCTGACCCTGACCGCCAGCGGTGCCTTTGCTGCGGGGGCAGGGGAGAGCGACCTCGCCGTGTCGCTGGTGGCGCTAAGCCCGCTGGCGGCGCTCGCCGACGGGGTTGCCTTCGACCGCTTCGGCTTCGACGGCCGGATCACCGGGCCGCAGGGCGGGCTGGCGGCCGAGGGCCGGATGGCGCTCGCCGCGCTGGCGACGGCGCCGGTGGATGCCGGATCGCTGGCGCTCGACGGCCGGGTGGCACAAACTCCCGGCGGATGGCGCTTCGACCTCGACGGCCGCGGCGAGGCGCTGCGGCTCGACCAGGTCGAGGCGTCGGTCATCGGCCCAGCGGCGCTGTCGGTGGCGGGGACGCTGGAGGGCGATCTGCTCACCCTCGGCCTGGCGTCGCTGGAGTCGCGGGCGCTGGCCACCACCGCCTCCGGCCGATACGACCTCGCCGCCGCGGCTGGTGAGGTCGCCGTCGAGCTTTCGGTCCCGCAGATCGAGCCGCTGGCAGCCCCTTACGGCGCCGCCGTCTCGGGCAGCGTCGACGGCACCGCCGAGCTGACCCTCGCCGGCGAGCGGGTGGAGGCGGCCTTCTCCACCGCCCTGACGCGCCTCGCCATGGACCCGGCCGCGGCCGAGCGGTTGACGCTCTCCGGCCGGGTGATCCAGGACGCCAGTCGGTTTGCCTTCGACCTCGCCGCCGACGGCGAAGAGATCGTGCTTGACCAGGTGCCGCGCGATCTGACCCGCGCGCTTCGGGTCATCGCCACCGGGCAGATGGCGGACGGAGCTCTCGCGCTCGACAGCCTCAGCCTGACGGCGCCGCTCGCCACCGCCGAGGCTTCCGGCACGGTCGAGCTGGAGGCGGAGACGCTGGCCATCGACTACGCCCTCAGCACCGCCGAGCTGGCCCCGCTGGCGGCGGCCTACGGCATCGCTGCGGCCGGGGCGTTGGACGCCGGCGGGCGAGCCGAGGGGCCTTATGCCGGGCTGCGACTCACCGGCCGGGCGTCGGTCGCCGAGGTCAGCTACGAGGGGCAGAGCTATGGCGCCGTCGCCGTCGAGCACGACGTGATCCTCGGCGTGGCGCCCAAAGGCGCGATGTCGCTCAGCGTTAGTGGCGGCGCGCTCGGCCCGGCCGAGGCACAAACCCAACTCCGCTTCGTGGCGCCGGCACTGACCCTGCAGGATCTCACCGCCCGGTTGCTCGGGGTCGAGGCGTCCGGCGCCGCCGTGATCGACCTCGACACCAGCCTGGTCGACGGCACGTTCGATTTCGCCAGCGCCGATCTCGCCCCCCTCGGCCGCTTCGCTGGTCTCGATCTTGGCGGCGCAGCGCGCGGCCAGCTGCGGCTGACCCGTGTCGATGGTCGTCAGGACGTCGCCGCAGAGGTCGCGTTGACCCGCCTGACCGCGAATGGCGTCACCGCGGCCGAGGCCAGTCTGACCCTCGCCGCCGCCGACGCCCTGGGCACGCCGCGGCTCGACGCGCGGCTCCAGGCCGGAGGACCCGCGGCGGGGGAGGTGGACCTCGCCTCCCTGCGGGCCGAGGCCGCGGGGCCGCTCGGCGGCGAGCCGCTGAGCGCCGCCCTCGCCGGCGAGACTGACGCCACTGGCGCCGTCGCCGCGGTGACGCTGGCCCGCGCCGAGGCGACGGTGGGGCCGGACACAGCGCGGTTGCGCCAGCCGCTCAAGCTCACCATCGGCAATGGCGCCGTCGAGGCGACCGGGCTCGACCTCGCCCTCCCCGGAGACGCCAGCCTGACCGGCACCGTGGTGCAGCGCCCCGGCGGCTATGCCGGCGACCTGACGCTCGCCGGCCTTCCCGTCGAGCCGATGCAGCGCCGCGCCGGGATGCCGTTCGGCGGCGGGACACTCGGCGCCCGCGCGGTGTTAGACACCAGGCCCGGCCGCGCCGGTGCAGAGCTCTCGGCCCGGGTGCACCGGCTGCGGGTTAATCCCGATCAGGGGGATGCCGGTGAAGCTGAACTCGATCTCGCCGCCGGCTGGGACGGTGCCCGCCTCGATGCCAAGGCCACCCTCAGCGGCGATTTCGGCGACCCGCTGCGCGCCGGCCTGACGGTTCCGCTTAGGCCCGGCCGGGATGGCATCCCGACGATCCCGCCCGGTGCCGCCCTCGATGGCAGACTCGCTTGGGCCGGCGAAATCGGCTATCTCTGGGCCTTGGTGCCGGCCCCCGGCCACATCCTCGACGGCCGTGCCGACATCGACCTGCGCCTGGGTGGCTCCCTCGACGCGCCGCGCCTTTCCGGCCGGGCCGCCCTGACCGACGGCACCTACCAGAACCTGTTCTCTGGCACCATCCTGACCGACCTGACCCTGCGCACCACGGTCGCCGAAGACGGCACCCTGCGGCTTTCGCTCGCCGGCTCCGACGGCGCCAAGGGCACACTCGAGGCGACGGCGGCGCTGGCGCTCGGCGCCGCCGAGCCCAGGGTCGACGCCGGCGCCCGAATCGACCGGGCGACGCTGATTCGCCGCGACGACGTCACCGCCATGGTGAGCGGCGAGGCGGCCGTCGCCGGACCGCTGTCGGACCTCCTCCTCACCGGGCGCATCCACATCGACAAGGCCGAGGTCCGGCTGATCGGCGCCGCGCCGCCCGAGCTGGTCGACCTCGACGGCATCCGCATCAAGGGGGCGCCGGAGCCGGAGGACCAGGGTTCGGCCGAAAGCCGGGTCACCCTCGACCTGGCCATTGTTGCCGAGCGCGACATCTTCGTGCGTGGCCGTGGCCTCGACTCGGAGTGGAAGATGGACCTCGGCGTCACCGGCGACGCCGCGGCGCCGGTGGTGACCGGCGGAATCGAGAAGGTGCGCGGGGTGATGGATCTGCTCGGCCGCCAGTTCGACCTCGCCCGCGGCCAGGTGGTGTTCGACGGCGGGCGCGAGGCCGATCCGGCGCTCGACGTGATGCTCGAGCGGGAGGAGAACGACATCCGCGGCGGCATCACCGTCAGCGGGTGCGCCTCGGCGCCCGAACTGCATTTCGTCTCGACCCCGGCACTGCCGGAGGACGAGGTGCTGCCGCGCCTGCTGTTCGGGCGCTCTAGGCAGTCGCTGTCGGGGTCCGAGGCGCTGCAGCTGGTCGCCGGCCTGGCGACGCTGACCAGCGGCAAGGCGGGACCGCTCGATTCGCTGCGCAATGCCGCCGGGGTCGATGTGCTGAGGGTCGAGGGCGAGACCGCCGAGACCGCCACGGTCACGGTCGGCCGCAACGTCGCCGAGGGGGTCTTCGTCGGCGCCCGCCAGGGGCTCGGCGGGCAGGGCGGCGCGGTGGCGGTCGAGGTGTTCGACGGCGTCATCTTCGACACCGAGTTCGGCCAGAAATCCGGCGCCGACATCGGCATCACCCTGCGCAAGGATTTCTGAGGCCGGCGCCCGGGCGGCACCTATGCGAGCCGCGCGGTGATGCGGAACTGGCCGCCGTCGCCATCGCCGGCGATCTCCACCCCCCACCGCCTGGCCGGGATCGCCGTTCCGCGCGCGGTGGTGTAGCCGTCGAGCGCCAGCACCGGCCCCGGCTTCGCTGCCCCGGTCGGTGTCTCGGCGAGCCGGCCGAACGCCACCGAGCCGTCGGCGAACTCGACCATGCAGACCTCGCCGCCGCCGCGCACCGATCCTCGCGCGCCGGGGTAGAAATGCGAGCCCGCCGCCGACAGCACCCGCGCCGGTTCGGCCCTCTCCGCCATGGCAACCTCCGCAACCCGCGTCTGCGCCCGAGTATGGGTGCGGCGCAGCGGAAGCGCCAGTGCAGGAAACCATCTCCGCCGGTACCGCCGCCGCTAGACACCGCGCCCGCCGGCGCTATCCTTCGGCGCGCCCCTCCAGCCGGAACCGCCGCCATGCCCCCGATCATCGACCGCACCCCCGTCGCCTTCGCGGACCCGCTGCCGGAGGCCATCGATGTCGCCGTCATCGGCGCCGGCATCGCCGGCACCGCCGCCGCCTACTACCTCGCCCGGCAGGGCGTGCGGGTGCTGCTGCTGGAGAAGGGCCTGGTCGCCGGCGAACAGTCGAGCCGCAACTGGGGTTGGGTGCGCCAGCAGGGCCGCGACTGGGCCGAGCTGCCGATCATGATCGAGGCCAACCGTCTCTGGCGCGGCCTGGCCGAGGAGACCGGTGAGGCCGATCTTGCCTTCACCCCGTCGGGCTGCGTCTATCTGGCCGAGGACGCCGGCGCGGCGGAGAAATACGAAGCCTGGCACGACTTGGCGAAGCAGCACCAGCTCGACACGCGGATGCTCACCCCGGCCGAGATCGCCGTCCGGCTGCCCGGCGTCAGCGGCGGCTGGACCGCCGGCATGGTGACCGAGACCGACGGCCGCGCCGAGCCTTTCGTCGCCGTCCCGGCCCTGGCCCGGGCGGCGCAGCGCTCCGGGGCGTTGGTGGTCGAGAACTGCGCCGTGCGTTGTCTCGACCTGGCCGCCGGCCGCATCGCCGGAATGGTCACCGAGGCCGGCCGGGTGGGCTGCGCGCAGGTGGTGTTGGCCGCCGGCGCCTGGTCCGAGGCCTTCCTCGGCAATGCCGGGCTGGCGCTGCCGCAGCTCACCGTGCGCTCGACCGTGGCCCGCACAGTGCCAGTGCCGGGGCCGGCGCCCGAGATGCCGAGCGCCAACGTCTCCGCCCCCGGCCTCGGCCTGCGCCGCCGCGCCGACGGCGGCTACACCGTTGCCACCGGCGATGTCGCCGAGCACTACCTCGCGCCCGCCTCGTTCCGCTATTTCACCAAGTTCTTCAAGCTGCTGCGGATTTCCGTCAAGGATGTGCGGCTGCACTTGGGGGCGCCCAAGGGGTTCCCCGGCGCCTGGGGCACGCCGCGGCGCTGGTCGGCCGACGCCGTCAGCCCGTTCGAGCGCATGCGGGTGCTCGACCCGGCGCCCTCGGCGGCGGTGGTGCGCCGGATCGAGACGCGGCTCGGCCAGCGGGTGCCGGCGCTCAGCGGCGTCGGCGTCGCCGAAGCCTGGGCCGGGATGATCGACGTCACCCCGGACGCGGTGCCGGTGCTCGGCCCGGAGCCGCGGATCGAGGGGTTGGTCCTCGCCACCGGCCTCAGCGGCCACGGCTTCGGCATCGGCCCGGCAATCGGCCGGATCGCCGCCGACCTAGTGCTCGGCCGCGCCCCCGGCCATGACCTGACCCGGTTCCGCCCGGCCCGGTTCCGCGACGGCACGTCGATCGTCCCCGGACCTTACTGACCGGCGCTCCAACAACTTCTTAACATTTCGGTGGCTAGCTCAACGCAGTGGCCCGGTGCGTCGACACCCCGGGCCCGAGGGTGGAACGCACCGGAGATACGGGATGAAGGACCTGCTTGTCGGCTTGGGCCTTCTGTGCTGCCCGGCCCTGGTTTTCGTGGTTTTCGGCACCTCTGGGATGGAAGCGTTCAAAGACGGGGCGACCTCGATCGCACCCGCCGAGACGGTCGAGCTGGGCCGGCTGCCATGGTCGCCTGGCGCGGGGAACCGCGCGCGGCCCGGACCTGATCCGGCCCGAATACGAACCCGCCGCGGTCAGCGATGACCGGTTCCGCCGCGCGGTGCGAAGAGGCACGCCGGCTGGCAATGGCAGTGCCGGGATGCAGGCGGTGCACGGCGTGCCCGAGCGGCGGCTGGGCCAGATGATCGTGTTCCTGCGCGAGATGCAACGGGCGAACGGCATCCGCTGAGGATGGCCCGCCGGTAGGGCGAATAGGTCTATACGCCCTACCGTGAGCAACGTCGAACGGGGCTCAGCGCAGGGCGGCGCAGAACCGCTGGATGCGCTGGCAGGCGTCCTCGAGCACCGCGTCCGAGGTGGCATAAGAGACCCGGAAGTTCGGGCTCAGCCCGAAGGCGGCGCCGAACACCGTGGCCACGCCCTCGGTCTTCAGCAACTCGGTGCAGAACACCTCGTCGTTCTCGATCACCGTGCCATCGGGCGTCGCCTTGCCGATGCAGCCGCGGATCGAGGGATAGACGTAGAACGCCCCCTCCGGGTTCGAGCACTCGATGCCGCTCGCCTGGTTCAGCATCGACACCACCAGGTCGCGCCGGCGCAGGAAGGCGGCGCGGCTGGCCTCGATGTAGTTCTGCGGCCCGTTCAGCGCCTCGACCGCGGCCCACTGGCTGATCGAGCAGGGATTGGAGGTCGACTGCGACTGCACCTTGCCCATCGCCTTGATCAGCGCTTCGGGCCCGGCGGCATAGCCGATCCGCCAGCCGGTCATGGCATAGGCCTTGGAGACGCCGTTGACGGTGAGCGTCCGGTCGTAGAGGCCGGGCTCGACCTCGGTCGGGGTGCAGAACTCGAATGGCGGGTAGCTGACGTGCTCGTACATGTCGTCGGTCATCACCCAGACGTGGGTGTGGCGCATCAGCACGTCGGTTAGCCCCTTCAGCTCGTCCCGGGTGTAGCCGGCGCCCGAGGGGTTTGAGGGCGAGTTGAAGATCAGCCACTTGGTCTTCGTCGTGATCGCCGCGTCGAGCTGCCCGGGGGTGAGCTTGAAACCGTTCTCGAGGCTGGCCTCGACCGGCACCGGGGTGCCGCCGCCCAAGAGCACCATGTCGGGGTAGCTGACCCAGTAGGGAGCCGGGATGATCACCTCGTCGCCGGGGTTGAGGGTGGCGACCAGGGCATTGTACAGCACCTGCTTGCCGCCGGTGCCGACCGAGACTTGGCTCGGCTTGTAGTCGAGCCCGTTCTCGCGCTTGAACTTGGCGCAGATCGCCTGCTTCAGCTCGGGAATGCCGTCCGGGGCGGTGTACTTGGTCTTGCCGGCGTCGATGGCGGCTTTCGCCGCGGCCTTGATGTTGTCCGGCGTGTCGAAATCCGGCTCGCCGGCGCTGAGCGCGATCACGTCGTTGCCTGCCGCTTTCAGCTCCATTGCGGTGGTCGAGATGGCGATGGTCGGCGAGGGCTTCACGCGGGCGAGGCTGTCGGCAAGAAAGGCCATGGCAGGGCTCCTGAGCGGGATAGATGGACATCGCGGGTTCTAAGCCGCGTGGCGGCACGCGACAAGGGGCTTTGCTGCCGGCAGCGCTCGGGTGTGGCGGAGCGCCTCGACAGGTCGGTTCCGGTTCTGCTAGTGTTGGCCCTGCGTTTGTTCCTCTCGGCCGAGTCACACCATACTCCGGCGCGCTGACCGCCCCGGCCGCCGTCCGGATCGCATGCTCCAGGCCACGTTCGGTGCCCGCAGAAGACGCGAGTCGAGGGGATGTCGAGACCCGAGACGGAGCGATCTGGAGATAACCCGAGAGGAACCCGCAATGGAGGACTACAGCGAAGGCGCCGCGACCTTTGGTGACCGCCTTGCTCTGGCCCGCGAAGCCCAGCACCTGAGCCAGGAGCAGCTCGCCCGGCGGCTTGGCCTGCGCGCCGAGACGATCCGCAACTGGGAGTTCGACCGCTCCGCGCCGCGCGCAAACCGGCTGCAGATGTTGGCCGGCTTCCTCAACGTCTCGATGGTCTGGCTGATGACCGGCGAGGGCGAGGGCGGCCCCCATCCCCATCCCGCCGCGACCGCGCACACGGCGACCGGCGAGCTCGCCGCGATACTGGGCGAGATCCGCGAGCTGCGCATCGCCAACATCAAGGCCAACGACCGGCTGTCGAGGCTGGAGAAGCGCCTGCGCCACATGGCCGAATTGGCCTGACGCCGCCGCGGCGCGGCCTCTCTCGCATGCGGATCGGTATCGACATCGGCGGCACCAAGATCGAAGCGGTCGTGCTCGACCGCGGCGACGCGGAAGTGATGCGCCGCCGCATTCCCACGCCGCATGAGGACTACCGGGCGGTGGTCGAGGCGATCACCGGCCTGGTCGACGGTGTCGAGGCCGATCTCGGCCAGCGGGCCCCTGCCATCGGCATCGGTATTCCCGGCACGCTCTCGCCGGCGACCGGGCTGGCGCGCATCCCCAATGCCGCCGCGCTGAACGGCCAGCCACTCGACCGCGACCTAGCGGCGGCAACTGGCCGCCCGGTGCGGATCGAGAACGACGCCAACTGCCTCGCCTTGGCCGAGGCGATGGCCGGGGCCGCGCAGGGGGCCGAGGTCGTCTTCGGCATCATCCTCGGCACCGGCGTCGGCGGCGGCATCGTCATCGGCGGCAAACCCCACGCCGGATGCAACAGGATCGCCGGGGAGTGGGGTCACAGCCGCTTGCCCACGGTCGATGCTGAGGAGCTCGACGCGCCGCGCTGCGGCTGTGGCCGTATCGGCTGCATCGAAGCCTGGTGCTCGGGTCCCGGGCTCGCCCGCGACCACAGCCGGGTCACCGGCGAGACCCTGCATCCGGCCGAGATCGCCGCCCGTGCTGCCGCCGGCGACGCCGGCGCTTGGGCTACGTTGGACCGCCACGCCGATCGCCTCGCCCGCGCTCTGGCCGGGGCGGTGAACCTGCTCGACCCGGATGCGATCGTGCTGGGCGGTGGGTTGTCCAATCTCGGCCACCTCTACGAGGAACTGCCGCGGCGGATCCCCGCCCATGTGTTCTCCAACTTGTTCGAGACCCCGATCCGCAAGAACCGCCTCGGCGACAGCGCCGGGGTGGTCGGCGCCGCTTGGCTTTGGCCGGAGGAAGCCCCGTGACCACGACACCAACGCCCGAGACCCGCGAGATCCGAATCAAGCGCCTGCGCATCCGCAGCTGGCACCGCGGCATCAAGGAAATGGACCTGATCCTCGGCCCCTTCGCAGATACCGAGCTGGCAAAGCTGGATGCCGAGTCCCTCGACCTCTACGACCGGATGATCGAGGAAAACGACTGGGACCTGTACTACTGGGTCACCGGCGCCCGCGAGATGCCCGACACCTATGCCCCCTTGATCAGACGCCTCGCCGTGTTCCACAACATCGACTGACGCACGCGCAGACTGCACAGCGAGGAGACGGCGGATGGCGAAGATCGGCTTCATCGGCCTCGGCAACATGGGACTGCCGATGGCCCGCAACCTGGTCAAGGCGGGGCACCAGGTGACCGGCTTCGATCTCTCCAAGCCCGCGCTGGCGGCGGTCGAGGCCGATGGCGGCCGCCAGATCTCCAGTGTCGTCGGGGCCGTCGCCGCCGCCGAGGCGGTGGTGACCGCCCTGCCGGCGGCCCGGCACGTGCGGTCGGTCTACCAGGGCGAGGAAGGGGTCCTCGCCGCGGCGCCGCCGGGGACGGTGTTCATCGACACCTCGACCGTCGACGTCGCCACCGCCCGCGAGGTGATCGCCGAGGCCGAGGCGCGCGGCCAGCAGATGGTCGACAGCCCTATGTCCGGCGGCGTCGGCGGGGCCACCGCGGGGACGCTGACCTTCATGGTCGGCGGCTCGGACGCGGCCTTCGCCGCCGCGCGGCCGGTGCTGGAGGCGATGGGCAAGAACATCTTCCACGCCGGAGCCGCGGGAGCCGGCTCGGCCGCCAAGATCTGCAACAACATGATGCTGGCGATCCAGATGATCGCCGTCTCCGAGGGCTTCAACCTGGCCGAGCGGCTGGGGCTGGAGGCACAGAAGCTCTACGACATCTCCTCCACCGCGACCGCCCGGTGCTGGTCGCTGAACGACTATTGCCCGGCGCCCGGCCCGGTGCCCGCCTCGCCGGCCAACCGCGACTACCAGCCGGGCTTCGCCGCGGCGCTGATGCTGAAGGACCTGCGCATCGCCATGGAGGCCGCGCAGGCGGCCTGCGCACACACCCCCTTGGGGGCGCAGGCCGCGCAGATATTTGCGCTAATGGACCTCGCCGGCCAGGCGGGGCGGGACTTCTCCGGCGTCATCCGGCTGCTGCGCGGCGAGGTCTGAAACCGCCGCCGCGACCGCGGCGCGGCCAGGAACGGGACGCGGCCGGAACTGCCATTAACATACTGTTTTCGTTTTCTTTGCATCCTGTTGTTCGAATCGAAGGGGTACGGCCGTGCCATGCTCTGCCGACACCGAGCACGATGATGAGAGCGAGTTTGCCGATGCCTGACCGTGCAGCCCTTGCCGCCGCCTACGAAGATGAAGTCGGGCACGATCTCGCCACCGGCTATCTGGAAACCCTCGCCCTGATCGAGCGACTGCACCGGCTGCTGCTCGACGTCATCAAGGATGAGTTCGAACGTCTCGGCCAGCTCGAGATCAACGCCGTGCAGGCGCTGCTGCTGTTCAACATCGGCCACAAGGTCATGACCGCGGGCGAGCTGAAGAGCCGCGGCTACTATCAGGGCTCGAACGTCTCCTACAACCTCAAGAAACTGGTCGATGCCGGGTTCATCAACCATCAACGCTGCGATGTTGACCGCCGCTCGGTGCGGGTCTGGCTGACGGACCGGGGCAAGGGCGTCCACCGCGTTGTCGCTGAACTGTTCCGCCGCCATACCGAGGAACTGACGGCAAGCGACCGGCTGCGCGGCGACGGGCTCGAGGGAATGAACCGCGACCTGCATTCGCTGGAACGCTACTGGACCGAGAAAATCAGGTATATCTATTGAGCAGTGCGCCCGGCCCCGAACCAAGGGCCGGGCAGTCGAAACGCCAAGATCCCGCAGGGCAGCACCGGACTCGCAGACGCTGCCCGCAACGGGACTGCCGCTGTCTGACAAGCGGCGCCAACTCCACCAACGCCCCCATCGGTCCGAAAGCCCAAATCGCGATGCCTGGCCGGCATCGCGGCGACGCGCATTGCGCTGCCTGCGACCCCCAACCCGATCACACCGCACGGCTTTGGGCGGGGGCGCTTCGCCGCCTGCGGTTGCCGGACGTGCCCGCGATCTGCCCCGCTGCCGGCTGCAGCGGATTCGTTTTGCCGGGCACTGCCAGAAGAAAACGGCGCGATCGGTCAAATTTCTGCCTAATTCTTGGAAGAGCGGATTGAAAAGCATGGGTCGGTCTGTAATACTCGCACGGGAAGCCGTTGACGACGACAAGCCCGGAAAACGAGGTGGCATCAGGCCAGAGCAGGAGCAGCCCGAATGAGGCTTCGGAGGTATGACGAGTACGAAGTCACGCTCGGAGACGAGATGCGTGGCGAGCGTGCGTGCCTCGGGAAGTCCCTGGAGGATGCCGAACGGGATCTCCGCATCAAGGCCCGCGTGATCCGCGCGATCGAGGACTGCGACCTCGACGATTTCCCCAATGACAGCGTGGTGGCCGGCTATGTCCGGTCCTATGCGCGCTATCTCGGCCTCGATCCGGAGGAGTGTTATCGCCGCTTCTGCGCCGAATCCGGATTTCGCTCGCCGGTCTCCTCCTTTGCCCTGTCGGACCAGCCCAATGGCGACGGCGGGCTGAAGGGAGCCGGCGCAGCGCTCGGCGCCGGGATGACCCAGTCGCGCTTCGCGGTCAAGCCGGCCCCGGCTCGGCTCCGCGCCCGCATCAGCCTCGGCGGGTTGACCTCGGCACAGGCCATGCTGGCGCTCGTCTGTGGCTTCGGCTACGGCGGCTACGCCCTGCTGCAGGACATCCAGCGGGTCGGCTTCGCGCCGCTGCCGGAAACGCCGCAAGTGGTCGCCGAGGCGTCGATGATCGCCCCGCCGTCGGTCGAAAACGGGTTGGTGCACCGGCCCGACGCGGAGGCATATCAAGGCGACAGCGTGCTGGCGGCGATCGCCCCGGCCGAGATCGCGCCGCCGGCTTTGCCGCCGCGCGACGGACCGATCTCGGCGATCGACCCGGCCACGTCGGGCGTGTTCCGCGTGCCGATGCCGGACCTCGCCGCCGCGGCGGATGGGCCGATCGCCCAGAGGTCGATCGCTGCCGCCTCGGCTCCGGGCGCGGCGTTTGCCGGACAGCGGGCTGCGGACGTGTTGGATGCGTCTGACCATGCCACCGTCGAGCCGGCCCGCATCGGCCCGCCAAGGATCACCATCCACGCCACCGACGCCGCCTGGATCCGGGTCCGCGACGGTAATCTGGGGGTGGTTTTCGAAGGCACGCTTCTGGCCGGGCAACGCTACGACCTGCCAGAGCGGATCGCCGCGCCGCTGCTCAGGGCCGGCAATGCCGGGGCGGTCTTCATCCTCGTCGATGGCGCCCCCTACGGCCCGCTCGGCAACTCCGGTCGGGTGGTGAAGAACCTCTCCCTGCTGGCCAGCGACGTCACCACCCGGGTGCCGCAGGCGAGCGCCGCGGCCGTCGCGCCGCAGCTCGGTGGCGACGAAGGGCAGCACGCCGCCGTCGTGGTCAACCGGTAACGTCCCCGACCGCGCTCCCGACAACGCTCGCCGGCCTCCTGGCCGCAACCGGCCCTTCGCCCCCTCGACACCCGGTCCCGATCCGCCTATCTCTGCCTCCGAGCACAGACGCCGGGAGAGCCCCATGTCGATCAACTCCGTCCGCCCTTGGCGCGACATCCACCGCCGCCAAAGCCGGAAAATCCGGGTCGGTCCGGTGGAGGTGGGCGGCGATGCGCCGATCTCGGTGCAGACCATGACCAACACGCTCACCTCGGACGTCGCGGCGACCATCGCCCATGTGCAGGCCTGCGCCGAGGCCGGGGCCGACATCGTCCGGGTCTCCTGCCCGGACCGCGACTCCACCGTGGCGCTGAAGGAGATCGTCAAGGCGGCCGAGGTGCCGATCGTCGCCGACATCCATTTTCACTACAAGCGCGCCATCGAGGCGGCCGAGGCCGGCGCGGCGTGTCTGCGCATCAATCCCGGCAATATCGGCTCGGCCGAACGGGTGCGCGAGGTGATCAAGGCGGCCCGTGACCACGGCTGCTCGATCCGGATCGGGGTCAATGCCGGCTCGCTGGAGAAGCACCTGTTGGAGAAATACGGCGAGCCCTGCCCGGACGCGATGGTCGAATCCGGGCTCGAGCACATGCGGATCCTGCAGGACAACGACTTCCACGAGTTCAAGATCAGCGTGAAGGCCTCGGACGTGTTTCTCGCCGCGGCCGCCTACCAGCAACTGGCCGAGACCTGCGACGCGCCGATCCATCTCGGCATCACCGAGGCCGGCGGGTTGCTCTCCGGCACCGTCAAGTCGGCGATCGGGCTCGGCAACCTCCTCTGGATGGGGATCGGCGACACCATCCGGGTCTCGCTCTCGGCCGACCCGGTCGAGGAGGTCAAGGTCGGCTACGAGATCCTGAAGTCGCTCGGGCTCAGGCACCGCGGCGTCACCATCATCTCCTGCCCCACATGCGCACGTCAGGGCTTCGACGTGATCAGGACGGTGCAGGAGTTGGAGGAGCGGCTGGTCCACATCCACACGCCCATCAGCGTCTCGATCATCGGCTGCGTGGTCAACGGTCCGGGAGAGGCGCTGATGACCGACATCGGCTTCACCGGCGGTGGCGCCGGCTCGGGCATGGTGTATCTGGCCGGCAAGCAGGACCACAAGATGGACAATGCCGGCATGGTAGACCACATCGTCGAGCTGGTCGAGAAGCGGGCGGCCGAGATCGAGGCGGCGAATGCGGCGAGCCAGGCCGCCGAGTAACCCGGGATTCAGACCCCGAAAGGCCGCTTCGGTCAGCCGCCGCCACCGAGCGAGGCGCCGACGCGATCGAACTGGATCAGCGGCGTTGCGTCCTCGTCGTCGTTCTTCGACGATGTCTCGGCCCAGCGGTCGGTCCACAGCCGCGGCTCTGCGCCGTCCTCGAAAAATACCTCGGCCATGCGGACAAAGGCGTCGACCTTGGCGATTTCCGCCCTCAGGCGATCGCGATACCTCGTGGCGTTCTGAACAGCGTCGGCCATCGTAATCTCCATAGCAATGACATGCGGCGGAAATCAGCGGCACTACGCAACCAGACCCCACCACCTCGCTCGGCGATAGCAGAAACACGCAAACAAGTTACCGGAATTCTCTGAACTCGAGGCCAAACCGACAATATCGGGAAGCGATTCAACCCGAGGTTTAGCCCAACGCCGCATTGATCGGTCTCGCTGTCGATCTCGGAGCGGCATGCACGCCGGCAGGCTGAAGCGATTCGGGCCGGGCCGTTGCATTCGGCCTTCCTGCCGGTCGCCAGCGCGACAGCCCTGCGTCGGACCCGCTACACCCCCGGGCAGCCCTCGGCTTCGTGCCGCCAGGTGGGGTTGTTAACCGACATCCCGCAGCGCGCCTGCACCAGCCGCGAGCCGATGGTCAGGCAGGCGGTCTGGCCGAGCTCGACCCGCTTTCCCTTGCTGTCGGTGCAATAGCAGTCGGGATAACTGTATCCCTCCTTCGCCGGCGGGGGGCGGTAGTTCGGGTTGCCGCTCGGCGCGCGCTCGCCCGCCATGACGGGGCCGGCAATGGTCCAAGCCACTACCACTCCGGCGATGAGAACGGTCCGGTACATCACCCTAATAATATAGTCTCTCCCGGCCGCGCTCCAAGCCCCACTTGATACGCCCACTTGACGCCCGGCCCGCCGCGGGGCAGACCGCACTCCCATGATCCCGACCCAGCGCCTGCAGGAAATCCTCGACCGTTTCGCCTTCATCGAGGCGAAGATGGCCGAGGTCACCGACTCGGCCGAAATCGCCCAGCTCGGTCGCGACTATTCGGCCCTGCAGCTGGTGGTGGCGACGATCCTTGAGTGGCAGCAGACGCAGGCCGACCTCGCCGCCGCCCGCGAGATGCTGGCGGATGCGGAGATGCGGGCGCTGGCCGAAGACGAGATCGCCGAGATCGAGACCCGCCTTCCCGAGCTGGAGGAGGCGGTGCGCCTGGCGCTCCTGCCCCGCGACGTGGCGGACGAGCGGGCGGCGATCCTGGAGATCCGGCCCGGCACCGGCGGCGACGAGGCGGCGCTCTTTGCCGGTGACCTGCTGCGCATGTATCTGCGCTACGCCGAATCCCATGGTTGGACGGTAGAGATCCTCGACGAAAACCCGGCCGAGCTCGGCGGCTACAAGGAGGTGGTGGCGGCGATCCGCGGCCAGGGCGTCTTCGCCCGGCTCAAGTTCGAGAGCGGAGTTCACCGGGTGCAGCGGGTGCCGGTGACCGAGGCCAGCGGGCGCATCCACACCTCGGCCGCCACCGTGGCGGTGCTGCCCGAGGCCGAGGAGATCGACATCGACATCCCCGCCGCCGACATCCGCATCGACACCATGCGTGCCTCCGGCGCCGGCGGCCAGCATGTCAACGTCACCGACTCGGCGGTGCGCATCACCCACATCCCCACCGGCATCGTCGTCACTTCCTCGGAGAAGTCGCAGCACCAGAACCGGGCGCGGGCGATGGAGGTGCTGCGGGCGCGGCTCTATGACCAGGAGCGCCAGCGCGCCCAGGCCGAGCGTGCCGCCGAGCGCAAGGGCCAGGTCGGCTCCGGCGACCGCTCGGAACGGATCCGCACCTACAACTTCCCGCAAGGCCGGGTCACCGACCACAGCATCGGGCTGACCCTCTACCGGCTCGACCAGGTGATTGCCGGCGATCTGGACGAGATCATCGACGCCCTGATTGCCGCCGACCAGGCGGCGAAGCTGGCGGAGATGGAGGCGTGACACCGACGCCGGCCGATCGCGGCTTCCGGCGGAAAACCGTCATTGCCCGGCTTGACCGGGCAATCCAGGGGTTGTCGCAGAGGCCGGGTGCTCTTGCGGCCGAGTTGCTGGATGCCCCGGTCAAGCCGCGGCATGACGTGGGGTGCTGTCGTTGGGCGCCGGCATGACGTCCGAGAGCCGGGCGCAGGCGATCGCCCGCGGCGGCGCCCGCCTCGCCGAGGCCGGGGTCCCCGATGCAGCCCGCGACGCCCGGCTGCTCTACCGCTGGGCCGCGGGGCTCGACGGGGCAGGGCTGGTGGCGGCGCTCAACGAGCCCGCTGCCGCGCCCGAGCTTGCCCGCTTCGAGCGCGCGATCGCCGCCCGCGCCGGGCGCGCCCCGGTCTCGCATATCACCGGCCAGCGCGAATTCTGGGGCCGCAGCTTCCGGGTCACCCCTGCGGTGCTCGATCCCAGGCCCGAGACCGAGACCCTGATCGCGGCGGCGCTGGACGGGCCGCAGCCGGGGCGGATCCTCGATCTCGGCACCGGCTCGGGCTGCATCCTGCTGACCCTGCTGGCGGAGTGGCCCGCGGCCCGGGGCACCGGCGTTGATGCCAGCGCCGCGGCGCTGGAGGTGGCGGCCGAGAACGCCCGCCGGCTCGGAGTGGTCAACCGGGCCGAGCTCCGGCTCGGCGACTGGTGCGACGGCCTCGACGGCCGCTATGACCTGATCGTCTCCAACCCGCCCTACATCGCCGCCCACGAGTTGGTGGGGCTGGCGCCCGAGGTGCGGCTGCACGAGCCGCTTGCGGCGCTCTCCCCCGGCGGCGATGGCCTTGGCGCCTATCGCCGGATCGCCGCCGGCTTGGGGCCGCTGCTGGGCCGCGGCGGGCGGGTCCTGCTCGAGATCGGCGCCACCCAGGCCGCCGCGGTGGGTCAGATTCTCCGCGCCTCGGGCCTGCGCGAGATCGCGATCCTGCCCGATCTGGACGGCCGCGACCGGGTTATCGGCGCCCGGGCTTGAGAAAAATCGCTGCATTCCCCTGTTTCTTGGCCGTTTTTTCCGATTACTGGTTGAGTGCTGCGGTAATAGCGGTATATGCAGAGGTGTCTCGGGTGGCTCGCGCTGAATCGCAGAGCTCGGTAGGGGATCACCGGGGCATTGCATGATCGCGTGGAGCATCGGGCTGACGGGGCGCAGTGGCGGCGTTGTCGGCTGGCATGGTAGGGCCCTTCTCCGGGCCTCGGCGCGACCACCGAAGAAAAGATCAAGATCGGATACGATGAGAACATCGCAGAAATCATCCCGGGCGCGGGGCCGTGGTGGCCGCAAGCCGAACGGCAGCAGTATCAATCGCGTCTATGAGAGCGCCGGGCCCGAGGGCAAGGTGCGTGGCACACCGCAGCAGATCATCGACAAGTACCTGAGCCTCGCGCGCGATGCGCAGACCTCGGGCGACCGTGTGGTGGCGGAGAACTTCCTGCAGCATGCCGAGCATTACCAGCGGATCCTGATCGAGGCATTGGGCGCGCGCCAGGAGCGGCGCGACAACCCGATGGGCGACCAGGAACAGCCCGATGTCGACATGCAGGACGAGTCGGAGCTCGGCGACGTGCAGGAGAGCCCGCCGTTTGCATCGCCTGCCCAGAGCGACGGGCGTCGCCGCGACGGTGAGCGCGGTGGTGAGCGGGGCGATGGCAGGGGTGGCGGCCAGAGCCTTACCCGCCCGATGCGCGAGACCGAGGTCAGCGGGCTGACCACGATCGATTCCGGCGAAGGCGACGTCGGCAGCCTTCTGGTCGACGCCGAAGAGCTGGGCGCCAGCCAGCCGCGCCGCTGCCGGGTTCCGCCAAGGGCGCCGTCGCGCGAGGAGGACGACGCGACCCCGGCGACCGTCGACGCGGACGCCCCGTCGTCGGAATAACCGTTTATTGCGTCAGGACTGCCCCCGCGTCCCGGGCGTGACCCGGGACGGCGAAGGCTGTCGAGCGGCAGACGTGGCCCGATGGGCTCGGCGGGGTTCGGCGGAGCGGTGCAATCAGCCGCCAGCCGCGCGGGCCAGCGTCAGGAACTCGCCGATGGTCAGTGTCTCGGCCCGCCGGGTCGGATCGATCCCGGCCGCCTCCAGCAACTCCGCCGCATCGGCGAACCCGGTCTTCAGCGATTGGCGCAGCATCTTCCGCCGCTGGGAGAAGGCGGCGGCGACGACCCGCTCCAGCACCCGCGGCGCCACCGCCGCCAGCGGCGCCGTGGGCACCACATGCACCACCGCCGAGGTCACTTTCGGCGGCGGCGTGAAAGCCGCGGGTGAAACCTCGAAGGCGAGCCGTGCCTGCGCCCGCCACTGCGCCAGGACCGAGAGCCGGCCATAGGCGCCGGTCCCAGGCTGCGCGATGATCCGCTCGGCCACCTCGCGCTGGAACATCAGCGTCAGTGACTCCCACCAAGGCGGCCACACCTCCGGCGTCATCCAGCGCACGAACAGCTCGGTGCCCACATTGTAGGGCAGGTTGGCGACGATCCGCGCCGGGCCGTCGAGATAGGGCGTCAGGTCGACCTCCAGCGCGTCGCCGTATATCACCTCCAGCTGCCCTGGATGATGGGCAGAGATCTCCGCCAGCGCCGCCAAGCAGCGCTCGTCGCGCTCGATGGCGATCACCCGCGCCGCGCCCTCGGCCAACAGCGCCCGGGTCAAACCGCCGGGGCCGGGGCCGACCTCGACCACCGAAACGCCCTCCAGCGGCCCCGCCACCCGCGCGATCCGCCCGGTGAGGTTCAGGTCCATCAGAAAGTTCTGCCCCAGCGCCTTCTTCGCCCTGAGCCCGTGTTTCGCGATCACCTCGCGCAGCGGCGGCAGACCGTCCGGCGCTAGGCCGCTCATGCCGCCCGCCATGTCGACCGCCGGGCGGCCATCTCTGCCGCGAGGTTCAGCGCCTCGATCAGGCTGGTCGAGTCGGCCCGGCCGGTGCCGGCGATGTCGTAAGCGGTGCCGTGGTCCGGCGAGGTGCGGATGAACGGCAATCCCAGGGTCACGTTGACGCCGCGGGCGAAGTCCAGCGCCTTGATCGGGATCAGGCCCTGGTCGTGATACATGGTCAGCGCCACGTCATAGCGGGTGCGGGCTTGCGGGTGGAACATGGTGTCGGCGGGCAGCGGACTGGCGATCTCCAGCCCCTCTGCCCGGAGCCGCTCCAGCGCCGGCGAGATGATCTCGATTTCCTCGCGCCCCATCGCCCCCTGCTCGCCGGCATGGGGATTCAGCCCGGCCACTGCCAGGCGCGGGCGGTCGATGCCAAAATCGCGTCTCAACCCGTCGGCGGTGATCCGCGCCGTGTCCTCGATCAGCTCGGCGGTCAGCGCCCGCGGCACCTCGGCCAGCGGGATGTGAATGGTGACCGGCACCACCCTGAGCAGCGGCGAGGCCAGCATCATCACCGGGCGCGCAACGCCGCCGAGATGGGCGAGATACTCGGTGTGGCCGGGAAAGGTGAAGCCGGCGCCGTCTTTCAGCGCTTTCTTGTTGATCGGGTTGGTGACCACCGCCGCCGCTGCACCGCCCTGCACCAGCGTCACTGCGCGGTTGATCGCCGCCATCACGGCGGCCGCATTGGCCGGATCCGGCCGGCCCGGCGGCGCCGGCGCCGCCAGCGCCAGCGGCAGCACCGGCAGGGCGTGGGCGTAGGCCGTCGCCGCCTCCTCGGCGCCGCCGATCTCGGCCAGCGCCACCCCGGCTCGGGCCGCCAGCGGCGCCAGATGGACGGGATCGCCGATCACGAAGAAGGGATGTGCCACCCGACCGCTGGCCCGGGCCGCCAGGGCGATCTCCGGCCCGACACCGGCCGGGTCGCCCGAGGTCAACGCCAGCGGAAGCGCCGCTCCGGCAGGCGCCGCGGCCGGGCCTGCGCTCATCTGAGCTCGATCAGCGCGTCGCGACGCAGCTCCTGCAGCAGCCCCTCGGCCAGCCGCGAGGCACGCACATTGACGAGGCGCCTGCGCACCTCCTCGCGCAGCTCCGGGCTCGCCGAGTCGGGCGAATCGGCCTGATCGACCCGCCGGTCGACCAGCTTCAGGATCGAGTAACCGCCGGACACCGGGATCGGTCGGCTGACCTCGCCCGGTTGCAGGGCGCTCAGAGTGTCGGCGAGGTCGGGCGGCATCTGCAGGGTCGAGACCCAGCCAATGTCGCCGCCGCGCGCGGCGCTGGGCGAGCGGGAATAGGTCTTCACGGCAGCGCCGAAATCGCCGCCCCGGCTCAGCGAGTCATAGAGCCGCTCGGCCAAGGCCTGGGTTTCGGCGTCGGTTCGTCCGGCATCTGTCCGCGGCAGGCCGATCTCCTGAACCCGGTAGGAAACCCCCGCGCGCGATTGCATCAACGCGATCTCGGCATCGATGTTGGCCTCTCCAGGCTCGACCCGGTTGGCGAAACGGCTGCGCACGACCTGGGACCAGAGCACGTATGCCGTGGCCATGTCGTTGAGCGCCTGGCCGGTGACCCCCTGAGCGCTCAGCGCGGTGCGGAACTCGTTCTCCGACAGCCCGGCCAAGTTGGCGTACTCCGCGACAGCAGAATCGATGTCTTCCTGCGCACTGCTCAGGCCCAGGCGCGTTGCCTCTTGCTCCTTCAGGCTATCCTCGATCAGCCGGTCGAGCGCTTCGGCGTGCAGCGCATCGGGGTTGGCGGTGGTGAAGCCCAAGGCGACCAAGATCTGGGCCCGCTGGGCGAGATCGAAGCCGGTGATCGCCGAATCGTTCACGATCGCGACCGGGCGGAACATCGTCTGTGCCGGGGCGGCCGACGCAGCCAGCAGCATCCCCGTCAGTCCGATCGCAACAAGCATGGATTTCAGCATCGAGTCTCTCCGCTCCGTTCCGCGCCGGGTCCCGCCGATTCACCTCGGCGGAGCTCCCTCAAGGCGTAGTAGTGTCCTCATTGCCGAGGGTAAACAGTTTTACCAGCACGGCGAAGGTTGTCGATTCCGGCGCATCGGCCGATTCGGTGAAATCGCGCTTCGCCCGGAACTCCACCTGGCAACACTCGTTGGCGAAGATCAGCCCGCCGCCGAGCGAGACGAACTTGTCGTTCCTGAGGTCGTGGCGGGCATTGCCGGTCAGCCACCAGTTGCGGTCGACCCGGAGCCGGGCGCTGCCGCCAAGCTCCTCACGGGTTTCGTGCGCTTCGATCGACGGGTCTTTCTCCAGGAAGGTGTAGCTCGCATCTAGGCTGAAGCGATCGAAACTGAGCTCGGCGCCGATCTCGTTGCGGGCGATGGACAGGCTGTCGCTGATCCGCAGCCGGTGGCGGATGGTGACATAGGGGTCGTAGCTGGCCGACCAGGCCCCGACCCAATCCGATGCCGCGTTCGTCAGCCCCGAGCCTTTCGAGAACTCGTCGGCCTTGCGAGGGCGCAGCACCCGGCCGAGGCTGGCGTCGAAATCCATGCCGCTTGGCGCCAGCCGCTCGTAGCGCAGGCCGAGATTCAGCCGCGGCCCCTCCTCGAACGCATCGAGGCCGCTGAAATGCGAGGTGTCGAACAGGTTGGTCTCGTCGAACTCGGTGACCAGGCTGTCTTCATCCGGGATGCCGCTGCCGTTCCCCCCGTAGGGTGCCACGATGCCCTGGGCGATCGGCTCCAGCACGTGGGCCACCCCGCTGGTGGAAGTGTGGATCAGCGGATAACGCAGCTCGACCCCCGCCAGCGGCGCCAGACGCGTCTCGGTCGCCCGGTCCACCCCGCCGAAGTCGTTGGTGACGAAAAGGTCGCCCCGCAGCTTGGCGAAGCCGCGCAGCGCCACACCCGACGACAGGATCGTCTGGCGTTCCCAGTCGGCCCCGAGTGAAATCCGGTTGGTGTCGAACCCGTCGTTTCGCAGCAGCACTGCAGCCGAGGCGAACAGGCCCAGATCGCCGCCCAGCACCGCTTCGGACAGCTCGTGGCGCATGTCGAAATCCGGCAGCATCACCGGGATCTGCCCGGCGGGCTCGTCGTCGCGCAGGCTCTGGAAATACACCGCGGTGGCATCGAAAAAGCCCTGGCGGTCGTAGCGCCAAACATACAGCTCGCTGGTCAACCGGTCTTGGTCGGAGAAATCGTAGCGGCGCAGATAGCCCCGGTCGGTGACCACGGTGCCGTCGAAACCCCAGCGATAATCGGAGATCAGATCGAATTCGCCGGTCCCCTCCAGATGGCCGTGGAACCGGTCGCTGCCGCGGTAGTCGTCATAGGTTCCGCTGCCGGCGATGCGGAAGTCGCCGCTTTCCAGCCGGCGGCGGTACTCCAGCGTGCCCACCACGCTGTCGCCGGTGGTGACCATCGGGGCGAAGGTCAGGTCGGAGTAGTCGTCGATCACCCAGTAGTAGGGAATGCCGTAGAGCGAGGAATGCTGGAACTTGGGCACCAGGAAGCCGCTCTGACGCTCGGCGGTCGGATCCGGGTGGCTGAAATAGGGCAGCCAGGCGACCGGAACGCCGAACACCTCCAGGGTCGCGTCCTCGTAGTAGATGACCTTCTCGACCTCGTCGTGGATCACCCGTCGGGCGCGCACGCGCCACAGCGGCGTCGGGTCTTCGGCGCAGACCTTGCAGGGGCTGTAGACCGCCTTGGTCAGCACGTTGAAGCGCGACTCGACCCGGCGCGCCTCGGCGGCCGAGAGCCTGACGTCCTCGCCCATCACCTCCCGGGCGCCGCGCACCAAGCCGTCGCGCAGGTCGGCATCGATGTCGCCGAAGTCGGCGAACACGGTGGCCCCCGAGGGATCGCGCAGCACCAGTGGCCCATCGGCGGTGAAGCGCCCGGTGCGGCTGTCGTAGACGATCCGGTCGACGGTGAGCGTCCGCTCGCCGTAATAGACCTCGACATGGCCGCTGGCGATCACCTGGCCGGTATCGGTGTCGTACTCCACCGCGTCGGCGATCAGCGCCACCGGCAGGTCGGTCCGGACCTCCGGTTCGGCCGCGCGGGCGGGCAGGGGACTCAGCAGCATGACCAGCGCCAGCATGGCGGCGGCAGCCAGATCGATCATCAGCGCACACATGCCTCGGCGCATCGGTGGGAACCCCGCTCGCCCGCCTCTGACTCGGGGGCTCGTCGCGAAACCCGGTCTCCCCTTTTATCCATCCTCGAGATTCGGCAGCAAGCCCAGAGCGAACAGAACCGCCGAGACCGGGGGCGCCCAGTCTCGGGTCCGGCGCGCCACGGCTGGTCAGCGGCGCCGATCCGGGCTAGGTGTGTGATGCGCGCGGCTGCCGCCGTGCCGATTCAGAATGCCGTTCCAAATCCGTCGATCCTGCTTGAGGAAGCCGCAATGACCGCAGTCCCGCCCATCGACTTCGCCCCCGAGAAGGGCCGCGACCTCACCGCCGCCGAGGGCACCCTGGTTGTCTTCGCCGACGGCAAGGGCAAGCTCGGCGTCGCCGCCAAGGCAATCGACAAGGCGACCGGCGGGGCGCTCTCCCGCGTCGTGGGCGACCCGGAGTTCAAGCCCAGGTCCGGCGCCGTGCACCGGCTCGCCTATCCCTCCGGCATGGCAGCCAAGGCGGTGATCCTCGCCTGCCTCGGCAGCGCGCCCGACCGTGGCGCGGCGCGCAAGACCGGCGGCGCCGTCGCCAAGGCGCTCGGCAAGGGCGAGGTGACGGTCTGCACCGCCGGTGTGGCGAGTGAGCCGCTGATCGCCGAGCTGATCTGGGCGCTGGCGCTCAGGCTCTACGACTTCCGCGACTACAAGACCGACGGCGACGAGAACGGTGACAGCGGCAACGGCGTCACATCCGGGCCGCGGCGCGTCACCGTGCTGGCCCGCGGCGCTCGGGGCCTCGGCCGCGCCTTCGCGCCCTTTGCGGCGCTGGCCGAGGGCGTCTTCTTCACCCGCGATCTGGTCAACGAGCCGGCCAACCGCCTGACCACCGACGAATTCGCCGAGCGACTCGAGGACCTGCGTGATCTCGGCGTCGAGGTCGAGGTCCTCGGCGAGGCCGAGCTGGAGAAGCTCGGCGCTCGGGCGCTCTTGGCGGTGGGGCAGGGCTCGGCCGCCGAGTCGAAGATCGTGGTGATGAAGTGGCTCGGCGGCAAGAAGAAGCAGGCGCCGCTGGCGTTGGTCGGCAAGGGGGTGGTGTTCGACACCGGCGGCATCTCGATCAAGCCCGCGGGCGGCATGGAGGAGATGACCATGGACATGGGCGGCGCCGGCGTCGTCGCCGGCGTGATGCGCGCCCTGGCGCTGCGCAAAGCCGCGGCCAATGTCGTCGGCGTGGTCGGGTTGGTCGAGAACATGCCCGACGCCAAGGCCCAGCGCCCCGGCGACATCGTCAAGTCGATGAAGGGTGACACCGTCGAGGTAATCAACACCGACGCCGAGGGCCGCCTGGTGCTCTGCGACGCCCTCTGGTACACCCAGCAGAGCTTCAAGCCCCGGGCGATAATCGACCTCGCGACCCTGACCGGGGCGATCGTCATCGCCCTCGGCCACCACAATGCGGGCTACTACGCCAATGACGACGGCTTCGCCGCCGAGTTCGCCGCTGCCGCCGAGGCCGCGGGCGACGCAGCCTGGCGGATGCCGCTCGGCAAGCCCTATGCCGAGCAGCTCAAGTCGCGGCTGGCGGACCTGAAGAACGTCGGCGGCCGCGCCGGAGGCTCGGTCACCGCGGCCGAGTTCCTGCACCGTTTCGTCGCCGAGGGCACCCTCTGGATCCACATCGACATCGCCGGGGTGACGCTGGCCAATGGCGGCACCGATCTGGCGCCGAAAGGCGCCACCGGCTGGGGCGTGGCGGCGCTCGACCAGCTCGTGCGCGACAAGCTGGAGGGGTGAGGGCCGGGGCGGTGCGATGGGCGAGGTCCGCTTCTACCACCTGACCGAGCGGCCGCTGGAATCGGTCCTGCCGGTGATGCTGGAGCGCAGCCTCGATCGCGGCTGGCGGGTGGTGATCCGCGGCACTGATCCGGGCCGCATTGCGGCGCTGGATGCCCGGCTCTGGATTTATGGCGACTCCAGCTTTCTGCCCCATGGCACCGCGGCGGACGGCAACGCCGCCCGCCAGCCGATCTGGCTTTGCTGCGATCAGGCCAATCCGAACGGCGCCAACACCCTGTTTCTGATAGACGGCGCCGAGGCGGCGCCGGACGAACTCGCGGCGATGGAGATGGTGGCGATCCTGTTCGACGGCCACGACGAGGCGGCGGTTGCCCTCGCCCGCGAGCAATGGCGCCAGGTCGCGGGCGCCGGGCAGAAGGCGGTCTACTGGGCCCAGAACGACCGCGGCGCCTGGGTGAAGCGGCACGAGAGCGGATAGGGGGCGGAAGGGGCGTCCGCGTGCGGATACCCTGTCAAGCGATTGAATTCACGTGCTTCTCACAGCACCAGCCGGTAGTACCCCACACACTGCACGACTCTCGGTGATTTTGGCTTCTTTGGTGCGATGCGTTGCCATGGTTTGACGGCCTCTTGCGTGTTTGTTCTCAGGAGCTGTCGGATGCGGTCGAAACCGATTCGGAACCATGACTTGGCGTAGTGTCCATGGGCCTTTCGCCTGGGGACGTTGGGGGCGGGCAGGTCGGTTGCCGTCCGCCCGGCCCATGCGAGCGCCAGCGCCACGAGGCCCATCAGCAGGTCGAGC